>Ga0209346_1000018_pt1 | contig 309732 bp, 287 predicted proteins | sample AutmiccommunBRH9_FD_187381 | JGI IMG/M metagenome (GOLD analysis project Ga0209346, IMG submission 187381) | Deep subsurface microbial communities from Mt. Terri, Switzerland - Autotrophic microbial communities BRH/9 (SPAdes) (version 2) | ecosystem: Environmental > Aquatic > Deep subsurface >...
GGGGGGTGGGGAGAGGAGGGGGTGGGGTGAGGGTGGAAGAGAGGGTGAGGGCAGGGGAGAGGACAGGCGAGAGGGCGAGGGTGCGAAGGCGAGGGTGCGAAGGCGAGGGTGCGAGAGCGAGGTCGAGGGCGCTAGGGCCTGGTGCGGCGCAGCTCGGCCTCGATCGCGCGCGCCGCCCCCTGCAGTTGGGCCAAGGCGGGCTGCGGATCCACCTCGCGCGGCAGCACCACCGAGAGTGCCGCGACGACCTCACCAGCGTCCCGGATCGGCACCGCGACCCCCGTCGACACCGCCTCGATCGAGCCGCGCGCCACGACCGAGCCGGTGCGGCGGATCTCGGTCAGCGCGCGCCGCAGCGTGCCCGGGTCGGTGATGGTGCCCGGGCCGACCGCGACAAGCGGCCCCGCGAGCACGCGCTCACGCAGGGCCGGGTCGGCGTGCGCGAGCAGCACAAGCCCCGAGGAGGACGCGTGCAGCGGGAGCCGGCCCGCCACCCGGGTGATGTTCGAGACCGCGTCGGGGTGCGAGAGTCGCTCGAGAAAGAGCGCCTCGTCGCGCTCGAGCACCGCGAGCTGGGTGTGCTCGCGCAGCTCCGCCTGCACCGCTTCCATGTGCGGCAGCGCGGCTTGCCTGAGTCTCAGGGCAGTAGATCCGCGCAGTGCCAGCTCCCACAGGCGCAGGCCGAGTCGCACGCGGTGCTCCTCGTCCCGCTCGAGCATCCCGGCCCGCACCAGCTCGTCAACCAGCCGGTGCGCGGTGGCGCTCGGGAGGCCTGCCCGCCGCCCGATCTCACTCGCGGTCTGCACGGTGCGATCGGCGCCGAAGGTGTCGAGCACGCGCACGACGCGCTCGATCATCGACTCCCCGCTCGCAGAATTCGCCATGCGCCTAGCTTGCCACGACAGCAGATGCGGCCAGTGCGATTCTGGTGAATGGAAGGTACGCTAGGGCTAACGCGCACAGAGGGGTGGAATCGAACAATGTTGCCAAAGCTCCAACCCACTCAGAACCTCTATGGCCAGGAAGTCGACTCGCACATCCCGGATGAGGTTGACGGTGCCCTCCGCCTCCTCCCCGAGCACCGCGAGATCTGGGCGAGGGCGAAGCCCTACCTCGGCGTGCGCGACAACGACAGCCACACCCTGTACGCCTACGGCATCGCCCGGGCCCTCTGCGAGGCCCATTCCGAGGCAGACCCCGAAGTGGTGCTCCCCGCCATCCTGCTGCACGATACCGGCTGGTCGCAGGTGCCCGCAGATCTGGTGCTGCAGGCCATCAGCCCGAGCGGCGGGCGCCCAGATTTGGTCGCCTGGCACGAGCGGGAAGGGGTGCGGATCGCGGCCGAGATCCTGGGCGAAATCGGCACGGCGCCAGAAACGCGAGACGAAATCACTGACATCATCTCGCAGCACGACAGCATGAAGGCGGCGAAGTCGCTGAACGACGCGCTCGTGAAGGATGCCGACAAGCTCTGGCGACTCAGCCCGCACGGCATCGACACGGTGATGGACTGGTTCGGGCTCACCCGTGAGGCCGCGGGCAGGCTCTGCGCGTGGCGGGTGCACGACTACTTGCACACCGACGTGTCGCGCGCGATGGCACGTGGCTTCGGCGCGGTCGCATCGGTTGACGCCTGGTCAGAGCGCGCGGAGCTCGGGTGAGGCTGTTCCCTGAGGCTGCGCCTCACTTTCATATGCTGCGGGAGTCGACCAATTGGCCTGGGGGTCGCTTGGCCTGCGAGCTTCGGTCAAACCTGTGGATGGCGCACACGATTCAGCTGAGGCGCGACAATGCGCACGAGTGACGCGGGCCGCACCGTTGCGTCACGAATTCTCGCGGTATTCGAGGCCTTCGAATCGCACGGGCCGAGCCTCTCGCTGACCCAGATCTCCGAGTTCACGGCGCTCCCAGTCTCGACCACGCACCGCATCGTGGGCGAGCTCACCGAGTGGGGGGCGCTCGCCCGAGACGCGCAGGGACGCTACCAGGTCGGGATCCGCCTCTGGGAACTCGCGCAGAATGCGGGCCGACGCCTGCGCGACACCGCGCGCCCCTTCCTGCAGGATCTTTTCTCGCTCACGGGCGAATCGGTGCTCCTCGCCGTGCGCGAGGGGAACGAGGCGCTCTACGTCGACCGCATCTACGGCTCGAAGCGAGTGCCCCGGGCCTCGCGCATCGGTGGGCGGTTGCCGCTGCACGCGACCGGGGTCGGAAAGGTGCTGCTCGCCTATGAAGAGCGCTGGTTTCGCGAGGCATACCTCGCGGGGCCCCTGGTGTCGCTCACCGAGTTCACCCATGTGGATCCGCACGCCCTTTCCGATGAGCTCGCGCAGATCGCGGGCCAGGGGTTTGCGGTGACCGGCGAGGAGGCCCGGGTGGGCGCGTGTTCGATCGCGGTGCCGGTGGGGGCGGGAACCGGAGCGGGTACGGGTCAGGTGGTCGCGGCGATCGGTATCGTCGCGCATGCCTCGCAGGAGTCGATGCTTCCGAAGCACCTCCCGGTGCTGCTCGGGGTCGCGCGCCGCATCGAGAACGCGGCCACGCACCGGCAGTTCCCCTCCGGTATTTGAGGGACTTACCCCTCTACCCCTCTACTCCTCGACCCCCTCCACCCCTCGACCTTCGGCACCCCGCTGACCCTCCCGATCTTCTCTCGAAGCCGCAATCGGGCAGTAGGCGTCGCCTCCGATCGATGGGGGCGACGCCTACTGCCCGATTGCGAGAGGGGTGGAGCCGAGAGGGGTGGAGCCGAGAGGGGTGGAGCCGAGAGAGATGGAGCCGAGAGGGGTGCAGACGAGGGGTGGAGAAAGGTGGGCGGACACCGAGTGGGCGGACATCGAGTCGAGTGTCCCTGAAGCCGGCCCTGATCTCGGCCCTTCTCCCCACCCAGAACCTGAGCTGAGCGCCGGTCTCCAAGTCGTTTCCATTCAGCGGAAGGTGCGCGCCGAGGGTTCACCCACCAGGCGCATACTTGCGACAGCACCTCGATTCAACGACGAAACAGGAGATGGGCATGACTGCAACGGACTCACCGGCCTCCGGCGGTTCCCCCGTGCATCACGGGTTCAAACCGTTCGATCAGAAGGATCCCTTCCCTTCCTACGCCCAGTTGCGCCGCGACGAGCCGGTGATGTTTGACGAGCGGGTCGGCTACTGGGTAGTGAGCCGCTACGACGACGTGCGCGCGGTGTTCGCAGACTGGGAGACCTTTTCGAGCGAGAACGCGCAGGCCCCGGTGCGCCAGCGCGGCGCGGAGGCCAAGAAGATCATGGAGGAGGGCGGATTCACCGCATACTCGGGCCTCTCCGCCCGCGTGCCACCGGAGCACACCCGCATTCGCAAGGTGGCACAAAAGGCGTTCACCCCGCGTCGCTACCGTCAGCTCGAGCCCAGCATCCGGGCTCACGTCGGGTCGCAGATCGAGAAGATGCTCGCCCGCGACGAGGCGACCGGCGACTTCCTCCGCGACCTCGCCTACGACGTGCCTACCGTCACCATCCTCACGCTGATTGGCGCGGACACCAGCAAGGTCGACCAGTTCAAGGAGTGGTCTGACTCGCGCGCGGCGATGACCTGGGGCGACCTCACCGAGGAGGAGCAGATTCCGCACGCGCACAACCTCGTCGCCTACTGGCAGGAGTGCATGCGTCTGGTGAGCGAGGCGCACGAGACGAACCCCGACTCGCTCGTGGGCGACATGGTGCGTGCGCAGCAGGCGGGCGACGAGATCAGCGACCACGAGATCGCCTCGGTCGTTTACAGCATGCTGTTCGCGGGTCACGAGACCACCACCACGCTCATCTCGAACGCGATGCGTGTGCTGCTCAGTCACCCCGATCAGTGGCGGCAGGTCGTCGCCGACCCGAGCAAGATCGGGCCCGCGATTGACGAGGTGCTGCGCTACAGCGGATCGATCGTCGCCTGGCGGCGCAAGGCGCTGGCCGATGCCACGGTCGGGGGAGTCGACATCCCGAAGGGCGCCGAGTTGCTGCTCGTCATGGGATCCGCCAACCGCGACGAGGAGCGCTTCGCGGCAGGCGAGGAGTTCGACATCTCGCGCGAAAACGCCCGCGATCACCTGTCGTTTGGCTTCGGGATCCACTATTGCCTGGGCAACATGCTCGCGAAGCTGCAGGCGAAAATCGCGCTTGAGGAGATCGTCAGGCTGATGCCACACGTGCGCCTGCAAGACGGTGCCGACATTGGGTTCCGCGAGAATCTCTCGTTCCGCGTGCCCCTTGAGGTGCCCGTGACCTGGAAGGAAGCAGCATGACCGCAACCAGCGCCCGTTACGTCCAGTTCTTCGACGGCGGGATCGCGCCCGAGCACGACCTGCTCGGTGGCAAGTGCGCCTCGCTCGTGACGATGACCGCGGCCGGTATGCCCGTGCCCCCCGGCTTCGCCGTCACGACCGCCACGTACGACGAGTTCATCGAGTCCACGGGCCTCTCCGATCTCATCGCCGAGCAGCTCGCCGGTCTCGATGCCGACGATGTGACGAGTGTGGATCGCGCCTCGCAGCTGATCCGCGACCGCATTTGCGAGAGCCCCGTGCCCGAGCACCTGCGGCAGGCCGTGATCGACGCGTGGGCCGAGTTGCAGGGGCGCTTTTCGGAGCCGGTTCCCGTCGCCGTTCGCTCCTCCGCCACCGCCGAGGACCTTCCCGACGCGAGCTTCGCCGGCCAACAGGACACCTACCTGTGGCTCATTGACGAGGCCGATGTGCACCAGCACATTCGCATGTGCTGGGCATCGCTCTACACGAGCCGCGCGATCATGTACCGGCTGAAGAACAACATCGAAGACGAGGGTCTCTCGATGGCGGTTGCGGTGCAAAAGATGGTCTCGGCCGAGTCGGCGGGCGTGGCCATCACGATGAATCCGAGCACCGGCGATCGCTCGAAGATCGTGATCGACGCGTCCTGGGGCATCGGCGAGGCCGTGGTCTCGGGGCACGTCACCCCCGACAACATCATGCTCGACAAGATCATGATGACCATCGTCAGCGAGCACATCGGCGACAAGCACATCGAGCTGGTGCCGGATCCCGCCCAGCGGGGACTGATCGAGCTCGAGGTTGACGAGGCGCGCAGGCGCGTGCGCTGCCTCAGCGACGCCCAGGTGATGCAGGTGGCCGAGCTCGCGAAGCGGGCCGAAAAGCACTACGGCACCCCGCAAGACATCGAGTGGGCGATCGACCGCGATCTGCCGGCCGGAGAGAATCTCCTGCTGCTGCAGGCTCGGCCCGAGACCATCCACTCCAACAAGCCGCAGGAACCGAAAGCCGTAACCGCGACGATCGGCGTCTCGAGCCTCACCTCGATGCTCACGGGACAGATCACTCAGGTTCGCACGCATCGCGGGTGAACGTGATCTGTCGTCGCGCCACCGCGCGAGTTCGCGTTCAACCGAAGTAATTCGCTTCACACACTCACACACTCCACCCACGCACGAAGAGGATCACAACAATGACGTTAGATTCGACCACCACCGACGCCACCGCCGCACCCGCGGTCAAGTCCTTCCCCAGCGCACAAGACATTCCGGTGCCCAAGGGGGCAGAGGGCTGGGAGAGCCTCTACCCCTACTACCTGCCCTTCCGTGAGGGTGACGGCTCGGAGAACAAGTTTTGGTTCTGCGACAGCCAGCACTGGCCGACGGTGTACAAGCCATTCGAGACCATCGGTGGCGAGTTCGCCGTGAAGTGCCTCGGCCAGTACAACACGCGGCACCTGCTTATTCCGCCGGCCAACGGCATCGAGTTCAAGGTGCACCTCGGCTACCTCTACATGAGCCCCGTGCCGGTTCCCCCCGAGGAGATCGCGGCCCGCGTGCCCGAGTTCGAGCGCCGCGTCGGCCACTACTTCGGCAACTGGGAGCGACTGCTCGACGACTGGAAGGTGAAGGTGCTGGGCACCATCGCCGAGATGGAGGACTTGCACTTCGCGCCGCTGCCCGACATGGTGCCGTTTGAAGACATCGAGAGCGGCAAGGCGAAGGACGGCTCAGAGGTGCTCCTGGAGGGCTACGACCGCCTGATCCAGCTCTGCTATCAGAACTGGCAGTACCACTTCGAGTTCCTGAACCTCGGGTACCTCGCCTACCTCGACTTCTTCACATTCGCCAAAGAGGTGTTCCCCTCGATCCCAGATCAGGCGATCGCGAAGATGGTGCAGGGCGTCGACATGGAGCTCTTCCGCCCCGATGACGAGCTCAAGGTGCTCGCGACCCTCGCCGTCGAGCTCGGGCTGCAGTCGGCGTTCGAGAACACCGATGATGTCGCGGGCACGCTCGCTGCGGTCGGTGCGCGAGCGGGCGGCGACCGCTGGCTCGCCCGGTACGAAGAAGCGAAGGATCCGTGGTTCAACTTCACGGTGGGCAATGGCTTCTACGGGCATGACAAGTACTGGAACGAGTACCAGGAGATCCCCCTCAGCTACATCAAGGACTACATTCGTCGCCTTGATGGCGGGCAGCAGATTCTTCGCCCGAAGGAAGAGCTGATCGTCGAGCGCGACCGGATCATCGAGGAGTACCGTAGCCTGCTCGACGGCGACAACCTCGCCGCGTTTGACGGAAAGCGCGGACTCGCCGCGACCGCCTACCCCTACGTCGAGAACCACAACTTCTACATCGAGCACTGGACGATGGGCGTTTTCTGGCGCAAGGTGCGCGAGCTCGGTCGGGTCTTCGTGGCCGCCGGATTCTGGGACGACGAGATGGATATTCTCTACCTCACCCGCAACGAGGTGCGCGACGCGCTCTTCGATTACGTCACAGGCTGGGCCGTGGGCAGCGAGTCGGTGGGCCCGAACTACTGGCCGGCCGAGATTGCCCGCCGCACGAAGATCGTGACCGCCCTGCAGACGCAGCGCCCGCAGCCGGCGCTGAACACCCCGCCCGTCGAGATCACCGAGCCGTTCACGCAGATGCTCTGGGGCATCACGACCGAGCAGGTGCAGCAGTGGCTGAGCGACGACGAAGACGACGACGGTGCGATCAAGGGTATGGCCGCCTCGCCGGGCATCGCCGAGGGTCGCGCACGCGTGATCGTGCACGCCGATGAGCTCGGCCTGGTGCAGGAGGGCGAGATCCTCGTCGCCACCATCACCGCGCCGTCGTGGGGCCCGGTGTTCGGCAAGATCCGCGCCACCGTCACCGACATCGGCGGCATGATGAGCCACGCGGCGATCGTGTGCCGTGAATATGGGCTGCCAGCGGTCACCGGAACCGGCAACGGCTCTTCCAGCATCACCACCGGCCAGCTCATTCGCGTCGACGGCAACTCGGGCCGCGTCGAGATCCTCGAGGGCTAGCGATGTCGCATTCCGATTCCACGGCAGCCGGCCGCACGGTGTTCATCACCGGCGCGGCCGGCGGCCTCGGCCGATCGTTCGCTCTTGGGTTTGCCGAGCGCGGCGATCGGGTCGCCATCGCAGATGTCGATCTCGTGGGGCTGGCCGAGACGGCGAAGCTCGTCGAGGCGCACGGCGTGCCCTGCTGGCAGGGCCGAGTCGACGTCACCTCGCCCGAGTCAACTGCCGAGGCCGCGGCCGCGGTGGCGGAGTTTGGCGGCGGCACGATCGATGTGCTCATCAACAACGCGGCGCTCTACGCCGGCATCACTCGCGCACCGATCGAAGAGCTCGACCCCGACGAGTGGGATCGGGTCATGGCGGTCAACGCCAAGGGCCCCTGGCTCATGACCCGGGGCGCGAGCCCCCACCTCGCCACCGGCGCGCGCGTGATCAACATCGCCTCCGCGACCGTGTTTTCGGGCTCGGCACTGTGGGCGCACTACGTCGCCTCCAAGGGCGCGGTCATCGCGCTCACCCGCGTCATGGCGAAAGAACTCGGCGTGCGCGAGATCACCGTCAACGCGATCGCCCCCGGCTTCACGCTCACCGAGGCGAGCTACGGCCACATGGCCGATGCCGAGCAGTACGGGGTGGATCGCGGCGCCCTGCGCCGCGCCAGCACTCCCGAAGACATTGTCGGTGCCGCGCTGTTCTTCGCCGGGCCCGAATCCGCGTTCATCTCCGGCCAGACGCTCGTCGTCGACGGCGGACGTCAGTTCATCTAGGAAGGATCACCCATGTCGAAGGTCGTGTTTACGAGCGCCGCGGGCGACACCCGCGAGGTCGCCGCCGCTGCGGGCGACTCCGTCATGGAGGTCGCCATGCGCAACGGCGTGCCGGGCATCGTCGCCGAGTGCGGCGGTTCGCTCTCCTGCGCCACCTGCCACGTGTTCGTCGCAGAGGCAGACCTGGCAGTACTCCCTCCGATGGAGGAGATGGAAGACGAGATGCTGTGGGGTACCGCGGTGGATCGCCAGCCGAACTCCCGGCTCAGCTGCCAGGTGCGTGTGACCGACGGGCACGATCTCCACGTCACCACCCCTGAGACGCAGATCTGATCATGCCCGAGCACGGACTGCTGATCGTCGGCTCCTCGCAGGCGGGGGTGCAGCTCGCAGGATCATTGCGCGCCCTCGGCTACGAGCCCCCGATCACCCTGCTCGGCGACGAGGACCATCGCCCATATCAGCGCCCCGCCCTGTCAAAAGAGTTCCTGCAAGACAAGATCACGAAGGAATCGCTGATCTACCGGTCGCAGGAGTACTGGGACGAGCACCGCATCGAGGTCGTCAAGGGTGAACACATTGAGCGGATCACGAAGCGCGACGACGGCTCCGGCGTCGCGCATTCGGTGACCGGACGCGACTTCCACTTTGACCGCCTCGCGCTGACGGTGGGCGCGCGCGCTCGCCGCCTCGACGCACCCGGAAGCGAGCTCGACGGGGTGCTGTACCTGCGCAAGGCCGACGACGCTCTCGAGCTCAAGGCCCGCACGCCCGCGGCTTCGCGCGTGGTCGTGATCGGCGGCGGCTTCATCGGTATCGAGGCCGCGGCGAGCCTACACACGCTCGGCAAGCACGTTACCCTCGTGGAGCGCGGCCCGCGCCTCGTGCGTCGCGCCGTGGGCGAAGAGACCGCAGACTTCATCCTCCAACATCACGTGGCGCAGGGCATCGACGTGCGTGTGAACGCCGCGGTCGATGAGATCGTCGGCGAGGCCGGCCAGGTAACCGGGGTGCGCGTGAGCGGCGAGGTGATCCCTGCCGACATCGTGCTGGTGGGCATCGGGGTGATCCCGAACACCGGTCTGGCCGAGCAGATGGGCCTTGCGGTGAACGATGGCATCGTGGTGGATCGCTTCGCCACCGCCTCGGATGGCGTGACCCTCGCCGTGGGCGACTGCTCGAATTTGCCCAACCCGATCCCGCAATCTCCCGCCGGCGAGCGCGTGCGCTTCGAGAGCGTCAACCACGCGATCGAGCAGGCCAAGGTCGCGGCGTACGCGATCATGGGCCGGCAGGAGGAGTACGCCGGGATCCCGTGGTTCTGGTCGAACCAGGGCGACCTTAAGCTGCAGATCGCTGGGCTCTTCACCGGCTATGACAGTGTGGTGGATCGCAGCCCCGACGCCCCCGGAAAGTTCTCGGTGCTGTACTACCGTGGCGACCGGCTGATCGCCGCCGACTGCATCAACGTGCCGCTCGACTTCATGACCGTTCGCCAGGCGCTCGCCAAGGGCGTGAACCTCCCCGCAGCAGACGCCGCTGATCCCTCAATTCCGCTCAAGACCATCCTCACCGCACACGACGACACAGGGAAGTGACCCCATCGTGCTGACTCACCCAGTTCCCCCCGCGCCGATCGCCCCGAATGGCCCGATCGACACCACGCCCATCGCACTCACCCCGCCCGCCGGGGCCGACCTCGACGCGCTGTGGTCGGCGGTCGTAACCGAGACCCGATCACGCTCAAACGACATCCACCTGCCGATCTCCCTGGCGTTTGCCGAACGCCTGCTTGCCGCGCACCCCGAGGCGAACGCCGATCTCGTGCGCGTCACGGTGCTGCTACACGACACCGGCTGGGGGCGCGTCGACGAGACGCGGATCATCTCCGAGGGTTTCGGCGGCGATTGGCGCAAGGCCGACATCCGTTTTCAGCACGAGCAGGAGGGGTGCGCGATTGCCCGCGAGGTGCTCCCCGGGCTTGGCTACGATGACGAGTTCATCGAGGCCGTGTGTGCCATCATCGACGGCCACGACACCCGGCCCGAGGCGCACTCCCTCGAAGACGCCCTGGTGCGCGACGCGGATCGACTCTGGCGCTTTGATCACGCGGGCATCGCGCTCGCCTCTGGCTGGTTCGGTCTCGACCCCGCGACCTACACGGATCGGCTGCGCAGCGAGATCATTCCCGAGCTGCTCACCGAGGCGGCGATCGCCATGGCGAACACCGATCTCGACCGCTCGCAGGCGCTGCTGAAGACGGCGGTGCTGCGATGAGCGCGACAGAAACCGGCACCTGGCCCGGCGATTTCCGCGCGGCTCCCTGGCACCCCGTCGATCACTTCATCGACGGCGCCTGGGTGCCCTCCGTGGGTACCGGTCGCATCGAGGTTGTGAACCCGGCGACGGGGGAGGCCTGGGCGAGTGTGCCGGTCGCGGCGGAGGAGGACCTCGAGGCGGCGATGGGCGCGGCGAGGCGGGCCTCCGATTCGGGCCCGTGGCCACGCATGACACCCTCCGAGCGCGCCGAGGTACTGCTTCGATTCGCCGCCGAAGTGGAGGCCAGGGCCGAGGCGCTATCGCTCACGAACACGCGCGAGAACGGGAGCCCGGTCGCCGAGACCGGGGGAGCCGCGGCCAACGCGGCCGGCATCCTGCGCTACTTTGCGGGTCTCGCCCCGCATCTCGAACGCGAGGATGTGCGGCCGTTCCCCAGCGGGGTCGGCGAGAGCGTGGTGCGACGCGATCCACTTGGGGTGTGCGCGCTGATTGCCCCATGGAACTTTCCCATCAACCTCGTCGTGATCAAGCTGGCGCCCGCGTTGCTCGCCGGTAACTCCGTCGTGATCAAGCCGGCGTCGCCCACGCCGCTGTCGATCCGGCACATTGTCGATGCCGCGCACGCGGCGGGAGTGCCCGCGGGTGTCGTGAACCTCCTCACCGGCAACGGGCGCACCGGCGATGCGATGGTGCGGCACCCCTTCGTTGACAAGGTTGCGTTCACCGGGTCGACCGAGGTGGGCCGCAAGATCGCGGCCGCGTGCGGCGAACTGCTGCGCCCGGTGACGCTGGAACTGGGTGGCAAGTCCGCCGCGATTCTGCTCGACGATGTGGATCTCGACGCGTTCGCCCGCGTCTTCGTGCGCTCCTGCATGCGCAACTCGGGGCAGACCTGCTACATCTCCACCCGCATTCTGGCCCCGCGCTCGCGCTACGACGAGATCGTCGACACCATCACCGGGGTGGTGGCGGGGGCCGCGCAGGGCGATCCACTCGACCACGCGACCGTGTTTGGGCCGGTCGCCCACCGCGGCCAGTTCGACTCGGTGCTCGAGCACCTGGCATCCGCGCGTGCCGAGGGGGCCCGGTTCATGACCGGCGGCGACGTGGTGCCTGGGCCGGGGCTCTTCATCGCCCCGACCGTGCTCGCCGACGTGACCCCCGAGATGCGCGTCGCGCGCGAGGAGATCTTCGGACCGGTGGTCACGATCCAGCCCTACGAGACGGTTGACGAGGCTCTCGAAATCGCCAACAGCACGCCGTTCGGGCTCGGCGGGATCGTGTTTTCGGCTGACGAGGAGCGGGCGTTTGCCGTTGCCGAGCTGGTGGACAGCGGGTCGGTCGGCGTGAACTTCTTCGCCTCGAACCACGCGGCGCCGTTCGGCGGGCGCCACGACTCGGGGCTCGGGGTCGAGTACGGGGTCGAGGGGCTGCAGCAGTACGTGAGCTACAAGTCGATTCACCGCGCCTCCCGCGCCTGATCTCCTCCGACTTTCCCTTCCCTGCTTCGAGAGGTCAAAATCTGCTGGAACGAGGCGACTCGAACCACCGAATTTGACCTCTCGACATCGGGCCGCCGCCGCCCGGCGCGTTGGGTCGAATGGCGGCGCGCGCGATCCACTACGCCCGTGGGGGTCGTAAGCTCTGGCGATGATCCGTTCCGGGAGTGTCGCTCGCGATAATGATGGATCGGCCCGCTTCTCCAACGAAGAATGACCAGCCTCGTGGCAACCACTGAACTCGACACCTCGTCGGGTGTTCCGCTGTACCGGTGGGCGTTTCGTCTGCCGGTGGGCCGCCCGGTCACGCACAAGATCTATCGCGACGCGACGCACCCCTCGCGCCTGGTGTTGCCCTTCACGACCCAGTCTTAGGGTTCTTGCGCCAGCGCGCTCGCGCGTTCCCGCAGTTGCGGCAGGTATCCCTTACCTTTGTGGGCAGTAGATGCTCTGAAGTCCAAGTATTCCGACATCTACTGCCCATGAATCGGGCTACCCAAGGCGCGGGGTGCGCGGGGGTTCGGCGCGGCGGGGGCGGATCGACTCGAACGCCGCCGCAAGTGACAACAGCCGGGTGTCGTCGTACGCGCGCCCCGCGAAGGTGAGGCCCACGGGCATGCCAATATCTGCCATCGTGCCCATCGGAACGGTAACGGTCGGAATGCCCAGATGGCGGATCGCGAGATTGCCATTGGCGATCCACACCCCGTTGCGCCAGCCAAGGTCTGCGGAGGCCTCGTTGACATCCATATCTGCGGGGCCGACGTCGGCAACCGCGGGGAACACGACAGTATCGAGGCCGAGTGTGTCCATCCACTCCTCGAGGTCGAGCTGGCGGGTGCGTTCAAGCCCGCGCAGGCCAGCCTCCAGCTCGGGAATCTCGTCGATGGAATCGACCGGGTGCTCGCGCACGTGGCCCGGGTACTCGGCGATGTCATCGTCGAATCCCGTGTAACGATCGGGCAGCGCGCCCTCGGGGTGCGGGAAGATCTCGGCGCCGTCGACGACGGTGAGATCGGGGAACTTCGGGTCGCCGTTCGCGCGCAGGAAGTCGTTCCAGGCCCACGCCGACAAATCGAGGATTTCGCGCTGCAGGTATTCGGGGCTGACAAGCCCGCGGGTGTGGATCTTCGGGGCGCCCGGCCGGTCGCCCTCGTAGTTGGAGACGACAGGGAAGTCGACCTCGATGACCTCCGCGCCCTGCTCCTCGAGGTCGCGGCGCGTCTGTTCCCACAGCTCAATCACCGAGGCCCGCGTCTGGATGCGGTGCCCAGTAGGGCCGCCGATACCGGGGCCTTCTGAGTTTCCTGGTTCGGTGCTGCCCGCGAGTGGATCGGCGTTGATGTACATCTTCGGGATGCCGATGCGCCGGCCGGCGAGTAGCGACCGAGCCTCTTCGGGTGAGACCGGGCCGAGCGCCGAGTAGCTTGCTGGCCGCACTTCGGAGGATTTCGGCAGCGCGATCCACGGTTGCGCGCGCCAAAAATCGCCGCGGGTCTCGGGGTCGTCAGCGACGATCGCGTCAAGTACCTCGAACAGGTCGGCCATCGTGCGGGTGTGGGGCACGACGACGTCCATGGTTGGCACGAGTGGCCAATTGCCCCGCACCGAGATCACACCGCGCGACGGGGTGTACGCGCACAGGGCGTTGTTCGAGGCCGGGCCACGGCCGCTCGACCAGGTTTCCTCCCCGAGGCCGAAGGCGGCGAAGCTGGCGGCCGTCGCGGTGCCCGAGCCGTTCGACGAGCCCGATGCATACGGCGCGGTCAGGTACTGGGCGTTGTACGGGCTCTCTGCGCGCCCATATACCCCGCGCTGCATGCCTCCATTTGCCATTGGCGGCATATTCGTGAGGCCCAGGCAAATAGCGCCGCCCGAGCGCAGGCGCTCAATGGTGAAGGCATCGCGCCTGGCAACAAGATCGGCGAACGCCGGGCTTCCCGCGGCCGCGGTGAGACCGCGCACCAAGTAGCTGTCTTTCGCGGTGTACGGAATGCCGTCGAGCGGGCCGAGTACCTCGCCACGGTCTCGGCGCGCATCGGATTCCCGGGCCTCATCGAGCGCGCGCTCGTTGCGCACGACGAGCGCGTTCAGAGCTGTCTCGGTCCGCGGCGCGTCATATGCGTCGATGCGCGCGAGGTACGCCTCGACGAGCTGGGCGCTCGTGATCTCGCCGCGCTCCAGCGCCCCGCGCAACTCGGCGATGCTGGCCTCGACGACGTCGATCACGCGCGGGCTCCGACCTTCGGCTGTTGCTGGGTGATGCAGTGCACGCCGCCGCCGCGGGCGAAGATCGGTCGCGCGTCGACCGTCACGACGCGGCGCCCAGGGTAGACAGATTCGAGAATCTCCCGTGCCCGCGCATCGGCTGCTTCTTCGCCAAATCCGCAGGCGATCACGCCGTCGTTGACGACGAGGTGGTTGACGTAGCTCCAGTCGACGAATCCCTCGTCGTCGCGCAGGGTGGCCGGCGCTGGCAGTTCGACGATGTTGAAGGGACGCCCAGCCGCGTCGGTCTGGCCCTCGAGGTGGGTACGCAACTCGGCGGTCACCGCGTGGTCGGGATGGCCGGGATCCACCTGGGTATGCAGCAGCAGGGTGCCCGGGGAGGGGATGGTCGCCACGATGTCGACGTGCCCGTTTGTGCCGAAGCGCTCAGAGTCGCGGGTGAGGCCGCGCGGCAGCCACACCGCGTGGGTGGCGCCCAGGGTGCGCGACATCTCGGCCTCGACCCGCTCGCGCGTCGCGTAGCGGTTGCGACGCGGGTCAAGTTGCACCGTGTCAGTGAGCAGCACGGTGCCCTCGCCGTCGACGTGGATCCCTCCGCCCTCGTTGACGAGCAGCGAGCTGATGCGCTCGGCTCCGACCTGCTCGGCGACGAACGCACCGTGCTGAGCAGAGAGTTGCCATTCGGCCCAGTCCTGGTCGCCCCAGCCGTTGAAGATCCAGGTGACCGCGCCGAGCACTCCGGGCCGGGCGTCGTCGACGACGAAGGTCGGGCCCGAGTCGCGCAGCCAGAACTCGTCGACCGGCACCTCGACGATCTCGATGCCGTGTTCGCCGGTCGACCCCAGCATGCGCCGCGCACGCGCGATCTCGCTCGGGTCAACGAGCATCGTCACCGGTTCGAGCTCGGCGATCGCGTGGGCGGTGGCGACCCACGCGGCGTAGCCCTCCTCGCGCTCGGCAGCGGTCTCGCCAAGGGTCTCGCCCTCTCGGGGAAACGCCATCCAGGTGCGCTCGTGGGGTGCGGTTTCGGCGGGCATGCGCCAGGCCATGAGGGCTCCTTGGGGTGGGCGTGGGTGTGTGTAGTGTGCGCCACTATGCTTATTGATCACCTGATCAATAACTGGTCGCAAATCTAACTGAGTGGATCGCATGTCGTCAACCCAACCCCGCACGCCCGCGGTGTCGAGACCGGGGCTTCGCAAACCGGCAAGCCGCCGCTCTGCCGCTGTGCGCCGCGCCGAGATTGCCGATGCTGCCGAAGCAATCGCCCGAGCCGAAGGTCTCTCGGCCGTCACCATGCGTGCGGTTGCCGCGCGCGCGGAGGTGACGCCGACCCTCGTGGTGCACCACGTCGACAGTATGGATCAACTGGTCGCTGATGCCTTCACCAGGGTCGTTGCCGCCGAGCTCACGGAGGTGGTCGCACTCGCTTCCGCAGTCACCGATGCCGGCGCACGGCTCGACGCCGCGCTCGACACGGTGCTCGACGGCGCGCGCGACGAGGTGACGCTCGTGTGGGTTGAGGCGTGGGCGCTCGGGCGGCGCAACGCTCTGCTCGCGGCCGCCGTGCGCGAACAGATGGATGCGTGGCGCGCCTTCTTCGCGGCCCTGATTCAGGCCGGGTGCGCCGCGGGACGGTACCGGGTCGCCGATCCGCTCGCTGTGGCGGGGCAGCTACTCGGCATGCTCGACGGTCTGAACGCGCACTCGCTCGTGGGGTGGGAGGGCGGGGTGGATCGCCGCTCGCTCATGCGCCGCGCGGCGGGCGCGATGCTCGGGGTGGCTGAGTCCCGATAAGTGAGGCAACGTGCGAAAGTGGCATGCCCCGCGCGATCGGTGCTGTGCCAGACTTGCTGCAGACCTCTTCGATGATGGGAGCGAAATGAACGCATGGGTGCCGGGAAGCAAGGCCGTACTCGAATGGACCGTGAAGGAGTCCCTCGTCGGCTACATGCAGCGTGACGAGAGTTTCACGGTGCAGGCGAGTGGCGGTGCGAGCTTCGATCCCGAGCGCGGGGTCAGCGTGCCGGGCGAGATCGGTGACGACGGTGTGCTGCGCCTGACCGGCGAAATTACCCTGAGCGCGCACGATGGGTCGCTGGCGATCGCGCTCGTCGCGGCAGAGCTCGACCCCGAGAAGGGGCTCTCGATTGCCGACCCGATCGATGGGCTACCCCGGCGCATGACGCTGGTCACCGTGAAGCCGCTCGATGCCGAGGCCCCGCAGACTTTGCGCTTCGCGACCTTCCTCGGGTACGACGCAGACATCCTCTTCATGTACAAGTACTCGACGCGCACGCCGTTCGACGATATTCGCGTCACGATCGTTGAAGAGCAGAGCGCAGAACATTGACGACGCCCACCGTCGTGTACCGCGCCTCCGCCGTCTTCACCGGGCGCGCGGGCGCACCGTTGGCCGAAGCCTTCGCCGTGCGCGACGGGCGCATCATTGCCATCGGCGACCGCGAGCCGGTCGAGCACGCAGCCGGCCCAGATGCTCACATCATCGATCTCGGCGACGGTTTCGTCACGCCCGGCATCGTGGAGGGGCACACACACCTGCTGATGTTTGGTCAAGCGGTCGAGAAGGTGCAACTGCGCGAGTGCGGCTCGCTCGCAGAGATTCAAGAACGGCTGCGTGAGGCGCGTGCGGCAAACCCCGATGCGGCCATGCTGCTGGGCATCAGTTGGAGGTTCGATGCGCTCGAGGGACGCGATCCCACCGCCAAAATGATCGATGCCGCAGTCTCCGAGATCCCCGTGATACTCGACGCGAACGATCTGCATTCGGTGTGGATCAACAGCGCAGCGCTTGACGTGCTCGGCATCACGCCTGACACTCCCGACCCGATCGGCGGCGAGATTCGCCGCGACGAGAACGGCGAAGCGACCGGTTTTTTGCTCGAGTCAGCCGCGATCCAGCACGCGTGGAACTACCTGGCTGATGCAGCGAGTGATGCGGATCGCGATCGCTTCCTTGCCTCCGCGTTCGACGCATACTTGGCGACTGGGGTCACGACCGCGACCGACATGTCGTTCGGTGCTCCCGATCTCGCGGCCTTCGAACGCATCCTCATTCGTGAGGGCCGCCTGCCCTTCCCGATCACGGCGCACATGCTGCTCCACCCAACCGGCGACCCGGCTGCAGACCTTGCACAGGTCGAACGCGCGGCCGCGGATCGCGATCGCATCGCGGAAACCTACGGCTCTGACTCGTTTCGCGTTGTCGGGGTGAAGTTCATTCTCGACGGGGTGATCGATGCCTGCACCGCCGCGATGCGCTCGCCATACGCAAACGGATCCAACGCCGAACCCATCTGGCCGAGGGAGGCGGCGCTCGCCGCCGCAGTGGCCGCCGACGCGCACGGTCTGCAGCTCGCGCTGCACGCGATCGGTGACTCGGCGAGCGACCTCGCGCTCGATCTCGTCGAGGCGTGCGTGCGCGAAAATGGGCCGCGCTCCTCTCGGCGCCCCCGCATCGAGCATCTCGAATACGTCGCCCCTGACACGGTGCGCCGGCTCGCCGCTCTGGGTGTCACCGCGTCGATGCAGCCGGTGCACTGCGACCCGGCGGTGCTCGACAACTGGATCGCGATGCTCGGCGACGAGCGGGCCGAGCGTGGGTTTCCATGGGCCGAGATGCGCGACGCGGGGGTGCGGATCGCGCTCGGTACCGACGCACCGACGGCCCCGCACGAGGCGCCCCATAACCTTTTCATCGCGCTGACCGCACGCTCAGTACTCGAGGCTGCTCGCGCGCCGTACCACGCGGAGCGCGTGTTTACCCCGGCAGACGCTCTCGAGGCGATGACCCATGGCGGCGCGTGGGCCACCGGCCTCGAAGACGAGGTTGGCACGCTGGCACCAGGCGCCCGCGCGAACTTCGCGGTGCTCGACCTCAACCCGTTCACCGACGACCCCGCTCGGTTGGTCGGCACCCGGGTGAGCCTGACCGTGGTCGATGGCGAGGTGCGGCACCGCGCCGAGTAGCGCGAGCGCGCCCACGATCAGCTGAACCGGGCCCGCAGGTCGGCCTTGCGGATCTTGCCCGAGGCTGTGCGCGGAAACTCGTCGACCACGATCGCGCGCTTCGGAATCTTGTAGCGGGCCAGCTTGCCGTCGAGCGCCGCCTTCACGGCCTCGGTCGAGACGGTTGCGGGATCCACCCCTTCACGCACCGTCAGGATCGCCCAGCCCACCTCGCCCCACTGCTCGTCGGGTACGCCGATGACTGCGGCACCGGTCACGCCCTCCATGCTGTTGAGCTGATCCTCAATCTCAGCCGGGTAGATGTTCTCTCCGCCCGAGATGATCATGTCTTTCAGGCGGTCGGCGATGAACAGGTACCCGTCGCTATCGAGGTACCCGAGATCTCCTGAGCGGAACCACCCATCGGGAGTGAATGCCTGCTCAGTCGCCTCGGGCAGGCCGTGGTAGCCGGCGAACACGTTCGGGCCGCGCACCTCGATTTCGCCGACCGTGCCACGCGGCACGACCGTACCCGTCTCGGCATCGGTGATGCGCACATCGGTGAAGAAGTGCCCGACACCCACGCTGCCCTGCTTCTCACGACTGCGCTCGGGCCGCAGGTAGCTCGCGCCCGGCGAGGTCTCAGTCATGCCGTAGCCCTGGGAGAAGCTCAGCCCGCGCTGTTCGTACGCGTCGAGGATTCGGGTGGGCACCGCAGATCCGCCACAGGTGAGTTTCGTGAGGCTTGAGAGATCGGTGCGATCCCAGCTTTCGTGGTCGGCCATCAGTTGATACGTCGTCGGCACACCGCTCAGACTGGTGATGCGGTATCGCTCGATGAGTCCGAGCGCACGACCCGCATCGAAGCCCTGCTCGAGCACAATGGTGGCGCCCTTGAGCACCAGGGGGAGCGCGCCCATGCCGAGCGCAGCGGCGTGGAAGAGGGGCGAGATGAGCAGCGCAATGTCGCGCGAGACGAGATCGTAGTCGAGCGCCGTGTTGATGCTGACCCAGGTGAGGTTGCCGTGGGTGAGTACCGCGCCCTTCGCCTTGCCGGTGGTACCCGAGGTGTACATGATCATCGCCGGGTCGTCGAGCGTGACCGCGGTGTCGACGTGCCCGCGGGTGCCCGAGCGCAGAAGTGGGCGGAGCCCGGGCAGCCCGTCCGAGCCTTCCTCGCCGGTCTGCAGGCGGTGCCTGACCCCGGCACGCTCGGCCACCTCCGCGACCGTGTCGGTGAAGTCGGGACCGTGCACGAGCACGGTGGTTCCGCTGTCGGTGAGCACGTGCTCGATCTCAGGCCGTGCCAGGCGCGTATTGATCGGCACGAAGACCGCCCCGAGCTGGGCGCAGCCGAACAGCGTCATGAGAAACTCGGGGCAGTTCTCGCCGATGAACGCGACCCGGTCGCCCTTGCCCACGCCGTGCTGATGCAAGAGGCCCGACATGGCATCGGTGAACTCGGCGAGCTGCAGGTAGGTCATCTCGCGACCTTCCCCGTACACGAGCGCGACCTTTTCGGGGGTGGTCTGCCGCCGCTTGGGCAACCAAGCGCCGAGTCCGTGGTTCTGCATGCTGCTCTCCGTTGAGTCTTCGGGGGAAATTTCAGGGGTGGATCACGCCCAGCCCGCTCGCGGACGCACGGTTCAGGGAGCGGCCGCGAGCCAGCAGGGCTCGTGCGTGCTTACGCGTAGAAGCGCTGCAGGCTGCGTGCGACGACGGCCGGCTTTTCGCCGCCCTCGATCTCGATGGTCGCGTCGATCGCGAGCTGCACGCCACCGCGCACCTCTTCAACCTCGGCGATCACGGCGGTCATGCGAATCTTCGCCCCCACCTTCACCGGCGAGACAAAGCGCACCTTGTCGAGGCCATAGTTGACCTTGGTGGTTACGCCGTCGACGTCGAGCAGCGATTCCCACATCGGGATCAGCAGAGACAGCGTCAGGAAGCCGTGGGCGATCGGGGCACCGAACGGGCCTTCCTTCGCGCGCTCAGGGTCGGTGTGGATCCACTGGTGATCATCGGTGGCATCAGCGAAGGTGTTGACCTGTTCCTGGGTGACTTCGCGCCACTCGGTGGGGCCGAGCGACTTTCCGACAAGGCTGGCGAGATCGGCGTAGGCAACGTTGGTGGTCATGGGTGCTCCTTGGGTGGTGGTGAATGGGTGAGTGGTCGGGGCGGATCGCTACACGAACGCCGAAGCGCCGGTAAGGGCCCGCCCGACAATCAGTGAGGTGATTTCGTGAGTGCCTTCGTACGAGTACACGGCCTCGGCGTCGGCGAAGAACCTGGCAACATCGGTGTCGAGCACGATGCCGTTGCCTCCCGCCACCTCGCGTGCGAGCGCGACGGTCTCGCGGGCCCGCAGCGCGATCCACATTTTCGCGAGTGAGGAATTCGCGTCGCTGTACACGCCGCGATCCTGCAACTCCGAAATCTGGATCACCATGCCGAGCGAGGCGACGACGTTGCCTGCCATGCGTGCCAGCTTTTCCTGAATCAGCTGGAATCCGGCGAGCTTGCGCCCGAACTGCTCGCGCTCACGCACGTAGCGGATCGCGGCCTCCAGCGCCCCGGCCTGCAGGCCGGCCGCGATCCACGCGACATCGGCGCGCAGGGTGCCCATGATTTCTGAAACGTCGCGCCACGAGTTGATGCGCTGCAGGCGGGCCGACTCGGGCACGCGTACGTTCGTGAGCGTAAAATCCGCGTTTTGCATGGGGCGCAGCGAAACCTTGCCGGTGATCGTATCGATTGCCACGCCCTCGGCCGCGCGGGGCACCAGGAAGCATTTCACTTGGCCGTCGGCGGTATCGCGGGCGAAGACGGCCAGCACGTCGGCGCTGACGGCGCCGCCGATCCACCGCTTGTGCCCGGTGATGACCCACTCGTCGCCGTCACGGGTCGCGGTGGTGGCGAGACCTCCCGCGATGTCGCTGCCGTGCTCGGGCTCGGTCAGGGCGAAGACGCCCGTGAGCTTGAAATCGCGAATCTTCGGGTCGAGTTCTGCCACCTGCTCGGGTGAGCCGCCCATGCGCACGGTGGCGCGGAACAGTCCGGCTTGCGCGTTGTAGACGGTCGCAACCGACACGTCGGTGCGGGCCAGCACATAGGTGCGGAAGCCCTTGAAGAGCGAAGAATCCGCTTCCTTCTGAGTCACGCCCTCGGGCGACATCAGGCCGAGCGGGGCGAGCGCACCGATGATGCCGGGGGGCATTGTCGCGGTGTCCCACGCCTCGTTGACGAGCGGCTTCACACTTTCGTCGAGGGCGATCTGCAGCTGCTCGAGCGCGGCACGTGCGGCATCGCTCAACTTGCCTTCCGCGAACTCAAACGGATCGAGGCCGATCGCGCCGGTCGCGGTGATCTCGGGGTCGCGCAGTTCCTTGCTCATGCGTTCGTCTCCGCAGCGGGTCCGAGACCGAGCAAGCGGATCGCGTTGTCTTTCAGAATGCCTGGGAGTGCCTCGGGCTTAATGCTCGTGTGCTCGATGTCTTGCATCCAGCGGTCCGGGGTGATGAGCGGGAAGTCGGATCCGAACAGCACGCGCTTCTTCAAGATCGTGCCCGCGTATCTCTGCAATTCGGCGGGAAAATACTTGGGGCTCCAGCCCGACAGGTCGATCCACGTGTTGTGCTTGTGGGTCGCGATCGACAGCGCCTCCTCCTGCCACGGCACCGACGGGTGCGCCATCACGATCTGCAGGGTCGGGAAGTCGGCCGCGATGCCGTCGAGCAGCATGGGGTTCGACAGCCCGAGCCGCAGGCCCCGACCGCCGGGCATGCCCGCGCCGATGCCAGTCTGGCCGGTGTGGAACAGGGCGACCACGCCCGCCTCTTCGAGCACGCGGTAGAGCGGGTAATAGCGCTCGTCGCTCGGATCGAAGCCCTGCACGGTGGGGTGAAACTTGAAGCCGCGCACGCCGTGGTCTTCGATGAGGCGCCGGGCGTGATCCACCGCAGCATCGCCCCGCAGTGGATCGACCGAACCGTACGGGATGAGCACGTCGTTGTGACGTGCCGCGCCCGCGGCGATGTCTTCGCTCGGAATCGGCTTGTGGCCGAGGTTGGTGCTCGCATCCACCGTGAAGACCACCGCGGCCATGTTGCGCTCGCGATAGTACTCGGCCACCGAGTCGAGCTCGGGCTGCAGTCCACCGCTCTTGAAGTACTCCGCGGCGGCCGCCGCGAGGTCGTCGGGCAGCGAGTTGTGTCCGTGCTGATCCATCTCAATGTGCACGTGCGTATCGATCGCGACGAGCGAGTCGAGATCGAGGGCCGGTTCGTAGCGGGTCATGAGTACTCCGTAAGGTGCGTTGGCAGCGGCTGGCGGATCGCCTAGGCGGCCGGGGGCTGGAGCTCTTCGGGCAGGGCCGGGAACTTCTCGCCGACCGACTGCAGGTGTGCGCCCACGACCGTGTCGAATTCGGCTGCGAGTGCGTCTGCGCTCCACCCACCATCGTGGAAGGCGGTCGCAACGGGCTCGGGGTGCGACCACACCTGCAGGCGGTCGCCGCCGATGCCGATGGCCTGTCCGGTGACGCCGGCTGCCGCGTCTGAAGCGAGGTGAGCGATGAGCGGTGCCACGTCTCCGGCGCCGCCGAAGCCGATCTCTTTGCGGAAGAAGTCGGGCATCGGCTCGCCCTTCGCGTCGGCCTCGACGGCCGCGTGGAAGTAGGGCACGGTCGCCGTCATGGCGGTCGCGGCAACGGGGATCACGGCGTTCGCGGTGATCCCGGCTTTCTTGAGCTCAAGCGCCCAGGTGCGCACCATGCCGACGATGCCGGCCTTCGCCGCAGCGTAGTTGGTCTGGCCGAAGTTGCCGCGCTGGCCGGTGGGGGAGCCGATGCAGATGATGCGCCCGCCCTCGCCCGCCTCGCGCATGTGGATCGCGGCCTCGCGCACGCAGGTGAACGTGCCGCGCAGGTGCACGTTGGTGACGAGGTCAAAGTCTTCATCGCTCATTTTCCAGAGCACGGTATCGCGCAGCACGCCGGCGTTGGTGACGAGAATGTCGAGGCGGCCGAAGGTCTCGACGGCGGTGGCGACGAGCTGCTTGGCGGTCTCGCTCGGGCCGACCGGCGCGACTACCGCGGTGGCTTTGCCCCCCGCGGCCTCGATCGAGGCGACGGCCTCGGCCGCGGTGGCTGCATCGACGTCGTTGATGACGACGGCTGCGCCCTGGCGTGCGAGCTCCTGTGCGTATGCGAGTCCCAGGCCGCGGCCTGATCCGGTGACGATGGCGACTTTGCCGGTGAGCGACATGTGGGTTCCTTCGCATTGTGATTGTGGGTGCGTTCTTGCGTGAGTCAATGAACGAGGGTTCTGACGGCAGTCTCTCAAGTAAACCCGAATTTGATTGAAAATGTCAACTATTGAAATCCCAGCGTTTTGCTACACTGGCCGAATGGACACGACATCGATCTCAAGCGAGGCGAGCAGGTGGGAAGCGAGCACCCTCGCTTCCGATCTCAGTTTCTTGCTTGCGAGATCGAACGCGCTGTCGCTCGCCGCAGGGAACGCCGCGCTTCGCGCGTTCGGGCTGAAGGTGCGCTCGTACCCGGTGCTTGCACTCGTGTGCGATGACTTGCGGCCCACGCAGCGAGAGTTGGCTGATGTCTTGCGACTTGACCCCAGCCAGGTGGTCTCGCTCGTCGACGAGCTCGAGGGGCGCGGCCTAATCGAGCGTCAGGTTGATGACCGTGATCGCCGCGCGAAGGTGCTCGTGCCGACGGCGGCGGGGCGTTCGCTCTACCTTGACGCGCGCGATGCTCTGCTCGAGGGCGAGGAGTTTCCGTATCGGGACCTTGATGCTGTCGAGCGGACGTTGCTCGCAGACCTCCTGCGCCGGGTGGCGTTCGCGCCCGGCGAGTAGCGCGAACCCCCTTGGGTGATGCGGTACTCACTGCATCTAGAGGCAGGGTTACCGATCGAGCACGAACCTGGGCCGCCCAACCGAGACCCCGAGGGCGATCTGCGCCACCGCGGCACCCCAGATGAGGGCGAATGGCGCGATCCACCCGCCGCTCGCACCCAGGAGCGCACCGAACGCGAACGGCCCGACTGCGGCGATGAGGTAGCCAAGCGACTGCGCCATGCCCGACAGGGCAGTCGCGTGCTCGGCGGTGCGCGCGCGCATCGCCATGAGTGTGAGTGCCATCGTGAGTGAGCCGCCGCCAGCGAGACCGCCGATGACAAGCCACGCAATGATCGCGCTGGGCCACAGGGCGATCCCGAGCATCGCGATCAACGTGAGCGTCGGCAGCAGCCCGGGCAACCAGCGCTTGCGCCGCGGCCCGCGGGCCACGAGGGGCAGCGCGAGCGACCCCGCGATGCCAATGATCTGAAACGTCATAAGTACAAGCCCAGCGGCGACCGGCGTGCGGCCGTTCGCAATTTCATACGGCGCGAGCCAGGCCGCGAGGCTGTAGAAGACCGCCGACTGTGAGCCCATGTAGAGCGACACCTGCCAGGCGAGTGGATCGCGCCAAATGCGCCGCCCCGCACTGCCCGGGGGCGCGGCGATCGTTCCCGGGGTGACCGGCACGACCGCGGTGGTGCGGCGCCCCATGCCATTCGCAATGATCCACGCGGCGAGAGCGATCGGAATCGGCGCCCCCATCAAGAGCAGCGAGGCCTGCCAGCCGAGGCGATCGCCGCTGAGGGGCAGGTCGGCCAGGGGGGCCGCGAGGCCGGCGCCGATCGCGCCGGTACCTCCGAGCAGTGCGGTGTAGACCCCCATGAGCAGTGGCACGCGCGCGGGAAAGTCGCGCTTGATCACCGCGGGCAGCAGCGCATTCGCGAAGCCCAGGCCTACGCCGATCAGTGCGGTGCCGAGCCAGAGGTTCGCTTCAGTCCCGGGCAGCGAGCGCCAGGCAGTACCCGCGGCGAGCGCGACGAGCGCCCAAGACACCGCGCGAGTCATGCCCAGCCGGGCGCTGAGCCCGTGCGCGAGCGGCGACACGAGGCCCCAGGTGATCAGGGGGAGCGAGCCGAGTAGACCGAGCGCGGCGGGGGAGACGCCCCGATCCGCGGCGATCTCGTCGAGTAGCGGGCCCACCGCGGTGATGGTCATGCGGAGGTTCGCCGCAACGAGGCACACCGCCACGAACAGGAGTATGCCCGCGTGGCGTGAAGGTGGGCGAAGATCGGGCACGATCCGCACTCTATCGAAGTTGCGACAACACAGGTATGCTTGATTTCGACTGACGAAACTAGTTTCGCAGAGCGAAATATTGGTGGCTCGCCACCGCACGACGGAGCCGCCGTGCAAGCAACGTGATTTACCACCACCGGCCGCCGCGCGCGACCACACCGAGGGAGGAACGCATGATCGACAAGACAGTGCCGTCCATCGAGGAGGCGGTCGCGGGGATTCCCGATGGCGCCACCGTGATGATCGGCGGATTCGGGCGGGCGGGCCAGCCCGTCGAGCTCATCGACGCGCTCATCGAGCAGGGTGCGGGCGACCTCACCATCGTCAACAACAACGCGGGCAACGGCGACACGGGGCTCGCCGCGCTGCTCGCGAAGCGCCGTGTGCGCAAGATCGTGTGCTCGTTCCCGCGCCAGAGTGACTCGTGGGTGTTCGACGGCCTCTACCGCGAGGGCGCGATCGAGCTCGAGCTCGTGCCACAGGGCAACCTGGCCGAGCGGATTCGTGCCGCCGGTGCCGGTGTCGGCGCGTTCTACTCGCCGACCGCCGTCGGCACCGAGCTCGCCGAGGGCCGCGAGACCCGCGTCATCGACGGCCGCACCTACCTGCTCGAGTTCCCGATCCGCGCTGATTTCGCGCTCATCAGCGCGCTGAAGGGGGACCGCTTTGGCAACCTCGTCTTCCGCGAAACGGCGCGCAACTTTGGCCCGATCATGGCGACCGCTGCGGCCACCACGATCGTGCAGGTTGACGAGATCGTGCCGCTCGGTTCGCTCGATCCCGAGTCGGTCGTGACCCCCGGTATCTTTGTGGATCGCGTCGTCGCCGTGGGCGAGCGCCGCTGGTTGCAGGGTGGCGAGTTCGTCGGTGGAGTGGATATTGAAGGCAGACCGCTCGATGAGAACGCATCGCGTTCGAATAGCGGTCTGGTGCCGCCACTGCGGCAGCCCATGGAGCGAAGCGCGGGGCGAGAGCCAAATTCGGCAGTCGGAAACACGAAGGAGGACGCGCGATGAGTGACCGCATAAGCAGGCAGGATTTGGCGGCGCGCATCGCCGCAGACATCCCCGAGGGCTCGTACGTGAACCTCGGCATCGGCGCCCCGACGCTCGTGGCGAACTATCTCCCGGCTGACCTCGAGATCATCCTGCACACCGAGAACGGCATGCTCGGCATGGGCGAGGCACCCGAGGAAGGGCGGGTAGATCCCGACCTCATCAACGCGGGCAAGCAGGCCATCACCGCGCTTCCCGGCGCCGCCTACTTCCATCACGCCGACTCGTTCGCGATGATGCGCGGCGGGCACCTCGACGTGTGCGTGCTCGGTGCGTTCCAGGTCGCGGCGAACGGTGACCTCGCGAACTGGTCGACGGGTGCCCCCGGGGCGATCCCCGCGATCGGCGGCGCGATGGATCTCGCCATCGGTGCGAAGTCGGTCTACGTGATGACCGACCTGCTCACGAAGCAGGGCGAGTCGAAGCTCGTCGACGCGTGCAGCTACCCGCTCACCGGTGTGGGCTGCGTCTCGCGCGTCTACACCGACCACGCCATTTTCGACGTCACCTCCGACGGCTTCGCGGTCACCGAGGCGTTCGGCGCCAACACCGTGGCGTCGCTCGCCGAACTCACCGGGCTCGTCTTGATTGACGCAACCGGTGGATCCACTGCCGCTCCCACCACAGCTGAGGAGAACTGATCATGACCAGCACCTTCATTTACGACGCTGTCCGTACCCCGTTCGGCCGTGCCGCGGGCGCGCTCTCGGGCGTGCGCCCCGACGACCTGGCCGCGCACGTGATGCGAGCAATCGTCGAGCGCACGGGGATCGACCCGGCCCGCATCGAGGACGTCATCTTTGGCGACGCGAACCAGGCTGGCGAAGACAACCGCAACGTGGCCCGCTTCGGCGCGCTGCTCGCGGGCTTTCCCACCTCGGTCACGGGAGTCACTGTGAACCGCCTCTGCGCATCTTCGGTGGAGGCCGTGATTCAGGGCTCCCGCGCGATCGAGTCGGGCGACGCCGAGTTGGTGCTTGCCGGCGGCGTCGAGTCGATGAGCCGCGCCCCGTTCGTGGTCGAGAAATCGGCGAAGCCGTGGCCGGCCGTCGGCAACCAAACCATGTGGAACACCTCAATCGGGTGGCGCATGGTCAACAAGGCGCTGCCGAAGCACTGGACGATCTCGAACGGCGAATCCGCCGAGAAGATCGCCGGCGAGTGGGGCATCACCCGCGAGGCGCAGGACGAGTTCGCCGTGCGCTCGCACCGGCTCGCCGCCGAGGCGTGGGCCGCGGGTCGTTACGACGCCGAGATCGTGCAGGTGCCGGGCACCGAGATGGCGCGCGACGAGGGGATCCGCGAGGATTCGTCCGTCGAGAAGCTCGCCAGCCTCAGGCCCCTGTTTGCCGCCGACGGCACGGTGACAGCGGGTAACGCGTCGTCGATCAATGACGGGGCCTCCGCGGTTCTGCTGGGTGGCGAGGGTGCGATCGATGCCGAGCCGCTCGCGCGTATCGCGGGTCGCGCCGCGCACGGTGTGGATCCCGATCAGTTCCCCATTGCCCCCATTGAGGCGGCCAACAAGGCCCTGGCGCGCGCGGGCAAGACCTGGGCCGATGTTGACTTTGTCGAGCTCAACGAGGCCTTCGCGTCGCAGTCGCTCGCGTGCCTCGCCGGGTGGCCCGAGCTTGACCCCGCAAAGCTCAACATTCACGGCGGCGCGCTCGCGATCGGGCACCCGCTGGGCGCCTCAGGCGGACGCATTATCGGGCACGCGGCTCAGGAGCTCAAGCGCCGCGGCGGTGGGGTCGCGGTCGCCACGATCTGCATCGGTGTGGGTCAGGGTCTCGCGGTGGTGCTCGAACGATAGCGGGCCTGGAGCGGGATCGCGGTATGGAAATGCCTCGATCCACCCGCGCGTCCCGCTCGCCGTACTCGACTGGGCGATGGCGCAGGGTTGGCGACCGCACAACCCTGCGTGAGTGCCCACCGGAAACGTCCTCGCGCACCTCGCAGTCCTCACCGCTGGATCGGGCATTATGGGAGATGACATGAGCGAGCATCCAGCCGATACCACCCCCGACGGCGCCGACTTCGTGCAGTCGCTCGCGCGCGGCATCGGGGTGATCCGCGCGTTCGACGCCGATCACCCCGAGCTCACCCTGAGCGACGTTGCGCGCCGCGTCGGCATCTCACCGGCGGCCGCCCGCCGTTTCTTGCGCACGCTCGAGACCCTCGGCTACGTGCGCAGCGACGGCAGGCAATTCGCACTCACCCCCCGCGTGCTCGAGCTCGGCTTCAGCTACCTCTCGGCGCTGTCGCTGCCCGAGATCATGCAGCCGCACCTCGAGCGTCTCTCGCGAAGGGTGGACGAGTCGGTCTCCGCGGCGGTGCTCGCCGGTCCCGACATCGTGTACGTCGCGCGCGTTCCGACCCGCCGAATCATGTCCGTGCGGATCACGATCGGCACCCGCTTCCCCGCGTATGCGACGAGCCTCGGGCGGGTGCTCCTCGCCCACCTGCCCGAGCAGGATCTCGCCCAGGTGCTCCGCGAGACCGAGTGGCGCGCCCTCACGGAGCGCACGATTACCGAGTCCGCGACGCTCGTGTCCGAGCTCGACCGCGTGCGCAAACAGGGGTACGCGATAGTCGACGGCGAGCTTGAGTTGGGGCTCCGTTCGGTCGCGGCACCCGTGCGCGGACGCGACGGTCGGGTCGCAAGCGCAATCAACGTGTCGACGAGCGCGAGTCGCGACTCACTCGAGCGCGTGCTCGAGCATCACCTGCCACTTCTGCTTGACACGACGAGCGCGATTGAGGCCGACCTTCGTCTGCTCTGAGCACCGAAGTCTGTCACCCGCGACTCGTCAATTCACGGAGCCGGCGGTGAAGGCAAAGCCCGGGCCAGCGACCGATTGAAGCGCTAGCCGACGAACCGGCAAACTACACTGGGCAGCGTGAGCGAAGCGCAGATGGCCATCGGGATTGACGTCGGCGGCACAGGGATCAAGGGCGCGGCGATTGACGTCGCGACTGGTGCTCGCCTGACCTCGCGGCACCGGGTGCCCACCCCCGCGGGCGGATCGCCGGCCGACATCGCCCGCGAGGTTGGTCTGATGGCGAACGCGATCCGCGCCGAGTTGGCCGAAAATTCGCCAGCCCCGGCAGACGTAGAATCTTCGGACCGCCCGGGCGATTCGCTGAGTCGCGGCTCGGCCACTCCGCCTCCCGAGTTTCGCCGCCACACCGAAGCCGATCCCGACGAGCGACTCGCCGCGCTGCCAGTCGGGGTCACCCTGCCGGGGGTCGTGCAGCACGGCATCATGCGCACGGCGGCGAACATTGACCGAAGCTGGATCGGCACTGACGCAGCAGCCCTCTTCTCCGACGCAATCGGCTCCCCGTGCCTGGTCGTCAACGATGCCGATGCGGCAGGTCTCGCCGAGTCCGCATTCGGCGAAGTGCATGGCCTCCACGGCACCACCCTCGTGCTCACGTTCGGCACCGGCATTGGCAGTGCGCTGATCCACAATGGCGTGCTCGTGCCGAACTTCGAGCTCGGGCATCTCGAGCTCGACGGGCATCCCGACATCGAGCGCTTTGCCTCCGCGAAAGTGATCGAGCGTGAGGGCATCACGCTGGCGGAATGGGCCAGCCGCGTCGCACGCTACCTGATCCACTTGGAGCTGCTGTTCACCCCCGACCGCTTCGTCATCGGCGGCAGCATCAGCAAGGCATCGGCACGGTACCTGCCATTTCCCGGGGTCAATGCCCCGGTGGTGCCGGCCCGCTTCCGCAACAACGCGGGCATCGTGGGCGCGGCCTGGCTCGCCGCCACCCGCTGACCCGTTCCGCTGTCCGGCTGCGCGGCCAACCGTCAACATCTGCTGACGAGAAATCGTGAGGGACCACCGAAAGTGACCGCTCAGACGCGGGCGCGGGTGGCCCGGGCACGCCACGTGCAATGGATCGCGCGGCACCCCTGGCGCGATCCACCATCGCGAGGTAAACTTGAGTCAACATCACTCAAGTTTGCAACGCGAGAGAGGACACCATGCAGGCAAACTGGCAGCCCGCCGCTGAAGAAGGCGAGCAGAGCGCACTCGAGCAGTTCGGAATCAACCTCACCGAGGTGGCGCGTTCGGGCAAACTCGACCCAGTCATTGGCCGCGACGCCGAGATTCGTCGCGTGAGCCAGGTGCTGACCCGGCGCACGAAGAACAACCCCGTGCTGATCGGCGAGCCCGGCGTCGGCAAGACCGCCGTGGTCGAGGGCCTCGCCCAGCGCATCGTCGCGGGCGACGTCGCCGAGTCGCTCAAAGACAAAGAGCTCATTTCGCTCGACATCTCGGCGCTGATCGCCGGCGCGAAGTATCGCGGCGAGTTCGAGGAGCGCATGAAGGCGGTGCTGAAGGAGATCAAGGAATCTGACGGCAAGTTCATCACCTTCATCGACGAGCTGCACACGCTCATGGGTGCGGGGGGCGGCGAGTCGTCGGTGGCCGCCTCGCAGATGCTGAAGCCCATGCTCGCCCGTGGCGAGTTGCGACTCATCGGTGCGACCACGCTCGACGAGTATCGCGAGTACATCGAGAAGGATGCCGCGCTCGAGCGTCGCTTCCAGCAGGTGTACGTCGGCGAGCCCTCGGTCACCGATACGGTCGCGATCCTGCGCGGGTTGAAGGAGCGCTATGAGGCGCACCACAAGGTGACGATCGCCGACTCCGCGCTGATCGCCGCGGCAAGCCTCTCGAATCGCTACATCACCGCGCGCCAGCTGCCCGACAAGGCCATCGACCTCATCGATGAGGCCGCAAGCCGCCTGCGCATGGAGATCGACTCCGCGCCGCTCGAGATTGACGAGTTGCGCCGCGCGGTCGACCGGCTGAAGCTCGAGGAGCTGGCCCTCAAGAAGGAAAAAGACGATGCCTCGAAGGAGCGCCTCGCGAAGCTGCGCGAGCAGCTCGCCGAGAAGCAGGTCGAGCTCGACGGGCTCGAGAAGCGTTGGGAGGCTGAGCGCGCCGGCCTGAACCGGGTCGGCGAGTTGCGCGAGCAACTCGACTTCTTGCGCATGCGGGCGGATCGCGCCCAGCGTGAGGGCAACCTCGAGCAGGCCTCCAAGCTGCTCTACGGCGAGATTCCGGTGATTGAAAAGCAACTCGCGGAGGCGGAGCGCGCCGAGAGCGAGAACGACGGTGCCGAACGCATGGTTGGCGATCAGGTCACCGACGAAGACATCGCCAGCGTCGTAGCCGCCTGGACGGGCATCCCCGTCGGCAAGCTGCTGCAGGGCGAGACCGAGAAACTTCTCGCGCTCGAGGCCGAACTGGGCAAGCGCCTCGTCGGCCAGACCGAGGCCGTGCAGGCCGTGTCTGATGCGGTGCGCCGCTCGCGTGCCGGCATCGCAGATCCGAACCGCCCGGTTGGCTCGTTCCTCTTCCTCGGCCCGACCGGTGTCGGCAAGACCGAGCTCGCCAAGGCCCTCGCCGAATTCCTTTTCGACGACGAGCACGCCATGGTGCGCATTGACATGTCGGAGTACGGCGAGAAGCACTCGGTGTCGCGTCTCGTCGGTGCGCCTCCCGGCTACGTCGGCTACGAGCAGGGCGGTCAGCTCACCGAGGCCGTGCGCCGCCGCCCCTACTCGGTGGTGCTGCTCGACGAGGTCGAGAAGGCGCACCCCGAGGTGTTCGACGTGTTGCTGCAGGTGCTCGACGACGGGCGCCTCACCGACGGCCAGGGCCGCACGGTCGACTTCCGCAACGTGATCCTGATCCTCACCTCGAATCTGGGCAGCCAGTACCTGATCGACCCGGAGATGCCGTGGAACGAGAAGGAGAGCGCGGTGCGCGAGACGGTGCGCCGCGCCTTCAAGCCCGAGTTCATCAACCGCCTCGACGAGATGGTGATATTCAGGCCGCTATCGGAGGCCGATCTTGCGCTGATCGTCGAGCTTTCGGTCGACCGGCTGCAGCTTCGATTGGCGGATCGCCGGCTCACCCTCGGGGTCACCCCCGCGGCGCGGGCTTGGCTCGCCCGCCTCGGCTACGACCCGATGTACGGTGCACGCCCGCTGCGACGCCTCATGCAGCGTGAGATCGACGACCGCCTCGCGCGGGCCGTGCTCTCGGGCGAGGCGCGAGACGGTCAGACGGTGCGCGTCGACGTAGCGCCAGGCGGTGACTCGCTGATGCTCGAGGTCGACACCTCGGCCCCGCCTGCTGACGCGGGTGGGTTTGGTGTCGGCGGGTTCGGCGGCGCTGGCGGTGCGGGTGCCCCCGGCACCTCAGGCGACGACGACGTGATCGAGGCGGAACTCCTCGACGAGTAGGCTGGAGGGTCTGAAGGGGGCCCAATGACCGATTCCGCCAGGCAGGTGATGCGGCGGTTCGCGCCCATGATCTACGGGCCCACCATCCTCTTCGCCCTCGGTGAGGGCGCGGTGATCCCGCTGATTCCCATTATCGCGGCGAAACTGGGTGCCGATCTGGCACTCTCGGGGCTTGTCGCCTCGGCTCTCGTGATCGGCCAGCTTGTCGGCAACCTCCCCGCCGGATACCTCGTCGCCCGCATCGGCGAACGGCTCACCATGGTCGGGGCGGGCACCCTGGCGCTCCTCGGCGTCGGGGGTCTCGCCCTCGCCCCGAGCGTGGGCGTGCTCGCCGCATCGGTCTTCCTCATCGGCATGTGCGCGGCCGCCTTCGGGCTCGCGCGGCACGCCTTCATGACCACCCGCGTGCCGCAGCATTACCGCGCCCGTTCGCTCTCACTGCTCGGTGGATCCTTCCGCCTGGGCATGTTCATCGGCCCCTTCCTCGGCGCGCTGCTGCTCGGTCTCACCGGCACGGAGGCCTCGGCATCGTGGCTTTTCGCGGCCTGCCTGGTCGCCTCGGTTCTGCTCGTGGGGCTTGGCCCCGACCCCGAGACCAAGCTGCAGGAGCAGGCAGTGCCCCGCGGCGGCACCCCGCGCGGCGAGCCGCGATCCACCATCGAAACGGTCGACACCGGCGAAGCGGTGACCGGCGGCATCACCCTGCCCCCGGGCGGCAGGCCCGGGGTGTTTCGCACGATGATGCAGCATCGCGGGGTGCTCTCGCGACTCGGCCTTGCCGCCGCCTCGCTCTCGGCGGTGCGCTCGGCGCGGCAGGTGGTGCTGCCGCTGTGGGGTGTGTCGCTCGCGCTCGACGCGCAGACCATCTCACTCGTGGTTGGCATCGCGGGCGCTATCGACTTCGCTCTGTTCTACGCGAGCGGCCAGGTGATGGATCGCTTTGGCAGGCTGTGGGCGGCGTTGCCCGCAATGCTGCTCATGGGTACCGGCTTCATCGTGCTCGCGTTCACGCACGACGTGCCGCAGGCGACAATGTGGTTCGCGATGTTTGCCGCGGTGATCGGAGTCGGCAACGGGCTCTCGAGCGGAATTCTGTTAACGCTGGGTGCCGACGTGGCACCGAAGGGCGACCCGGCACCGTTCCTGGGTTCTTGGCGCACCCTTACCGACGCGGGTGGGGCGACGGCTCCGGTGCTCTTTTCGGGCATCGCCGCGATCTCGACGCTCGGGGTCGCGACCGCAGCCATGGGTGTGATTGGCCTCGTCGGCGCGCTCGGCTTCCTGCGCTGGGTGCCGCGCTACATCAAGCGGCCGTCAGCCGAGTAGCCGGAATTTCGAGCGGCGGGGTGGATCGGGGCGCCTACTCGCGCTGCCCGTTCCTGGCCCTGATCAGGTCGCGGGCGGTGAGCTGATGCTCACGTTTGCCATAGTGATCGGCGGTAAGCCCCGACACGAACACTCCCGGATCGATCTCGAGCGCGGTGGCGATGCGGATCAGCGACTCCACCGTGGGGCTCGACACCCCGCGCTCGATCTTGCCAATCGTCGTCCAGTTGATTGAGGAGAGCTCGCCCAGGTCTTCAAGCGAGATGCCGAGTTCGTGTCGCGCGGCCCGAAGGCGGCGGCCGAGTTCCACGGCTGCGTGGGAGTGAGAGGTGGGCACAGCTCAAGCGTGCTCGCCCCGGACGAAAAAATCTAGTGCGGAGATGCACACAGTACAAAAATATGTGATCCACCTGTGAGCCTGGCCGCAGGAGACCTCGCCGCTGGGGGTTTCGCTCCCATAGACTGGAATCCCGCATGAATGCATCGCGAACGCATCGCTCGGCAGCATCAGCAGAGCAGCGGCGAAGCACTGACCAGCCGAGATTTCCAGCGAGGGGCCCCGTCGACCGTGAGCACTAACGATCGTTCCGACCGTCTGCGCATCGTCATCGGTTGCGACACCTTTGCGCCAGACGTGAACGGAGCGGCTCGCTTTGCCGAGCGCCTTGCCGCCGGCCTCGTCGAGCGCGGCCACGAGGTGCACGTGATTGCCCCCGGGTTTCGGTGGCGCCGATCCACCCCCCGCGTGGAGTCGATCGAGGGCGTGCCCATGATGCTGCACCGCCCGCCCGCCTTGCGCTGGTACCCGCACGACTGGCTGCGTTTCGTGCTGCCGTGGCGAGCGCGGCACTATGCCAGGAAGGTGCTCGATCAGGTTCGACCCGATGTCGTGCACGTGCAGTCGCACATCATCATCGGCCGGGCGCTCTCGAAGGAGGCGCAGAAGCGCGGTATCCGCATCGTCGCCACCAACCACGTCATGCCAGAGAACGTGCTTGATTTCACGCTGCTGCCGAAGTGGGCCGAGCGGTCGTTCGTGCGCTGGGCCTGGCGCGATGCCAATCGTGTGCTGAGCCGGGCGAGTGCGCTCACCACGCCTACCCGCCGGGCCGCGGCCTTTCTCGAGCAGAATACGAGTCAGCGCAACGTGCTCGCGGTCAGTTGTGGTCTGCGCGCATCCAACTACACGGCAGACCTCAGCCCGCGCGCGCGAAATCGGCTCGTCTTTGTGGGCCGGGTCACCCTCGAAAAAGAGATCGACGTGATTCTGCGCGCCCTCGCGCGGCTCGACTCCGACCTGGGTGTGACGCTCACGATTGTCGGCGATGGTGATCAGCGCAAGAGCCTCGAGAAGCTGGTGATCGAGCTCGGGTTGGCCGGCCGTGTGCACTTCACCGGTCGCGTCAGTGACGAGGAACTGCGCCGTCATCTCACCGAGGCCAGCATCTTTGTCATCGCCTCGATCGCCGAGTTGCAGTCGATCGCCACGATGGAGGCGATGGCATCGGGTCTGCCGATCCTTGCCGCCGACGCGGTGGCTCTGCCGCACCTCGTGACCGACGGCGAGAACGGGTTCCTCTTCCCGCCCGGCAACGTGGAGGAACTTGCGGCCAAGATCACACACGTGCTCGGCTTCAGCGAAGAGGAGTACCTGCGCATGCAGCAGGCCTCGCTCGACGCGGTGAAGGTGCACGACCTCGACCGCACGCTCGACACCTTCGAGCGGTTGTATCGCGGCGAAGCCGCAACGGCCTGACCGGGCAGCACGTCGTGCACATCCTCATCGTCACCGACCAGCATCCCGACTCGCTCGGCGGTGCGCAGGTCGCCATACGCGCGCAGCGGCGTGCGCTGGAACAGGCGGGTCACGTCGTCACGATCGCCGCGCCCGCGTCGCCCCGCAGAGGTGCCGACCGGCGTTCGGCCGCGTCGCCTGACGCGTCTACTCCGGGTCGCGAAGCAGCGGTGGATCCGCGGCGCCCGGCACCCGACCGTCTCCCCGCGGGTTCGGTCGTCTCGCTCCCATCGATCCCCATCACCCGCGACCGCGAGTACGCGATGAGCTGGCCCGGTGCCCGCACCGATCGGGAGCTTGCCGCGGCACTGCGAGGCCTGCCCCCGGTTGACCTCGTGCACCTCGAAGGAGACTTCTGGGGGGCCCTGATTGGACTCCGGGCGGCGCGCGGGCTGCGCGTGCCCGTGCTGCACACGCTGCACAACAACGTCGACGAGGGCACCCGCGCGGTGACCCCACTCGCGCCGATCGTGTTTCAGGGGCTGCGCCTGTGGCGTGCGCTTGCCCTGGGCAGGCCGCGGGGGGCAGTGGATCGCGGTGCCCGAGGGGCCTGGCGGTACCTAGCCGAGCTTGCCGCTGAGGCGAGGGTTGTGTCAGCCCCGTCGAAGCACTTCGCCGACCAGTTGATGCGACGCGGGGTGGCGCGAGAGGTGCTCGTGACCCGGAACGGGGTTGACGACGAGCTCATCGCTGCGGTCCGTGGGGTGCCTCGCGCGGAGCGCAGCCGACCGAAGCTCGTCTGGCTGGGGCGCATGAGCCACGAGAAGCGGGTGCTCGAGTTCATCGATGCGCTGGCGCTGTCGCGCGTCGATGCCGATGTTACGCTCTACGGTGCCGGTCTCCTGCTGCCACAGGTGCGTGCGCGTGTGGAATCGGTGGGTCTTTGGGATCGGGTCACGCTGGCGGGCCCCGTGCCGCACGAGGAGGCGCTCGTCGCGATCCGCGATGCGGACGCGCTGGTGCAGACCTCGATCGGGTTTGAGACGCAGGGGCTCACCCCGTTCGAGGCGGCGCTTGTGGGCACCCCGACCATTTTTTGTGACCCCGCGATCGCTGCGGATGTCGCGGTCACCCCGTCGTGGCTCGTCGCCGATGCGACGGTGGAGTCTTTGGCGGGCACTCTTGCCGAATCGGTGACCGCTCTCGCCGCGACGCCCGGCGAGTTGCGGGTGCCGTTCGCGCAGGCGCGCGAGTTCTTGCAGTCGGCGCAGTCGGAGCGGCTGCTGGAGGTCTACGCACGTGCTCGTGCTGCGCGCAAGCCGTAACTCCGGTCGGAGATTTCACTCCGGTCGGATGACTTCGGCCAGATCCGCCCGACGGGGGTCAAATCCCCGACAGGGGATTTCGGGAGTGGGGCTAGAAGCGCCAGGCGACGGCCTGGAACCCTGACGGCGGCGCGGGCACCCAACTCTCGTTCTTCGACACGAGGCCCGATCCACCTGGGTTATTGGACTCGATGATGCTGAAGGTGCCGTCACCGTTCACGCCAGTGATCAGCACGGTGTGTACGCCCGAGACCCAAGACGAGGGAAAGGTGAGGTGCTCGTACTGGATGATGTCGCCAGGGAGCGCCGCGCTCACGGGCAGACGGGTCGCGCCGTTGTAGTTGGTGACGGGATCGCCGCCGCCAGCCCAGGCACCGCCGCCAGCGCGGATCCAGCGCTGTGCCGACATGATGCACTCACCGGGCTGCGACCAACCGGTCGCTCGGCTCGTGCCGACCTCGCTTTCGGCAAGTGCGATCGTTGCCTCGACGTCGAAGTTGTGGGGGAGCGCTGCGGGCGGGTTCTCGGTGGCATCGGAGAGCAGCAGGAGGGTGTCGAGCGGTGCGTTCTCGTTCGTGCCCAGGTCGGTGTTGAGGCGCTGCGCGTTCGCGGCCGCAGGAGCGGTGGCGGGGGTGAGCGCGAAGCTCTCGGTGGCCGGTGCCGCGTACGAGGGTGCTGCGCCAAGGGCGAATGTCATCGCTGAAATCAGGGTGACGATGAACGCCTTGACGGGGGTCTGCACTCGCGATTCTCCTACTTCAGTCATGGAAATGGCACCCGTCCCCGGATGCCGCTTCACCTAGTATGCGTTACCTTACCGTTATAAACAAATCACGCGCACATGATTCCCAGGTTCGTCACCCGCGGCCGAGCCTGCTGAGGAAGAGGGCCTCGCCGAGCGCAATGCGACGGATCTCCTCCGGGTGCACGCTCTCATTCGTGGAGTGGATACGGCTCTCAGGGTCGGGGACTCCGAGCAGCATGATCTCGGCTCCGGGATTGAGCTTCGACAGCGTGGTGGTGAGCGGGATCGATCCGCCCTGGCCGCTCGTGACCGTTGTGACACCGTCGTAGGCTTCGGTCAGCGCATCGCTCAGCAGGGTAAACGCCGGGCCCGAGGTGTCGGCGCTGAACGGGTAGCCGAGTTCTCCGGCTTGCGTCTCGACGTGCACACCCCAGGGTGCGACGGTGTGCATGTGCGCAACGAGGGCATCCCTGAGCTGCGCCGGATCCTCGCCCGGCGGCACGCGAAGGTTGAGCTTTGCGGCGGCCCTCGCCTGGATCGCGGCGACCGCACCCACGACCGGCGGAGCATCGATACCCAGAATCGTGATCACCGGGCGGGCCCACAGCTGCGCGGCGATACCGCCCGAACCGAGAATCTCCGTGCCATCCAGCATGCCGGCATCGGCGCGGAAGGCGGCCTCCTCGTACCCAACCCCGTCCCATTCCTGGGCTGCGGCAATGCCGGGCACGGTCACGTTGCCGTGCTCGTCGCGCAGGGTTGCGAGCATCTGCACGAGGGCGGCGATCGGGTCGGGGGCGGCCCCGCCAAACATCCCGGAGTGCACTGAGGCCTCGAGGGCCGAGACCGTCACGATGATGTCGACCGCGCCGCGCAGGGTGGTGGTGAGGGTGGGCAGGCCGTGAGCGGCGTTGCCGCCGTCCTGGATCAGCATCACGTCGGCCAGACGGAAGAGTTCGGGGTTCGCCTCCGCGTAGCGGTCGAGGCTTGCACGGCCCTGCTCCTCCGAACCCTCCGCCACGACGATCAGGCCGACCGGGTAGGGGGAGTCGCCATCGAGCGATGCGGGTGCGGCGTGTGTGGCCCCCGTGCCGAGTGCCTCACCGCGCAGCGCCCGCAGCGCGGTGAGGTGCGCCACGAGGTTGCCCTTGCAATCGGCGGATCCACGGCCGTAGAGGCGGCCGCCCCGCTCGGTGAGTGCAAACGGTGGGGTGATCCACTCGTGCTCATCGAGGATCGGCTGCACGTCGTAGTGACAGTAGAGCAGCACCGTGGGGGCGCCGGGCGGACCGGGCCGGTGGCCGATGACCGCGTAGGTGCCATCGGGGGTGAGCTCGAGGTCGACCGGAACGTCCTCGGCGCGAAACGCGTCGCGCACCCACTCGGCCGCGCGTACACACTCGGCGGGATCCACCACGCGTTCATCGGCAATCGAGGGGATCGCGACGATCTCGGCGAGGTCGGCGAGCGTTCGCGGCATCAGCACCTCGACGCGTGCGCCGAGCTCTGTGCGATCTGCCGAGGCGGGGGTGCTGGGCTGCGAAGTCATGCCCGTATTCTCTCGCATGTGGCGGGCGAAGTGGCAGGGCTGGACGCACCTGACTCGGTGGCTCGGCAGGGCAGGGCAGGGTGGTGTGGTGCGCAGGAAGGGCCGTGTGACCCGAGTGCCGCGGAAACCGGCTAAGCTGGAACACGCTGATTGCTTGCGGTCAGTGCTGGAGGATTCGCCTAGTGGCCTATGGCGCACGCTTGGAAAGCGTGTTGGGTGCAAGCCCTCAGGGGTTCGAATCCCCTATCCTCCGCCAACTGATCCCAGCACCCTGGAGTGAAGACCCAAGGGTGCTGGGATTGAGATTTACTCCTCGTCGAACTCCGGATCGTGCTTTCCTCGCTCGGGATGGCGGATCAGGCCGGGGTCTGCCATGCCCCGTCGCGGGTTATCCGTCGAGGCTTCCGCTGCCGCGCTCTCGGTGGAGCCATCGAGCACGGGGCGGTCTTGTGTCTCGCCCTCCGGGTGTTTGGAGACGGTGCCCTGACCCGTGCCAGCATCGACCCTGTTGGCCTTGTGCGGTTGATCATCGTGAACCATGATGGCGCCTTTCTCTCAGCCTTGGGTCGCTAACGATACGCCTCGACGCTATGGATGGAAAGGGGTTGCCTTCTGGCCCCTGAGCCTGAGTCAACTACCGCGGCTCACCGACGAGATGTCAAAATCTGCTGTGGTGCCACCCGTGCGGGAACACATTCTGGCCTCTCAGTGCCGATAACCCCCGTTATGGCTGGTGCCCCCGTGGGCCCCATGCGTGAGAGGTAACGAAAAAACCCCGCCTGTTGGGCGGGGCTTTCCGTGACCTAGCTCGGTAGCTGAGGCGGGGCTCGATCCCGCGACCTCACGATTATGAGTCGTGCGCTCTAACCAGCTGAGCTACTCAGCCACAAGGTTCGCCGTGTGGGCGGTGAGCAGATCAGAGCCCCGACCGGGATTTGAACCCGGGACCCCTTCCTTACCATGGAAGTGCTCTACCACTGAGCTATCGGGGCGTGTGCTCCCGTGCGGAAGCAACTAGGAAAGGCTAGCATCAACTCTGTGTCAGTGCGAAATCAGGTCATCGGTGGGGTCGGAATTTTGTTGGCTGTATGGATGGGGCTCGGGAGGTGGCTCTTCGGACTCGGCGGTGAACTGACCTGGTGGTACGTTCCGCTCATCACTGTTCCGTTCGCGTGGCTGCAGCTGTGGACGGTGCGTCGCATCCGCATCGCGCAGGATCGCGGGCGCCGCGTCGGCCGGGCGCCCTACGTCGCACTCGCACTCTCGTGGGTCTCTGCCCTCGGATTCGGGCTCACGGTGCCCGACGTGGTCGACGGCCAGCTCGTCTCCGTAGTGGGACACTTTGGGGGCACGCTCGCGAATGAGTTGGCCATCGCGTTCTGCAACCCGCTGGGCATCGTCGCATTTGCGACCATGATCATCGCGCTCGGGTACGCGGCGGCAGCGGGGCGCGAGCCCCGCCCCGAGGAAGACGAACTCGACGGGAGCGGCATGGTGCCGCACCCGTTCGAGCGCCCCTAGCGTTTAGCCCGCGAGCCAGCGAGCCCGGCGGACCCACTCGGCCGAACGAGCGGCACCGCCGTTCGGTAGACCTAGTCGGTCACCCTCTCAAACACCGCGAGCGACTCGAAGTGATGGGTGTGCGGGAACAGATCAAACGCCCGCAGCGAGGTGAGCCGATACCCCAGGTCGCGCAGCGTCGCGGTATCGCGGGCCAGCGAGACCGGGTCACAGGCCACGTAGACAATGTTCGCGGGAGCGAGTTCGCCGAGCTGCCCGACCACGCCACCACCGGCACCCGATCGCGGTGGATCGAGCACCACCGTTGCGCGCCGCAGCCGCTGGCGCACCGTCGGCGCACCCTTCTCAAGGTCGGCGAGGTACCGATCCACTCGCCCGGTCACCGCGAGGCCACCCACGAGTTCCTGCAGGTTCTCGGCGGCGTCATCGGTGGCACCCGGGTCGGACTCGACCGTGGTCACCTTCAGCGCGGGCCCCGCGGCCTCAGCCATCGCCGCGGCGAGCAAGCCCGCCCCGCCGTAGAGGTCGAGGTTCGCGGCCGACTGGTCGAACCGCCCGTCGTCGATCAGCTGGTGGATCGCGTCACGAACCGCCGTGAACAGCGTCAGCGGCGCCTCCCGGTGCACCTGCCAAAACCCGCCGGCGCGCACGAGGAACTCGCGCCCGCCGACCGACTCGGCGACCCGATCATTCTCACCCGCGCGCTTCTTCTCGCCTGGCAGGGTCACCAGCATGCGGGAGTCGTCTGCGCTGGGGGCGATGAGATCCACCGTCGCCACATCGGGCAGCGCTTCACCGAGCGGCGCGGAAAGCTCGATGCTTTCGACCGCGAGTGGCAGGCTCTTCACGCGGATCACCTGGCGGCTCCGGCTCGCATAGGGTCCGACCAGGCCGGTCTCGGGATCAACGTGCAGGCGCACGCGGGTGCGGTAGCCGAGCCCGTTCGCCTCGTCGTCGCCGGGCACAGCCTCGACCTCAAGCGTGCCACCGGCGACCACGGCGATCTCGGCGTCGGTGAGGTTGCCAAAGCGACGCAGCGCATCGGCGAGCACCTCGGCCTTGAGCGAGCGCTGGCGGGGGAGCGCGATGTGCCCGAACTCGGCGCCGCCCACCCGGTGCTCTGGGTTGCGCGAGAGCGCGGCCTCGTGCCAGATGTGCGGGCGCCGATCCGCCGATTCTTCGATCACCGACACGGTCGCGGCGCGGGCGAACGACTTCTTGCGAGCCTCGGTGACGCGGGCGCGCACACGCTCGCCCGGAATCGCGTCGGCTACGAACACCACGCGCCCTTCGTGGCGGGCGACGGTGATGCCGCCGTGGGCGATGCCCGTGATGTCGAGCTCGATCTCGTCGCCAACGGCGAGGGGGGTGGGTTCAGTCATGGGCCCCATTCTCCCACCCTGCGCCTGGGCTCAGCGATCCACCATAGAATTTCAGGTATGCGCCTGGTACTTGCCTCGACCTCGCCCGCCCGTCTCTCCGTGTTGCGCGGGGCAGGCATTGAACCGCTGTGTTTCGCGCCGGAGGTCGACGAGGAGTCCGAGGTAGAGGCCCGCGAGGAGCAGTTGGGGCGGGCCCTCAGTGCGCCCGAGCTTGTCGAGTACCTCGGCAGGCTCAAGGCGGAAGATGTTGTGCGGCGGCACGGGCCCGCTGGCACCGGTGAGATCGACGGGCTGGTGCTCGGGGGCGACTCGGCGTTTCTGCTGGATGGCGAAATTCTTGGGAAGCCCTATACCCCCGAGGTTGCCCTTGAGCGGTCGCGGCAGCATCGCGGACAGACCGGGGTGCTGTACTCGGGCCATTGGCTCATCGACTGCCGGGGTGGCGAGGTGCGGGGCGCGCGCGGCGAGGTCGACACAGCCACGGTCACACTGTCGTCAGATGTCAGCGATGCCGAACTCGAAGCGTACGTCGCGACGGGTGAGCCGCTGCTGCTGGCCGGGGGATTCGCGATTGACGGGCTCGCCGGTGCCTTCATCGAGCGGATCGAGGGAGCGCCGAGCTGCGTGATCGGCCTGTCCCTGCCCGCATTGCGGCGCCTCGTCACCGGGCTGGGTCACGAATACCCCGCGCTCTGGAATCGCTGATCCGCTGATTCGCCCCGTTGGTCCGCTGCGCTGATCCGCCCCGCTGATCCACTGCGCAGATCCGCCGCGCTGATCCGCGCGCTACCAGCTTGGCTGCCACACTCTCACTCTCACGGTCACTCGTCGAGAAGTCAGAATCTGCGGTTGTCAGGCTCGAGGCGCAGCAGATTTTGACCTCTCGAGGAGGGCGCGGAGCGTGCGGAGGGTGAGGAGGGTGAGGCGGGCGTGGATCGCGAGGCCGGTGCGGCTTGTCGAGCGTCGCTGACTGGGGCCGGCGCTGGGCTGCGGGTGCGGCGTGCAGAGCGTCGCTGGCGACAGCCACATCGACAACTACAGCGACAGCCACATCGGCAACTACAGCGACAGCCACACCGACAACTACAGTTACAGCTACACCGACAACTACAGCGACCCGGCGAGCCCGCCGCTCAGGCGCCCGTGGAAGTCACGCGTCGCCTCGTTCATGCCCTCAAGGATCACGCGCTTGCCGAGCTGCTCGTACTTCGTGACGATCGCGTCGAGCGCGGCAACGGTGGATGCGTCCCAGATGTGCGAGCCCGACATATCGATCACGACGCGCGGCGGGTCTGCCCGGTAGTCGAACTGCGTGGTGAGGTCGTTGCTCGAGGCGAAGAACAGCTCGCCCGAGACCGTGTAGACGGCGGTAGGCACGGTCGCGTACGGGTCGTCTGAGCGGGTCACGGTCGCGAAGTGCGCCACGCGCCTCGCGAAGAGCACCATTGCAGTGAGCACGCCCACGATCACGCCAATTGCAAGGTTGTGGGTCCAGACGGTGATCGCGACGGTGATCAGCATCACCGCGGTCTCGCTCTTGGGCATGCGCCGCAGGGTCGAGAGCCGCACGCTGTGCCAGTCGAACGTTGCGACCGACACGACGATCATCACCGCCACGAGCGCTGCCATCGGAATCACGGCAACCACGTCGCCGAGCACCACCACGAGCACCAACAGGAAAGCGCCGGCCACGAAGGTCGAGATTCGGGTGCGCGCGCCCGAAGCTTTCACGTTGATCATGGTCTGCCCGATCATCGCGCAGCCGCCCATTCCTCCGAACAGCCCCGAGAGCATATTTGCAACGCCCTGGCCCCATGCCTCGCGAGTCTTGCGGGAGTGTGTGTCGGTGATGTCGTCGACGAGTTTGGCGGTCATGAGCGATTCGAGCAGGCCGACCACCGCCATAGCGAGCGCGTAGGGGGCGATGATCTGGAGGGTCTCCCAGGTGAGCGGCACGTCTGGAATGAAGAGCTCGGGAAGGCTCTTCGGCAACTCGCCCTGATCGCCCACGGTGGGCACGTTCAGTGCAAACACCACTACCGCCCCGGTGAGGAGCACAATCGCGACGAGTGGTGCCGGCACCACCTGAGTGAATCTCGGCATCACATACATGATGAGCAGACCTGCGACCACGAGCGGGTAGACCAGCCAGGGCACTCCGAGCAGGTGAGGGAGCTGGGAGATAAAGATGAGGATCGCGAGAGCGTTCACGAATCCCACCATCACGCTGCGTGGGATGAAGCGCATGAGCTTCGCGACACCCAGCACGGCGAACAGCACCTGGAACACGCCGGCGAGCAGCACCGTCGCGATGAAATAGTCGAGTCCGTACTCGCGTGCCACCGGCGCGATGACGAGCGCCACGGCCCCGGTCGCCGCAGAAATCATGGCTGGGCGGCCGCCCAGGAAGGCGATCGAGACCGCCATGATGAAGGAGGAAAAGAGACCGACGCGCGGATCCACCCCCGCGATAATCGAGAACGCGATCGACTCGGGAATGAGCGCGATCGCGACCACCAGGCCGGCCAACACCTCGCGGCTCAGCAAACGCGGGCTGCGCAGCGCCTGCATCACGGTGGGTTCGATACGGTAGCGCGAGGGCTGGTCGGCGACTAGTGACGCAGTGTTCACGCAAGACTCCTCGGTGGATCGGGGCACCTGCGTGGGGCTGAACCGTCCGCGGCCGCTGGAAGCCGGGGTGCCGGGCTCCGGGCGCCGTCGACGAGTCTACGCGTCAGCTGTGGCGGGTGCGCTTGCCCCGCCTGCCCAAGCCGCGTCGCGGAGGGATATCTGCTCGGTCATATCGGTGAGGAAGCGGATCACGACCTCGCGCTCGTGCGGGGCGAGGCGAGCGGCCGCGTGAAATCGCTTTGCCTGCTGCCGACCCACGGTCTGCATGGCAGCCTCGTGAGCCTGGGGAGTGATGGAAATCGCAAGCGCTCGACGGTCGGTCGGGTGCGGCGCTCGGGTGATGTGCCCGGCCTTTTCGAGCCGGTCAAGCAGTTTCGTGGTGGACGCGCTCGAGATACCGAGGTGAGTGGCAATCGCCCCCGGTGTCGCGATGTTGTCAGTGTTTCCGGCGACGATCAGGTAGTGCAGGGCGCGCATGTCTGAGCGGTTCAGATGCATGTATTTTTGCGATGCCTCAGACAGCTCCTGCTCGGCTTCGCGGAGTTTACCGAGGGCTGACATGAGCCTGCCGATCTGCCGCATCTCTTCGGGTGCCAGGTCTTCACGATCGATCAATCGCGAGTCTGGATCGCTCGACTCGACGTTGTATAGGGTCGACGAAACGGCGTCCCCTCGATCGTCGAATTCAGGCATGTGGATATATTAACCCATTTCAGACTTCGTGCTAGGTTTATTGCTAGTTCGGCTAATAATATGTTTTTAGCAGGGATACTTATCAGCAGAGATGCTTACTCGGAAACTTTGGAGGTGGGAATCATGGAGATGGTGGTGCTACTCAGCGAAGACGGCGAGGCCATTGGCACCGTGCCCAAAGCCGACGTGCACACCACTCAGACCGCGCTGCACCTCGCGTTCTCCTGCTACGTCATGAACGAAGGCGGCCAGCTGCTTGTGACGCGCCGCGCGCTCGACAAACGCACGTGGCCAGGCGTCTGGACGAACAGTTTCTGCGGTCACCCCGCCCCAGGCGAAGACATGCAGCTCGCAATCGCGCGCCGCGCCGCCGACGAACTCGGTGCGACAGTCGGCGAGATTCAGGTCGTGCTTCCCGACTTCCGCTACCGCGCGGTTGATGCCAGCGGCATCGTCGAGAACGAAGTGTGTCCGGTGCACATCGCTCGACTGCACGGCGAGCTCACGCCCCGGTCAGACGAGGTGGTCGAGTGGGCATGGGTGGATCCGCACACTCTTGCAGAAGCGGTCGAGCGGGCGCCGTTCGCTTTCAGCCCCTGGCTTGCGATGCAGCTTCCGCAGCTGCTTGAACGGCTGGGCCAGGCAGAGAACCCGAGCGCCGACGCGTCCGCGCCGCTGGACGGGCGCGAGACATGACCGCGGTAGTGGGGCACAACCGCACCCGCGAACTGCTGCGCAACGCGGTCGAGCGCGAGCTCAGCGAGATTTTTGCGGCGCAGACCGCGGCAGCGGAGGCGTACGGCAGCGAGTTTTCGCACCTTTGGGGACTGGCAGCCGAGCACGTTCTCGGCGGGAAGCTCGTGCGGCCGGTGCTGATGGTCGAAATCTTCGACGCCCTGGTGTCGGAAAGCGCACCTGAAGCGAGCATCGAGCGGGACTCGATCATTCGCATCGCGGCCGCGATCGAGCTCTTGCACTACTCCTTCCTGCTGCACGACGACGTGATCGACGGCGACCTGGTGCGCCGGGGCCGTCGAAACCTCATCGGTGCGCTCCTTGACGACGGCAGCGCGCGCGGCGAGTGCGACCAGCGCGGTGCGCTGCACTGGGCCCGCACCGGGGGCATCCTGATGGGCGACCTGTTGCTCGCCGCCACGCATCAGATCTTCGCCCGAGTGGATCTGCCGCACGCGGTACGGATCCAGATGCTCGATCTGCTGGAGCACACGATCACCGAGTCGATCGCTGGCGAGCAGCTTGACGTGGGGCTGAGTGACGGGCTCATCGCCCCCGACCTCAGTACCGTACTCACCATGTCTGCGCACAAGACCGCCACCTACACGTTCGAGTTGCCGATGCGGGCGGCTGCGATCCTCGCGCAGGCCCCGCAGCACCTCGAACGGTCGCTCACGGCGGCCGGATACCACCTCGGGCTCGCCTTTCAGTTGCAGGACGACCTCATCTCAACGTTTGGTGACCCCGAGCTGCACGGCAAAGACCCCTACTCTGACCTGCGCGAGGGCAAACAGACCGCGATCATCTCGTACGCTCGGATGACGAGCGCGTGGCCGACGGTCGAGAGCGAGTTCGGTAACCCCGAGCTCACCGAAAAGATGGGTGCGCGCCTTCGTGCCCTGCTCACCGAGTGCGGGGCCGAGAAGTTCGTGCGCGGCCTCGTCGAGGAGCAGACGACGGCGCTGTACGAGGTGCTCGCGGGCGCCGGAAGTGCGCACTCCATTGTGCCGGGTGCCAGGCGCGTGCTGCTCGCGCTCGCGGCAGAGCTCGAGGAGCGCCGATCGTGAGCGAAGATCCGTCATCGCTCGATCGATTCACCCGCACCGCCGAGATCGCGGCGGGCGACGTGATCGGCACGTACTCGACCTCATTCGGCCTCGCGACCAGGCTGCTTGGCGCGCGGCATCGTCAGCACGTACGCAACATTTACGCGATGGTGCGCGTCGCCGACGAGATTGTCGACGGGGTGGCTGCCGAGGCCGGGCTGAGCGTCGCCGAGCAGGCGGAGGCGCTCGAGCGGTACGTTGCAGACACGCATCGCGCGATGCGCGTGGGGTACTCAAGCGATCTCGTGATCCACGCCTTTGCTCGTACCGCTCGCGAGTCGGGCATCGATGAGAGCCTGACGCAGCCGTTCTTCGACTCCATGCGCGCCGACCTGGGTGAGGTGGAGTCGACCCCGCGACCCGCGCCACTCACCTACGACGCGGAGGCCCATGCGCGCTACGTGCACGGCTCGGCCGAGGTGGTGGGGCTGATGTGCCTGCGCGTGTTCCTCCGCGGGCGCAGCCTGACCAAAGATGAGCGCGACCGCCTCGAATTCGGCGCCCGCCAGCTGGGCGCAGCGTTCCAGAACATCAACTTCCTGCGCGACCTGGCAGACGATACCGACCGCCTCGGCCGCAGCTACCTGAGCGCTGGCGACCGCCTGAGCGATGCGGATCGCGACGACTGGGTGCGCACCGTTCGCGCGCAGCTCGACGACGCGCGCACCGTGATCCCGCTGCTGCCGAAAGACGCGCGTGCCGCCGTGCGAAGCGCACTCGCACTGTTCGCCGCGCTGACCGATCGGGTGGATCGCACCCCCGCCGAAGATCTGTACACCACCCGCGTGCGCGTGCCTGACCCGGTGAAGGCCGGGCTTGCCGCGCGTGCGCTCATTGCCACCTGGATGGAGCGAGACTCATGACCCGCACGATCGTCATCGGAGCAGGAGTGGCCGGCCTGGCCACCGCCGCACTGCTCGCGCGCGAGGGCCACGAGGTGCACGTGCTCGAGAAGAACGAGCGGGTCGGCGGTCGCGCGGGGCTGATCGAGCGCGACGGCTTCCGCTTTGACACGGGCCCCTCGTGGTACCTCATGCCGCGCGTCTTCGACCATTTCTTCGAGATGCTCGGCACGAGCACCGAGGAGCAACTCGATCTCACCTTCCTGCGCCCCGGCTATCGGATCTTCTCAGAGCCCGGTGCGGGCGGGGAACGCCCCGAGCCGCTGACGATTCCGCTCGGCAAACACCGCGTGCTCGACACCTTCGAGCGCGTCGAGCCGGGCAGCGCCGAGAAACTCACCAAGTACCTCGCTTCGGCCCGGCAAACCACCGACATGGCCGAGAAGTACTTTCTCTATAACCCATTCACCAAGCCTGGCTCCCTCGCTCAGGGCGAGGTGCTGGGATCGGTGCCCGAACTCACCGGCCTGCTCACCACCTCGCTCGAATCGTACGTCGCGAAGCGCTTCGAGCACCCCGTGTTGCGCCAGGTGCTCGGCTACCCCGCGGTCTTCCTCGGCACGAACCCGGCCGATGCGCCCGCGATGTATCACCTGATGAGCGCGCTCGACCTCGACGAGGGCGTGCAGTACCCGATGGGTGGCTTCTGGCAGATCGCCCTGCGCCTCGAGTCGCTCGCCATCGAGGCGGGCGTCAAGATCACGACCGGTGCCGAGGCGAAGCGGATCCTCACCCGCAAGTCGCGGAAGGCCGGAAAGCTCAGCCGCAAGCAACGCGAGACCGCCGGAGTGATCTGGCAGGGCGCGGATGGCGCCGAGCACAGCGAGCAGGCCGACATTGTGGTTTCGGGCGCAGACCTGCACCACACCGAGACGCGCCTGCTGCTCGAGCCCGACCGCAGCTACCCCGAGAAGTGGTGGCAGAAGCGCACGAGCGGGCCGGGTGCCGTGCTCGTGATGCTCGGCGTGCGGGGCGAGTTGCCCGAGTTGCCGCATCACTCGCTCTTCTTCGTCGATGATTGGCACGAGAACTTCGACGCGATCTTTGGCGCCGAGAAGCACGTCCCCTCCCCGGCCTCAATCTACGTCTGCAAGCCCAGCGCGACCGACCCGGGCGTCGCGCCGGAAGGGCACGAAAACCTCTTCGTCTTGATCCCGGTTCCCGCAGATCCCGGCCTCGGCAGCGGGGGATCGGACGGCGCAGGAGAGGCGGCAGTCGAGCGCGCGGCCGACGCGGCGATCGACCAGATCGAGGCGTGGTCGGGCATCGAAGACCTGCGCGAGCGAATCGTCGTGCGCGAGACGCTCGGCCCGGCAGATTTCCAGAACGATTACCATTCCTGGCAGGGGGGCATGCTGGGTCCCGCCCACATCCTCAGCCAGAGCGCGATGTTTCGTGCGCAAAATGCCTCGAAGAAGGTCGAGGGCCTGTTCTACGCGGGCGCAACCACGGCGCCCGGTGTCGGGGTGCCGATGTGCCTCATCAGCGCAGAATTGGTGCTCAAGCGCATTCGCGGCGACCACAGCGCGGGGCCGCTCCCGGTTCCCGCACCTGGCGGGGGCCCGGCCTAATGGAAGCCCTCTACCTCGCGGCGCTGCTGGTCGGGATCGGGTGCATGCTGTTGCTCGACCACCGGTTTCGCCTGTTCTTCTGGCATGACGCGGCGATCGCGAGCCTGATCACCGCGCTCGGCACCGCGCTCTTTCTCGTTTGGGATGTCGCGGGCATCGCCCTCGGCATCTTCCTGCGCGGCGACAGCCCGGTGGCGACGGGCATCGTGCTCGCGCCCGAGCTTCCGCTCGAAGAGCCGGTCTTCCTCATCTTCCTGGTGTTGTGCACCATGGTGATCTACACGGGTGCGGTGCGGTTGCTCTCCCCACGGGCGTCCACGAAAGAGCTGGTGGATCAGCCATGACCTACCCCACCCTCGCTCTGGTCGGGGCCGTGATTGCCCTCGCCGCCGGTCTCGTGGCGTGGGGCCTGGCTGCCGCACGCCGCACCCCGGCGCTCGCGGACACCGGCGCCTCTCGGCGGCACTGGATCGCCGTCGCTCTCACGGTGCTTGTGCTGTTCGTGCTGACCGCCATCTTCGACAACGTGATGATCAGCCTCGGGCTGTTTCACTACGCCCCCGAACTGGTCAGCGGTGTGAGCATCGGGGTGGCCCCGCTCGAGGACTTCGCATACCCGCTCGCCGCGGCGCTGCTGCTGCCCGCCCTCTGGGCGTTGCTGTCGCGCGGCGGGGCCGAGCGACAGCGCGCGTTCTCGCAGCTCGTGCTCTCCTCCCGTCCCGTCAGCTGGATCAACACGGCGTTCCCCTTCGGTGCCGCCTACCTGCTGACGACCCGCGAGATCGACTGGGTGCTTGTGCTCGGCTTTCTCTACTTCCTGATTCCTTACAACCTCGCGATGTACGGCATCAACGACGTGTTCGACTACGCCTCGGATCTCGCCAACCCCCGCAAGGGCGGCATGGAGGGGGCGCTGCTCGCCCCGCGTCTGCATCGCGTGACGCTCTGGGTGGCGGCGCTCACCAACATCCCCTTCCTCGTCCTCCTCGCGGTCGCCGGGGGGCCCGCCACCTGGCTCGCCCTCGCCGTCAGCGTGTTCGCGGTCATCGCGTATTCGGCGAAGGGGCTACGGTTCAAGGAGCGGCCCTTCCTCGACTCGATCACCTCCAGCACGCACTTCGTGAGTCCCGCGGTTGTGGGTCTGACGCTCGCGGGTGCCGAGTTCACGCTGCCGCTCGTGCTGATCCTCGCCGCGTTCTTCCTGTGGGGGATGGCGGCACACGCCTTCGGGGCGATTCAAGACATCGGCCCCGACCGTTTGGGCGGGATCCACTCGGTGGCGACCGTCATCGGAGCGCGCGCTACCGTGCGGCTCGCCCTGGTGCTGTGGCTGCTCGCGGGCGTGGCCATGCTCTTTACACCCTGGCCCGGCCCCCTCGCCGCGATCATCGTGGTGCCCTACCTGCTCAACTGCGCGGCATGGTGGAACGTGACCGACGAAACGTCGGGCCGCACCAACGTCGCCTGGCGCCGCTTCATCTGGCTCAATTTCCTCTCAGGTGCCCTCGCAACCCTCATCCTCATTACCGAATGGACTCCGGCATGACTTCCCGTTCACGTATCGCGCAGCAAGCGAACGCGCCACACGAACCTCACCACGCACGAGGCACCCTCGACCCCGTGCGCTCGAGGGTTCCGAAGTGGCTGCGCATCCTCCTTCCGTCGGTACTCATCCTGATCTGGCTCACCGCGGCCGGTGTCGGCGGCCCCTACTTCGGCAAGGTCGAAGAGGTGTCGTCGAACGACCAGACCACCTTCCTGCCCGAGTCGGCCGATGCGACACAGGTGCAGGCGCTCCTGGGCGAATTCAGTGACTCCGACGCGATCCCGGCCATCGTGGTCTTCGTGAGCGACACGGAACTCCGCGAGGCTGAGCTCACCAGCATCAGCGGCGAGATCGCGGCCCTCACCGATCTCGAAGGGGTCGGCGATGAGGTGTCGCCCGCGATCCCGTCGGAGGATGGCCTTGCGGTGCAGGCCTTCGTGCCGATTTCCAGCGACGGCGAAATTGCCGAGGTCGTGACCGAAGTCGGAGACGAGCTGCGCGCGAACGCCCCCCCGGGGGTCGAGGTGTTTGTCACCGGTCCCGCTGGCTTTACTTCCGACCTGTCTGCCGCCTTCTCGGGTATTGACGGGCTGCTGCTCGCGGTCGCGCTGCTCGCCGTGCTCGTGATCCTGGTGCTCGTGTACCGCTCGCTCCTGTTGCCCGTCGCCGTCCTCGCGACGAGCCTGTTCGCGCTCTGCGCCGCCCTCCTCCTGGTGTGGTGGCTCGCGAAGTGGGAAATCCTGCTGCTCAGCGGCCAAACCCAGGGCATCCTCTTTATCTTGGTGATCGGTGCCGCCACCGACTACTCGCTCCTGTTCGTCGCGCGCTTCCGCGAGGAGCTGCGGGTGAACTCCGACAAGTGGGTCGCGACGATGCGCGCGATCAAGGGCTCGATCGAGCCCATCCTTGCGTCCGGCGGAACGGTCATCGCGGGCCTCCTCACCCTGCTGCTCTCAGACCTGAAGTCAAACAGCACGCTCGGCCCAGTCGCCGCGATCGGCATCGTGTTCGCGATGCTGTCGGCGCTCACGCTGCTGCCGGCGCTGATGTTCGCGTTCGGTCGTGCGGCATTCTGGCCACGCAGGCCGAAGTTCGAACCCGAGGTCGTCGCCGCCGAGAACGGCATGCCCGCGAAGGGATTCTGGGTGTCGGTCGCGCGCCTCGTGCAGCGCCGCCCCCGCCTCATCTGGGTGCTGACCACCGTGGTGCTGCTGGTCGGCGCTCTCGGCATCACCCAGCTGAAGGCCGACGGCGTGCCCGCCTCCGATCTGGTGCTGGGGGCCTCCGAGGCTCGCGACGGCCAGGTCGCGCTGGGCGAACACTTCCCTGGTGGATCCGGCAGCCCCGTGCAGGTGGTCGTTGACGAGGGCGAGCTGCAAGACGCGGCAGGCGTGTTGCTTGCGAACGCCGGCATCGATGGCGTCACGGTCACCGCGGCAGACTCACCGAGTGGATCCGCACCGGTCACCGAAGAAGGCATCACCGCGTTCGGTCCTCCCGGCACCCCGGCCCCAGAGCCCACCGTGGTGGATGGCCAGGTGCTCGTGCAGGGCACGCTGGTGAATGCCGCCGACTCCGCGGAGGCGGGCGACACCGTGCGCGAGCTCCGCACTCAGTTTGCCGAAGCGGCGCCGAGCGCCCTCGTGGGCGGGGTGACCGCAACCGCGCTCGACACGAACGATGCGTCGATCCACGATCGCAACCTGATCATCCCGATCATCCTGGTGGTCATCCTGCTGATCCTGATGCTACTGCTGCGTTCGATCTTGGCGCCGGTGTTGCTCATCATCACCACCGTGATCTCGTTTGGCACGGCGATGGGAGTCGCGGCGCTGGTCTTCAACGGCATCTTCCAGTTCCCGGGTGCCGACCCGGCGGTGCCACTGTTTGGCTTCGTGTTCCTCGTCGCGCTGGGCATCGATTACAACATCTTCTTGATGACGCGGGTGCGCGAGGAGACGATCAAGCACGGCACCCGCGAGGGGATCCTGCGCGGGCTCACCATCACGGGCGGTGTGATCACCTCTGCGGGCCTCGTGCTGGCGGCGACCTTCGCGGCGCTCGCGGTGATTCCGATCCTCTTCCTGCTCCAGCTCGCGTTTATCGTGGCCTTCGGCGTCTTGCTCGACACCTTCGTCGTGCGCACGCTGCTGGTGCCGGCGCTCGGCTACGACATCGGGCGCAAGATCTGGTGGCCGTCGAAACTGGGGCGGGCCGAGCACGAAGAGAAGGTCGCGGCGGCCAAGGGCGCGCAGGCGGCCCGGCCGACGCACACGCCCGAGCACGCGGCTGAGTCGGTAGACGCGGTGCAGTCGTGACTCGGCGGGTGGTGATCTCGGGAGCCTCGGGCCTGATCGGCACGGCCCTCGTGGGCGCGCTGCGCGCCTCGGGTGCGGAGGTCACCACCCTCGTGCGGCGCCCGGCGCGCGCACCTGGCGAGGTGACCTGGGCTCCGGGGGAGCGACCGCTCGATCCCTCCGTGCTGGCTGACGCTGACGCGGTGGTGGCGCTCGGCGGTGCGAGCGTCGGGCGCATGCCCTGGACATCGAGCTACCGGGCGGAGCTCACGGCCTCACGCCTGGGCCCGACGCTCGCGATCGCCGACGCGATCCGAGAACTGGGGGAGGGTGCGCCGGCGTTCCTCTCCGCGTCCGCGGTCGGATACTACGGGTCGGTGCCGGGGGCGACGCTCACAGAGACATCACCGGCGGGAGACACCTTCCTTGCGCGCCTCTGCGTGGAGTGGGAGCGGGCGGCACAGACCGCAGGCCCGCACAGCCGGGTCGTGCTGCTGCGCACGGCTCCGGTGATCCACCGCGATGGCGTGCTGAAGCCGATGATTCGCCTGACAGGCCTGGGCCTCGGTGGCCCGATTGGGCGCGGCACCCAGGTGTGGCCGTGGATCTCGCTGGGCGACGAGGTGCGCGCGATTCAGCACCTCATCGCGAGCGAGATCGAGGGGCCGGTGAACCTCACGGGCCCGACCCCCGCGACCGCGAACGAGCAGGGGCGGGCGCTCGCGCGCGCGATGCGGCGGCCGTTTTGGTTTCCGGCGCCCGAGTGGGGGCTGCGGCTCGCGCTCGGCCGTGCCGCGACCGAGTCGCTGCTCACGGCGGATGCCGACGTGCGGCCCGCCGTGCTCGAGCGCTCGGGGTTTGTGTTTCATGATGAAACAGTAGAGGGCGCGGTCGAGCAGGCGATTTCCGAACCACGAAGCAGGGCCTAATCCTCGCGGAGTGGCTTGGGGCGTGGGATGTCGGTGACGGGGGGTTCGTCAGCTGGCTCGATGTCGTCTGAAGAAATGTCGGTGCGAAGCTCGCCGGTGAAAGAATCCACCGCCGCGCCCACCGTGGGCGGGAATCGATCGGGCGTGAACCTGCCACCCAGGCCGTGGCGGTGGATGAGGTCTCGCACCGGCCCCTTGAGCTCCGCGAGCAGCAGGGTGATCCCGCGGCTCTGCAGGTACTCGTCGAGGCGCACGAGTTCGTCCATCGCTGTGGTGTCGATGTCTGTGATGGGCTCGGCGGCGACCAGAACGGTGTGGATCGCGGGAGCGCCGGGTGGCGTCTCGCGCTCTGCCCGTGTGAGTACTCCGCGCACCCAGGAGGCGAAGATGTTCGCGTTCGCGAAGAAGAGCGAGGCGTCCCAACGCACGATGACGATGCCCGGAATGCGCTCCGCCTCGGGGTTGCGCGACCGGTCGTGATAGCCGCGGCGACCCGGTATCCGGCCGAGTTCAGCGCGGTAGGGGCGCCACGAGTGCCACACAAAGGCGACGAACGAGAGCCCGATCGCGATGAGGATGCCCTCGAGCACGCCGACGAGGAGCACCCCGAGAAAGGCGGCGATTGCGAGGCTGCTGTCCCAGCGATCGATCTTCCACATCCCGACCCCTGTGGGCTGAAATACTGAGGAGATCGCGACGATGACGACCGCGGCCAGCACCGATTCTGGCAGAAACTCGGTCACGCCCGGCAGGAACAGCATGAAGGCGAGCACCAGGAGCGCCCCGACCACCGCGGCGAGTTGCGATCGCGCGCCCGCCGCTTCGATCACGGGGGTGCGCGACATTGACCCTGCGATGGGGAAGCCGCCCATCACACCGCCGGCGACGTTCGCCATGCCGAGGCCCACCATCTCGCGACTGCCGCTCACCGTCTCGCCCCGCCGTGAGGCAAGGGTGCGGGAGAGCACCCCGGTATCGGCGAAGGCTATGAGGGCCACCGCGAGTGCGGGGGCGGCCAGCGCCAACACATCGGCCCACTCGATTCCGCCGAGGGCGGGTGCCGGGAACCCCTGCGGCATTTTCCCGACCACTGGGAGTGAGTCAGAGAGTCCGAGGACCGCCGTGGCGAGAATCCCCGCGACCACCGCGACGAGCACCCCGGGGATCCGGTCTTTCAGGAGCAACTTGAAGCTGAGGATCACGGCGAGTGAACCGACCCCGAATATCGCGGCGAGCGGTGTGATCCCACCCTGCACGATTGCGACGCCGATCGACCAGAGGTCTTGCAGCGGCTGCGTCGAATCGATCGAAAACCCCAGCAGCTTGGGCAGCTGCGAGATGATGACGATAAGCGCGATGCCGTTGAGATAGCCGCGGCGGATCGGCTTCGAGAGCAGATCGGTGATGAAGCCGAGACGAAGGCCACCCGCGGCGATCAGAATCACCCCGACCATGATCGCGAGAAGCCCGGCGAGGGCGACCGCGCGGTCCTGGCTTCCGAGCGCGAGCGGCAGCACCGCGACAGCAATCAGGGGAGCGAGCCCGGAATCGGGGCCGATGACCAGAATGCGCGATGGCCCGAAGACCGCGTACGCGAGCAGCGGGATGATGGTGGCGTAGAGGCCGGTGTAGGCGGGGAGGCCGGCGGCCTGGGCGTACCCCATTCCGGCGGGAACGAGGAGGGCGCTGAGGATCAGGCCCGCGCGAATGTCGGGCCACAGCCACGCTCGCTGGTACCCGAGGGCGGTGTCGAGGCCGGGAAGGAGGGTGCGCAGGATGGGCAGGATGCCCCCGGCGCCCCGTGCCTGCCTCGTCGAAGCCATGTCGCCAGGATAGCGCTGCTCGGCACCAGCAGGTCAGTGCTCGTCGCTCACGGCGCTGTGGCTCAGGTCGGATTCTGGACTCTGGTCGGGCAAGAATTGGCAAATCGATCCGACCGGAGTCATATCTCCGACCGGGGATTGTGGGCCGGGGCTGAGTCCTTCGCGGGGCGTAGGAGCCGGGGCTCTGGCTAGAGGATGAGACTGAACCTCTCGGCTCGCCGAGTGGGGCCGGCAATCAAGATCGTGTCGCCTTTCTGTATCACGGTGTCTGCGCCCGCGTATGACCATGGGGCGCCGTCGCGCTTCACGGCGATCACGGTGACACCGTGTTTGGCGCGGATCTGGCTCTCACTCAGGGGGACCCCGAGAATCTCGGCCGGCGGGGCGGTCTTCACGAGCACGAAGTCCTGGTCGATCTCAATGTAATCCTGCATGCTCCCGCGAACCAGGTGCGCGAGGCGCTTACCCATGTCTTTCTCGGGGTAGGTGACGTGTTTCACCCCGAGCTGCTCAAGGATCGTTCCGTGCGGTTCGCTCACGGCCTTGGCCCAGATATGCGGCACTCCGAAACGGAGCAGCAGGGAGGTGGTGAGAATGCTCGCCTCAACGTCGCTGCCGATTGCGACGACGACCCGATCGAAATCGGGAAGGGAGAGTTGCCGCAGCACCTCCTCTTTCGTGGCATCAGCGGTCACCACGTGAGTGAGCCTGCCGTTGAGGTCTTGAACAATATCTTCGCGGGCGTCAATGCCGAGCACCTCGGTGCCGCTGTGCATCAGTTCCAGGGCGAGGGACTGCCCGAATCTGCCGAGGCCGATTACCGCGACCGCGTTCGCGGTGGCGGCCATCTCGGGATTCGTGCCGCCGAAGAGACGATTCTTAGCCAATGATCGGCCTTTCTTTCGGGAGTTCGTACAGGGGGTGCCGGGCCTTGAGTGCAAGAGCCGCGGCGAACGTGATGGGTCCGAGCCGGCCGATGAACATGAAGAGAATCAAGATGAGCTGCCCTGCGACTGGCAGCTGAGCGGTAATGCCCGTCGATAGCCCCACCGTGGCAAATGCGGAGATTACCTCGAAGAGCAACTGATCTAGTGAATAGTCAGTCATCACGAGCAGCGACATGGTCCCTGCTGCAATCAAAGCAGTTGCGAGAAGGATGAGCGCGATCGCCTGGCGGTGTACCCCGCGGGAGAGGCGCTTGCCAAACACGTTGACGGCAACGTCTCCCTTGATCTCTGCCAACATGATGAAATACAGGACCGCGAATGTGGTGATCTTAATGCCACCGGCGGTGCCCGCCGGGCCGCCCCCAATGAACATGAGTGCGTCCATGCCGAGCAGGGTGGCATTGTCGAACTGCCCGATGTCGAGGTTGTTGAACCCCGCGGTTCTCGTCTGCACAGACTGTGCGAATCCCGCGAGAATCCGATCGGGCCAATTCAGCGCACCCAGCGTGCGGGGGTTGTTCCATTCCATGATGATCACGAATGCTGCGCCCAAGACCAACAACACCACAGTGCCCCACAACACGATGCGCGTATTCAGCGTCCACAGGCGGGGGCTGCGGAGGTGTTTGCGCAACTGCATGATGACCGGAAAGCCGAGTCCGCCCAGGATGATCGCGGCACAGATCGGGAGGAGGATGAACGGGTCGGTCGTGAATGACATGAGATTGTCGCTGAACAGGGCGAAGCCCGCATTGTTGAACGAGGAGACAGCATGGAAGACGCCGAGCCACAGGGCCTGGCCGAGCGGTTCCTCGTACTCGGTCGCGAATCGAATCGTCAGGAGGAGCGCGACGACTCCCTCAATAATGAGGCTGATCTTCACAACGCTCAGAACGAGCGACCTGAGATCGCCGATTCCGAGGCTCTTCACCTCGGCTGCCGTGTTGAGTTGAGAGCGGAGGGAAAGGCGGCGGACAACCGCGATGCCCACCACCGAGGCGAAGGTCATCACGCCGAGGCCGCCGAGCTGAATCAGGCACAGGATCACCACCTGCCCAAATACCGTCCAATACGTGAGCGTGTCGACGATCGTGAGACCGGTCACGCACAGCGCCGAGACCGCAGTGAAGAACGCCTCAATAGGTGATGCCCCACCGGGACCAGCCTTTGAGATGGGCAGTTCTAAGAGCAACGCCCCGACGACTGCGGCGGCGGCGAACCCGGCGAAAACGGTGCGAGCCGGGTGCATGATCCGCGTGAAATTGGATCGCGGCCGGGGAAGGTGAGTGAGCACTCGCCAAACAATACGCCTGTGAACTGTCCAATGCCGACCTCCGGAGGAAGCCGAGTATAACGATCTGGTCTCGGATAAAACTCCAGGTCAGAACCAAATCTGGGCGGGCCTTTAGCGTCGAAATCGCCACCCTTGCTTTGCGCTTTGCTTGACGACCTTGTTACGGTCGAAGGAGGAACTTACCGTTCCCTGCCCGCCAGGTCGCGCGCCGTCTGCTGTTCGAGAAGCGGGTGCGGAATCGGCGGGGCTGAACGGTGAGAGCGGCGCCGATAGCCGCCACACGGAGGTGTGATGTTCGATGAGTGGCCTAGGGCCGCTCGCCCGCACCTCTTTTTCCGCACCGGCTGCGCTGGCCTCACTTGGTCATGCGCCAGCCAGAGAAGCGATGGGTACGTTTGGCGTGCCCGCAAGGAGAAATTGTGGCATTCCCCAGCACTGACACACAGACCAAACCGACTGCGCTACCCGCCGACAACGCGTCGCCCGCGATCGAGGTGAGGCATGTCTTCAAGGTGTTCGGCAAGCGCCCGAAAGAGGCGGTGCGCCGGCTGCAGTCGGGATCCACTCGGGAAGAAGTACGGAGCCTCGGGACCGCAGCCGTCATCGACGCAAGTTTCGACGTGCGGCCGGGCGAGATCTTCGTGGTGATGGGCCTCAGTGGATCGGGCAAGTCGACCCTCATCCGCATGCTGAACGGCCTGAACGACACCACCGACGGCTCGATCCGCGTGTTCGGAACCGAGGTCGTCGGTCTCGCGGGGGAGAAGATCCGCTCACTGCGCCGGGATCGCATGGCGATGGTGTTTCAGCACTTCGCCCTGCTGCCGCATCGCACCGTGCTCGACAACGTTGCCTACGGTCTTGAGATCCAGGGCATGAGCAAGGCCGACCGCGCCGCGACCGCGCAGCAGTGGATCGCCCGCGTCGGGCTCACGGGCTGGGAGGACAGCCTGCCCAGTCAACTCTCGGGTGGCATGCAGCAGCGCGTCGGTCTCGCCCGAGCCTTCGCCGCTGGCACCGATGTCTTGCTCATGGACGAGGCGTTCTCGGCGCTCGATCCACTCATCAGGCGGGAGATGCAGGAACTGCTCGTCGAGTTGCAGCAGGAACTCGGCAAGACCATCGTGTTCATCACCCACGACCTGAATGAGGCGATGTTCCTCGGTGACCGCATCGCGGTCATGCGCGACGGGCAAATCGTGCAACTCGGCACGCCGAACGACATCTTGACTGACCCGGCGAACGATTACGTCGCTCAGTTTGTGCAGGATGTGGATCGGGCCCGGGTGCTCACCGCGGGCGACGTGATGGAGCCGCCGCGCGCGGTGATTCCCGCCTCGGCAGGCCCGCGGGCGGCGCTGCGACTGATGCGCGACCTGCAGACATCGGCCTGCTTCGTCACGACAGGCTCTCGGAAGCTGCTGGGCGTGGTGCGCGACAAGGACGTGCTGCGACAGGTGCGCGAGGGCGGCACCGATCTCACCGCGGGGCTGCGTCCCACCCCGTCTGTCGTCACCGCCGACCAGTACGTCGCCGACCTGTTCGAGCTTGCGGTCGAGAGCCCGCTGCCGGTCGCAGTGATCGATGAACACGACCGCCTCATTGGTGTGGTGCCGCGCGTGACCTTGCTGGCCTCGCTCGTGAACATGCCCACGACGACGACCGAGATCCCGATTATCGAACCTACGCCCACGATTCCCGCGGCAGAGATCACCGAGACTCTCGCGGCTGAGACGAGCGACCCCGCCGCTCGCCCACAGAGCACTCCCCGTGCCGAGACCCAGGAGGACCGCGCATGAACGACTTCCGCCTGCCCCTCGGCGATGGCGCATCCGCCGTTGTCGACTGGCTGACCACCAACTTTGCCGGGTTCTTCGACGTGCTGAGGAGCATCTTCCTCGGCATGTTCGAGGGTCTGCAGTTTGTGCTGACGCAGCCCCCGTTCTGGGCCATTGTGCTCGTGGTCGCGGTCATCGCCTGGCTCGCGAAGGGTTGGAAGCTCGCCCTCGGCACCGCGATCGGCATGCTCGTGATCGTCGGCGTGAACCAGTGGGACAACGCGATGGATTCGCTTGCGTTGACCGTCGTCGCCGCCTTCGTGGCGCTCCTCATCGCGATCCCGCTGGGCATCCTCGCCGCACGAAACGACACGGCCTCGCGCATCATTCGCCCGGTGCTCGACTTCATGCAGACGATGCCCGCGTTCGTGTACCTGATTCCCGCGATCGTGCTGTTCCGTGTCGGTGTCGTGCCCGGCATTGTCGCGACGATCGTGTTTGCGCTCGCCCCGGGCGTGCGGCTCACCGAGCTCGGTATTCGGGGGGTGGATCGCGAAGTCGTCGAGGCGGGTCACGCATTTGGCGCGAAGCCCGGTCGCATCCTGCGCCAGATCCAGCTGCCGCTTGCCATGCCGAGCATCATGGCAGGTGTCAACCAGGTCATCATGCTGTCGCTCTCGATGGTCGTCATCGCGGGCATGGTTGGTGCCGGTGGACTCGGCGGAGCCGTCGTGCAGAGCCTGCAGCGCATCAACATTTCCCTCGGCTTCGAGGCAGGGCTATCGGTGGTGATCATCGCGATGATCCTCGATCGGATCACCGGTTCATTCGGCAGGAAACGCACGCCACGCGCGAAGCAGGTGTCGCCCGCGAAACAGGCTGGCGGATCCGCCGCCGCGGCCCGCGGCCCTGCGTCAACCGGCACACCATCACCGGCCGCCCCGGCGACCTCCTCCACCGCGGCTCACGCCTAGCGGTCACTCAAGCTCGGGCGGCTCCAAGTCGTCCGGTCCCGGGCCATGCCCGGGCGCACATCCCCAACAACCGCGCGCTGCGCGGGAGGAAAGGAACACCATGAAGAAGCGTAATGTTACGGGCGCACTCGCGCTCGGCGCCGCAGCTGCCCTCACGCTGGCAGGCTGCTCGGCGGGAACCCCGGCAAACGACGGCGGATCCGCTGATGCGGGAGAAAACCAGGAAATCACGCTTGCCGTGTTCAACGGCTGGGACGAGGGAATCGCCGCGAGCGAGCTCTGGAAGGCCGTGCTCGAAGAGAACGGCTACGACGTCGAGCTCGAGTATGCCGACCCTGCGGCCGTGTACCTCGGCCTGACCACCGACGACTACGACGTGACGCTCGACACCTGGCTGCCGATCACCCACTCCGACTACATGGAGCAGTACGGTGACGACCTGGTCGACCTGGGTGCGTGGAACGAAGAGGCCGCGCTTACCATCGCTGTGAACGCGGACGCGCCGATTGATTCGCTCGCCGAGCTCGCCGACAACGCCGATTTGTTCGGCAACACCATCGTCGGGATCGAAGCTGGGGCTGGCCTCACTCGTATCACGGAGGAAGCCGTGATTCCGGCCTACGGACTCGAGGGCATGGACTTCACGATCTCGTCGACACCCGCGATGCTCGCCGAGTTGCAGGCCGCGACTGACGCCGGTGACAACGTGGTTGTCACGCTGTGGCGTCCGCACTGGGCCTACGACGCGTTCCCCATCAAGGATCTCGCCGACCCTGAGGGAGCACTCGGTGATGCCGAGGGGATCCACTCGATCGGTGGCAAGAGCTTCGAGGGTAACTTCCCGGAGGTCGCCGAATGGTTGAAATCGTTCAAGATGAGTTCTGAGTTGCTGTACTCGCTTGAGAACGTCATGTTCAACGAGTTCGACGGTGACGACTACGGCCCAGTTGTGGCCGAGTGGATCGAAGAGAACCGCGAATACGTGGACTCGCTGACCGCATAGCGACACCTCGTTGACCGGCCTTTGAGTCGGCAGTTCGGGCTTCAACCGGCAATTTTTTCGCAAATTTGCCGGTTGAAGCCCGATTTGCTGTGGGAAGGTGAGGATCGGATCTGAGCTTCCTCGCCGACTAGCTTCCGCGCGCGAGGGTAGGTCGCGCCAGTCCCGCCAGCGCAGCCGGAATTTCGCTCCTGAGTCGCGACACACGTATACACAGAGACTTGCCCGATCTTTCTGGAGCCGCATAGCAACCATGCCGGTTGCGTTATCTGCGCAGGAGGAGTTGGCTGACCTCATGACTGGACAAGAAACACGCGTCAATGAATCCCAGGCGGACGCGGAAGGTGTTCAAGGCACTGAAAAATCTGATACTCCGAAGGAAGTTGCCCCTGCAGAGTATTGGGAAGCTCGCTACGGAAGTGCTGAGCAGATGTGGTCGGGTCGTGTGAACCGGGTGCTGGTTGAGACGGTGGGCGGATTTGACCCGGGCCGCGCGCTCGATCTCGGCTGCGGCGAGGGCGGGGATGTGGTGTGGCTCGCGAAGTGCGGGTGGCGTGCGACCGGAATTGACATCTCGGAAACCGCGATTCAGCGTGCCCGGGCCGCGGCCCGCGACGCAGGGCTCACCGAGGCGCAAGCGAACTTCCGGGTTGCAGATCTTGCCGAGCTCGCGGCCGACGAGCGCTTTGATCTTGTCACTGCCAGCTTCCTGCACTCACCAGTCGAGCTTCCGCGGGAGCAAATCCTGCGACGTGCGGCCGCACACGTGGCACCCGGTGGTCATCTTCTCATCACCGCGCACGCCGCCCCGCCACCCTGGGCCACAGACCTGCATGATCACGGGTCAGGTGGTCATGGCTCGGAGGATCACAACTCGGAGGATCGCGAAGCCCCCAGGTTTCCGCTGCCCCAAGACGAACTTGTGGCACTCGATCTGGACCCGGAGGAATGGGACACCGTGATCGCACAGACGCGCGACCGTGAGGCGGTCGCACCCGACGGCGGCCACGTGGTCTTGACGGACGGGATCGTGCTGGTGAGGCGGCGCGCAGCCGCGGTGCCGCAGTAGGCGCGGTCGGTACAGGGTCTGAGGCGGGGGTGGATCAAGCTGGGGCAGAGCTCGGGGTCTCTGCAGAAAACAAAACACCCAGCCAGATTCGACATCTGACCGGGTGTTTTCTCGGTGCGCCCTAAGGGATTCGAACCCCTGGCCTTCTGATCCGTAGTCAGATTTTTACGTGTTTTCGCCGTTTAGCTCAGGGTATGGCCTGTACCCTGTTTTGCCGCATGATTAAGCCATTTTTGCCCCCGTTTACTGTGCGCTGACTATGGCTGAAAGTAGCACTAAGGGGTAGGCTGGATTGCACGTAGATTGCACGTGCAATTCAGAATGGCGGGGAACATGGGCGCGAACACGACCGAGGGCACGACCTCGAAGCCGAGAAAGTACACCCCGCGCCGGGAGTCCTGGGGGCGGCTGCGAAAGCTACCGAGCGGGCGCTACCAAGCGAGCTACGTGGGCCCCGACGGGAACACCTACCCCGCGCCGATGACGTACAGCGAAAAGGGCGACGCGCAAACTTGGTTGTCTGGTATCCGTACTGACATTCAGCGCGGCAACTGGAAGAGCCCGAAAGCGATTCAGGCTGAGCTGTTTGGAGAATATGCCCGGGCCTGGATTGAAACTCAGATCAGCGCATCGGGTGAACCGCTCAGGCCCCGCACCCGCGCCGAGTACCTGCGCTACCTCGACAAGGGCCTAGAACCTCTCACGGGCGAACGGCTGGACGCTATCACCCCGGCAATGGTTCGGGCCTGGCACCTGAAGCGCTCGAAGGTAGGCAAAACGGCTGCGGCGAGAGAGGCCCGGCTGCTGCGCGCCGTAATGAACGCCGCTATTACAGATGAGCTGATCGAGAAAAACCCGGTTGATTCACGGCTGACCCGTACCGCTGCGGGGTTGAAGCACAGGCCGCCGTCTGAGGCTGAGCTGGCCGGGATTCTTGAGACATTCAAGGAGGTGGCCCCCGAGCTGCGCCTGGCGGTGATGCTCGCCGCTTATGGTGGGCTGCGCCTCTCAGAGTGGCGGGCGCTGCGCCGTTCGGATCTGACCCTCGACGGCGAGCGCTACGCGGTGAGCGTGACTCGACAAGTGCAACGGGTGCCCCTGAGTCTGCGGGAGGCCGGTGGGCCTGCCTGGATGGTTGGCCCCCCGAAGAGCGCCGAGGGGGTGCGCGTGGTGACGTTGCCCGCCTGGATGACTGCCGACGTTGAGGCCCACCTGAAAACGCATGTTGCCCGGTTCAAGGGCGCGCTACTGTTCGCGCCGTCTGGCGGTGCTGAGTACCTGGACGATAAGCGATTCAACAAGCCGTGGAACGTGGCCCGGGATCGGCTGAAACTGCGTGTGAAGGTATCGGGGAAGGGTGAGCCCCCGCGATATGAAAGCGTGGTGCGTGAGCATGATCTGCGAGGGTTCGCTGGCACCTATTACGTGAGGGCGGGGGCGACGCTGCGGGAAGTGCAAACGCTGTTGGGGCACAGCACTACCGAGGCTGCGCTGGCATATCAACATGCTGTGGGGGATCGGGTGGCCGAGCTGGCCGACCGTATGCCCGCGCCGTCTGCTGCGCCCCCGCTGCCGGTGAACCTGGACGCTGCGAGAGAGGCGAAAGCATGAGCGACGGCGAGCGCAATGAGTACCAGGCCGAACTGGAACGGTTGGGGTTCGTGACAGTCGGGAAAGAGCTGGCCGAACTCCTATCTGACTTAGGCGATGAACGATATGAAATCGGGTTGCCACCGGGTGCCCTCGATCCTCAACCGACTGACCCAAAACTGCTCGCGCGGATCTGGCTCACCTGTACTGGAAACGATGCACATGAAGCCGAACGGGTTGGGGAAGTAATTGGATACTCCGACCCGGAGGGTTCTGCCGACATAGTGACAAGGTGGAGCCTGAAGCCGCCGAACCGATGGGGCAGAAAAACCATTCTTGCAAATCGTGCGATTTCACATTCCCTCGCAAGAAAACTGAACGACCTAAGTCTTCAACCAGTTTTCAACCCCCACACGTGCGAGAACCCCGAGGGAGATCCTGAGCGCCTCGAAGTTTTCGATGATTTGATGGAGCAAACCAAGACCGTTTACCAGTTTTCGTGCACTCAATGTCGGCTTGACGTTCGAGTATCTGGTCTAAGTAGGCCTGCGCTGTTTGATGAGGTCATAGCCCAGTTGGAACCCCTAGCCGAACCTGGCCAGGACGGCGAAAAACAGTGGGAAGTGCCGGTTCGAATTCTTGAGCGGCAGAACAGGCACCCCTAGATACCCGCGGCGAGCGCTGGCCCTATCTGGCGCGGTGCTGCTACACTAAACCCGTATCTCTCGCGCGGGATACCGTTTGAAAGTGCCTCACGGGGGCCGATCTAATCGGCATACCTGAAGGGCACTTTTTATGTCTGTACAGACCCCTACCCTCGACGCTGGAAAGCGTCTCTATTGCACGATGGACGAGGCCGCGGAAACGCTCGCCGTCTCCCGTGACACTATCCGCCGGATGATCCGAGCGGGCGAACTCGACGCGGTGAAGATCCGTAAGAGCGTTCGCATCACTGTCGCCTCACTTGAGGCCGCGGGCGAGCCCATGACCGTAGTAGGCACCCGGTGAACGCGAAGAGCCCCCACAGCGGGGGGCCCCTCGAAGATCTGACCGGATCTGAATACGATTCTACCGCCGATGCACCCCGCGCTCGCCGCCGAGCACGTCTCCCGATTGCTGAGACGTCACGCCTGGCTTATGAGCGTGCGACCGAGCGCCGAGGCCTGATCTACGGCGCTATCGAGACGCTACTGCGGGAGCATGGGCCGCTCACCGATGATGCCCTGTACCGGCTGTACCGTGCCGCCGGGTATCCGCTGCGTTCGCGGCAGAACGTGGGCACGGCGCGGTGTGAACTGCGCGACGCGAAGAGGGTGCGATTTACGGGCCGCTGGGGCGTGTCTGACATGGGAAACCGTGCCCGACTGTGGGAGGTTGCCCCCGCCGATTCTGACCCCGTACAGGGCGAAGGGGGTGCACTGTAATGGGCGACAACATGACCGCGGCGAGCGCCGTGATGATGTACCCGGGCGAGTACGAGGGCCCGCTGCTCGAAGGTGTGTTTCAACCTATGCCCGAGCTGACCGGCGACGAGTACGAGGCCCTGAAAGCCGACGTGAAAGCGCGCGGGATCGTTACCCCGGTAATGGTGGATCAACACGGGCGTGTGCTTGATGGTCACCACAGGCTGAAGGTAGCGGGGGAACTGGGGATCGTGTGCCCCTTGATCGTGCACCCTGTGGCAGATGATGCCGAGGCCTGGGGATTGGCGCTCGCGGTGAATGCTGCCCGGCGGCAACTGAACCGGGAGCAACGGCGGGAGCTGATCCGGCGGGAACTGGTGAGGTGCCCCGCTGATTCTGATCGTGCGATTGCCCGCCGCGTGGGGTGCTCACCCTCGACGGTGGGCGCGATCCGTAACCCTGATCGTGGGGTGTCCAAGTTGGACAGTGAACCCGTCATGACCCGCGCCGAGGCTGAGGAGAGAACCGCTCAGATTCGCGCCGCGGTAGTGGCAGTGCATGATGCCCTGGCATGGAGTGCGCTGGAGCTGCTATCCAACGGGGTAGCCGTGTCGCGGATCGTGGCCGCGCTTGAAGCTCGCCGGGCGATCCTCGACCACGAAACCCCCGCCGAGATCGGGCAGGTGGCCGGGCTGCTGATTGATCCGGTAATTGGCTGGATACAAGCCCCTGAAACTGTCGAAGATTTGCGACCCCAGTTTGAGGGGCCCGAGTTTCTGCCACTGACCGAGAGTGAAACGCAAGAGGCGCTAGAGCTGCTGGCAGGGGGTGCGCTGTGATTGACGCTATCGAAGAGACGGCGCGCGACATCGTGCGCGTGTGTATGTCCGATGACCTGGGCGACCTGCGCGGCGACACGGTGGAGAACATCATTCAGCGGGAGGTATTCGGGCGAACCCCTGCCCCGCTGCGTGCGGTGTACGCTGCCCGACTCGCGGGCCTGTTGTCTGTGGCACTGACCGAGCTGGGCGACGAGATCCGCCAAGGGGGTGCGCTGTGAGCGGGGCGACAGATGCCACGAGCCGGGTGCTCGACGCGCTCGCCGCACAATGGAAAGTCAAACAGGTTGGGCAAGACCGCTACCGGGCTCAATGCCCCGCGCATGGCGGGGAAGACCTCAACCTCGCCGTCTCCCGTGGGGATCAAGGGGTGCTGCTCGCCTGCCATTCACGGCAATGTTCAGAGGGCGACATAGCGGGGGCCCTGGGGTTGCAACGTCGGGATCTGTTCGACCGTGACGGGCGTGCTGTTTACGATTACAGCGATTTTAAGATCGTTCGCACTCGCACCGGCGACAACGGGAAGAGCGTAAAGCCCGAGAAGGCGGGCGTGATGCCTGAGACGCGCCGTCTCTGGGTACCCGAGGTGTCGGTGAAGATCGAAGAGGCCGAGACTGTGCACCTCGCTGAGGGAGAGAAAAGCGCCGACGCGCTGGCCCGACTGGGGGCACGCTGCGCGGCAACCTGGGCAGGTGGCACAGGTGGGGTGAACCGGGCCGACCTCACAGCGCTCGCCGGGAAAGACGTGGTGATCGTTCCCGACAATGACGAGCCGGGCCTGAAAGCTGCGCGAACCCTCACTGACCGGCTCGCCGGGATTGCCAAGACGGTGACCGTGCAGCGGGTGCCCACACGTTACGGGAACGGGGTGAACCTGAATGACCCCGCCGACCTGTGGCAGGCCGGGGGAACACTGGCGGATCTCGAACCCGTTATTCTCCCGGCGGCGAGCGCGGGCCCCGGGCCGGTGCGGATCGTGGGGCGCAAAGCGTCGGAGGTGACCCCCACCAAGTTACGTTGGCTGTGGGCTGACCGTATCCCGTTAGGCACTCTCGCCGTGTTCGCGGGCCGAGGGGGTGAGGGAAAAAGTACGTTCGCCCTCCACCTCGCCGCACAGCTCACCCGCGGGCTGCTCGCCGGGGAGCGTGAGGGGAAGCCGGTGAATGTTGGTATCGCTTCCCTTGAGGATGACGAGGCCGCGGTGACCGTGCCGAGGTTGATAGGCGCGGGCGCTGACCTCGACCGGGTGCACCTGTTCACGACGGATACCGCCGGGCTGTTGGTGACGCTGCCCGACAGCGCCGACGCGCTCGCCGCATTCATTCTTGAGCATGAGCTGGCCGCGGTGATCCTTGACCCCTCCACCTCGATGATGGACGGCAACCATAACAACCGGCATGAGGTACGCCGGGCGCTTGACCCGCTGTTGACCGTGGGAGCGGCGACGGGGTGCACGTTCATTCTGGTGCAGCACCTCAACAAGGGCGGGGGGAACATGAGCGACAAGCTCGCCGGGTCTGCTGCGTTTCGTGACGCTGCCCGCTGCGTGCTGTTGTTCGCCGCCGACCTCGACACGGGCGAACGGATAGCGACGTTCGACAAGGGCAACTACTCCGAAGCGCTCGCCGCATCACTGTCATTCAAGATAGCTAACAGTGAGGTGAAGCTGCCCGGCGGTGATCAAACCAACGTGGGGATCGTGGCCGAGTTGGGCGAGTCTGACCGAGACGCGCAAACGGTGATGAATGAGCGCTACCAAATTGAGAACCCCGAGCGAGCGCAAGAGCGGGGAGAGGCACAGGCGTTCATTCTCGACTACCTCGCTGGGCGTGGAGGTACTGCGCTTGCATCTGAGGTGATCCAAGCGGGAAAGGCTGAAGGGTTCACCGAGAACCAACTGAAGAAAGCGCGACTGAGGTGCAAGACCCCGGCGGTGAGTAGTGAGAAATTCGGATTCCCGGGGGCTGTGATCTGGAAGACCGTGGAGGATCTTCCCCCCTCAGGTGCCACCGAAACCCCTACAGGTGCCTCAGGTGCCGCACTCACAAACACGGCACCTCAGGCACCTCAGCGGATACCCGCGGCACCTCAGGGGATCGAAGAGCGCCCCGAGGTAAGACTGGGGGTGCTCGACCTGGGCGAGATAGAGGCCGCACGGGCGGGGCTGCTACCTGGTGTCAGTACACGGGAGCGGGAGCTGCGAGCCGTAAGGGGAACAGCATGAATAGCCCACGGCAAGTGCTGGATGATCCGAGGATCTGCCCTCACGGCTGCGCTGGGGTGAGTGTCACCTATTGCACCGACTGCGGGTACACCCTCGACGCGCTCGCCGCCGATACTGAGCCGGGCGAACTGATCCGGGCTCACTGGCTGCGCTGACCCAACACTGAGGCCCTGGGAGCGCTGACAACCTCTCAGGGCCTCACCTGTACCCCCGGGTACCCCTCCCCTCCCCCCCCGGCGATATTCGCCCCCGCGGTGTAGCGAGTATCCCTCCCCGTATTTTTTCCACCACGACAATTTCTGGACGTGCCGACAGGGCCGCGACGTCGGGCGAAACCGTGTGGAAAAACGCGGTGGATAGATCGGCACTATGCCGAGGGTGAGCCGTGACCCTGGGGGGAGGGGTGGGATACCCGGGCCCCTCTGATGGTGGGCACAGCTTGCGGCGAGCGCTGCCCTGTGTGGCCCGAATTTCTCCCGGGGAGGGAAAGGTTCACGCCCCCGAGGTCTACCGCTGAGAGGGCCGCCTGGGGGTAATGGGGTGGCCCTGCCGAAACATCTTGAACCCGTCTGTGTCTTTTTGCTCCTCGCCGACGGTACGTGCGAAAGGGCCGGGGTTGGGAGCACCCCCGGGTGCTGTGTGCGCTCGCCGTCGGGCTGGCGGGCTGCGATCCGAGCCCCCGTCTGGGTGTGTGCGAGCGACCGCGGGAACCTGTTGGATATTACCTACAAAAGAAAGCGATAATGCATACGTGTCAATAGCAGCTAGAACAACAAAATTATGTTCTGTCAATAGGTGGGCCGTTTCCTGGGCCCTGTTCGGTACCTGCTCGAACGGGTGTATCCGCGGCCTGTGGGCCCCTGCGCTCGCCGCTGCTGGCGAGATCGACACGTACCTACCCCTGAAAAAAACGAGATTCTGGCACGTAGCCGGGTGTCAGCTAGCCCCGTCGGTACTTGAAAGGGCCGAGGGGTGGGAGCCCCTACCCCGACGTGCTCGCCGCCGTGATTCCCCAGACACGTAGCCGGTGGGAATGAGAGCACCTATCCGCCGTGCTGTGGGCCGGGGGAAGGGGGTGAAGGGCGCTCGCCGCGGTGCTGTGGTGAGGCGAGATCCTGGCCGATATTGGCGGGCTGGATTGCACGTAGATTGCACGCGCTGAAATTGAGGCCTGCCGAAAAGCAAAAAGCCTGACCAGATTCTATGTCTGATCAGGCTTTTTCTTGGTGCGCCCTAAGGGATTCGAACCCCTGGCCTTCTGATCCGTAGTCAGACGCTCTATCCAGCTGAGCTAAGGGCGCATGTTGGTTTCCCAACCACAGAGACATTACCCGATTTCAGAGGGAAATGGAAATCGAGGGGGCTCTGGGGCGAGCGCCCGGGGAGCATCCGGCGTACTCAGGTACCCTTTCAGCGTGACTACCGCACCCGCAGCATCGCCCGCAATTCCCACCACGTCGGCCTCGACCGCACTCGAGCAGGCCGCCTCTCTAATCGGAGAGGTTCCCGACTACCCGGAAGCCGGGATCCTGTTCCGCGACATCACGCCGTTGCTCGCCGACGGCGAGGCACTGCGTGTCACCGTCGATGCGCTGCTCGCGCCTTTTACCGGCACTTTCGACGTGATCGCGGGCATCGAGGCGCGCGGGTTCATTCTCGCCAGCGCCGCCGCGATCGCCGCGGGCACCGGCGTCGTGCCGATCCGCAAGGCTGGCAAGCTGCCCCGCCCCGCAGCCTCGATCGACTACGCGCTCGAGTACGGCACCGCCACGATCGAGATGCACGCGGATCTCGCCCCCGGCACTCGCGTGCTCGTGATCGACGACGTGCTCGCGACGGGCGGCACCCTGGCCGCCGCGCTCGACATGCTGCAGCAGCTTGGCTACGAGGTGGCCGGTACCGCGGTGCTGTTCGAAATTGCGGGGCTCGGTGGGCGCGAGACGGTCGGCGATCCACACTTGCACACCGTCTTTCACAGCTAAGCCGCGCATTCTGCGCCGCTGCACTCGCATCCGCACGCGGACGGTGGCACTGCGTGCACCGGGTGGGCAGCGACGCAGGCTTCCGTTGCGGTGAACCCTGCGCGAGTGTCCATCCGTCGGTACCGAGCCCATGTGAGTGGGCAACGACGCAGGGTTCCGTTGCGGTGAACCCCGCGCGAGTGTCCATCCGTCGAAACAGAACCCATGCCCGGGTGCCCTTCCGGGTGAACAGAGCCCATGCGCGAGAATGGGTGAATGACTCCCAGCGAACAGACTGACGGATCCCGGGCCTTTTTCGCCGCACGCGACCAGCTCCTCGCCAGCTCCGGCGACTCGGCCCGTGCACGTGCCGAGTTCCAATGGCCCGAAGTGGGCGACGCGTTCAACTGGGCACACGATGTGTTCGACGTCATCGCCGAGGGCAACGACACGGTCGCCCTGTGGATCGCCGACGCAGACGGCACCGAAGTAAAGCGCACATTCGCCGAACTCAGCCGACGCAGTGATCAGGTTGCCAATTGGATGCGCGCGCAGGGCGCAAGGCCCGGCGATGTCGCCATGCTGATGCTGGGCAACCGCCTTGAGCTCTGGGAGATCATGCTCGCCGCGCTGAAGATCGGAGTGGTGATTTTGCCCACCTCGGTCGTGCTGGGTGCCCACGAACTCGAAGACCGCGTGGCGCGCGGGCAGGTGCGCTGGGTGTTCGCGGCGGCCGAAGACGCGGTGAAGTTCGCAGGGGTTCCCGGTGACTACCGCGGTGTCGGGGTGGGTCTTGACGCGGCGACCCCCGACCAACGGGCGGCGCTGTATGACTGGGCGCGCTTCGAGGAATCGAGCGCGGCCTCGCTCGCACCAGTTGCGCGCGCCACGAGGAGCGACGACCCCGCGCTCATTTATTTCACCTCGGGCACAACCAGCCTGCCCAAAATCGTGGTGCACTCACACACCAGCTACCCGGTCGGGCACCTGACGACCCTCGCGTGGATCGGCGTGCGCCCCGGCGACACGCACTCCGTCGTGAGCGCACCGGGCTGGGGCAAGCACGCCTGGTCGAGCTTCTTCACCCCGTGGAACGTGGGGGCCACCATTTTCGTCGCGAACTATTCGCGTTTTGATGCGGATCACTTCGTCTCCGAGCTCGACCGTGCGCGAGTGAACACGTTCTGCGCCCCGCCCACCGTGTGGCGTATGCTGATCCAGCACCACCTCGAGCACAAGCCCGCGGCGCTGCGCGAAGTGATCTCGGCGGGGGAGCCACTCAACCCCGAGGTGATCGCGCGCATTCGTGACTGGTGGGGCCTCGAGATCCGCGATGGGTACGGCCAGACCGAGACCACGGCGCTGATCGCGACGATGCCGGGCGAGAGCGTGGTGCCGGGGGCGATGGGACGCCCGCTGCCGGGCGTGAACGCGGTGCTCATCGACCCGCTGACGGGCACCGAGACCGACGAAGGTGAAATCTGTCTGCGCCTCGATCCGCGCCCCATCAACTTGATGCCCGGCTATTTCGGCAACGACGAGGCAACTGCGAAGGCCATGCGCGACGGGCTTTTTCACACCGGAGACGTGGCGCAGCGCGGCGAGGGCGGCGTGCTCACGTTCGTGGGCCGCACCGACGACATCTTCAAATCGAGCGACTTCAAGGTATCGCCGTTTGAGGTCGAAAGCGCCCTACTCGAGCACTCGTTTGTGGTCGAAGCCGCCGTGGTGGGAGCCCCCGACGACACACGGCTGAACGTGACCAAGGCGTACGTGGCCCTCGCCGCCGGGGTCGCCGAATCGCCCGAGACCGCGCGCGAGATCCTGGCGCACGCGCGCGAGGCGCTGCCGCCGTACATGCGGGTGCGCCGGGTCGAGTTCTTTGCCTTGCCGAAGACCGCGTCGGGCAAAATTCGCCGAGTCGAGTTGCGGCAGCGCGAGGTTTCCGCGCACGCTGCGGGCGAGCGGATCGCCACCGAGTGGCGCGAGGAGGACTTCCCGGGGCTGAAGGCGTAGGGACGCTGGGGTGGACGGCCGCGCTGGGTTCGGTACTCGTGAACCCTGCGCGAGTGTCCACCGGGAGCGTCATCGCGCACCTCCTGACCCGGTCGCGGTGATCTTGGCGACCGAGAGACCTACGCCGCGTTCTCGTCCGGTTCGTGCACGCCGAACACGTTGTTCTCGGTGTCGAGGAAGTACCCCTGCCAGGCCATCCCAGGGAGGGCCGCCCTCGGCTGTGCGACGATGCCGCCCGCGGCGAGTACGCGCTCGGCCGTGATGTCGAATGACTCGACACCGATGGTGAGGACGGCCCCGGCGACGGGAGTGCCGGGCTCGGGGTTCTCGCCCTGGCGCTGCATGATGGCGCCGTCGATGCCTGGGCCTTCGCCGGTGGTGAGGCCGAAGTACGGCGTTCCGGCGTACTCTGACCAGTCTTCGGTCTTCCAACCGAAAACTGTCACGTAGAACTCGACCGCGCGATTCGGGTCGGCCGCGTGGATCTCGAAATGGACGGGGCGCCCTTGGGGGGTCGGCGTTTCGGTCATGATGTGCTCCTCGGCGGTGAGGGGCGGGGCGCGCCCTGGGTGTTCGGCGCCTAAGTTCCCGCGCGAGACCATTCTCTCCCAGCCTGAGTGGGGCGCAAGTGGCTTTTTGGGCTGCTGGCAAGTAGCCACTTGCGCCCTATGCGAATGTGACGGAGCTTCTTGCCCGGCACCCAGGCTGCCCGGCGCGCGCATTCCGTAGCTCAGGTCTCTGAATGCCTCCGATTTCGAAAGCTGAGGGGTTTTCGTCCCTAGATTTCGGTTGCGTTACACGACGTCACGATCGATTCCGCAGATGCCTCAAATGCGCTAGCGTGACTCCCAGAGTGCGTCGTTGCACACTGACATTCAGACCCGAGGAGACCTCATGTCGATGCGATCCCCCCTTCGTTCGCGCGCCGGTGTGCGCGGCGCCATTGCGACCGCGGGTGCCGCGCTGCTGGCACTTTCCCTCGCAGCCTGCGGTGGCGGTGCGCCCGCAGCCACCGAGCCCGTCAACCTCGTCGACACCGGAGCGGAGCTTGACGAGATCACCGTCGCGCTGCCGGGCTCGCTCGCGAACCTCTACACGGGGGTCGAGGGCGGCATCCTGAACTACTACGTTGCCTCGACCGTGCAAGAAGGTCTCGTCGGCATTGATGAGACCGGCGCGGTGGTGCCGTCGCTTGCCGAGTCCTGGGAGACCCCAGACGAGAACACCTACGTGTTCCAGTTGCGCGACGACGCGACGTTCCACGACGGCGCCCCCGTCACCCCCGAAGACGTGGTGTTTAGCCTGCAGCAGGCACAAGATGAGGTTGCCTCGCCGAGCCTCTCCTGGTACCTCTACAACATGTCGAGCGTCGAGGTCACCGGCGCGAACGAGGTCACGGTCACCACGGCCGAGCCCGATCAGGCCTTCCTGAAGAACCTGAGCACCGCAGGGTCGGCGTTCATCACTCCGCAGGCGCACTGGGAAGCCGTCGGCGGCGCGGTGGGCACGAGCGAGTCGCTGCTCCCGGGCAGTGGACCTTACGAGGTCACCGAGTTCCAGCCCGACTCCCACGTCACGCTGGTGCGCAACGACAACTGGTGGGGCGGCACCCCCGCGGTGAAGCAGATCAACATTGAGTTCATTCCCGACGAGAACACGCGCCTCCTCGCCGCGCAGAAGGGCGACATCGACATCGCCTTCAACGTGCCCATCGGTCAGGCCGATCAGTGGCGCGAGATCGACGGCGTGCGGGTCGAGAACGTGAACGACCTCTCGTACGTCGGCCTGCTCTTCGACCAGAACGTCGCCCCGTTTGACGATGCGAAGGTACGCGAGGCGATCGCTCTCGCAGTGGATCGCCAGACCATCGTCGACCGCCTGCTCCGAGGCAACGGCGAGGTCGCGACGACGATCATGACTCCCGAGTCCATCGAGTCGGTCGTTGGTGCAGACGAGGCACGCAAGATGCTCGCGGGCGTGACTCAGCACGAGTTCAACCTTGACGATGCACGTGCCGCGCTTGAAGAGTCGAGCGTTCCTGAGGGCTTCGAGCTCGAGCTCACCTTCCCCAACACCGGCCCGCAGCTCGGCACCGCCGCCCAGGCGATCGGCGAGAGCCTCGGAGAAATCGGTATCGAGGTGGCGGTGAAGGAGGTGCCCATCGAGACCTGGCTCGCCACGATCGGCGACGGAGAGCACGGCCTGAGCTACATGTGGTACTTCTCCACGACGGGCGACCCGGCCGAGGTTCCCGCATACCTCATCGGGCCAGACAACCCCAACGGGTTCGTCAGCGACGAGGCCGCGGCACTGCTCAGCGAGTCGAATGCAGCGGCAGACCCTGAGGAGCGCATCGATCTCATCCTGCAGCTCGAAGAGCTCAGCGCGACCGAGGTGGTGAACGCCCCGCTGTGGTGGGGTCAGGCGCTCACGTCGTTCACCAACCGCGTCGGGCTTGCTGACTACAGCGCCTACTCGTTCGTCGGGCCGTGGGGCGCAAAGCTCTTTGCCGCCGAGGTCGCTGAGTAACGTAGTGGTGAAGGTGCGCACCCCTCGGGTGCGCACTGATCCACGGCGCTGTCGCTGAGTCACACACGGAGCACCTATGTTGACCACCACCCCGACCCCCGCCCGTCAGGCGTCGCGCGCGCTCGCGCGCATGATTGCCGTGCGGGTGGTCGGGGTGGTGTTCATTCTGCTGGTCATCTCACTCTTGACCTTCGGCCTCATGTACCTGGCACCGGGCGACCTGGTGAAAAACCTGCTCGGCAACCGGCCCACCTCGCCCGAGGCCGTGGCGGCGATCCGCGAGCAGTACCGCCTTGACGACCCGTTCTTCGTGCAATACTTCACTTGGCTGGGCAACGCGTTGCAGGGTGACTTCGGCACCTCGGTGCGCATGCAACAGCCGGTGACCACGGTTATCGGGGCACGCGTGGGGCTGACCGTCGCACTCTGCCTCCTGTCGTTCCTCATCGCCGCGATCGTCGCAATCCCGCTCGGCATTGCGAGCGCGGCGCGAGCGGGATCCACCATCGACCGCGTGAGCAGCTCGGTGACACTCATCGGCCTGAGCGCACCCACCTTCGCGCTCGCGCTGCTCTTGCTGTATCTGTTCGCGTTCTTCCTGCCGATCTTCCCCATCTACGGCGGCGGCAGCGGCCCGCTTGACACGCTCTATCACCTGGTGCTGCCGGCGATCATTCTTGCCGCGGGGCTCGGTGCGATCCTCATGCGCATGACCCGGGCGGCGATGATTCGCGAACTCGGCAGCGACGCGGTTTCCTTCGCGCGGGCGCGCGGAATCGCTGAGCGCGATGTGCGGTGGATCGCGCTGCGCGCCGCAGCGATCCCGATCGTGACCGGTGCGGGTCTCGTGCTCACCTTCCTCGTGGGGGGCACGATCATCGTCGAGACCATCTTCGCGTTGCCCGGCCTCGGGTCGCTACTGCAGGATTCGGTGCTGTTCAAAGACATCCCCGTGGTGCAGGCGCTCACGCTCGTGGTCGCAGCAGTGATCGCGGTGATCGCGATCGTCGTTGATCTAAGTTATCTCGCGCTCGATCCGCGGGTGCGCACCCGGGAGTTCGCCCGATGAGCGGCCAGCCAGGGGCACCGCCGGGATCGCTGCCAGGGCCACCTCAGGGGTCGCCTCACAGCGGACCGAGCGCGACTGTGGGCCCCCGCACTACGCAGCTGCGACTGTTGCCGCGCGGCCCGAAACCCGCGTGGAGTGTGGTGGCATCGTTCGTGCTGCTGGGGCTCGTGGCGCTCGCCGCGATTTTCGGCTCGGTGGTGTTTGCCGATGCGACGAAGCAGAGCATCCTCGATTCGCTGCTGCCCCCGTTCACCGCGGGGCACCTCCTCGGCACCGATGAGCTCGGACGCGACGTGTTTGCGCTGCTCGTTGCCGGGACCGCGTCGGCGGTCGTTGGTCCCCTCGTGATCGCCCTCGGCTCGATGACGATCGGCATCGTGCTGGGAACGCTCGCGGGCTACCATCGCGGGTGGCTCGACATGATCATTAGCCGCTTCAGTGACGTGCTGCTCGCGCTGCCGGTGATGCTGCTCGCAATCGTCGTAGCGGGCATCTTCGATGCCGGCTACTGGATGACGGTGGCTCTCCTGGTGCTGCTCTTCAGTCCCTCCGACATTCGTATCGTGCGCGCGGGTGTGCTCGAACAGGCACCGCGCCCCTACGTTGAAGCCGCGCAGATGCTGTCGCTATCTCGCTGGCGCATCATGTTCGTGCACGTGGTGCCGAACGTGTGGCCGCTCATCGTGACGAACGTGCTGCTCAACACCTCGTTTGCGCTTGTCACCCTCTCGTCGCTGTCGTTCTTGGGCCTCGGTGTCGCACCAGGCACGGCCGACTGGGGGCGCCAGATCGCCGACGGCCGCGGCCTCATGGCCGACAATCCGGCCGCGCTGATCGCGCCCGCGGTGCTCATCGTGCTCGTGTCGATGGCAATCAACGTCGTCGGGGACTGGTTCGGCGAGCGGCTCGAGCGGAAAGGTATCCGATGAGCGGGGTACGGGGCCTTGTGGTCGAGAAGCTCGCGGTGACCGGGCCAGCGGGGGCCATCGTCCACCCCGTCGACGTTGTGGTGCCGCCGGGCCGCACCCTCGCGGTGATCGGCGAGTCGGGGTCGGGCAAGACGATGACTGCGCGGGCGCTCACGGGGCTGCTGCCGTCTGGCGTGACGGCCACGGGTCGGTTTTCGGTCGACGGTGATGCCCTCGAGCTTCCCGCAGACCCGAGTGCCTGGCGCAGAGTGCGCGGTCGCCGCATCGTGCTCCTCATGCAAGACCCGTTCACCAGCCTGAGCCCGGTGCACCGGTGTGGCGACCAGATCGCGCTCACGATTCGGGCGCGGATCGCCTTCGAGCGCGGTGCCGATCGTGCGGCCGCCGTGCGGCGGGATCGGACGGTGCGTGGGGCGGTGCAGGCCGAGGTGTTGCAGCGGCTGGCCGAGGTCAACCTCCCGGCCGAGGTCGCGCGTGCCTACCCGAGCGCGCTTTCTGGCGGCATGCGGCAGCGGGTGGCGATTGCCGCGGCGCTCGCAGCACGGCCGCGCGTGCTCATCGCCGACGAACCCACGACCGCGCTCGACGCCAGCAACCAGGGTGAGGTGCTCGACCTCCTGCTCTCGCTGCAGCGTGCGTACGACATGAGCCTGATTCTCGTCAGCCACGACCTCGGGCTCGTGAGCGGCCGGGCAGACGAGGTGCTTGTCATGCGGCACGGCGAGGTGGTCGAGCGCGGGCGCGCCGACCACGTGCTCGTGCGCCCTCAGCACGAGTACACCCGGAAGCTCCTCGAGGCGAACCCGAGCATCAACGACGTGATGGGATCCACAGCTGCTTCGACCGGCCAGGTCGGACCGACCGGCCAGGCTGGCGCGACGGCGGAGTTTGCCGCGGCCGGCGCAGTCCCTCTTGCCTCCACCGACGATTCATTCGGCCCCGAATCGCTCCTCTTCGCCGAGGGCATCGCGAAGCGCTACGGCACCACCCAGGCGCTCGCGGGGGTCGACGTTGACGTGCGCGCGGGCGAGGTGGTCGCGGTCGTTGGCGAGTCGGGATCGGGCAAATCAACGCTCGCCCGCTGCCTCGCCGGCCTCGACGCGCCCGACGCGGGCAGCGTGCGTCTGGGCGGCGAGACGCTGCCGCCCCGAAGACGCGGGCGCACCCCCGACCAGATGCAGATCGTCTTCCAAGACCCGTACTCGACGCTGAACCCGGTCTTCACGGTCGAACAAACCCTGCGCGAGGCGCTACGCGTTGCGGGTCGCCCTGCTGAAGACCTCACCGAGCTGCTCGAAATGGTGGATCTCGGCCCCGAGTTTGCCGGCCGACGACCCTCGCAGCTGTCGGGCGGGCAGCGGCAGCGCGTCGCGATCGCTCGCGCCCTTGCCCCTCGGCCTCGCGTGCTGATCTGCGATGAGTCGGTGTCGGCGCTCGACGTGTCGGTGCAGGCGCAGATTCTCGAACTCATCGTGCGTCTGCGAGACGAGCTGCAGCTCGCGGTGCTCTTCATCACGCACGATCTGGGGGTGGTGGCGCGGGTCGCAGGCCGCGTGCTTGTGCTGCGACGCGGGGAGGCCGTCGAGCGCGGCACCACCGCTGACGTGCTCACGCGACCGCAGCACCCCTATACCCAGCTTCTCGTTGCCGCAGCGCGCGACGACAGCATCGCCCGTCAGAATCACGATCCAGCAGGGAGTCTCCCGTGACCGCAATCACCGTGACCGCAGAGCCGTTTACGCACCTCGGGCCAGAGGGCGCGCACCGACTCGGGCCAGCGCGCACGGCACTGTGGTCGGCCGATCGCGCGCTGTTCTCGCCCGAAGTATTCCGCGCGCGGTATACGAATGGCGACCTCGCCGCGGCCGCGCTCGTCACCTCGCGCCGCGGCTCCGCGTATCGCAAGATCGTCGACCTGTGGTGCGCCGCGGCACCCGGCTCAGACGGTGCTGCTGCCGACACGCGTTTGTTCGACGACGAGGCGTTCGCCGCGGTGCTCGACGCGATCATCGCGGCGCAGCCGAGCGGCGCGATCGCACTGAAGTTCGAAGAGCGCCCGGTGGTGGCACCTCTGTGGCCAGAGGCGCTCGCGGCGCTGGCCGCCCGCGGCTTCGTGCCCGATCCGCTGCCCGTGCACTCGGTCGAATCGACGCTGGGCGGCGTGCGCGGCTTCACGCGCTGGGAGGGGCGGGGGCCCAGACACGCCATTGGCTACTACGGCCAAACCACCGACGTGACCTGCGGCGCGGTCACCGCGCTTATGGCGCTCGAGACCGACGGAGCGCTCCTGCTGCAGCCGGCGGATCACGCGCACAACCGCACCATCGAGATCGAGCTGTGGCGCAACGCGACGAACATGCCCGCGATCGAGCCGGTCGGGCTCGCTGTCGCGACCGCGCGAGCCGCGGCTGAGCGCAAGGTGCCGTTCGCGCTGCCCCGCGTGTACCTGAGTGCGCCGAGCCCCGTGCTGCTCGAGTGGTACGACGGCGACGAATACCAGTTGCGCGCCGACCTACAGGCCGAGTCGGGGCACCAAGCCGACGCGCTCGGCATCGAGGTGGTGCGCGAGTGGATCGGCGTCGACGACATCGTCGCCGCGATTCAGGCGGGCAACTTCGTTTTCCCCCTCATCGACCTCACCCTGATGATCAACGACCCGACCCCGCACTGGGTGCTCGCGCACGACGTGATCGATGGCTGCGTGATCATCGACGACCCGTGGGTCGAGAAAGACCACGGGGAGACCTGGGTCGACACGCACCACCTGCCGGTGCCGTTCGCGACGGTCGACGAGATGACGCGGTGGGGCGAGCCCGCCTACCGCGGTGTGGTGGTGGTGCCCCGCGTCGGTGCGGGTGGGGGTGCGGGGTCTGCGACCTCGGCGTAGTCCCACGACTCACTCGGAGATTCGCACAACCCAGGACTGTTTCTTCGGAATTCTGCCTGGGGTACGCACTTCTCCGAGCGACCGGAAAGGATCAGCCGACTGAAGCATGCTCACTCTCGAGCAGCGCGTAGCAGCGGGCGATCCGCTCCCGCCACCAGGTGACGCGTTCCGGCGATGCCGCGAAGCGGGTCAGCAGACCGGGGTCGAGCGCCGGACGGCGCACCGCGATGCCGCCGTCCACTGGCACGAGCGGGTCACGGGTCACGTCTCCGGCCAGTAGCGCTACGGTGCCGAGCCCGCAGGCCCCGGCGAGTTGCCCTTCAGGGAGCGCTGCGGCGAGCTGCAATCCCATCGCGATGCCCACCGACGTGTCGAGTGCGCTCGAGACCACCACCGGAAGCCCCGCCTCGCGCACGATCTCGAGCGCCCGGGCCACACCGCCGAGTGGCTGCGCCTTAATGACAAGCAGGTCGGCGGCGCCGGCGCGGGCGACGGCGAGTGGATCCGCAGCCTTGCGCACACTCTCGTCTGCCGCGATGCGGATCGCGCCGGGCTTCGGCGTTGCCAGTCCCAATCCGTTCACCCCGGTGCCGCTGGCCGCAGAGATCGCGCCCATGCGCCTGCGCAGTTCAGCGAGGTCTTCCACGCTGGCGCAGGGTTGCTCGGCGTAGTCGAGGGTGAAGGGGGCGAGCGCGGTGAGCGCTGCCTCGGCCTCATCGAGCGACCAGCCGGCATTCGCGTCGAGGCGCACGAGGGCATCGCTGCCCATCTCCTGCCGCACGGCACGCACACGGGCCACGTCGTCGGCCAGCGTCTGGCCGGGTTCGGCGACCTTCACCTTCGCGGTGCGACACCCCGGGAACCGCGCGAGCACGCCGGGCACCTCGCCCGGTTCGACGGCGGGAACGGTGGCGTTGACGGGGATCCACTCGCGATGCGTGGCGGGGGGCTCGTCCCACCCGAACTCGATCGCGGCGGCGAGCCACGGTGCGGCCTCTGCATCGTCGTACTCGGTGAAGGGTGAGAACTCGCTCGCGCCGTGGGGCGCAGCGAAGATGACGGCCTCGCGCACGCCGATGCCGCGGAACCGGGTGCGTGTGGGGATCGCCACGACGCGCGTCGCGGCGAGCAGCTCGTCGAGCGGGGGGAGCGGGGGGAGCGAGGGAAACCGGGGGGCGCCAGAGAATGGCGGGAGCGCGGCAGGAGTGTGATCCACCCCCTCATCTTCCCACCCATTCTTCCCGCCGAGTTCTTCCAGCCGAAGAGGCGCAACTCCCCCACGATTCTGGGATTGGTGGTGGAATTGCGCCTCCTGGAGGGAGGAGAGGAGAGGAGAGGAGAGGAGAGGAGAGGAGAGGGAGGGAGGGAGGGAAGAGCGGAGAGGGATGGAGGGAAGGAAGGAAGGAAGGGAAGAGAGGGAAGAGAGGGAAGGGAGGAGAGGGAGGAAGGGAAGGGAGGGAAGAGAGGAAAGGGAGGAAAGGGAGGAAAGGGAGGAAAGGGAGGAGAGGAGGAGGAGAGGAGGAGAGGAGGAGAGGAGGAGAGGAGAGGGGGAGCGCGAAGTAGGCTGGGGGTATGAGTAAACAGGCGCCCGAAAAGGTCTCCGAAACCTTCGACCCCAGCGAGTGGGAGGTCGCCCCCGGCGCCGAGCACTACACCGACATCACGGCCCACCTCAGCCGCGACGGCCGCATTTCTCGGGTCGCGTTCAACCGGCCCGAGGTGCGAAACGCGTTTCGTCCGCACACCGTCGATGAGCTGTATGACGCGCTCGACCGGGTGCGCATGAACCCGCGCGTAGGCGTCGTGCTGCTCACGGGCAACGGGCCGAGCCCGAAGGACGGCGGCTGGGCGTTCTGCTCGGGTGGCGATCAGCGGATCCGCGGCCGCGATGGGTACAAGTACGACGAAGGCGCTCCAGGTGATGACGCTGAGGCCGATGCTCATGCCGGAGCCGGAGCCGGAGCCGGAGCCGGTGCAGCGGATGCAGGTGCCGGCACCGCGACGCCTGGGGCCGAGGCTGGCTCGGCGCAGACAACGCCGCAGAACCCCGAGATGGGCTCTGCGCCAAGTTCCAGCGCGCGGGCCGGGCGCCTCCACATCCTTGAGGTGCAGCGGCTGATCCGCTTCATGCCGAAAGTGGTAATTGCGCTGGTGTCCGGATGGGCAGCCGGTGGTGGGCACTCGCTAAACGTGGTGTGCGATCTCTCGATCGCGAGCCGCGAGCATGGCCGCTTCAAGCAGACCGACGCTGATGTGGGGTCGTTCGATGCGGGCTACGGCAGCGCCTACTTTGCCCGCCAGATTGGGCAGAAGAATGCCCGCGAGGTGTTCTTTCTCGCCCGCGAGTATTCGGCTGAGCGCGCCTACGAAATGGGGGCGATCAACGCCGTCGTGCCGCACGCCGAGCTGGAGGCAACAGGCATCGAGTGGGCGAGGGAGATCTTGGGGAAGTCGCCAACCGCGATCCGCATGCTGAAGTATGCGTTTAACGCGGTCGATGACGGGCTCGTTGGGCAACAACTCTTCGCGGGGGAGGCCACTCGTCTCGCCTACGGCACCGACGAAGCAGTCGAGGGCCGCGACTCATTTCTTGAGAAGCGCGCCCCCGACTGGTCGCCGTATCCGTATTACTTCTAGAGGCGCGACCTCACTCCCCGGCGTGCGCCGGTCGCGAGGAGCGCAGCACCCGCACCCAGCAGCAGGAGAAGTGCGGTTCCGACATCAGGACCGTCAGCCGCAGCACCCGTGACCGCAAGTGCCTTGATGGGCGGTGGCGAACTCGTGATGGGGAGCGACGGTGTCACCGAGGCTGGTGGCGGCGGCGCTGGGCAGTCGTTCACAGTGAACGCTTGCATCCCAGTCACCGAGTGTTCTTCCCACTCCCCTTCTATCACCCGTGCAACTTCATCGGGAGCTTCCATCGTCCACCAGGTTCCCGTGACAGTGGCGACGTAATCGCCCGGCCCGGGCACCGGCTGTTCGATGATGGCTGAGCCGTCGACGGGAACCACTGGGGTTTCGCTCATGAAGCCGTCGGGTCCGGTCACCACCAGCGTGTACTCCAGCCCCTCAACAAGGTTGGTGATGGTGATGGTGACGGTGCTCGGTACGTCTCCATCCGGGACAAGGCACTGCACGACAGTCACATCGACCACCGGGTTCGGCGGAGGGGGAGGTGGCAGCATCTCGCAGTCGTTGTAGTAGATCGCTTGACCCTCAGCGTCCCAGTTCTGGCCCGGGAACATCAGCGTCTCTTCACCATCTTCGTACTCAAACGGGGGAATGATGTCTCGACCATCTTGATGGTCCATCCCCGCGTGCCCGCTGACTGTGCCGTTGGCGTCGGGTGAAATCTTCACCCAGTGGTCCATCGCGCCGGTCGCGTGACAGATCGTGACTTTTTCAGGGTCTGGTGGCGGCGGCAGGACCATCTCGCAGTCGTTGTAGTAGATCGCTTGACCCTCTGCGTCCCAATTTTGACCGGGGAACTCGGTGATCATACCGTCGTGGCTGTACTCGAACGGGGGAATGATGTCTCGCCCATCCTGATGGTCCATCCCCGCGTGTCCGTTGACATCGCCAGAAGCCGACGCGGGCACCATCACCCAGTGATTCACTGCCCCGGTTGCATGGCAGATAACGACATCCTCGAATTCCTCTTCCTCCTCATCGCCACCCGTGGCAATAGCGGCAGCGGGTGGATCAGCTTCGTCTGCGGGCTCAGCCGTTTCAGATGATTCTCCGTCCGGAAGCGCGGCATCGTCCACACCTTCGGCTGGAGCCTCCGGCGCAGCCGGAGTATCCGGCGTTGCCGGCACTTCGGGTGCTGCTGGAGCCTCGGGGGCTGCCGGAGCCTCGGGTGCTGGAGGGGCTGGTGGGGCCGGGGGTTCCGGTGCCGGTGGCTCCGGCACAGGCTCGGCTGCCGGGGCGGCAAGAGCCACCTCGGTCGTTGCGGCGGGATCCACTGGAACCGAATCATCGGCGAGAGCACTCATTGCCCCCGGACCGAACATCAAGGCCGCTGTTGCGACAAGGGCGACCAAGGTGCGGCCGCAATAGGTACGACGCCCCGCATCGCTGCGGTTGCGTCGTCTCGCTGTACTCATTTGCGTACTCCGATCGTGAGTCGGTGCAGCACACGAGAAACCCGCAGGCTACACGCTGTTGGGTAAACCTGTTCGGAGCCTAAATTTGGGCGCGAATTGATACATCGGTGGCAATTACGTACTTTGCGATGCAGCCCCGATGCGGCCCGGGCTGGGCCCGGCAGGGTCGGGGAGGCCAAGCCCGAACCGCCCGCTACTCCGGCCGGAGATCTCACTCAGGTCGGATCGAACGGCCCGGATCCGCCCGACAGAACTGATATCCCCGACACCGGTTCGCACACCGCCCGCGCGGATCCCCTGAACTGCCTCAAGACACACCCCGGTTCGACAAGCGGCGGTGGATCACGTAAACTCGTTCGAGGTAGTTGACTTCTGCCAGAATTTTCTATGCCCGTAGTGCTTTGAGGCCGTAGTGCTCTCAGGGTGAATTGGGTGCAGTGAGTTCAAGCGCAGAGGTCGCCCATAGGGCGGTGGCTCAATTGGTAGAGCAGCGGTCTCCAAAACCGCAGGTTGCAGGTTCGAGTCCTGTCCGCCCTGCCGCACCCCACAACTCGGCGAGAGCCGAGGGGTGGGGCAGATGAAAGGACGGTAGCCAGTGAGCACCAACGAGATCGACGAGACCGGTGGCGGTGTCGTTGAGCGCGCGAAGGCTGACCGGGCTGCGAAGAAGTCCTGGATCGGCCGGATCGTGCTGTTCGTTCAGCAGGTCATCTTCGAACTGAAGAAGGTCGTCACCCCAACCCGCAAAGAGCTGCTCAACTACACTCTCGTGGTGCTGGGCTTCGTCGTCGTCATGATGGCGCTTATCTGGGTGCTTGATCAGGCCTTCGGCTGGGTCACCGTATTCATCTTTGGCACGCCGCTGTAGCAGTTGTAGCCGTACATCAGGCACACGGCCCCAAACATCGGTGTCGCGGCATCGCCCGCGATCCACTATCGAAAGCAAGAAAGTCAGATGACGAGCGAGAACAGCAACACACCCGAGGCCGACCTCGACGCGGCACTCGATGCGCTGGCGAACCAGGCAGATCCTGAGGCCGATGCCATTGTTGAGGATGCCCTCGATATCGACAGCGCCGACGAGGCTGCCGCCGCCGCTGATGCCCTCGCGGACTCAGCTGCAGATGGTGAGCGCGAGTCAAATGACGAGGATGAGGTCGACGAAGACCCCTACGCCACGTTCAAGCGCGAGCTGCGCGCAAAGCCGGGCAAGTGGTACGTCGTGCACAGCTACGCCGGGTACGAGCGCAAGGTGAAGTCGAACCTGTGGAACCGTCGCGAGACGATGGGCGCGGTTGACGACATCTATGAGATTCAGGTCCCCATGGAAGAGGTCATGGAGGTCAAGAACGGCCAGCGCAAGATGGTGACCCGCGTGCGGATCCCGGGCTATGTGCTGGTGCGTATGGATCTGAACGAAAACTCGTGGTCCGTTGTGCGTCACACGCCCGGCGTTACCGGCTTCGTGGGCAACGCTCACAACCCCGTGCCCCTGCGCTTCAACGAGGCGTTCGAGATGCTCAAGAGCACCGTCGAGCTCGAGCCGGCAACGACTGCCAAGGGCAAGGCCGCCGCAGCCGCCGCCGCCGCTGGCAACGTCGAGATCGACTTCGAGGTGGGCGAGACCATCACGATCAAGTCGGGCTCGTTCGAGGGCCTGCCGGGCACGATCAGCGAGATCAACGCCGCCGCAGGCAAGCTCACCGTACTCGTGTCGCTCTTCGAGCGTGAGACCCCGGTTGAGCTCAGCTTCGACCAGGTCACGAAGATGGTCTAGCGTCAAAACCTGACAGTGGATCGGGCCGCGCGCGGATCCGCCACCGTAAGATTTACGCTCACAACTAAAGATTTCCGGGGGCAGCCAGCCCGCGGTTACCGCCCCGAGACCGACTCGGAAAGCGGGAGAAGCCGGTGAGAGTCCGGTTTCGAGAGAGGAAATAACATGGCTAAGGTCAAGAAGGTCACAGGTCTGATTAAGCTTCAGATCTCGGCCGGCGCCGCGAACCCCGCACCCCCCGTGGGCCCTGCGCTGGGTCAGCACGGCGTCAACATCATGGAATTCTGCAAGGCGTACAACGCCGCGACGGAATCCCAGCGAGGCAACGTCGTTCCCGTAGAGATCACCGTCTACGAGGATCGTTCGTTCACCTTCGTGCTCAAGACTCCCCCCGCCGCCGAGCTGCTGAAGAAGGCTGCTGGCGTGCAGAAGGGTTCGGGCACCCCGCACACCGTGAAGGTTGCCAAGGTTACCGCCGAGCAGGTTCGTCAGATCGCCGAGCAGAAGCAGGCCGATCTGAACGCGAACGACATCGACGCGGCAGCAAAGATCATTGCGGGCACCGCCCGTTCCATGGGCATCACGGTCGAGTAAGGGGCTACGAACATGGCACAGAAGTCAAAGGCATATCGCGCCGCCCTCGCCAAGCTCGAGGATGGCAAGTTCTACACTCCCGCTGAGGCTGTCGCACTGGCGAAGGAGACCGGGTCCAAGAAGACTGACTCGACCGTTGAGGTTGCCGTCAAGCTCGGTGTGGATCCCCGCAAGGCAGACCAGATGGTGCGTGGCACCGTCAGCCTGCCCCACGGCACCGGCAAGACCGCCCGCGTCATCGTGTTCGCGACGGGTGCTGCGGCCGAGGCCGCAATCGCTGCCGGCGCTGACGAGGTGGGTGGCGACGAGCTGATCGAGAAGGTGGCCGCTGGCTACACCGACTTCGACTCGGCCGTCTCGACCCCCGAGCTCATGGGCAAGGTTGGCCGACTGGGCAAGGTGCTGGGCCCGCGTGGCCTCATGCCGAACCCGAAGACCGGCACCGTGACCGTTGATGCTGCCAAGGCAGTCACCGACATCAAGGGCGGCAAGATCGAGTTCCGCGTTGACAAGCACTCCAACGTGCACTTCATCGTGGGCAAGGCGTCGTTCTCAGAGGAGCAGTTGAACGACAACATCACCGCTGTGCTCGACGAGATCGTGCGCCTGAAGCCGACCTCGGCAAAGGGCAAGTACGTGCAGAAGGGTGCCGTGTCGACCACGTTCGGCCCCGGAATTCCGCTCGATACCAGCGCGTTCTAATTCACGCTCACACAAAACCCCTGGCCCTCGGGTCGGGGGTTTTGTGCTGTGTACCTGTGGATGGCGTCGGTGCTGCGGGCGCGACTTCCGTAGGATTGGTGCATGCCAGCGCCACTGCACTCACCCCGCATCACGGGGCTGAGCTATGTGCGTCCACTGGGCGAGGGCGGATTCGCGAGCGTCTACTTATACGAGCAAGATCTGCCCCGTCGTATGGTCGCGGTGAAGGCGCTGAAGAGTGGGTTCGAATCCGCTGAAGAGCGGTCCGATTTTCAAGTTGAGACCGACGCGATGGCCCGGCTCGCCGGCCACCCCGCCATCGTGTCTGTATATGGCGCAGGGGTGTCGGCAGATGGTCGCCCGTACCTTGTGATGGAGTATTGCCCGGGCTCGATGCGCGAGCAGACGCGAAACAGACCCGCTCAGTTGGCGCAGGTGCTCGATGTTGGGGTGCGCCTCGCGGGCGCGCTGGAGACGGCACACCGAGCGGGGGTGTTGCATCGCGACATCAAGCCCTCCAACGTGCTCATCACGACGCTGGGCCGACCTTCTCTCGCCGACTTCGGAATCGCTTCGCTGCACGGAAGAGAATCATCAGAGACCGCGATGACCGCGGTCACCATCCCGTGGTCGGCCCCGGAGGTACTCGCCGGTCAGACACCGGGCACGGTGGCGACCGAGGTGTGGTCTCTCGGTGCAACGCTCTACACCTTTGCCGCCGGGCGCTCGCCGTTCGAGCTTCCCGAGCCGGAGAAAAACACACGGAGCCTCATCACACAGCGCATCAGCAGGGCCACCTACACCCCCATTCCAGGGGCAGCGGGATACGAAGCGATCGACGCGGTGCTGAAGAAGGCGATGATGCCGCGCCCTGAGCAGCGCTTTGCCTCGATGGATGTGTTTGCCGGTGCGTTGCAGCAGCTGCAGCGCCACTATGGGTTCGATGTCACGCCCTTCGATATCACCCGCGACCTGTGGCCCGCTGACGAGTCGCAGCCGGTGGCACCCGGAGTCGTGCGCGGCGTGTCTACGAACTCGGTGCGACCGGTAAGCCGTGCTGAGGCGCGTGCCGCGTTGGCACGCGAGCAGGCCGACCGAGACGGGGTCGTGCCTGATCGACCGGTATCGTCGTTGCGCGCGGGCGTCATGGGTGCGGCCATCGCGGTGGTTGCGATCGCCGCGGTGGTCGCGATCTCGGGTTGGATGGGCCTGATCTAATGCGCGCTCGGGGCTGGATCGGGTGGCTTTCAGCGGGGGTCACCCTGGCGCTGTTCGTGACGCTCGCGGTGGTGGCCGGAGGCTTCGACGCTCGCGAAACGCCCCGTGAGGAAGCCGGCGTATGGGTCGCCCGTTCAGCCGGACAGTACGCGCGAGTGAACACGTTGACGGCCGAAATTGATGCCGTGCGCCAGGTCGAGAACCCGAGCGGAGTGGTGCAGGCCGGGGCAATCGGCATGCTGCTCACGCAGGGCCATTCGCGGGCCTGGCCGATAGATGCGGCAGATCCCGCCGACCTGAGTGAAGATCCGACCGTGGGTGCCGGCGCCACTGCAGACGCAGCCGCCGAAACGCCTGTGCCCGGAGCCGCACCAGACACCACGGGTGCGGGCGACGCGATCCGCACCCCCGAGGGCACGAGCGAGGTGTACGCGTCTCGCGATGCCGTGCTGTTTCATACGGAGGCGGGCCAGGCCTACCTCTCGGCTGTGGATCCCGCGGCCGAACAGGGGCTCGGCCCCGCACAGTTGCTCGACCCGTTTTCGGGGCAGAGTGCCGGTGACGTGACCTTTCGGGCAGACGCGGTCGCGTTCGACACCGAGGCGGGGCTGATCGGCCTGTTCACCGCGAATACCCGCACCGTGCGATGGTTCGATGTCGCCGCTTCGGCATTCCGGCGCGGCGTGAGCGACGTACCCGAAACGGTTCCGAGTGATGCGCAGTTCGCGATCGTCGCAGGATCATGGGTGCTGTTCGATGCCGAAAGTGGCAACCTGTGGCGCGAACGGGAGGAATCTCCGGCGCGAATCGACACGGAGGGCGTGGCACTCCTGCAGTTTGCGAGCGGGGATGCCGCGGGCACCGACGCACTCGTCGCCGATGAGGGCGGCCTGTGGTCGGTGAGTAGCGCGGGCGCGACCTCGCGCGTCGCCGTGGCCTCGGGGGTTCCCGCGCGCCCGGTGGCGCTCGGGGCAGATCGCGTTGCCGCGTGGATCGGCGGAGCCTCGGCGCAGATGTGGACGCAGACGGGCGGGCTGCGGGAACTCGAACTCGACGCCGCGGTCGAACTTCCGGGCGAGATTGAACCGGCGATCCACACGAATGGCAGTCGCGCGGTGCTCGCGGAATCGCGCACCGGGATGCTGTGGCGGGTGCCCGACGGGCAGCTGATACCGGTGGCGCAGTGGCAGCTGGTGACTCCACTCACGCAGGAGGTCGGGGCGCAGGTGACCGAAGACGTTGCCGAGCAACAACCGCCCGTAGCCGCTGCCGACGCGTTCGGTGTGCGGCCGGGTGAGCCCGCCTCGCTGCCGGTGCTGCTCAACGACTTCGACCCGAATCGACGCGACGTGCTCACGATCGTGCCCGAGAGTCTGGGCGACGAGGCCGGAACGGGCCTAGATGCGAACTTCGGCACCGTCCAGTTGCTCGGCGGTGGGCAAGAACTCACGCTGCAGCCCAGCCCCGAGGCCACGGGGAGCTCGAGCTTCACCTATCGCGTCACTGACGGGCAATTGGTTTCTGAGCCCGCCACCGTGACCGTGACAATTGCCGATGACACCATCAGTACCGCGCCGGAGTGGTGCCCCGTCGTCGGTTGCCAGCGCGCCTGGCCGGCCCCGGAGCTTGCCCCGGGTGGCACCCTGGTGCTGCCCATCCTGGAGGGCTGGGTCGACGCAGAGGGCGATCCGATGGTGCTCGCAGGTGCGGTGCTCACTGACCCCGAAGCCCCGCTGCGCGTGCTCGTCACCGCTGACGGCAAGCTTGCCGTGCGTCACCTCGACCCCGCCGCGGCCGACGGGGAGGCCACGATTCGCGTGACCGTGGCGGATGCCCGCGGCGAATCGCGCGAGCGCGAGCTGCGGGTGCGGGTGCGCACCGGTGCCGCGCTTGAGTTTGCGTCGATCGCGAGCACCGTGCAGACGGGTCTGCCCACCGTGCTCCGCCCGCTCGAACGCGTCACCGGCGGCTCGGGCTCATTTGAGCTGCGCGACGCCACCGTGCAGCAGGGGACGCTCGATCTCACCGTTGTCCAGGGAACGGGAACGCTCACCGTGACGGCCCCAGGCGGAGGCGGCGCGCTCGTCTCAGTGACGATTCGCGACACGGTGACCGGTCAAGAGGTGGCAGGCACGATCCGGATGACCGCAGTCGAGAGCCTCCCCGCTCTCGCCATCCCGCCCCTGCGCGCCTTCGTGCGACCGCTCGCCGACACCACGGTCGATGTGCTGGACGCGATTCCCGGGGCCGCGAGCCGCGGACTCTCGGTGCAGTCGGCAGCGGTGGCCGACGGGCGTCTGCGGGCCGATGTCCTCGAACACTCGCGTGTCAGGGTGTCGGGTGCGAGCTCTGACGGGCAGCCCGGTCGAATCGGCTCGGTTGAGGTGGTCGTGCGTGAGGGCGACGTGACTGCGCGCGGCAGGCTCACCGTGTTTCAGATTCCCGCCTCCAGCAGCGGGGCCATCGCGGTGCCGGACACGGCAACCGTGCGCGTGGGGTCAGTCGTCGACATTCCGGTGCTTGAAAACGATGTCGCGCCGCCCGGCGAGCGGCTCGTGCTCCACCCCGAGGTCGCCGGGGCAGGCGAGGCGCTGGCCTTTGCATCAGGGAGCCTCGTGCGCTACCTCGCGCCGAACATTCCGGGCACCTACACTCTGAGCTACACGACCTATGGTGCGAGTAGCCCCGAACTTGGCGACGCCGCGCAGGTGACCATCACAGTGCTTGCAGCGGGGGCGAACCGTGATCCGCACCCACCGGCGGTGACCGTCCGACTGGCTCCCGGCGAGACCATCCAGGCCACGGTGCCGCTATCTGGGGTTGACCCTGACGGCGACCGGGTGCGTCTGGTTTCGGTGCAGGAGCCTGACGATTCCCAGGTGGTGGCCCAGGTGCAGCCACGTACCGGCGTGCTGCAGATCGAGGCATCCCCGAGCGCCTCGCGCGGGGTCAGATTCGCGAGCTACACGGTGCGTGATTCCGGTGGCGGCGAGGCGACCGGGAGCCTGCGCATCATCGTGACCGACCCCGACGCGGGCGGGGGCGCACCGGTGGTCTATAGCGATTACGTGCGGATCGCGCGGGGTATGGGCGACGATGCCGTCGTGCGTCCGCTCGACAACGATATCGATCCTTCCGGGGGCGCGCTCGAACTCGTGTCAGTCGAACCAAACGTGCCCGGTGGAGAGGGCTCGCCCGAGTACGCAGTGCTCGCCGCGCGCATCGATCTGGACGCGCTCGAGAGTGGTGTCGTGCGCATCGCAGGCGGCGATGAGCTCGGTACCGCGTCGTACCGCTATACCGTGCGCTCTCGCCTCACCGGAAGCACGGCCGACGGACTTATTGTTGTGCAGGTGTCAGAGCGAGTGGGCTTGCAGGCTCCACGGGTCACCGACACCGTGCTCGCGGTCCGAGATCGCGTCGATTTTGCCGCGGCCGGTGTCGACGTGGTTGAGGGTCGGGTGAGCTGGGCCACGGGCGACGCGGCGACCCTCGAGCTTTCGCTCTGGGGGGAAGCGGGTGATCGGTACCGAGTCAGTGGCAACCGGATCCTCGGCGAATACCGGGCCGAAGGCGACCTTGTGCCCTTCCGGCTCAGTGGGATCGATACCACCGGAGCGGAGGTCGTGGGCTACGGTTTCCTGGTGGTGCCACCACTCGACGAGCTCCGGCTCAGTCTGAAGCCGGGCACCGCCCCGCTGTCAGTGAACGAAGGAGGAAGCGTCAGCGCCGAGTTGCTTTCGATGCTCGATCTTTCGCCCGGAGACCAGATCGTGATCGGCGACGGTGCCTTCGCAACGCAACGCGACCAGGCTACCTGCGCGGCGGTGAGCGGATCGAGCGTGCGATACACGGCGGGCCAGGGGGAGCCGTGGTCTGACACGTGTACCGTGCGCGTGCGGTTGGCCGAACAAACGACGTTCACCGCGCTCCCGCTGCCGGTGCGCATCGTGCCGCGTGAACCTGTGGCCCTCCTGCGACCCCTCACCCGCACGGTCGCACCCGGCGCCACCGAAACGATCGCGCTGGGAACACTGGTCGAGTGGCAGGGCGGTCGACAGGGGCAGATGGATGCGCTGCGCTTCACGGTCAGCGGTGGTGGTGGTGCGTCGTTCCAAGTCGACCAGTCCGGGGCCAGCCTCACCGTGCAGGCGCTCTCCGGAGCGACCCCTGGCGCGCAGGAGCAAGTCACGGTCAGCGTTGCCGGTGCGGGCGAGAGCCAGGCCATCCTGACGCTCCGGGTCGGGGAAGCGGCGACCGATGCTCCCCGGGGTGCTGCGGTTGCACTTACCTGCACCGTGGGCGCCGCCTGTGGCACCGATCTGGTGGGGCAGACGGGGGAGTACGACCCGTTTGCGGGGAGGCCCGGCGGCGGGCTGCGGCTCGTCGCGGTCGATGCGGCCGCGTGCGCGATCGGCAGCTTCCGTGTTGTGGGCAACGCGGTGCAGGTGAGCTGGGCCGATCAGCGCGTCGCGGGTGGCACCTGCGAGGTGACGTTCACCGTGAGCGACGCGCAGAACCGCCAGGGGGCGGGCACGCTCAGCTTCGAGGCGCTCGGCGTACCCCCGGCCCCGGCGCTCGTCGAACAGATCGGATACAGCGAGACCGGAGTCACCCTGCGGGTCAGCCTGGGTGAGGCCCAGAATGCGTATCCGTCGCTTGAAGGCGTTGTTATCAGGCAAGACGGGGCCGCAGTTTCGGCGACGTGCACCCCGGCGGGTGCGACCGTCACCTGCGAGGTGGGCGGGCTGACGCTCGGCACACAGCATCAGTTTTCGGCGCGCGCCATGAACTCGGTCGGAGAATCGGCGAGTTCCGCGGCAGCGACGGGCTGGGCGTACCGTGCCCCGGCGATGCCCTCGGCCTCGGCGCTGCAGGAAGGCGCTGGCTCAACCGCCGACCAGGGAACCGTGCGGGTGCGCATCTCAGGCGGATCGGACGTTCAGGAGTACCAGTTCCTTCTGAACGGTGTCGCATTCGCCACCCTGCCCGGTGCGACCGTCGACACCACTCTGCAGGTGCCGGTCGGGGAGCATCGCTTTTCCGTGCTGCCCGTGAGCCGGTTCCCGCACCCGTTGAACCAGCCCAACACAGGTCAATCGACCCCGCCTGAGCCACTGATCGTCGCGGGTCCGCCGATCATTCGATCGCTGACACTCGAGAGCGAGCCTGATTCGACGACCGTGCTCGCAACGGTCGATCTGTTCGCGAACTGGGGGGAGCGCACTCGCTTCGGCGTGACCGACCGAGGCGCCTGCGTCACGAACACCAGCTTCACCCCAGGCGAGCCAATCGAGCCAATTGTCTTTACTGGAGTACCGGGTGAAGCAATGGTGGTGACCGTGTGCGCCACGAACGAGTGGGGCGATGCGTCACCCGTGACGCGCCAGATCATCGTGGGAGGCACGTAGTGCCTCGATCCACTGCCAGGAAGCGACCGCCCCTGCAACGAGACCACCCGCACCCCGCACCGGACACAGGAAGCCACCGATGAGCACACCACAGAACCCGGAACCTCAGCCTCGCACCTCGCAGGCATTTACCGAGGGAGCGTCGACCGCGCCGCCAACAGACTCACGCACGGGTGCCCCCGTACTCGCGACCACGTCGGGGCCGCTGTCGAGCGAGCGTGCGAACTGGGCGGGCGACGCGTTGCGCACCACGGTGGACGCGATCGAGCAGGTGATTCACGGTAAGCGCCGGGTGATCGAACTGGTACTCGCAGCGCAGGTCGCCGAGGGGCACGTGCTGCTGGAAGACGTGCCGGGCACGGGCAAGACCGCCCTCGCGCGCGCGCTTGCCGCGGTCACGCAGGGCCAGGCATCCCGCATTCAGTTCACCCCCGACCTCCTGCCGGGTGATGTGACGGGTGTCACCGTGTACGACCAGGGGCGGCAGAGCTTCGATTTTCACCCGGGGCCGATCTTTGCGAACGTCGTGCTCGCCGACGAAATCAACCGCGCGAGCCCGAAGACGCAGTCGGCGCTACTCGAGGTGATGGAGGAACGGCAGATCACCGTTGACGGGGTGTCGCATCCGGTACCCGAGCCGTTCATGGTTATCGCGACGCAGAACCCGATTGAGCAGGCGGGCACCTATCGGCTGCCGGAAGCGCAGCTCGACCGATTCATGCTGAAGACCTCGATTGGCTATCCGGACGAGGCCGCGATGCGACGCATCCTGACCGAGCAGACCATGGCGGGCGGGCGAGGCCCGATGGTGCCGCCCGTGATGACCGTCGGCACCCTCATTCAGCTGCAGGACTTTGCCGCCGAGGTCTATGTCAACCCCATCATCGCCGATTACCTCACCCGATTGGTTGAGGCGACCCGTACCGCGAGCGAGGTGCGCCTCGGCGCCAGTGTGCGAGGTGCGCTCGCGCTGCAACGCGCGGCGCGCGCCTGGGCGCTCGTGCACAGCCGCGGCTACGTGGTGCCCGACGATGTGCGCGACCTCGCGATCGCCGTACTCGCGCATCGCCTCGTGCTCGAGCCAGAGGCCGAGTTTGACGGCGTCACCGCCGAGCAAGTCGTTGGCCAGATTCTGCTCGACGTGCCTCAGCCGCAGGAGAACGGCACGGCGTGAAAGACATCCGAGTACGCCCGCTCGGCTGGTTCGCCCTCGCCATCTTGGCGATCGGCGCGCTCGCTGGCGCGCTTTTCGGGTGGATCGAGGCCTGGTTCGTAGCCCTCGCCGCAGCGGCTCTGTTTCTCACCGCGTGGCCATTCCTGTTGGGTTCCCGCGACTACCGCGCGTCGATCCACCTGAGTCGGCACAGCGTCGTCGCCGGTGGTGAGGTGCACGCGAACATCGAGGTGGAGAACGGAGCCACGCGCCCGCAGTTGCCCGCCATCATCGAGTTACCGGTCGGTGAGGCGCTCGGCGAACTCCTGGTGCCGATGCTTGGGGCACAGCAGAGTACGACGTTGCGTGCCGACGTGCCAGCGATTCGGCGCGGAGTCGTGCGGGTGGGTCCGATCACGGTCGCGAGACGCGATCCACTGGGAATTCTAGGCCGCGAGGTCACCTGGCCCGAATCTCACCTCGTGCACGTGCACCCGGTGACGGTCTCGCTCCCACCCGGCACCGCGGGTCTCGTGCGCGATCTCGAGGGCGCAGCAAGTCGACGCCTCACCGATGCCGACCTGTCGTTTCACGCCGTGCGCGAGTACGCGCCGGGCGACGCTCTGCGTCACGTGCACTGGAAATCGACGGCGAAAACCGGAACGCTCATGGTGCGTCAGTTTGAGGAATCGCAGACGGCCCGAGTCGCAGTGCTGTTCGACGCGCGCCGCGATGAATACGCGTCGGATGACGAGTTTGAGCTCGGGGTGAGCGTTGCCGCCTCACTCTCGGCGCAAGCGGTGCGCGAGGGGCGCGAACGTTTCGTGGCCTCGGCCTGGGCGCCGGGCCGGGTGCGCCCGAGCGTCGACGGGGTCGAGGAGTTGCCGTCGCGAGACACGACTCAACTGCTCGACGCGTGGGCCGAACTGAGCCCCGCCCCGGAGCGTGCCGCCCGCATCGAGGGACTGACTCGCGGCCTCGCGGCATCTCGCCGTCACCTCTCGATCGTCTATGTGGTGACCGGGTCGATGCCTGCGCTTGATCGCCTCCGCCGCGCCGCCGCGGCATTTACCCCCGACGTGCGGGTGGTCGCGGTGCGCTGCGACTGGCTCGCTGACCCGGCCATGCAGCATATCGACCCGTTCACCGTGTGCACCGTCGGGGCGCTCGGCGACTTGCCCAGGCTCTTGCTGCGAGGGTCGCGGTGATGCGCGCGCGCCGGGCGGCCGTTGCCGTGACCGTCGCCGCCTTAGCCGCCGCGACGCTGCTCGGAGTGCTCGCCGCCTGGCCGATCTATCACACGCCCTGGTTGCTGGTGCCCGCCGCCGCGGGGCTCGTTCTCGGCAGCGGTATCGTGTGGGTGAGTGTGCGGCTGCGCTGGTCGGCGCCGCTGCTCCTCACGGTCGCCGCGCTCGTCTTCGCGCTCACCGTGCTTCCCGTCGCGGTGCCACAGGCATTTCTCGGGCCTGCCGAAGGGCTGCTCCCGTGGGCCGCCGATGCGCTCGCCGCCGTGGTCACGGGGTGGAAGCAGCTGCTCACCCTCACGCTGCCGGTGGGCACCTACCAGACGGTGCTCGTGCCCGCCTACCTCATCTTCTTTGTGACTTCACTTTCCACCGGGTGGATCGCGCTGCGCGGCGGCCGCGTCGCCACCCTCGCAGCAGTCCCGCTCCTCCTTCCGGTCGCTTTCGGCACCGTGTTTGGCGCGGCGGAGGTCAGCGCACCGCTGCGCATCGGCGCGGTGGCAGTCTTTGCCCCACGCGAGGTGGCGCTGTGGGTGGCCGCAGCGACCCTCGGCGCCGTGTGGGTGGCGTGGTACGCGGGCGCCGATCGGCGGGCGGCGCTGCGGCTCGGCCGGGCGGGGCGATCCGCAATCGCGCGAGGACGGGCGACCCGTGTCGCGTCGGCGACCGCGATGCTGCTGCTTGCCGGCCTGATCGGGCTGACGTTCGCTCCCGCACTCGCCGCAGAGCGAGTGGTGCCGCGCGACAGCGTCGACCCCGAGCTCGTAGTGGCCGAACGGCCGAGCCCGCTTGCCGGGTACCGGGATTGGAAGACGGACGCCCGCATCGACGCGCCCCTGTTCGAGGTGAGTGGGGCCGACGCGCTTCCCGGTCGTCTCCGACTCGCCGTGCTCGACGCCTACGACGGCGTCAATTTTCAGGTCAGTCCGGAGGCCGCGGGGCGCTTCACCCGGTTTCCGAGCGGGCCGAGCGTCGCAGACCCCGTGCGCGTCACCGTGACCATCGCCGACGCATACGACGACATCTGGGCACCCACCGCACCACTCGGCGGCCCCCCGCAGTTCACGGGCCCGCGATCGGATCTGCTCGCCGATGCCTTCTATGTCAATCGCGACACGGGGGCCGCGATCGCGGTTCCGGGTGAGCCCGGTAGCGAGGGGCTCGCCCCCGGCGACGGCTATACCGCCCAGATGAGCGCCGCCCCAGATGGCCAGCTCGCGGGGGCACCGGTATCCGACACCCCGTTGCTCGATGTCGAAGCGATGCCCGAACTTGCGGCGTGGATCCGCGCCCAAAACCAACCCGCCACGGCCGCGGGCCTCACCGAACTGGTCGATCGGCTGCGCGCGCGCGGCTACCTCAGCCACGCCATGAGCGGTGTTGACAGCGAGTGGATCAGCCGGCTCGCCGAGCAACACGGCACCCGGTTTGAGCCAAGCGTGGGGGGCCACTCGATCGCGCGTCTCGAGGAGCTGTTCACACAGCTCAACACGCAGCAACGGTCGGTCGGCGAGGGTGCCCCTGAGACGCAACTGGTCGCGGCGGTCGGCGACGACGAACAGTTCGCGGCCGCGGCCGCGCTGCTCGCTCGTGCGATGGGATTCGACTCGCGGGTCGTGCTCGGGGTGCGGCTCGGCAAGGGGGTACCCGGCGTGCCCGGCTGCCAAGCGTTGTGCGCCGGTGAGCACCTGTCGGCCTGGATCGAGGTGCGAGGCGAGGCAGGGGACTGGGTACCGCTCGACGCGACGCCCCAGGTCATCCTGCCCCCGACCTCGCTGGCGGAGGGCGAGCGACTGCCAGAGTTCCCCACCGCCGCCGAGGAGCGTGACGCGCGTGAGGTTGATCCACCACTGGGGTTCGGCGATCGCAGCGAGGCGGCTGACGAGGCCGAGCAGTCTGCACCCGGTCCTGGCATGTGGCCGGTGGTGCGGGCGGGGCTGCTGTCGCTTGCGGCGCTTGTGCTCCTCGCCGTTCCGCTCCTCTTTCTTCCGCTCGCGAAGCGGTGGCGCGCTCGCCTTCGGCGACGCGAGTCGGTGCCGGAGTTGCGTGCGATCGGGGCGTGGCTTGAGCTGGTGGATCGCGCGGCCGATGCCGGGGTGAACGTGCCGCGGGCGATGGCCCGCAGCGACACCGCCCGCCTGCTGGGCAGCGATGTCGCGCGCGAGATCGCCGCCGAGGTGGATCGTGCGGTGTTTGCTCCCGGCGAGTTCAGCGACGCTGATGCAGATCGGCTGTGGGGTCTCGTCGACAACGAAGCCGCGATTCATCGTGCTGAGACCGGGATCTGGGGCAGACTCCGCGAGGCATTCGCGCTACGCTCATTGGGCATCCGGTTAGGCAGGCGCAGTGGCAGTGGCAGTGGCAGTGACAGCGGCAGCGTGGCGAGATTGTCACGACCGGACGAACAATCTTGAGGAGTGCAAACGCATGGTGAGCATGAATGCCTTCGTGTGGGTGGTCATCGCGATCGTTGTCGTGATACTCATGGTGGCGCTGGGGCTAAGCGTGTGGTGGGTCCGAGCCGCGAAGGCGAGGCGTGACCACGAGGAGCAGCTGCGGGGCCTCGGTGTGGGGTTCGATTCTGGTCACGTCGGGCGGGCGCCCGGCGGCGCCGCCGAGCCATTCGGACCGGGAGTGCCGATCTCCGGCCATAACGACACCGTGCGGGTGACACCGCTGAGCGGCATCGACACCGATTACGAACGACTCGCGGCAGAGCCATTCCAAGCGCCCCCGGGGGTGCCGCTCGGGAAATCGGTCTCAGCGGAACCCTTCTCCTGGACCGCGGCGATCAGCGAGCATGAGCCCATCGAGATTCCCGAGGCACCGCCGCTGCCGGCCCAGCCCCCGCGAACGGCCCGGCGCGCGGAGCCGGACTCTGATGGAACGTCACCTCATGTCGATCAGGTGAATCCAGTCGCTCCGGCCGCGACACCCGCTCCTCCGGCTCCGGCTGTGCGCTCCGCTCCGTTCGTTGCGCCGGTTGCGCCGGTTGTCCCCGCTGCGCCGGCTGCTCCGGACGGTTCCGTTCCACCCAGTGACCTCACCGAGGACCTCGACCGCACCACCGTCGTGCGCCGCGAATCTCGCGTGACCGGCCATCTCGTGCTTCCCGATGGCGAGGCACTGCCGCTCTATCGCGACAACCTGGTGGGCCGCAGACCTGAGACCGTTCCGGGTGTGCATGCGGTCGTGATCCCGGATCCCACGCGCACTCTCTCGAAGACACACGCGCGACTCAGCCATGATGGCGAGGGGTGGGTGGTCGAAGATCTCGACTCCACCAATGGTGTCGTGTTGCTGCACGACGATGGACGCGAGCAGGAGCTTGACCCCCGACAGCCGGTCATCGCGACGCCCCGCATGCTGCTGGGCACCCTCGAAATTGAGATCCGCGATGAGACTGTGCGTGGCTAGCGCGGTGAGCGTGCCCGCAGGCACAGGCGCCCAACCATGAGCGGCCCGGGCCCGACGAGCGACCAGGCCGCCGCCGACCGCAGCACGCTGCCCTCGATGGCTGGCCGATCGCAGCGCGCCAGGCGGCTGACGCTCTGGGGCTTTGCGATCACCGTTCTGGTCTGCGCGCTCGGTTTATGGTGGATCGCGCAGCTCGCCTGGGGATAACTCTCCGATCCGCACGAAAGCTGTGGATAGGCCCCGCGCGTGATGAACTCTTTCGAATACAGTCTCCATTCGACCCGTCAGTAATGTCTGCCGGGCGGCAGGAGCCTTCGCGGTCCTGATTCTCGAATCGGGGGTCGTGCGGGGCATTTGAAAGGGACGCCGATGTTCGCTCGATCCACTCACCGATTCCGCCGATTGTCTGCTGTGCCTACGCTCGCTGTGGCTGGTGTGCATGCGGTTGCCGCGCTCGCGCTCGCCCTCGCCGGATGTGCCGATGGTGAATTCGGTGTGGTCGTCCAGCCCGCTGCGCAAGGTCCGGCGACTGCGGGAGGCGAGGGGGCCGCGGAGGCCGTGGAAGCCGCCGAAGCCCCGGAAGCCCCGATCAAGATCGGCATGCTCGTGCCGCTCACGGGCACCGAATCGGCGTTCGGCGAATCCATGCGCAATGGAGCTCGGCTCGCGGTCGACGAGCTCAACCGCGGCGGTGGGGTGAACGGGCGTGAACTTGAGCTTGTGGTGATGGACGACGCGTGCGATGCAGTCACCGCGTTTGAAGCCGCGTCGCGCCTCGTCGCGGCGGGCATTGACGCGTCGGTAGGTGGGTACTGTACCGGCGCCGTGCTTCCCACGCTTCCGATATTTGGCGAGGCGGGCATCCCCTCGGTCGTTCCCGCCGGAGCATCAGTTGCCCTTGTCGGGCAGGGTTCGTTTCTGATGAGTGGTGGCCCCGTGCAGGAGGCCGCGGCTTGGCTGAATGCCGCGCGTCAGTATCGACCCACTGGCGGGGCTGCTGGTACCGGGGAAACCGGGGGCCCCGGTGCGAGAGGTGGGTCTGGAGGTGTGCACGGCACCGGTGCCGCCATCTCCGCACCCGTCGCGGTTGCCCTGCTCGACGATCGCACCGCTTCGGCACGAGAGCTTGCCGCCCTGTTCCACGGGCAGATCGAGTGGGCCGAGGAAATGGAACTCTCTGAGGAGGCCCAGCGGGCCGCGCGGGCCGAGCGGGCAGCCCGAAGCGGGCAAGCTGAGGGCGTCGAAGGTGCCGAAGAAGGAGGGCGATCCGAACAGGGGTCGCGATCGGCCATTCCGACGATCGTGCACGCTGGCTCAGTGGCATCCCGGGAGGCGGATCGTGAAGACGCGATCCTTGCGACCCTCGAATCGAACCCCGACCTCATCGTCTGGACCGGCAATCCGGTGGTGGGGGTGCCGCTTGTAGGCGGCCTGAGGGCAGCGGGTTTCCGGGGCCCCATTCTGGTGTCGGGAACAGCGGAGCGCGTCGATCCGCTCCCCATCTCTGAGGGCCCCGGTGTGATCTCTCCGCGCACGAGTGCGGAACACGTGGCCGCCTCTTCGCTGGAAAGCTACGCGGCGGCGGGCCTCGCTGAACTGGTCTATGCCACGTCTCCGCTCACTCCCGAGTTGCTCACCCCCGAGCTCCTCGCCGACGAAGCCGAGTGGATCGCGGCCTACACGAGTGCCTTCGGGATCGCCCCTGGGCAGTACTCGCTCGAGGCCTACGATGCGGTCCGAGTGGTGGCGGAGGCGATGACCGTGGCGGGATCCACCAGGGGAGACCTCGTTACCACTGCGCTACAGTCTCTCGAACGCTTCGCGGTGTTCTCTGGCACGGCCGATTTTGACGACGAGGGAATGCTGCGTGGCACCGGGACTGTGCGCATCGTTGCGTCGCTCGGAGGCGAAGCGGGTGTGGTGCCGGTCACTGACCTGCGCAGGTGGCCCGATAGTCGGGTGACGGGGTGACGGGGTGACGGGGTGACGGGGTGACGGAGTGACCGGGTGCCGGGGTGGCCGGCGGGACCCACTCCACCGCTTCGGCCGCGGAACATGCCTGAAAGTCAGCCGTGGATATTGCCGAAACTCACCACTCGCGGCACCAGCGGCTTGTGAAACTAGCTAGCTAAGCTAGATAATTGATAAGCGAGCCTGTCCTCTGTGGTTCATTACCGAAGGAGCATCCCATGTCGATCCGAGACCTTGAAGTCACCATGCCAGATGGCACCGTTCGTCGGTTTGGCGACATCGCGCCCGGTGCCGCACTCGTGGTCAACGTGGCCTCCAAGTGCGGGTTTACGCCCCAGTATGGCGGGCTTGAGGAATTGCACCAGGAGTTCGGACCGCAAGGCCTCACGGTGGTGGGCCTGCCGTGCAACCAGTTCATGATGCAAGAGCCGGGAACTGCTGCGGAGATTGGGGAGTTCTGCCAGGTCAACTACGGCGTGACCTTTCCGCTTCTGGAGAAGGCAAAGGTGAACGGCAAGAACGCAGCCCCGCTGTTTAAGGAACTCAAGCACGGCAAAGACCCGATGGGCGTGGGAGGTCCGGTGGCATGGAACTTTGAGAAGTTCGTAGTGAGCGCCGATCCGGCCGATGGTTCCGAGCCGAAGATCGTGAGGTTCCGCTCCACGACCGAACCGCAAGACGAGTCCATTCGCGCGGCGATCACAGAGGCGCTCGGGTAGCCGCTGCGATCCCCGGTGGCCGGCGGCGGTGCGTGCCTACGTGCACCGCTGTGGCCGGGTTCGCTGAGAAACCACGATCCACCGCGTGAAAGCTATGCATCAGATGAAAGGTTGTTGAACCCCCACCCGCACCACAGACCGTGGGCGTAGGCTGGAAAGAGGGGCGCAAAGTACGCTCCGAGTTCGAAAGGTGGGGCGTGAAAACCGTCAGCTACAACCTGAGGAAAAACCGTGCGGTCGGCGAGATCGGCGAGTTGGCCAACCAGCACGAGGTCGACATTCTCTGCCTCCAGGAGGCAGATTCGATCGCGCTTCCCTCGCACCTTGGACACATGCGCCTGGTGCACGCGACCGAGAATAACCGCCTCGGACTCGCCATGTACGTGCGCGAGGATCGCTTTGCGGTGCGCGCGGCACACACGTTTCGGCTGAAGAAATCGCTGCACGATCGGGTGCTCGCGCCAGCGCACGAGCGGCTGCTCGGCGCGCGCCTGCATGACCGCGAGACCGGGCGCGACATCGTCGCTGCCTCGTTCCACGCGGCACCGCTCACCGCGCTGAACTCACTGCGTCGGCACCAAATTCACGCGGCACTCGCTGAGCTGCGGGTGCTCGGCCCAGGGCTGCCAGCACTTATGGTGGGCGACTACAACTACCCGGTGTTCCAGAACAAGCTTGATCGCAATATGCGCGAGGCCGGATATGACCTGACGCTGAGCGACAAGCGAACCTACACGCGTTACAAGATGTTTCGGGGGCACTTCGACTTCGCCACCTCATCTGGCATGAGTATCGAGAGCGTGCGCACACTCGATCGAGGTACGAGCGATCATCTGCCCATTTTGGTGCACGCCTTACTCGATGCCGAGACGCAGCAGCAGCTCATCGACCGAGGCGCGGTCGACCTCTCCGCCGCTTAGGCGTGCCCTGAGACCTCAGTCTGCCTGGGGCTGAGTTTGGGTTTCGGTCTGGGTGTGGGTCGGGGTCTCGCCATCGGCAAAACCCCCGTCGGATATCTCACCTCCGTCGGATGCATTTGGCCAATTCGGCCCGACTGAAATCAGATGCCCGACGGGGTTCAGCGAGGCTTCGCCCGTCCGTCATCGACAGCCACCGGCGCAGTGAACCATCGAACCCATCGCGCCGCTTCCCCTCCTCGATACCCGCAGCTCCGAAGCACTGCCTGCCTGCCGAGCTGACTGCCCGCCGGGTCGCAGAACGGGAATGTCACGCGAGGTGCAGCCCTTGCGCGATCACACTCATGATGCGGGACTGCGCCTCGGGCCAATGCTCAAGCACTTGCGTGTACGAGACACGGATCACCAGATATCCATGAGTGAGTAGGTAGGCATCGTGCCTGATGTCCTCATCACGTTGCGCCCCGGTGTGGTGTGCGCCATCAAGTTGCACGACGAGCCGCTCCCCGATCAGGAGGTCCACGCGGTGCCCTAAGACCCAGGCCTGGGGCACGATTGCTACTCGCAACCATTGCAGCCGACTCAACACGATGGACTCCAAACCCGAATCCGCAAAAGGGGTCGCCACCTCAAGTATTCGGCGTGCCGCAGCGCTCATCGGCAGCTTCAAGAGCCCAATCCGGGTAATGAGGCGTTTATTCAGCGCCGACTCAAAGATGGTCAGCGCCGATTCATGGGGCTGGCAGCGGGCGACACAATCCAAGAAATTTTCGACCGGATCCACCAAAATCTCAGGGTGTCTCGGAATCGGCGGTGTCGCCCAGTGCACGACTCCGCCAGTTTCGGGCGCGCGAGCATGACCACTTCGTGTGGCAAGGTGCGGGCGAGATTCGCTGAGCACCCAGAGCCCCTGCAGCTTCGCTGCACTCACACAGGTAAGAACCGCGTTGTTCTGGGCAGCGAGTTTCAACAGTGGGTCGGCACCGCGGAGCGCGATCCACCCTCTTCTTGGCCGCTCGGCGACCCCAGACTCAACTGATTTAGCGATGGCTTGAAACGAGTGACCCGCACGTCGCAGGTACGCGGTCGACACCACCCCGCCTTGCCGATGCAGGACTGATTCGAGCTTCATGTTTCTAGCGTGGCTGATGCACAGTGTGGGCGGGGCGAAGCGCCTAGCTCTGTGGATGACGCAAGGCTTTCACAGGGAGAAGCGAGACTGTGGACGGCGAATCGGGGTCCGAGAATGGTTACTCGCGTCGGGTATCTGAGTTCAGTCGGGCCGAATTGGCCAAATGGATCCGGCTGAACTCAGATACCCGACGGGGGTGGCGCATGGCGGGTGGCGCACGGCGCACCCGCGCAAGTGGCGTGCGGCCGGGTGGCGCCGCGATGTCGGGGCAACACGGCATACTTGTGCGAGTGACGACCACGAGCACCGCGGCCAGCCCCACCGCCACAACCTGGATCGCCCGTGCGCTCCTCGCGGCGTTCGGTGTTGCGCTCGCGCTGATTGTGCTGCTCCCGTCCGAAGGCCATCGAGTTCTCGGTCTCGTCGAGACCCTCGCCGGGATCGTGTCGCGGGCTGGCATCCCGTATCAATTCGCCTTCATGACGCTTGAGTTCGGCGCGAACATCGCACTGTTCGTGCCCCTCGGTGTGCTCCTGCCGAGTGCTCTCGCGCGACCCGCGAGCACTGCGACGCGAGGCCTAGAGGGAGCGACGCTCTTCGGCACTGTGTGCCTCGGCGCGGCGATCTCCGTGCTGATCGAGCTGGCCCAGCAGGTCATCCCGGGCCGGGTGAGTTCCCCCGCGGACGTGCTTGCCAACACGCTCGGCACTCTGCTGGGAGTACTGATACTGGTCATTCTGCGCCGCAGCTTCGCCAGTGGATCGCGCAAAACACACATGCGCTGAGCAAGTCATGCAGCGTCTCGGCCGAATCACCCGTGCCCGAAGAGCCAGCACCCCAAGGGGTCGGGCCCACAGCCTGTATGGGGGTACGGCGGCGAGGCCCGCATCCCAAACGGTACTGAGCGGCACAGCGTGATCCACCCGGGAATGCCTCATCGAGGGTGTATTCACCCTCAGAATCACCCGACACAGCGAGTCACCGAAACACGGCGAGCGAACGAGAAACCGCCGCTCGACAAACTCCCCCTGCGCAGATGCGCGCGCCGCGCCGAACCTGCCATAAAATCAGGTGACTGTTGGCAGGGCGTCAACCGAACGGTGCATGATGCGAAAAAAGAAGCAGCTCAAGGCTGAGCTTGCACAGTTGCGGGGTCGCCTCCAGGCGCTCTTCGAGCACAGCCCCGACCTGAATTACTTCATCGACGCGACCGGCCGGGTTTTCGAGATCACATCGGCCGTGGGTCCGATCCTGCGCTACACCACGGAGCAACTGCAGCACATGACGTATCTCGACCTGGTGTTCCAGGAAGATCGCGAGCTCGTTGAGCAACGGTTCGCGCAGGTGCTCAGCGGCCAGGTCGAACGCTTCGAGGGTCGCCTGATCGATATCGAGGGCGTGCCGATCGAGTTCGAGATTCTCGCGATCCCGGTGATGGAGCACGGTGACGTGGTCGGGGCCTTTGGGGTCGCGCGCGACATCAGCCGCCGAAAGGAAGTGGAGCGTCAGCTGCTGGCCAGCGAGCAGCGGTACCGCGCCCTGTTTGACGACAACGTCGACGCGGTGCTCACCTACGACGTCGAGGGGCGCTTTGTGGCGATGAACCACGCCACCGAGATGATGATGGGATACGTGGCCGACGAACTCATCGGCCAGCCGTTCTTGCCTTTCATCGTGCCCGAGATGCGTAAGTACACGATCGAGCAGTTCATGCGGGTGAAGCAGGGCGGCCCGGTGCAGTACGAGACGGCGATGTTTCATCGCTCCGGCAACGTGGTCGATCTGCACATCACCGTGATCCCGATCATGGTCGACGGCGAGTTGCAGGGTATCCACTGCATCGGAAAAGACATCACCAAACGCAAGAAGCTCGAGTCGGCGCTGAACGAGATGGCCTATCACGACTACCTCACGGGCCTCCCGAACCAGCGCTCGATGCACCGCCAGCTCGAAGAATTGTTGGCCGCGAAGCTCCCCTTCGCTCTGATGGTGGTGGATCTTGACCGCTTCAAATCCGTGAACGACAGCTGGGGTCACGAGACCGGTGACCTCCTGCTCAAGTCGGTGACGAAACGCCTCGCAGCACAGCTGCCGCCAGGCGCGACGCTCTTCCGCTACGGAGGCGACGAGCTCGTCGCGGTGCTGCAGTCACCAGACGAGACGGAGGTGCTGCGTTTCGCCGAGCAGTTGCAGGAGCTGTTCGAGGAATCGTTCGTCATCAAAGACCACGAGGTGGTGATGTCGGCAAGCATTGGCATCGCGACATCCCCCGAAGATGGAGACGTGATCGACACGATCTTTAGAAAAGCCGACAACGCGATGTACTTCGCGAAGCAGCACGGCCGAAACACCTTCGCCCTGTACCGCACCATCGCGCGCGAGGGCGAAGATCAGCTGCTGCAGCTCGAGATTGAGCTGCGCGGGGCGCTGCGCGGGGGCGAAGTCTCGGTGATGTATCAGCCCCAGGTTGATCTCGAATCGGGTGCACTGCACGGGGTCGAGGCCCTGCTGCGGTGGGACAACCCGCGCCTCGGTTCGATCACCCCGGAAGATTTTATTCCGATCGCGGAAGAGAGCGGCCTCATCGTCGAACTCGGTACCTGGGTATTCGATGCGGCGTGCTCGCAGTTGGCCGATTGGCGCGCTCGGGGGCTCGGTCGGCTCCGGGTCTCGGTGAATATCTCGATCCACCAGTTTTATCACGACGGATTTCTCGAGATGCTGCAGCGCACCCTCGCGAAATATGAGGTGGATCCCGGCCAACTCGTGCTTGAGATCACCGAGTCGATCGCCTCGAACGCTGACCTCGTGGTGGCGCAGCTGCACGAGCTGAAGAAGCTCGGGGTGAAGGTCGCGCTTGACGATTTCGGCACCGGCTATAGCTCGTTGCAGTACCTCAAGACCTACCCGATCGACTATCTCAAGATTGACCGCTCGTTTCTTGAGGACATGGAGACAAATCAGGCCGATCGCGACCTCGTGGCGACCATCATCACGCTGGCGCACAACCTGGGCCTCAAGACTGTCGCGGAGGGGGCCGAGACGGAGGCCCACATCGAGTTCTTGCGCGCCCACCGCGCGGATTACGCCCAGGGTTTCTACTTCAGCGGGCCGATGACAGCTGACGAGCTCGAGCAGTGGATCGCGGCACGCTGACTGCGGTGCTCGCGTTCCTCGTGCTCCTCAGCATGGCGGGGTGCGCGGCGGGGCCCGACGCGGGGGGTGCCGAGGCGGCGCGTGGGGAAGACGCGCGCATCATCGCACAGCTCGCCGAAATCGCTCCGCGCGACTCGGGCATCGAGGGCGCGCCCAGCGCGGTCACCGCGACAGAGTGTTGGAAACCCTCTGAGAACATGCTCGATGCCGAGACCTTCCGCGTGCTCTGCCGGCTGCACTTTGAAGAGGCCGACACCGACAGATATCGCGACATGATCTGCATCGGCAACGTCACGGAAGATCCAGTGACGGAGTATTGCTACCCCTGGGCGTACTACAGCGAGATGCCCAAATATGAAGATCAGACAGGTTATCGGGCGTCGTAATTGCAGGTCACACCCCGTGTCAGTGGCATGCTTATGAGTACATACTGAGACACCCGCGCAGGCGGGCGAGATTCGGGCGGGCCTTCACGTTGCCGAGCCTCGATCCCAGCCCGAAACCCCACTGCTGCGGCGACACCTGGAGGAAGACGCATGAGCCTGGCACACACCGCGAAGAGCGGGTTACGCATCGGAGCCGCGGTCGCGGTCGCCGCGGCCCTGCTCCTCACCGCCGGCTGCTCGGGTCGGGATACTGGCGCGAGTGAGGCAGGCGCAGACGCGCCGGAAGCAGGCACGAAGGTCGAGCAATTCGCCATCGTCACCCCGGAAAAAGAATCGGACTACGGCTGGAACCAGCAGGGCATCTGGGCCGCGCAGGCGGCCGCGGATGAGCTGGGCATCATGCTCGACGACAACTCGAACGTGGGGTACGACAACACCGAGACGATCCTCACCCAGGTCGCGGAAGCTGGCAACGACCTCATCATCGCCCACGCAAGTGGGTTCAACGCCGCGGGCCACCGCGTCGGCCTGCAGACCGGGGTGCCCACCTTGGTGGTCGACTTCGAGAAGAACGAGCCCGGCAAAGTCGCCACGGTGATCACCCAGGGGCAGCAGGGCGCGTACCTCGCCGGGGTGGCCGCGGCAAAGTCGACCACCACGAAGACGGTGGGCATCGTCGCCTCGGCCGAAGATCTCAACTGGTTTCTGATGGCTGGCGGCTTCGCGCAGGGTGTCTACAGCGTGGATCCCGCGATCACCGTCGTCATCGCGTACGTGGGGCCCGCGGCGTACGGCGATTCCGCCGGCGGCCGGTCCGTCACCAACCAGGTGATCGCGGCGGGTGCCGACGTGATCTTCGGCATGGGCGACGGCGCGACCATCGGGTACCTGCAGGCTATCGAGACCGCCGACACGGGCTACCCGATCCGCTATATCGCAACGATTGGTGACGTCACCGAGATCGTGGAAGACCCGAATATGGTGCTCACCTCGGTGATCTGGAACTTTACGGATGCCTATGTTGCCGCGATCAAGGATGTCGAGGCCGGCACATTCGGCACCCGAAGCTATGAGTTGACCGTGGCCAACGGGGGGCTGTCGCTGCAAGACAGCCCGGCACTTACGGGTGACGTGGCGGCCGCCGTCGACGCGGCGACCGCGGGCATCATCGACGGCAGCGTGAAGGTGACGCGCACCACCGATCTGGCCGCCGTGCAGGCGATCATCGACACCAAAGGGCAGTAGACGGGCCGATGATTCGGCTGACCGCGATCACGAAGTCGTTTCCCGGGATCATTGCCTGCGACTCGATTTCGCTCGACATCGCGCTCGGGGAGGTGCACTGCCTGCTCGGTGAGAACGGCGCGGGAAAGTCGACCCTGATTGGCATGCTGGCCGGCTTGCAGCAGCCCGACTCGGGCACCATCGAGATTGACGGGCATCCCGTTCAGCTCAGCTCGCCCGCGGTTTCGCTGGCGCACGGCATCGGCGTGGTCTATCAGCACTCCGCGCTGATTCCCTCGATGACCGTGCTCGAAAATCTGATGCTCAGCGGCGGTGGCGGCGGCGGCGGTGGTGGCGGCGGTGGTGGTGGCAGTGGCTTCTGGCTCGATCGCTCCGGCGCGCGGGCCCGGCTCTCCGAGCTCGCGGGCCTGCTGGGCACCGAGATCGACCCCGACATGGCCGCGGGCGATCTGGGCCTCGGGCAGCAGCAGCAGGTCGAGATCGCGCGTGCGATGTGGCACGGCTCGCGGGTGCTCATTCTTGATGAGCCAACCTCGATGCTGACCCCGCAGGCGGTCGAGTACCTGTTCGCGAGCGTGAATCGCCTGAAGGCGCAGGGTCTTGCGGTGGTGTTTGTCACCCACAAACTGCACGAGGCGCTCGCGGTGGGCGACGCGGTCACGGTGCTGCGCGCGGGCAGAGTTTCCGGGCGGATCGCGCCCGCTGAGATGCGATCGCTTGACAGGGCGCAGCTGAAGTCGCGCATCCTGGAGTCGATGTTCGGTACGGATCTCGAAGGCACCAAGGCGGCCGTGAGGGGAGACCCTGACCGGCAGGTCGGTTCGTCGGAGACACCGATCCGCGCCGGCGCAGATTCGCTCGAGGCACCGCGGATCGCGCGACGGCCGGAGCACAGCCCAGCCCCGGTCGCCCTGCAACTGCGCGGCATCACCACCCGGGCGCGATCGGGCGAGATGCCCGTGACCGATGTGAGTCTCGCGATCCACCAGGGAGAGATCGTGGGGGTCGCAGGCATCGACGGCCACGGGCAAGCGCATCTCGCGGAGGCGATCGCGGGCCAGCTCGCGCTCGCTGCCGGCAGCATCGCGCTCGACTCGCGTGACATCACGAGCCTCACGGTGAAGGAGCGGCAGCGCCTCGGCGTGCGCTACGTGACCGACGACCGGCTGCACGAGGGCATCGTCGGTTCGTTCAGCGTGGCGATGAACCTGGTGCTGAAGCGGATCGGGGAGCGACCGTTCTGGACGTGGGGGCGGATGAACGCGGCCGCGGTGCGGGACGAGGCGCGCGCGCGGATTGCCGAGTACGACATTCGCACGCCTGCTGCAGAGACTCGGGCGGGGACGCTTTCGGGCGGCAATATTCAGAAGCTGCTGCTCGCGCGCGAGCTGAGCCATGACCCGCGCGCGGTGGTCTTTCACAAGCCCACCGCGGGGCTTGACCTGAAGTCGGTGCGGCAGGTGTGGGCCTCCATTCGGGAGTTTGCCCGCGGCGGGGGTGCGGCCCTCGTGATCTCCACCGACCTCGACGAGCTGGTCACGCTCGCGGATCGCATCGTGGTGATGTCTGGCGGTCGGCTGGTCGGCGAGGTGTCATGCGGCGGGGATCGCGTGGCCGAGCGCGTGGGGGAGCTCATGGTCGGGCATCGGGCGGGTCGCCCGTGAACCACTCACCGGCGAACCCGCCATTCCCGCAGGCCGCGGGCAAGTCGACAGCCGAGTCGCCCACCCGCCTGAGTGGTCAGTTGAGCACGGGGCTGCAGGTGCTGATCCGCACCATCGCACCGCTACTGCTGGCGCTCGCCGCAGCGGGCGGCATCATCTGGGCGATGGGTGTCAACCCCCTGCAGTTCTACGGTGACATCATCGCGCTCGGGCTCGGCGGCACCGGCTGGCAGAAGAGTCTCACGCTGATGGCACCGCTGCTGCTGATCGCGCTCGGCCTCATCATCGCCTTCCGTGCTCAGCTCTGGAATCTGGGCTATGGCGGCACCTACCTCCTGGCGGCCGCGGTGGTGGCCGGCACGGCTCCGGCGATCATGCAGGCGGTGCCGTTTCTGCTCGGAGTGCTGCTGCTGCTCGCGATGGCGATCGCCGTCGGCGCGGCCATCGGCTTCCTCCCCGCGTGGTTGAAGTCGAAGTACGGCACGAACGAGATCGTGACAAGCCTCATGATGTCGTTCATCGCCATCGGGGCCGCGAACCTGCTCGTGAAGGGTCCCTTCCAAGACCCCGGGGTCACCGTGCCGCAGACGCGGGTGCTCGATCTCGGGCTGATGCTGCCGTTTATTCCGGGCACCCGCATTCACGTCGGCTTCGTCATCGTGCTCGTCATCGTGCTCGTGTTTCATGTCATCCTGACGCGCTCGGCATTCGGCCTGAAGATCGACGTGCTCGGCGCGAGCCCGAAGGCCGCGACGCACGCGGGCATCAACGTGAAGCGCCTGATCGTCGTCGTGTTCCTGCTCTCCTCGGGCATGATCGCGCTCGCGGGCGCGATCGACATGTTGGGCCTCTGGGGCTACATGCGCACGGGCTTCAACCCCACCTACGGCGACAAGATCCTGCCGTTCGTGTTCCTCGCGCGGTTGAACCCCCTCGGGTCGATCCCGCTCGTCGCCTTCACCGCGGTGCTCGCCACCGGTGGCACGATCGCCGCGCAGCAGGTAGGGCTGTCGGTCGATTTCTTGCTCATCATCGTGGCGCTGATCCTCTTCTTCATGACGGTCATCGAACTCATCGGCACGCGGCGCGACCTCGGTACGAGCTACCTTCCGGCGGGTCTCTTCGCGGGGGCGAAGCGGGTGGGCGGCACATCGTGATCCACCTGTTTTCTGAGGCCATACTCACGGCGTTCGTGCTTGCGGCGCTCGCCAGCGCGATGCCGCTGATGCTCGCGGCGATCGGCGAGACCGTCGGCGAGCAGTCGGGGGTGCTGAACCTCGGTATTGAGGGGCTGCTGCTGGTCGGCGGGTACTTCGGCTTCGTCGCGACGCTTCTGACCGGCAGCTTCTGGCTCGGGTTTCTCGTCGGGGCGCTCGCGGGTGCCGCGCTTTCGGTGATCATGCTGGTGCTCTCGGTGCTGCTGGGGCTCAATCAGATCGTCGTGGGTCTCGGCATCACGCTCGCCGGCACCGGGCTCACCAGCGTGTTGTACGACTTCAGCTACGGCGATTCGAAGCCGCGGTTGGGGCTCGCGGAACCCTGGCGGATCCCACTCCTCAGCGACATTCCAGTGCTGGGGGAGAGCCTGTTTTCGCAGCCCGGTATCTTCGCCGTCTCGCTGCTGCTGTTCGCGCTGACTTGGGTGTGGATCACCCGCACGACCGGGGGGCTGCGCCTGCGTGCGGCGGGCCAGATGCCGGCGGCGCTTGACGCGGCGGGCGGGAACGTCACGCTCACGCGCGCCGCGGCAGTGCTGTTCGGCGGGGCTCTCGTGGGCCTCGGCGGGGCGTACCTCGCGCTGATTTCTGCGGGCACCTTCACCCCCGGCATGACGCACGGGCTCGGGTTTCTTGCCATCGTGGTGGCGATGCTCGGCCGCGGGCGGCTGCCGTGGGTGCTGCTGATCTCGCTGGTGTACGGGCTGCTCGTGGCGCTGGGCACGGTGCTGCAGCTGACGACGGTCACTCTCCCGAACGACGTGATCACCATGCTGCCGTTCGTGGTGGTGATGGTGGTGCTGACGCTGTTCCCGCGGTCGTCGGCGCTGCCGCCCGCGCTCGCGACCCCCTACGTGCGCGGGGCGCGCTGAGCCGGTGCCCATGCCTCGGGCCTCGGTCCGGTCGCCGCGTGCCTGGTGCGGTGTGACGCGAGCGCCGGGTGGACGTGCGCGCAGGGTTCGAAGCTGCCGAACCCTGCACCAGCGCCCACCCGTCGCCGGTCGTGGAGAGCCCGCGGAGCCTACTTGTAGACGACGTAGACCTTTGACAGGGGTTCGGTAACGTTCCAGGTGCCCGTCCACCCCTGTGGGAAGACCGCGAGGTCGCCCGCACCGATTTCCTGCGGTTCTTCGCCATCGCGGGTCACGGTCATCTTGCCACCGAGCACGTAGATGACCTCGCCGCCCTCGTCGAACGACCAGCGCGAGAGCCCCGTGGCGGTCTCCCACGTACCGGTGTGGAGGCTACCGTTCTCGGTCGAGAAGAGGTTGAACGTCTTCGTCTCGATCTCTGCGCCGAGCGGATCCGCCATGGGCTGCTGCAGCGGCTCAATCGCCTTCTGTGCGTCTTCGAGTGATGCAATGTGGCTGACGATTGCCATGTGGGACTCCTTCGTATGTTGGTGTACTTCTGAGACTGTAGTGCCTCGGAGGATGCGTTGCACGAGGTGCAGCGCGCGGGGTGTGGGGCGCGGGGTGTCTGGTCTGACTCCCGTCGGGGAGCTCACTTCCGTCGGGTCTGAGTGGGTGGATCCGCCCGACGTGAGTGAAATATCCGACCTGGGTGCGATGCGGGGCCGAGTTCCCGGGTTGTGGGTCTGACCGGTGGTGCTGGTCGGCGGTGCTGATCGTTCGCGCTGGTCGGCGGGCGGGCCAGCGGGCTGACCGGCCCCGCTTCGGTCGGCCACATCGACTCAAGTGGACGATCGCGCAGGGTTCAAGCCAACTGAACCGTGCGCCGTCGTCAACCCGGGATCGTGCCCGGAGCCCGGAGCCCGGAGGCCCGGAGGCCCGGAGGCCCAGAGGCGCGGAGCAGGGCAGCCCCTACTGCAGCACCTCGACGATCTCGACGGGCTCGATCCGCCGCCCGGTGTAGAACGGGGTCTCCTCGCGAGCGTGCCGCCGCGCGTCGACGGCGCGCAACGCACGCATCATGTCGACGAGGTCGGTCAGCTCGTCTGCTTCCATGGGCAGCAACCACTCGTAGTCGCCGAGCGCAAACGCCGAGACCGTGTTGGCCAGCACCCCGGTGAAGGCGGCGCCGGCACGCCCGTGCTCGGCAAGCATGCGGCTTCGCTCGGCCGGGTCAAGCAGGTACCACTCGAGCGAACGCACGAACGGGTACACGGTCATCCACTGCTTCGGGTCGATGCCGCGCACGAACCCGGGAGCGTGCGCCCGGTTGAACTCTGCCTCGCGGTGCACACCGACGGCGCCCCATACGCGAATGAGCGGCTTGAGCAGCGCGGTGCGTCGCAGCTGGCGCAGCGCCCACTGCAGATCTTCGGCGGCCCCGCCGTGCAGCCAGACCATGAGGTCGGCATCTGCGCGCATGCCGCTCACGTCATACCAGCCGCGCAGGGTCACGTTTACGCCCTCGATCTCGCGCACCACGTCTTCGATCTCGCGCACGGCACCCTCGACGTCGCGCCCGTCGAACACCTCCGGGTGCGATGAGCTCACCCGGAACACGGCGAACAGGGTGAATGGCTGCGCTGCGCCGGGCATTTCGACCTCGACGCTCGTGGTCGCCTCCTCGGCGTGTGCGGCGTGCGCAGGGGCTTCGGTTGTGGGGCTGGTGGGGGCTGAGGGTGCGTCCATGTGGCTCATACCCCTATGGTCTTGCGTCGAGGTGGATCAGCGCAACTCGGCACGGATCTTTCGTCAGGGCTGTGCTGCACAAATGAGGCGTACAGGCGCCGCCGTGTCACCGATTCTGTCGTCGTCGCTTGGACATCGCCCAGCCCAATGCCGCAGATTGGGGTGCGGCCGACCCGCCATAAACTGGGCGCATGACCGAGGCAGATCAGCATGACCGCACCCGCACAACAGGCCCAGACTTCGTCGCCCTGCGCGCGGCCCTCGGCGAACGTCTCACCATCGACCCCGCGCTGATCGCGAACGCGACGCGCGACAGCTCCCGCTTCGAGCCCGAGGGTACTCCGGCGGCGCTCGTCACCGCACGCGACACCGCAGACGTGCAGGCCACGCTCGCCTGGGCCAACGAGCACGGGGTGCCGGTCTCGGTGCGGGGCGCGGGCACGGGTCTTGCCGGGGGCGCCGCGGGGTATGACGGCGGGCTGATCCTCTCACTCGCCGAAATGAATCAGATAGTGAGCATCGACCCAGCGGATCGCCTCGCCGACGTGCAGCCCGGCGTGATCACGGCGGTGCTCGACGACGCGGCTCGGCAGCACGGGCTCTTCTTCCCGCCCGACCCGGCGAGCGCCCGCACTTCGACGGTCGGGGGCAACATCGCGACGAACGCCGGCGGGCTCCGCTGCATCGCGCACGGGGTGACGCGCGACGCGGTGGCGGCCCTCGAGGTGGTGCTGGCCGACGGCACCGTGATCCACACGGGAGCGCGCACGCGGAAGAATGTGGTCGGGCTCGACCTGACCAGCCTGTTTGTGGGGTCGGAGGGCACGCTCGGGGTAATCACGCGGGCGACGGTGCGGCTCAAGCCGGTGCCCGAGGGGCCGGTGCGCACGTTCCGCGCGAGCTTCGACGCGATCGGGGCGGCGGGCGCTGCGGTGACCGAGATCGTGGGCAGCGCGGTGCCGGTCGAGGTGCTCGAGCTGCTCGACGCAGAGAGCGTGCGGCTGATTGAGCAGTACCAGCCGTCGGGGCTCCAGGTGCCCGGGGCTGCGGTGTTGATCGGGCAGTGCGTGGGCCCGGGGGCGGATCACGCGGCCCGTCGGGTGGTCGAGATCTGCGCGCGGCACGGGGCCACGGAGGCGACCGACCTCGCCGACGAGTCGCTGCTCGAGGCGCGGCGCATCGCGAACCCGGCGTTGCGTGCGGCGGGGTTGCGAGTCTCGTGTGATGTCGGGGTGCCGGTGAGTCGGCTCGCCGAGATGTTTGCGGGCATCGAGCGCGTAGCCGAGCAGCACAGTCGGCGCGTGTCGGTGGTCGCGCACGCCGGAGACGGCAACCTACACCCGACGGTCGAGGCGGCGGATACGCCCGAGGGTTACCGGGTGGCGGCAATCGTGCTCGACGACATCACCCGGCTGGCTTTGTCACTCGGCGGCACCATTAGCGGCGAACACGGCATCGGCGCGGTGAAGCGGCACGAGTTGCCGTGGCAACTTGACGCTGGAACGCTCGCAGCCCAGCGCGCGATCAAGCTCGCGCTTGACCCGCGGGGCATCCTCACCCCCGGCCGCGCGCTCTAATGTTCGCCGATCCAGGCCTCGGTCTGACGTTCATCCTCGGTGGGTTCTCGCGTTTGTCCACACTCCGTGCATTGCCACACGTCGTCGCGGGGCCACATCAAGAAGTATCTGCACGTCGGGCAGATCGGGAGCCCAGAATGGTGAAACATTTCGATAGCGTACGACTTTCCGGGCGCACGGGGAAGCCTGGGTTCGCGCGCGGGTTCGCCGTGCGAACCAAACGGTACTCAAATGCTCCTCGCGCCTGAGACTTCCCGCGTCAGGCCGTGCCCCATGTTCCGGTCGCGCGTGATGAAGCAGACCTCAAGCGCTCGCCGCAGCGAGCAGGTAGGTGGCCGCGTCTGTGGGCAGTCGAACATCAAGGTCGGTGAGCGCCGAGAGATCATGCAGGCGATTGGTAACGGTGTTGCGGTGGCAGAAGAGCGTGCGCGCGGTGTCGGCGATCGATCCGTTTCTCAGGAAGACATCGGCCGTCTCGGTCAGCGCCGCACGTTCAGCGTCGGGTAGCGAGAGGAGAGGCTCAATGTACCGGTGGCGCAGCAGTCGGCGGGCCTCCTCGGGTGCGCAGAACACGGCGAGCGGCCAGTGGCTCTCGCCTCGTTCTACTCCCCGATTGCTCGCGATGACCTGAGCTGAGAGTGCGTGCAACAGTCGCACCGCGCACGGCACCACCGAGATCCCCTCCACAGGCCCGAGTGCGATGGCCGCGCCACGCTCGCTGATCCACCCGGAAATATCGGCCTGCTGCGCGACGGTGAGCTGAGTCAGCAACACGTCGCCGCCCTCGATGGCGTAGTGGTGGGAGACGATGCTGCGCCGTCGCAGTTCCGAGTTGAGCAATTCGAGCGTTTCGCCTGAGCGGCGCGACGGCACGAACACCGAGAACGCTTGGTGCGGCTTCAACCCGAGCACTTCGCAGGCCCGAATGTTGAGCACCTGGTTTTGCCCGTCGGTCTCCATGAGCCGCGTGAACCACAGTCGGTTCTCGTCTTTGCGGGCCTGCGTCAGCCCGTACTGGGTCAGGGTGTAGGCCTTCGTGACCTCTTGGCTGTGTTGCTCAACGGCATCGAGCAATCGCGGCACCGAGTCGGCGATAGCGTGTGGGTCTTGCTGGTCGAGGTGGGCGAGCAGCCCCTCCCACAGCACCCGATAATCGAGGCGGATCGCGGTGAGGAGATCGCTCAGCGGGATCCCGCGGATCGCCCGCGAGTGCCCCACGCGCTCGGAGACCGACCGGGCCTCTGGCGGCATGGGCAGCCCGCCGATCTCGCTGAGCAGCCGCACGAAAACGAGGGTGCACTCGCGCCGGACCGTGTCGGCGTCGACGAGCCCCTGCTGATAGGTGGGGATGTCGAGCAGCAGCGCGAACCAGGCCTGTACGAGACGAGGGATGTCGTCGAGGCACGCTTTGACCGCACGCGTGAGCCCGTCAGAGGGTGACGTGGGAATCGCCGCCGGATTCGCGGAAGGTGCAGCCGCGTGAGGTGGGTACTGATCTGTGGGCGGTTGCATGGTGATCACGATTCTGTCACGACTGGTGTGCATGTGCACACCAGGAAAGCCGAAATGGTGGTGATGGCTCCGTTGACCGCCTGTGTCGATCGCGGCGAAACTGAAGAGCGTGACCGAAAGGCTCACCCAAACTTTTTGCACACCCACGAAGAAGAGGAATGGCATGTTAAACACACGCAACGTCGCGCTGCGGACGGTGTCGATGATTGGTGCATGTGCACTTGTCGCCGGTCTCGCTGCTTGTTCAGTAGATCAATCGGGAACCGCCGCAAGTGTTGACGAGTCGGGTGCAGCAAACGCTGACCCCCGCGCATGGAATGCTGACGGAGCCGTCACTATCCCCGAGCCTGCAGAGGGCTCAGGCGAAGGTGTAAGCATCATGTTCACCGGTTTCGGACAGGACAACAACCTCGCGAACGCCTTCGCTGAGGCCGTCATCGCTGAAGCCGAGATGTACGGTGCGACCGCCGAGTTCGCCGGCCCTCCGACCTACGATCCCGTAGCGCAGTCAAAGCTCCTCTGCGACGCCGCCAGCTCGGGCCGTTACACCTCGATCGTGATACAGACCATCGACAGCGCAAGCATCGTTGAGTGCGCGAAGCAGGCCATCGACGCCGGCATTGACATCGTCACCATCGAGTTCCCCATCGGCCCCGACGTGACCGCGGCTGAGCCGCAGATCGAGGGCCTCGTCTCGCACATCCGCGAAGATGTGGTCGGCATCTCTGAGGCGCAGGCCGCGGCCGCGATCGAGGTGTGCGAGGGCGTCGAGTCCTGCCAGATCGGTATTGGTTGGGGCGTTCGCTCGCTCGCGTTCGACGCGGCGAAGGTGGATCCGCTGCTCGACGCACTCGCAGAGCACGACAACATCGAGGTCGTCTGCCAGGCTGACGCCGGCTACACCGAAGACGACGGCCGCACGGTCGCCGCTGACTGCCTTTCGGCAAACCCCGACCTCGACGTCTTCATTATGGGTTCTGACGAGTCCGCACACGGTGCAGAGTTCGCGATTCAGGATGCGGGCATGAGCTTCGGTCAGGGCGAGAATGACATCAAGATCATCGGTGCATACGCTCGCAAGTACGGCGTGCAGCAGATCCTCGACAACAAGTGGGTCATGAGCACCTTCTCGCGCCCCAACGCAGATGGTCGCGCCGCAGTGGATCTGCTCCTGCTGCACCGCTCGGGTGAAGAGGTTCCCGCCTACGTGAACACCCAGGATCTCGATGGCGTGGGGCTGACCGTCTGGCCAGACACTGCTGATTCGGTGCCGAACATCCTCCAGTTGGCGTACTAGTCCTCGCTTCACGCGAGCAATGATCACGACCGTGATCACCAGAATTCACTGAGGAGAATAATCATGACGTCAGCGCAGCCACATATGACTGCACGTGCTGACACCCCCGGCTCCGGTGAACCGTTGGTTGTGATGTCGAACATCACAAAACGGTTTGCCGGGGCCGTGGCCCTCGAAAACGTGTCGGTTGACCTGCGGGTGGGCGAGATCCACTCGGTGATTGGCGCCAACGGTGCGGGGAAGTCGACGCTGGGCAAGGTGTTGGCGGGTGTACACCGGCACGATGGTGGATCAATCACCGTCAATGGGCGGCAGGTCGAATTCGATTCACCCGGTGCGGCGCTGGGCCACGGCATCGCGATCATGCAACAGGAGATCGCGCTCGCTGGGAAGATGAGCGTCGTTGACAATGTGTTCTTGGGCACTGAGCTCGGCGGTGGGCCCCTTGTGGCTCGCGGCAAGCAACTCACGAAGTTTTCGCAGCTGTGCGAGCGCACCGGGTTCACCCTCGAACCGCAGGCGATTGTCGATACGTTGCGCCTCGGTGAACAGCAGCAGGTCGCGGTGCTGTGGGCGCTTGCCCGCGGGGCCCGGCTCGTGGTGATGGATGAGCCGACGGCTTCGCTCGACCGCGGCGACTCGCTGCGGCTGCTCGACACCGCCCGCATGCTTTCGGCCGAGGGCATCACCGTCGTATTTGTCTCGCACTTCCTCGATGAGGTGCTCGCTATCTCGGATCGCATCACGGTGCTGGCCAACGGCACCCACATCTTTACGCGCGAAGCGGCTGAGCTCGACGAGCACACGCTGGTAGAAGCGATGATCGGCGGCACGCTCGATGCGGCCTTCCCGTCGCTCCCCGAAGCACCCGACTCCGCCGCACCCTACGTCTTCGAAGCTCAAGACGTGAGGGTAGAGGGCGAAGAAGAGACGATTTCGCTCGGCGTGCGTGCCGGGGAAATCGTCGGCCTCTACGGGCTCGTCGGCAGCGGGCGGTCGGAATTTGCCCATGCGATTTCCGGATCCACCCGCATCGCCGGCGGACAGCTCTCGGTTGACGGCTCTGAAGTGCGCCTCGGCCGGCCGGGGCAGGCGATTACCGCGGGCATCACCCTGTTACCCGAGAGCCGCAAAGATCAGGGCCTGATGCTCGGTCGCACGGTGCTCGAGAACACGGCCCTCTCGGCGCTCGGTCGTTTCACGAACCGTTTTGGCATCGTGCGGCGCAAGCAGCTGCGCGAATCGGTGGGCACGGTGCTCGAACCGATGTCGCTGCGCGGCGGCAACCGGCTCGACGAGGAAGTCGGCAATTTCTCGGGCGGCAACCAGCAGAAGGTGCTGCTCGCCAAGTGCCTGCTCACGAAGCCCAAACTTCTGATTCTCGACGAGCCGACGCGCGGCGTCGACATCGGGGCGAAGCGGGCAATCTACGACGTGATTGTCGAGGTGGCCGCGCAGGGCACCTCGATCCTGCTCATTTCCTCTGAAGAAGCGGAGGTGCTGCACCTCTGCCACCGCATCGCGGTCTTCCGCAAGGGAAGTATCGCGCAGATCCTCTCTCACGGCGAAGCCGACGAGAACCGACTCTTGGCCGCGGCGCTCGGTGCCGGCGAAAACTAAAGGAAACTCTGACATGAATGAGAAAGCCACCGTTCAGGCCGGCCGTCGACCGCGGTTGAACGCGCAGCACGTGCGCGATTACGGGGTGCTCGCCCTCTTGGTGCTGTTGTTCGTCACCCTGTCGGTCACGACGTCCAACTTCCTCACCACCCGCAACCTGATGAACATCCTCGATCAGAATGCACCTCTGATGCTCTTGGCACTGGGTACCACGTTCGTTATTCTGACCGGCGCATTCGATTTGTCGAGCGGGCAGGTGATGTCGCTCACGATCGTGTTGGGGGCCCAGTTCAGCTTCCTCTTTTCGAACCCGCTCATCGGAATGGCGCTGGCGCTCGCCGTGTCGATTCCTATCGGCGCGTTCAATGGCTACATCATCAGCAAGTTCAAGATCAACTCGTTCCTCACCACCCTCGCGTCGAGCCTGATCATCTCGGGCCTGGCGTTGTGGGCGAGCTCGGGCAGCCTGATCGATCTGTCGGCGAACAGCACCTTCACCTTCATCGGTACCACTCGCGTATTCGGCGTGATCCCGGTTTCGGTCATCCTTTGCCTCGTCGTCTTTGTGATCTTCACGCTGATCCTGCGCTACACCAAGTTTGGCCGACATGTCTACGCGCTCGGTGCGAACGCTGAGGCCGCAAGACTCTCAGGCGTATCGGCAGTCAGGATCCGCACCGCCGTCTACGTGCTGGGAGCGCTGGCCGCGGGCATCGCGGGCCTGATTCTCGCCTCGCGTACCGGCGTTGGCCGCATTATCACGAGCGCCGACGCGATGACGCTTAACGCGATCGCCGCTGTGGTCATCGGTGGCACCAGCATCGCGGGTGGCCGCGGCGCGATGTGGCGCACCGTGATCGGTGTGCTGCTGATCGCCTTGCTGCAGAACGCGTTCAACATGATGGGCGTGCCGCCCTACTGGCAGACCATCGTCACCGGTTTCGTCATCATCTTGGCCGTGCTCGCAAACGCGACGGCCGGGCGAAAGGAATAGTCGTGCCCGTTTCGGGTTCGAGGGCAGTCATATGAATACGATTGAACACATCACCAATTTTGTCGGCGGCACCTTTGTCGAGAGCAGTGGCAGCGAGCGGCTAGATATTGTGGATCCGACGACTGGTCGGGTCATCGCGACAACCCCGCGATCTCCCGCAGCAGATGTGGATCGTGCGGTCGATGCGGCAGCCGCAGCGTTCCCCGCGTGGAGTCGGACGACCCCGGCCGAGCGCCAGCGGGTGCTGCTGAAGATCGCCGACGCGATCGAGACGCACGTCGACAGCCTGCTCGAGGCAGAGGTGCGAAACACGGGCAAGCCCCGCGAGACGACGCGTCATGCTGAGGTGCTGCGATCCGCCGATCAGTTCAGGTTCTTCGCCGGTCTGGCCCGCACGGGCGATGCGATCGCCGCGGGCGAGTACGGTGAAGCCGTGACTGCCCAGGTGCGCCGCGAGCCGCTCGGCGTAATCGCCGCGATCGTGCCGTGGAACTACCCGTTGATGATGGCGACGTGGAAGCTCGGCCCCGCACTGGCGGCCGGGAACACCGTCGTGCTGAAGGTGTCTGACACCACCCCGATGTCGGCGTGGACCCTCACCCGGTTGTTGCAAGACATCGTGCCCGAGGGGGTGGTGAACGTCATTTTTGGCGATCGTGAGACCGGTAACGCGTTGGTGGAGCACCCGCGGCCCGACGCGATCTCGTTCACCGGCAGCACGCGCGCTGGCATTCAGATCACGGCGGCCTCGGCGCCCACGCTGAAGAACTTGCACCTCGAACTTGGGGGCAAGGCCCCCGCGATCGTCTTCGCTGATGTGAATCTCACGCAGACCGCGCGGAAAATTGCCGATGCCGCATTCTTCAACGCCGGGCAAGACTGCACAGCCGTGACTCGCGTGCTCGTGCACGAGTCGGTGCGCGACGAGTTCTTGCGCGCGTTCGTGGCGGCTGCGCAGGCAACTAAGGCGGGGTTCCCGCACGATGCCGACAGTTATTTTGGCCCACTCAACAACGCCGAGCACCTGGCGCGCGTTGAGGCCGCGATCGCTGGCCTGCCTGCGCACGCCACGGTCGAGACCGGCGGCAACCGCCTGGCGGGCGACGGTTTCTTCTTCCCGCCCACCGTGATCTCGGGGGTGCGGCAAGACGATTCGGTCGTGCAGAATGAACTCTTCGGCCCGGTAGTGACAGTTCAATCGTTCAGTGATGAGGCCGAGGCGCTGGCGCTGGCCAACGGCGTGGAATTCGGACTTGCATCGAGCGTCTGGACCCGCGACGTCGCGGTGGCGAACCGCATGGCAATCGCCCTCGATTTCGGGGCCGTGTGGATCAACACCCACATGGTGATCCTCGCCGAAATGCCGCACGGGGGGTTCAAGAAATCCGGGCACGGTAAGGACCTGTCGCGCTACGCGCTCGACGACTTCAGTCGCGTGAAGTACGTCATGACAAGCCTGGAATAAGTGAGCGGCTAAGGAAGACTGACCGTGCCACACAGGCGCAACCGAGTAGAGAGAGTGAGTCACACATGAGCAACGTAGTCGTAGTGGTATTCCGCGCGATCGCGACCCCCGAACACCTGCAAGAGGTACTCGACGCGTTCGAATCGATCGCACTGAAGACCCATGCCGAAGAGGGATGTCTGGGGTGGGCGATCCACCAGGGAGTTGAAAACCCGAACGAGATCATCGAGGTCTCGCGCTGGGTGTCGCCTGAAGCATCAGTCGAGCACGGCGCAACCGATCACGTGCAGTGGATCCTCACGGTGCTGAACCGTCCGGGCGTGCTGCAGGTGCCGGGCGAGCTATCGACGCTGCGCGCGCTGGGTTTCGGCACCGCCGAAAAGGGTTGGTTGTCGTCAGGCAAATGATCGACCGGTTCGGTTGCACAGGTTCATTGGGTTGGTGAAAGGTAAGTGTCGGTGGGTACAACAGAGCACGACCAGGCGTTTCTCGCAGACTGGTCAATTCACTCGCAGTTCGGGGCGGTTTCCGGTACGAACGGGGTGGATCGACAGGCGGCCACCGTGGCCGATGCTGAGCAGCGCCGGTGGTTTGCTGAGCAGCTTGAGGCGCACGGGTTTTCGGTGCGCCGTGACGCGATCGGCAACCTGTTCGGATTGCTCGAAATCCACCCGGGAGAGCCGTATGTGCTGACTGGCTCGCACATGGATTCGCAGCCCACCGCCGGCCGCTTCGATGGAGCCTACGGCGTGATGGCGTCGGCGCATGCCTGTTTCCGATTGGCGCGGGAGTTGCGCGAGCATCCCGAGAGGGCGAAATTCAACCTGGCAGTCGTCGACTGGTTTAACGAGGAAGGCTCGCGGTTCAAGCCCTCAATGATGGGCAGCTCGGTCTTCACCGGCAAGCTCGCGCTCGAGGAGGCGCTCGCGACTCGCGACCGTGCGGGCGTGACGGTGTCAGAGGCGCTCGGTGCGATTGATGAGCTTGGCGATTTCACGGGGCTCGATGTGGTTTCGTATGCCGAGATCCATGTGCAGCAGGCTCGCAGCATGGAGGAAGAAGGGGTCACGATCGGGCTGGTCAGTGCGACGTGGGCGGCGCACAAGTTTGAGTTCCGGGTGCTGGGGGAGCAGTCGCACAGCGGCGCGACCGCCCTTGAGGACCGGAAGGACGCTCTGCTGGGAGCTGCCCGCCTCGTGGTCGCCGCGCGCGAACTGCTCGACGAGTTTGCGCCGGGCGATCTGCACACTGCCTGCGGTGAGTTCAACGTGTACCCGAATTCGCCGGTGGTGGTGGCCAGCGAGGTGAGCCTCCTCATCGACCTGCGCTCGCCGAGCGCTGAGGTGATTGCGCGGGCCTATGAGCTGCTGATGCAGGCAGTCGAGCGCATCTGCGCCCAGGATCGGGTGAGGATCGAGATCGTGTCTGAGCACAGCTGGGATCAGAACCCTTACCAGGAGTCGGGCGTGAAACTCGCTGAGAGCGTCGCTGACGAGCTTGATCTCACAAGCGCGCGGGTGCTCACGGTCGCGGGGCACGATTCGACCAACATGAAGGATCAGGTTCCCTCGGTGATGCTGTTCGTGCCGAGCGTGAACGGCGTCTCGCACAACCTCGATGAGTTCACCCGTGACGAGGATCTGCTGCACGGCGTCGATGTCATGACAGAAGTGGTGCGCCGGCTCGCGGCGGGCGCGCTGGTGGTCGAGGCCTGATCGCGCGGATGGTGACGTCGGTCTCAGACCCGTTCGGTGACCGAGCGGCGGCGGGCGATGTCTGCCGGCGTGTAGCTGCCGAGCGGATTCAGGCCCAGCTTCTGCCGGGCAGCGGCCACCAGCAGGTGGCGCACATGGTTTGCCTTGCCTGCCCGCAGGAACCGGGTGCGCAGCGTGTACGCATCGGTGACCGCCACGCGCGGTGCCCAGACGGGGGAGCGGCGGCGGCCAGAGACACCCGCAGTGAGGTGCAGAAACGCCTGAGTGCTGCCGATAGCCGAGGCGAGATCCACACCGATTGAGATTGAGGGGAGCGACTCGGGCGGTGCCCCGTTCTCGCCCTGCACGGCCAGCAGCGATCGCAGATCGGTGTAGGCAGGGATGTACGGCAGGCAGCGGGACAGGTCGACGCCAGCCTCTGCGATCTCGGCAAGCGGGGTCTGGGGGGTGAAGCCCATGAACCGCTCAAATGTCCACGAGGACGTGGGTGCGAACGAAGTGACCTGTGCGGCGAAGCCCACGTTCATCACGAGGAGGTCGGGGATTCCCTGCGCCCGAGCACGTCGTGCGATGAGCGACCCGATCTCCGGCTTCGTGAGTTCCGACTCGTCAAGCACCAGTGATGCGCCGTGCATGAAGGGCTCGACGTTGTCTTCGGTGACCCCGGAGAGGAAGATCTCAACCTCGGCGTTGGGGTTGATGTCGTGGATCCGCTCCCGGAAAATCTCAGCCTTATTACGGCCAAACGATGACGTGGCCGCGCCCTCGACACGATTCACGTTCTCGGGCTCGAATACTTCGGGGTCGGCAATGCTGAAGCGTGCGACCCCCATGCGTGCGAGTTTGAGTCCGAGCTGGAATCCGTCGCCGCCGACGCCGGCAATCGCGACCTTCGATGCGATGAGTGCCCGCTGCTCGTCCTCGCTCCAGAACCCGTAGTTGCGAGAGAACTCTGGCGAGGCAACCGTGCGCGTCAAGAAGCAACTCGCTCGTTGAGCGTGCCCGCGGGCACGCGTCCGAATCGGGTCATTTCTGGCTCCGCATCCCGGTACCGGTCGATAAAGCCACCGTTGCGAGAATTGACTTGTTCGGCCGATGCTGGGATGTCGATCTCGATGGGCACGTTGTAGTCAAGGTAGTGCTCGACGTACCGCACCTCGCCGATGCGTGTGATCGCGATGGCGCCATTCAGGTGGCGCTCGAGCCAGGGCTCAATGATCGCGAAGGTGCGCTCGAGGCCGTGATTCGCGATGTAGGCGAGCATGACCGCGAAAAGATGCCACTGCACGAGATCTTGTAGCGCTGCGTTCTCATGACGGGCGATCACGCGCGAAACCTCGACGCTCCGCTCCGTGAGGTCGCCCGCGGTAAATGAGTCGGGGCAGAATTCCTCAACAGGGAGTGGATGCTCGTCTCCGCGCAGAATCAGCCGAGAGACCCCGACAACCCGCACGCCAGTTCTGTGGTTCTCAAACACGGCGAACGTGACCGACCGCGCATCGTCGGCGTCGCGATCTGTGCCGTCATCTTGCAACTCGCTGGCATCAAGCTGTCCGGTCTGGTCGACATAGACTTTTCTGCGCAGGTGGAAGTGGGCGGCATACTCGGATTCGAGTCCGGGAAGCGCTGTGCCATTGACGGCGAGGAGGCCGCAGGCCATCCTCGCCGTGGGATCTTCAGAGAAGATGGTGGAGTCGATCACGGGAATGACCTCGTGATTTGAGACTGCGCGATCAATGTGTGTCAATGGAGGCACCCTCCTGGCGACGGCTCAAATCCTGTTGCCTTGGATAATTCATGAATCCCCCGGGTGGTGAGCGTGGAACGCTCCTCGAAACCACATTCCGTGTTAACCATATCGAAATCCACACCTAGCAGGGCCAGGTGGCTTGGTATGCTGAATGAGCTACGTAGTAGTAATTGAGGCGCCGAAGCCGCAAGATGACTGAGATTGAGGTGGTAGCGTGCGAACCCAAGCGGATCGCAACGACGTACGCTCAAGAGTGTTGCGCCGTGCAACTCAGTACGTAGAATCGGTTGGTCTCTCGATCGGCATTAGTGCGGCACTCATCGATCAGCTTTCGGCAGACGCCGGAATCACCTCGCGCCAGTTCGCGCAGGTGTGGCCGACGCCCGACGCCTTTCTCACTGACCTCTTCTGTGAACTCGCAAACCAGGCGCAGATCGATCGCGCAGATAGCGAGACGTTACTCACCACCTGGCAGTACCTGAGCATGCGCACCGATGACCTTCGCTCGATCGAAGGACGTCGGAGAGTCTTGATCGACGTGATCCGCACTGCTGCTGAATACAACTTCGATGTCGTCACGGCATCAAACAAGTGGCGCACCTACGCCGCGCTCTCGACGACGATCATGTCGTGGCCGGATGGTGACGAGCGCACTCGGGTGCTGGATGCGCTGCGAGCGAGCGAGCTCGCGTTCGTCGAGACGATGGAGAGCTTCTATCGGAATGTGTTGCCCACGATCGGCTACCGGCTGAAGCCGGTGTTCAATCACGACTACCAGCCGTTCGTCGTGGCCGCAGCCTCCGTTATTGAGGGTCTCGGGATCGTGCGTTCCACAGTGCCCGCCCTTGTTGAGGCGCACTTCAACCTTCCCGTTGAGAACGGCACAGAAGCCTGGTCCGTCGCGGCGCTGGCATTCGTGGGCGTCGTCGATGCCTTCATTGAGCCTGACCCGACTTTCGTTCCCGAAGAAGCAATTTCCAGGCTGAACACTGGCATGGATGTGACCCCGCAGTCATAAGAGGTGGCCCCGCAGACGTAGCGGGGCTCAGGCGCCTCCCTGTCGGGTGGTTATGCGCGATCCACGAGCATGTCGATCGACGCTTCTGTGCCGGAGTTGCGGAGCCGATCCAACGTGCGCGCAAGCGAGAGCGGCCTGCCGTAGTAGTAACCCTGTGCGCTGCGCACCCCGAGTTCGACCATTGCGTCGACCATGGTGGGGTTCTCGATGCCCTCGACCACCATTGTGTAGCCGAGGTTGTCGCCGAAGCTCTGCAGGGCTTTGAGTACCTCGCGTTGACGCACGTCGTCGAGGTCGTCGATGAGGCTCTTGTCGATCTTCAGGATGTCCATGGGGAAGTGGACGAGCGCACCCACGGATGAGTCGTCGGAACCGTAGTCGTCGAGCGCGATGAGCACGCCCGCATCTTGCAGGCGCTTTGCGTCGAGCCGCAGCTCATCAGTGACTGAGCGCAGCGAGCGCTCGTTGAGCTCGATGCAGAGAGAGAGTTCGGGATGAGCCTGGGCTGCTTCGCGGACGAATGGGCCGAGCTCTGCCTCGCTGATTTGCCCCAGTTCGAAGTTCACAGTGATGCAGCTGATGCTCGGCTCGAGCCGGCGGAATTCCTCGGCCGCATCAAGGGCCTTGAAAGTGACCTGCTTGGTGAGCTCGTTCATGAGCCCGAGGCCCTTGGCCCGCTCCACGAGCGACGGCGCAGAAACCGGACCGAGTTCGGGGTCGATGTATCGCACCAGCGCCTCGAACGCCCAAATCTTGCCCTGATCGACGCTGACGATCGGTTGGAATGCGAGCGAGAGTCGGTTTTCCTGGATCGCCCGGGAAACGATGTCGTTCGTGCGCGTTGAGCGGTGTGACGAAATTCGCACGATGCTGCCCTCAACCGGTCCGCCCGGTCGACGGGAGCGTTTGACCTGAAGCATCGTGCGATCGGCGTCGGCCACGAGGGTTTGTGCATCCAGTTCGCGATGGCTCGAAAAAGCCAGACCGGCACTTACGAGCGGACGTATGTCTTGGCCCTCAAGCGTGAGCGGCTGGCTCACCGCTTCGACTATTCGGTCGGCTGATTCCTTCGCTTGCTCGAGCGAGACGAGACCAGTGAGGATCACGACGAACTCGTCTCCGCCGACGCGGGACACGACGTCCCCTCCTCCAGCCGCGGTCTGCAGCCGGTCGGCGACAGCCCGGAGCAGGTTGTCGCCCGCGAGATGACCGAAATTGTCATTCAGCTTCTTGAACTCATCGAGATCGATGAAGAGCAATGCGATCCCCGCGTGGTAGAGACGGTTCTCGTTCGCCTCGACGAGTGCGAGCTGGAAAGCCCCGTAGTTGGGCAGGCCCGTCAGCGGATCGGTGTTAGCGCGCCGCTCGAGAATATCGACCTCGCTCTGGATGCGTGCCGCTTCGTTTGCCATGTGCGCGAGGGTGGCGAGTGCGTGCTCGTCGTCGCGCGCGAACGGTGCCCCGCCAATCTTCCGTGACGCGACCAGATACTTTGTGACACCGGGTTCGATACTCACCGTCACGCCGATTTCGCCCGCCTCGGGCTCCCTGTGGCGGAGCTCCACAAAGTTGGCTTGCAAGATGGACTGCGCCCGGCACTGCAGTGCGAGAGCAAGGCCACTGCCGGTCTCTCGTGGCAACTCGATGGCGGCATCGACGATGGCGCTCAGTCGACGTTCGATGCTCGCGTAGCGCATGTGCTGCGCAAGCACGTAGAACACCAATGCCGCGAGCAAGACGACGAAGGGGGTGAGATTCGCCTCTGGATCGTGCTCGAGCCAGTTGATTACTGACTTGTCGATGTAGTTCATGAGCGTGGCAGCCGCGGTAACCACGAGAATGACGATGCCGATGAGCTTCGGGCTAAACGCGGCGAGCCCGAAGCCGCGTTCAACAGCCGTGCGACCCCACTGCCGCGCGAGCTCGCCGAGCAAAATTAGCGAGTAATACACGGTCGTCGCAACAAGAAAACTGAGTGGTAGCCAGACCCCGGAAGCGACCAGGCTTATCTGAATAGCCACGAAAGCAAAGGCGGCGGCGGAGCTAAGTCCGGTCACGTACAGCCCGTAGAGAATCCGGCGCCGAAGGAACGCCTGCGAGATGAGGAGACCGATTGCCCAGATACACACACCGAGTATCGGGGATTCCTCAGCAGGCTGGATGGCAAGCATTGAAATGGCGACCCCCACGTGGGGGAGGCCGGGAATTTGGCCCACGGGCAGTTGAAACGGGCCGGAGATAATGACACCAGCCATCACGGTAAACACGAGCGTCAACGATGATGGCGGGGAGCCGATCAGCCCGTAGATGCCGTACCCGATGGTGAGGAGGGCAAAGGCGGCGAAGGGGGCGGCGAAGATGAAATCTCGCTTTGTCGCACGCATGCGTTTCAACTCGCCCCCCTCCCCATGCTGCGGCGATTTCACGCGCCGAGCGGGACGCGATGTACAGCAGCTTTGCAGTGTTAATAATGGCATGGCCGGGGCAGGAATTACGAAGCTATGAAAGTCCTATCGAACGATGGTGATTTACGCGTAGTTTTGCTGCGGTGGTCGTGTCGTATGCGGGTGCAATGGCCAGCCACCCCACGGGACACCCGCGTAGCATCGGGGTATGGAGGCGAACCAGCACGAGCGCGAGCACAAGCCCGAGGCCGCGGACGGCCACGGCCACGGCCCTGAGTCCGCAGGCGAGGGGGCCGAACCGCTTGAGTCGCTGCCGGTGTTCGGCGGAGCGACGCTGAGCGCAGACTTCGTGTCCGAGCTGCCCGAGCTCGCCATCGAGTGGCGGGCGGCAGAGGTGCCGGATCCACACCTGCTGGTGTTGAACGAAGACCTCGCACGCGAGCTGCAGCTCGACCTCGACGAGCTCCGCAGCGAGAGCGGGGCCCGGTTCCTCGTCGGCGGGGCGCTCGCCACGGGCAGCCGCCCCGCCGCGCAGCTCTACGCCGGCCACCAGTTCGGCGGCTACTCGCCGCTGCTCGGCGACGGGCGCGCCCTGCTGCTGGGCGAGATCCACCACGAAGACGGCACCCTGCGCGACCTGCACCTGAAGGGCTCTGGCCGCACGCCGCCCGCGCGTGGCGACGGGCTTGCCGCGGTCGGCCCGATGCTGCGCGAGTATCTGGTGGGGGAGGCGATGCATGCGCTGGGCATCCCGACCACGCGGGCGCTCGCCGTGACTGCCACCGGCCGTCGGGTATTGCGCGACGACTTCCGCCACGACAACCTGCTGCCGGGGGCCGTGCTGACGCGGGTCGCCGCGAGCCACCTTCGGGTAGGCACGTTTCAGTACGCACGGGCGACGCGCAATGCGGATCTGCTGCGGCGCCTGGTGCGCTTCGCGATCCACCGGCACGCACCGCACCTTGAACTCAGCGAGACGCCGGCCCTCGATCTGTTGCGCGAGGTGGTGCGGCGGCAGGCCAAACTGGTGGCGTCGTGGACGCTCGTCGGGTTCGTGCATGGCGTGATGAACACCGACAACATGACGATTTCGGGCGAGACGATCGACTACGGGCCGTGCGCGTTCATCGACGCCTACGACCCGGCCGCGGTGTTCAGCTCGATCGATCACGAGGGCCGGTACGCGTTCGCGAACCAGCGGGCGGTCGCGAAGTGGAACCTGGCGCGGTTCGCCGAGTCGCTGCTGCCGATGCTCATTTCAGAGTGTGGATCGGGCGCGGCTGTTGGCGGGGCGGCGGTTGGCGGCGGTTCCGAGGCCGAGGCAGAAGACGATGCCGATGCCTGTGGCACCTCCGAACCCGATGCCGATGCCTGTGGCGCCGCCGCACCCGATGCCGCCGCTGGCGCTGCCGATCCCGCACCCGATGCCGCAGCTCAGGACGCGGCGATCGCGGCGGCGACCGGGGCCCTCTCCGAGTTCGACGGCATCTTCGACGCGGCGTGGGTCGCGGGAATGCGCGCGAAGCTCGGGCTCGCCGGTGCGCCCGGTGCGCCCGGTGCGCCCGGTGCGTCCGGTGGGCCCGGTGAGTCTGGCGCCGACGGCGCGCACACGGCCCTCAGTTTTCACGGCGTTCTTGGGGCGACCGACAAGGTCGTGGCCGAACTCGCGCGCGACCTGCTGCTGCACCTCCGCGAAACCCAGGCCGATTACACAGGCAGCTTCCGCGAACTCGCCAGGATTGCTGAGGCTGAGAGGTTGCAGCGGGCAGCAGTGGATCACGGCTCCTCGCTCGCCCCATCGCCAGACCTCGCTGTCGACATGATGGCTGTCGAACCGCGGTTGACGTTCCCAGAGCAGTGGATCGCGCGCTGGATGGCACTCGGCCCCGACTCCGACGCGATGAACCGGGTGAACCCCATCTACATTCCGCGTAACCACCTGCTCGACGCGGCGCTCGAGGCGGCAACCGACGGCGACCTCGGCCCCTTCGAGAAGCTCCTCGCGCACGTCACGCACCCCTACGACGAGCGACCGGGCGGTGCCGAAGGCGCCCAGTACGCGAACCCTGCCCCACCCGGTGCCGACCGCTTCATCACCTACTGCGGCACCTAGCCTCGGAGATCCGCTCAATCCAGGACCCAAACCGCAAATCCGATCCGTGGTTGCGCGAATCTCCGAGGTTGCCGCCGCCCCCGCCATGTTCACCAGTGGCTAGCGACATGGGTGCTGAAAAACACCTCCGTTGTTAACGCGTTCGGCTGGTTCCTGAGAGTTCCGAATCGGCACGAATGCCAGGGCAAGAGTGCGCTTAGATATGGGCATGTCTATTCACGAATCCGCACGCGAACCCGCGCCCGCACCTGGGCCCGCGCCTGAACCCGCGCCCGCGCCTGGGCCCGCAGGCGAACCCGCGCCCGCGCTCCGCATCGCCGTCATGCAGCGGGCGAGCGTGCCGCGTGATGTCGACGCGAACCTCGCCGCCCTCGACGCCGCAGCGGCCGAGGCGAAGGCCGACGGTGCGGGTCTCATCATTACCCCCGAGATGTTCATCACGGGCTACAGCATCGGTGACGATATTGGCCGCCTCGCGGCCGATCAGCCACTCGAGCGTGTCGGCGAGATCTCGGCACGTCACGGAATCGCGATCGTCGCCGGTGGCCCCGAGCTGCTCAACACGAGCGGCAGGAGCAAGCACGGCGAGGCGAACGAACTCAGCGACGCGAGCGAACACAGCGAGGCGAGTGGATCAGCCAAGCCGGCCGTCGCGAACAGCGCCTGGCTCTTCGACGACACGGGTGTGGTGCTCGCGCGGCACCGCAAGATCCAGCTCTTCGGCGATCTCGATCGCGCACACTTCGTGGCCGGTGACGCCCCGGTGACGATCGCCACCTATCGCGGGCTGCGCATCGCGATGCTCGTGTGTTTCGATGTCGAGTACCCCGAGGCGGTGCGGCACGCGGCGCTCGCGGGCGCCGATCTCATCGCAGTGCCGACCGCGCAGATGGAGCCGTTCGAGTTCGTGAACGAGCACCTAATTCGGGTGCGGGCCTGGGAGAACACGGTGTACGTCGCCTATGCGAATCAGATCGGCCCCGACGGCGACTTCACGTATGTGGGCCGCAGTGTCATCGTCTCCCCACACGGCGAGCATCTCGCGCAGGCCGGCCCGAGCGAGAACGCGCTGCTCACCGCAGTGGTGGATCCGGCGATCCTCGCCGCGGCTCGCGCGCAGAACCCGTATCTTGTTGAGGTGCGACGCGAGTTGTTCGCGTCTCGACCCGAGCCCACCGCGCGCCGCCCGCTGAGACCCTAGGCGGCTGGCTGCGACAGAATGCTCTCCGTGAGCGCCTGCCTCGTGAACTCGCTGGTCGTCATGTGCCGCTCGGCCGCCTGCTGCTCCAAAAGTGCCCAGAGGCGTGCCGGCACGCGTATGCTGTGCGTCTCCATCGGTTCTCGGCGACGCCACGGTGCAGGCTCTTCGCGGGTCAGTTCAGAGTTCGGAAAACCAGCTTCGGCCTCGCGGGCGAGCCGAGCGATCAGCTCATCAGTGAGAACGGTTCCGTCAGCGGCAACGTGCGTGTTGTAGTTCATCATTCCTTCCTCATTTTTTGCTCGAATCCAGCGGTCAGATAGTTTGCGTGAATGATAAGAACGTCACCGTTCAGTAGAGCAACGGCCCCCAGCTCGACTGCTCGGGCAGCCTCGTCAAACCCGATCACTCCCCAGCGCGGCGGGTCGGTGTTCAGATCCCGCTGCCGGATGCGCGCTTCCACGGCGCCTGTGTCGAACGCCGAATGAATCTGGTCTTCACTCAGCCCGGGCATGAGCGCGTGATGGTGAATAACTATTCGCACACATGTAGTTCACGCTGCGTATTGCGTTTCGTATACATATCAATCATGCACGGCCTTGAGGCGACACTTGCCTCGGAGATCTACAAGGTCCAGGACGCACCAAGCGAATCCCATCCGAAACTCTGAGACTCTCCGAGGCAGCGGCTGCGCCCTCTCCGCCTCGCCCCCCCGACCCAAGCCCGCACTTCTCACCCTGGGCGCATGCACAACTCAATTTCGCGCAATACTTAACCGCATGCCAGAGCAACCGATCCCGCCCACACCCGTGCCAAGACACGAGCAAGAAGCCCGCACCAGCGAGGCTTCGCGCAGGGGTGGATCTGCCCGCGTCGCCCGCACCATCGCCCGGGCGTTGCTCGGTGTCGCGCTCCTCCTCGCTGGCGTGGGGCACCTCACCGTAATGCGTGCGGAGTTTCAGGCACAGGTGCCGACCTGGCTGCCGCTCGATCCCGATTTCGTCGTGCTCGCCTCGGGAGTGGTCGAGATCCTCTTGGGGGCAGCGCTCCTGTTCGCGCCGCGAGTGGCCCGCCCGATCGTGGGGCTGATCGTCGCGTTGTTCTTTGTCGCAATCTTTCCCGGCAACATCTCGCAGTACATCGAGGGTGTCGACGCGTTCGGTCTCAGCACAGATGCGGCCCGACTCGGCCGCCTGTTCTTCCAGCCGGTGCTCGTGGTCTGGGCGCTGTGGTCGACCGGCGCGTGGAGCTGGCTCAGAGCGGGCGGGTTCTCCCGCTCGCGGTAGGCTGCCGCACAACACCCACCGCACACCGCACACCACCCACATCTACATCCCCGGAGGCCAGTCATGCACGATGTCATCGTCACCTACAGTTCCATTCCCGATCGCGCCGCATTCTCCGCGTATTACCGCGGCACGCACGCGCCGTTGGTGCGCGCCATTCCCGAACTCGAGGAGTTCGCCTGGGGCTTCGTTTCCGATGCGGGCGAAGACGACCCCAAACTCATTGCGCGCTTAACGTTCCCTTCGCGCGACGCGGCGGATCGGTCATTCGCGTCGGATGCGGGCCTTGCCACGGTCAATGACGTGGCGAACTTCGCGACCGAGGGCGTCGCCGTAGTGCACGTGCCGCGGGAGCAGTAACGACGCACCCGGGCTGAGCGGGTCTGCTCGCCGCGCCCACTCTGCTGGCGCGCCTCGCGGGCTCTGCTGGTGCGCAGCGCTGGCGCGTTTACCCCTGTCGGTGATCTGAGCTCAGGCGGGCCAAAAAGGGTGGATCGACCCGACCCTACTCATATCCCCGACCCCAGTGCGGGTCGGGAGCCACCGCTCACGCGCGGCTGATGTGACCACTGCGGAAAAGCTCGCTGTTCCGATCCCCTGCTCGACACCGCGACGCGGGGGTGAACGAATGCCCGCCTACAGCCCGGCAACGATCCGCTCGTTGTACTGCTTGATTTCCGCGATTGCCGCCTCGCGCGTGGGAAGTTTGATCTGACCGAGCGCTTCATCCACGTGCTCCAGAATGCCCCGAGAAGTCTCGGCGACAATCGCAAGCACTCGATCTGTGTCGAGGCCAGTGTCATCTGCAAGCTGTTCCCAGTGACTGGTGTCAATCCGTACGAGTTGTTCCTCATGCCCAATAGGCATAGAGAGCGCCTGTCCATACTGAGGGAAGAAACCCATAGGCACCACGTCATACAGCGGTGACAATGCGACTGACCCGTCCGGGCCGTGCAAGAACGAGAAGTTCTTCCCGTGGGCGTCTGCGTTCTTCACGCCGGTGTTGAACGCGAGTTGCTGCACGAAGTCATAGGCCACGTCTTCGGCTCCATGCGCACGCAAGAGTTCAATTATTTCTTCTGCCCCGAGATGGTACTTGAAACCGACCTCCTTCCCGTGAGCCTGGACGGCGTCCTCAGCGTGGATCCTCACAGGAAGACCGGATTCATCAACTGCCCGATCAAACCTCTCAGTCATGAACGAAGTTTGTCCGTTGAACGCAGCTACCTCGGCCACCGCTGCGGAAACTCCTGCGAGTTCCGCGAGGTGCAGGGCGGCAGCCTCGAGTTGCTCGACTCCCGCGTGTGCCTGTGATTCGGGCTTGAGAATGTGCGTTGAGGGCGTGCCAGCATCAGACCAAAACCATTCCCCGTCGACGTTCGCGAGAGCAAACTTCGCTTGCACACCAGCGAGGGAAAATCTGATCGGCCAGTCGCCGGCGATGAGGCCGCCCGTGGGGACTTCCGTCGCCTTGATGGTCTGGATACGACCGGAGATGGAGTTGGGCCTTGCGATGAGAGGTGGATCAATCCACTCGCCGGGAGACTGCCCCTCGGGCATGAGCTGTATTGCCCCGGCGACATCGCCACCCACATGCCGGAGAAGCTCGAAATCATCAGGTGATCGAGCACCTGTCTGAGTGCGCAGCAGTTCCTTCGCTGCGTCCGTTTCAGGAAGCAGGTTCGACAAGAAGTTCTTTGCCGCGTCTCTCCCATGGGGCCTGTCGCGCGGGAGGCTCAGCGACAAGATCGGCACTGCGTCGGCAGATCTCGGGTCGGTGTCGTAGACGAACTCGACCGTCGCGACGTACCGTCGTTCAAACCGACCGATGTGCCGCCCGTTCAGAAAGCACTCCAACACCTCAATGCCCACCTCGGCGCTCACCTCGGCACCGCCCCCGGCTTCAGCCCCGCGGTACGAAGGATCCGAGCCGTTCGGCCGTAATTCTTCAGGCGACCTCGGCTCAACAATTGCTTCACGTCTTCCGTGGGTGCACCTGCCCGCTCAGCGAGCACGTCTGCGCGCAGCTGATTCACTTGCATCGCATCACGCAAGCGTTTCTTCAACAGATCGGGGTCCGAAAGATCATCTGAGTCGACTTCGGCCAAAACAAGCCTCAGGTAATCGTCACGGCCAAGCTGCGCCGCTTGCAGAATTGCACGCTGGTGCGCCCGAGCGGGTCGTTCAGGGTTACGCCCGGCCCACTGTGCCAGCAGTGTTGCAGGATGCTCCGATGAGCGGAGCCCGCGGAGACGTTCCGCAGCGCGTTGTTTCCGAACACCCTCCACAGAGTCCAGATTCATATCTGCGATCACCACGAGCAAGTCGTTGAGCGACTGTACCGATAACGGTCGGTGAGAAAACCGGGGACGTGATGTCTCCGCGTCGATCTCCCAAGCTCGCCCGATTCGCCGAGCGGAAACCTTCCCTGTCCGAGCAAGCTCGCGGGCACGTTGCTCAGAGATACCCTCCGAAGCGGCGTATTCGGCGATAGTCAGTGACATAACACAAGGCTTTCGTGGTATGTCGCGAAAGTCAAGTGTTATGTGATTGGTTCGCCTCCCAGCACCAACTGAGTCGCTCCCATGGTGAGGCATGGGCGCGTCCCCCGCGCGTGGCGATAGCCCCGGAGATCCACGCAATTCAGGACCCAAAATGCGAATTTCGTCCGAGGCTGTGAGAGTCTCCGAGCCCGCGAGGCAGAACCTCGTGTGTGACCGCACTCGACCCGACCCCGACCCGACCCCGAACCGACCCCGACCCGCGCCGCGGCCACCGCTTACGGCAACCGTGCCCGGTCGAACTCCTGCAGCATTCGGGGTCGACGCCGGTGCGTGTCGCGCAGCCCCGCGATGAACGCGTTGATCTCCGCGGCTTGGCCGCTGCGGGCGGCGAGCTTGCTCATGTGCGCGAGGCTGCGTGCCGCGTATCGGTAGTTGCGCACGTTCGTTTCCACAAGCAGGTGCTCCACTAATCGCTGGTGGATCGCCAAGGCCGCCCCCGGATCGATCGTTTCGTAGGCGCTTGCGAGTTTGTGCCACACATCGTCGTTGGTGAGATTCAGGTCGTGTGCGAGCTGCCAGGCGAGGCGTGGGTCACGCAGCGTGTCGAGGGTAAACGTGACTGCCTCGGCGGGGTGCGCTGAGAGCGTGTCGGTGACTTCGGCCGCGAGCGACGGCCATGCTTCGGCTGCGAGGGCGTGGAGGCGGGTCGCGGTGGAAGACGACGGCCACTTGCGAAACACCGTGAGTCGCGCGTTCAGGAGTTCGGCGGGGCGGTGCTCCGCGAGAAGCTCGCACCAGTACTTGGCGGCGTGCTGCGATTGGTGCCCGGTGCCGAATTCTGTGGCCTGCTGTGCCCAATCGATGGCGAGGTCGAATTCGTGGATCTCGGCGAACGCTTGTGCGGTGTCTTGCAGCCAGGCGGCGACGCGACGGTCTCGTGCGTGGGTGCGAATGATCGCTTCGATGTCGCGGTCGAGCACGGCGAGTCGCCGATCATTCCAGTCGAGCACCCAGCGCGCGTGAGACGACGGATCTCGCCAGGTGTCTGCATCTGGCTTCGGGGGGAGCTCCGCACGAATCTCTTCGAGACGCTCTCGGTAGGTTCGTAACCCTGTTGCGCCGAGCGCAGGCGCATAGGCGACGGGGTCGAGCTCGAAGTAGTCGACTTCTCCGTCGAACTGAAACTTCAGCATCCACTTCACTAGTTTCGCAGGCGGCACGTGCGCGTCTGCGGCGACCCGGGGGTGCAACTCGAGCAGGCGCCGGCAGGCATCGCCTATGACACCGCTCGAGTCGTCGGCCCGAGCGATCACCTTGATGGCACTGGCGAGAGCCCGATGGGTGACTGTGTAAGCCTCGGCCGGGTCGACGGAGTAGAGTTCGCTTTCGAGCAGGTCGATCGCGTCGTGCATCTGTGAGCCGTGCGCGTTCGCCGCGCTCCACCGGTGCAGATCGGCGCGGGTGCGGATCAGCGGCAGCACCGCTTCGGCAAGTGACATCACTCTCCCATTATTCGTCATTGCCCGGTGGGGTGCGTTCGCCCTGGTTGGGTGTGTGACCCCGGGAGGACATGTGCGAGCGGCTCCTGCTGCAACGTGCCTAGGAAAACGCAGGGGCGGGGCGGCTGGAATTACCAGCCGCCCCGCCCCTGCGCCCAATTACGCCGACGCTTCGAAGTGCTCGAAGTGCTCGAAGCGCTCGATGCGCATCGTCGCGGTCGCGCTGTGCGCCGACATACCCTCGGAGTCAGAGATGACCTGGGTCGCCGGTGCGAGCAGGGGAGTGGCTTCGCGGTCGATGCGCTGGTATGTGAGCGGCTTCAAGTAGCGCGACACCGAGAGCCCAGCGCTGTGCTTCGCGCCACCAGCGGTGGGCAGCGTGTGGTTGGTGCCCGCCATGCCCTTGTCAGAGTATGCGACCGTGCTCCATGGCCCGAGGAAGACTGACCCGTAGTTGCGCAGGTGCTCGTGGTACCAAGCATCGTCGGCGGTGATGACCTCGAGGTGTTCGGGGGCGAGATCGTCCATGAGCGCGACGGCGACTTCGCGGGTCTGCGCGACCGTAACTGACCCGAAATCACGCCATGCGGGTCCGCAAATTTCCTTGGTCGAGAGCGTCTCGATTTGGCGCTCCACAGCCGCTATTACGGCGCGCCCGTGGGCCTCGTCGGTGGTGACGAGCGCTGCCGGTGAGTTGGGGCCGTGTTCGGCCTGACCGAGCAGATCGGCCGCGACCAGTTCGGGGTCGGCAGTCTCGTCAGAGAGTACTGCCACTTCCGAGGGACCGGCAAGTAGGTCGATGGCGACCCGGCCGAAGAGCTGGCGCTTCGCCTCCGCGACGAACGCGTTGCCCGCGCCCACGAGCATGTCGACGGGCATCTCGTCGATGAGACCGCAGGCCATGGCGGCCAGGGCCTGCACGCCGCCAAGGAGGAAGACGCGATCCACCCCCGAAACAAAGGCGGTGTAGAGCACCGCGTCGTTGGCCTGTCCGTCTGGCTGGGGTGGGGTGCAGGCGATGACATGCGGCACGCCGGCGGCCTTCGCCACGCCGACGGTCATGAACGCGCTCGCGGTGAGGGGGAAGCGGCCGGCGGGCATGTACGCGCCGACGCGACCGACGGGTATGTAGCGCACGCCGGTGTGCAACCCCGGGGCGAGTTCGACGTCAAAGTCGATGTGGCTCTCGCGCTGACGCTTCGCGAACGCCTGGGTGCGCTCGGCGCCCAGCTCGATTGCGGCCCGCAGTGCGGGATCGAGGCGTTCGCCGCTGGTGGCCAGACGCTCGGTAGAGATTTCGAACGAGTCGCCCTCCCAGCTGTCGAGCTTGCGGGCGTAGTCGCGCACCGCGTCAACACCCCGGGCGTCGATGTCGAGCAGCATTGCTGAGACGATTTCGACGACCTTGGGGTCGCGCTGTGCGGCGGGCACATCGAGGGGGGTCTTGAGGCGAGTGAACTGGCCGTCGTACTTGTGCAGGATGGGAGCTGTGAACTTCATAATGCCGATGGTACGAACGATTCTGCTACAGCACAACGGGATAGTTAGCTCTGGTGTGCATAGACTTCAGCTATGACAATTACGCAACTTCGCGCGTTCGTGTACTCGGTGGAGGGTGGCTCGTTCACCGCGGCTGCCGAAATGCTGGGGGTGTCGCAGCCTACAGTGTCGGCGCTGATTCGGAAGCTCGAAGACCACCACAGGCTTCCGCTGTTCATTCGCGCGAGTCGCCGTCTGACGCTCACCGCCGCCGGGGTTGAGCTACTGGGGTGGGCCCGGCAGATCGTGCAGTCGGCCGAGCACGCCGACGACGCGCTCGAGGAGCTGCGTGGGGTGCACCGTGGTTCGGTCACCCTCGGCGTGCTGCGCAATGCGAGCTACTACTTCCTTGCCGATCTCATCGAGCAGTTTCACCGTGCCCGGCCGAACGTGCAGCTACGCATGTTTGGGCAGAACTCGTTCGAGGTGATGCAGGGCGTACAAGATGGCACGCTCGAGGCGGGCATCGTGGTGCTCCCGGTACCCGACGATGAGCTCGAGGTGACCCCGATTCTGCATGACGAGGTGCTGTGGACGAGCTCGAATCCTGCGCACGTTGCGAAGCCGGTGCGTATCGAAGACATCGCGCAGCAACCGATCGCGCTCTACGATGCGAGCTTCAGTTGGAAGGATCCGACGAGGCGTCAGCTGAGCGAGCGTGCACAGGAGCGTGGGCTGCAGTTGCACCCCACGTTTGAGGTGGAATACCTTGATGCCGCGTTGGAATTGGCGCGCCGTGGGCTTGCGGGCACGTTGGTTTCACGCGCGGTGACGCAGGGGGCGAACTTCCCGGCAGACTTGCACGTGGCGTCCTTCGACCCACCTCTGTATGACACGATCGCCGTGATTCGGCGCAGAAACAGTGTGCTGTCGCCCGCTATCGAAGAAGTCATCGCCCTGGTGCACCAGCTGCTGATGCAGCGCCAGGCTCGCCAGAGCTGAGTTGCCCACCGCGCGAGCATGGGCGGTGAGCAACTCAAGTGTGGATCGCGGCTACTCGCCCACCTCGCCGACGACGCCGAGCACCTCGGTCTCGGGGATATCGAGAATGCCCGAACGGCGCAGCAGCGCGCGAGTCTTGCTGTGCCGAGGGTTCACGAAGACGTCCTCCGGTGGCCCCTGCTCGACGATCAGTCCGCCGTCCATCACCACGATGCGGTCGGCGATTTCACGCGCGAACTGCATTTCGTGGGTCACGATCATCATCGTGGTGCCTGATGCGGCGATCTTCTTGATGACCGCGAGTACCTCGCCGACCAGTTCCGGGTCAAGCGCCGAGGTGGGTTCGTCGAACAGCATCACGTTCGGCTCCATTGCGAGGGCGCGGGCGATGGCCACGCGCTGCTTCTGGCCGCCGGAGAGCCGCGAGGGGTAGTTCTCCATGCGATCCTGCAACCCCACCATTGCGAGCGCCGGCTCGGCTTTCGCACGCGCCTCGGCGCGGGAGAGCTTTTTCACGTGCAGCAGCGGGGCCATCACGTTTTCAAGCGCGGTCTTGTTCATGAACAGGTTGAAGTGCTGGAACACCATGCCGATGTCGGTGCGCTTACGGGCGGTCTCGCGCGCCGACTCGTCGACGAGTTCGCCGCCCTTGTCGCGGTAGCCGACGAGGTGCTCGTTGACGAGGATCCTGCCGCTGTCAATGACTTCGAGCTTGTTGATGCAGCGCAGCAGTGTGGACTTGCCTGATCCACTCGACCCGATCAACACGACGGTCTCGCCGGGGCTCACGTCGAGGTTGACCCCTTTGAGTACCTCGAGGGTGCGACGGGGGTCTTTTTTGCCGATCAGGCGTTGCCAGAGCGTCGGCTTTTCGCCGATGCGGTAGCTCTTGTGGGTGTCTTGAATGCTGATAACTGGCTTAGGCACGGCTTCTCGCTTTCTTTTCGAGCACGATCACTAGACGCGAGAGCGGGAGTGACAGCGCGAGGTAGACCAGCGCGGCAGCGGTGTAGATCTCGGTGGTCTGGAATGTCTGGGCGTTGAGCACGTTCGCGGTCTTCAAAATCTCAGACACCGCGATGACCGAGGTGAGTGCGGTGTCTTTCACCATGGCGATGAAGTAGTTACCAATGGGACCGAGGGCGATGGTGAACGACTGAGGGATCACGATGCGCCACAGTGCCTTCGTGGGCGTGTACCCCAGCGAGAGCGCAGCTTCGGTCTGCCCGCTATCGATCGCCAAGATCGAGGTGCGGTAGACCTCGGAGAGGTATGCCGCGTAGTTGAGGCCGAGACCGATGATGCCGGCCGCGATCGGGTCAAGTTGAATGCCGAATACCGGAAGTACGAAGTAGATGTAGACCAACTGCACCAGCAGCGGGGTGCCACGAATGATCTCGACGTAGAAGATCGCGATTCCGCGCAGCAGACGATTCTTCGACAAGCGGGCGAGTGCAAGCAGCAATCCCAGCACCAGCGCGAGTACCATCGCGCCAATGGCGAGTTGTGCGACGACGGGAATCGCCTTGATGAGGCTCGGGATCACGCCGAACACGTTTTCGATGAACTCCATGGCTACCTTTCAATGATGGCGGGCCGTGTGGGTGCCCCGGTCTCCCAGGGGCGCCCACACGGCCCGCCGAACCCGAAGAACTATTCGGCGATGTTGTCGGAGCCGAGGCCGTAGCGCTCGAGAATCTCGAGGTACTGCGGGGTTGACTTCAGCTCAGCCAGTGCGCCGTTGAGCTCTTCGCGCAGCGCGTCGCTCTCTTCGTCCTGGCGGAAGGCGGCAGCGATCGTGCCTGGGAAGTAGGGCTCGTAGGGGGTGACGAGCTTGACCTTGTCGTTGGGGTTCTGCACGAGGCTCCATGCGACGACGGCCTGGTCGGTGAAGGCCGCATCGACCTGACCGTTTGCGACTGCCTGCAGCAGGTTAGCCTGCGAGTCATACATCTTTATGTTGGCTTCTTCGGTGAGCGACTGGGCGATCTCGTAATGCGTGGTGCCCGTCATGATGCCGATGATCTTGCCTTCGGCATCTTCGCGTGAGGTGAGCGTCGAATCTGACGGCACCAGCATGCCCTCGCCCTGGTAGTACCAGGTGTCAGAGAAAGAGAGGCTCTTCTTACGCTCGTCGGTGACGTAGAGACCGTCGGCGACAAAGTCGGCCTTGCCCGAGAGCACGGTCTGCGGCATAGTGGCGAAGTCGGTCACGACGACCTCGATGTTCCAGTTGAGCTGCTCTGCCATTGCGTTGAGCATGTCGCCATCAATGCCGGTGAGCTCGCCCGTTGCGTCGTCGACGAACGAGAAGGGGGCATCGTTTGAGGTGACGATTGTTACCGTGCGCGCACCTGATTCCTCGGTGGTGGCGCTCTCGGTCGACGAGCAGCCGCTGATGGCGAGCGCGGTAGCGGCGAGAACGGCAACCAGGCCGAATCTGTTTCGCATGGTCTTGGTCATGGTGAATTCCTCCAAATCGGGCGGCTGCAACATTGCCGACGCGGTTACTCACACTATGCAGACCGCCGGTATCGCACAAGACGATAGGAATCTATGAGCTGCATAGCTTTCGACTATTCATCGGCGGCCTCTTACTGTCTCACGCGCTCCCGAGAGGGTCTCTCAGGTCTGTGAGGGAAAGTTCGGAGTCCTCGCCTGTCAGGGGTGCGGTTAGGTCGCTCCTGATGAGGTGTGCGCGGTTCGTGCTGCCGATGCCAACGGCGGCGATCTCATTCGAGATCCCGGGAAGGCCCGAAGTTCGACTCTTCCGGGTGCCACAGCCTGATGCGCCCCACGGTCGCCCCACAGCCCGCCCCTGAATGAGTTCGGATCAGGCTCATTGACGCGTCGAATACCCGGAGAATGCACGAGATGCCCCCGGCCCGAAAGCCGAGGGCATCTCTCGATCAGCGAGGGCTAGCTCGTCGCGACGAAGACATCGTCGGCAAACATGCCTGGCGTCACGCGCAAGATCCCGTCGGCGCTCGAGGGAATCAGGAATGCGAGGTTGCCGGTGGAGGTGCCGCCGGCGTAGAGCTCGCCGCCACCGAAGGAGGGCTCGGGTGCGATGACAAACGAGTCCCAGGTGCTGATGACCTCGCCGGTCGCGGTTACGTAGTCGATCTGCACGAAGGAGGGGATGCCGGTGTCGGCACCCTTGTAGGTGACGGTCACGTTGACCACCGCGTACTGCTGCCCCTCTGGTGCGGGGTCGTTGAACGTGTTGGCCGCGGCAACTGCATCGTTCGCCGAAAGGTTCACGCTGTTGATCACCGCGTCCCAGTCGGAGGAGGAGATCACGGTTCCGAGCGGGAACGGGTTCTCGCGGGTGCCACCGTCTGCGAGGGTTTCCTCAGTCGCAGAATCCGATCCTGTCGGCGCCTCGGCGGTGACCGAGGTTCCCTCCTCAACGGTCTCAACCACAGCGGCAGTGAATGCCCCGGCGATGAGCGTTGCGATGAGCGAGACGATCACTGCGATCCCAGACAGGATGGTTCCGGTGAGAGCGAGCGACTTGGGCTGGCGCTTCACCAGTGCGAGGATGCCGAGCAGAAGACCGACGAAGCCGATGATCAGCCCAAGAACTGGAACGAGCCCGGTGAGAAAGGCGACGATGCCGACGATGAGCGCGGCGATTGCGAGCCCCTTTGCTGCCGGAGCAGCGGTGATGTAACCGGGCTGCGCAACTGGAGCGCCCGGAGCTGTTGGCGCTCCTTGCGGCGCGTAGCTTGCCTGCTGCTGTGGGGCTTGCTCGGGCATTGGAGGCTGATTCTCTGTCATAGCTTCATCATGGCATATGCCCAAGCTAGGCATCGATCTCTATTAAGTAACGGAATGTCAGAGCACGTATGTATTGACGGTGGATCAGCCAGAACTTTCGACACGAGTGTCGACGCCGCAGTGCGTGTTCGTCCGCCTGGAATGGGTGCCCGCATCCGGAGGGGTGGGCGCGTCTCGGGCGGGCTAACATAGACTGCACAGCATCAAAACGTTTCGATGATCGAGTTTCGCCCGATGGCGACGGACTCAACGGTGCCACACACGGGCGACAACGATAGAGCCGAAGCCCACAGCCCACAGCCCACAGCCGAAGCCCAGGGCCCAGGGCCCACAGCCGAAGCAAAGCCCACAGAGCACAACAAAGCAACGGAGGAGGAGCCGGTATGCCCACACTGACCCACGACAGCGGGTCGATCCCCGTATCGACCCGCACGAGTGACCGCGGCACGGTCGTCGGGGCGCGCGACGCGAGCGTGCGCGCCGGCCTCGAAATGTACGAGCTGGGTGGCAACGCCGTCGACGCCGCAGTCGCGGCCGCTCTCGTCGCCGGGGTCATCGAGCCGACCGAGACCACGCTGGCCGGCTCGGGTTTCATCCTCATTCGTCTCCCGAGCGGCGAGCTCGTGTCGGTCGACGCTGGCCCGCTCGCCCCGAGCGCCGCACACCCCGAGATGTTTGAGATCGACACCCAAGCCGCCTCGTCGGCCGTGCTCGGGCTCGCCCCGGTGGCCGACAACGCGAACGTTTCGGGGCCCCGCGCCTCGGGGGTACCGCGCACGCTGCTCGCGCTGACCGAGGCCCACGAGCGGTTCGGCGCCCTGCCGCGGGCCACGGTGTTCGCGCCCGCGATCCGCGCCGCCGCTGAAGGGTTCGCCGCAGACACGTGGTTTGTGGTGAATGCGTTGCAAGATCTCGCACTGTTGCAGCGCGACCCTGGCTGCGCAGAGACGTTTCTCGAGGGGGGCCTGCCGCAGGGCAGCTCAAGCGCCACCGCGTATGGCCTCTCGATCGATCAGCCCCCGATGGTCGTGCAGCCGCGCCTCGCGCGCACGCTGGAAGTAGTGGCAGCGCAGGGGCCCCAGGCGCTCACCACCGGCGAGATCGCCGGGCAGCTCGCGCAGACCTTCACCGAGTACGGCATGGTGCTCGGTGCGCCCGACCTGCTGCGCGCGGCGCCCCGCATCGAGACGCCGCGCACCATGCGCTTCCGTGACGCCGCGGTCGCGGTGCCGAGGGCGCCGGGCGGCGGCCTCACCGTGCTGCAGGCGCTGAATGTATGGCAGCACCTCGTGCCCGCCACGCAACGCCTTGCCCGCGCTGAGCGGGTGCGATCCACTTCGCGGGTGCTCCGGCACGCATTTGCGGATCGCTACCACTGGCTCGCCGACCCCGAACATCGGCCCGTGCCAGTTGAGGGGCTCTTGAGCGCGGGGTATGCCGAGTTCGTGGCGCAGCAGTGCGCGACCGAGTCATGGAACCCGCGGGCGCTGCCCACGGAACCCTGGACCCATTTCGCCGACGTCGCGCTGCATGACCCGTGGCCGTTCGAACCGGCGGATCGCGCGACACCGCCGCAGTGGGGGAGTCGGGGCGCGACCGAGCCCACCTCGGGCACCACCCATGTCTCGGCAGCCGACCGCGCAGGGTTCGTCGTGTCGATCACGCACACGGCGGCGAATCACTTTGGGTCAGCGGTGCTGTGCCCGCGCACCGGGCTGTTGTTTGACTCGGCGATGGCGTGGTTTAACGCAAAGCCGGGGGCCGCGAACAGCATCACTGCGGGCGGGCGCCCGGTCGCGAACATGGCCCCGGCACTCGTCACGCTCCCCGACGGCACAGCGATCGCGCTTGGGGCATCGGGTGGGCGGCGCATCATTAGTGCGATGTTCCACCTCGTGCGCGAGCTCGTCGAAGGTGATGGCGAGAGCGAGAGCGAAGGCCAGTGCCATGACGTGGGCAGCGCCGCAGCCCAGCGCATGCTTGCACGCGCCCTCGCAACCCCGCGTCTTGACGCGAGCGGGCGCCGCGTGGTGCTGCACGAACGCGACGCTGACCTGGCCGAAGAGATTCCCGAACTCGACGCGCTCGTGATCGCGCAGCAGTCGCTCCCGTTTGAGCTTGACTTCGCCCGGGCCAACCTCGCCGCGACGCTGCCGCAAGACGGCGTGGTGTCGGCGATCGAGACGCGCGCGTACGGGCTGTGAGCGGGCTTGGAGTGGCCGATCCACTATCGATCTGCCGTCGATGCGCGCCAGCATCAAGAGTTGGTAACGCTCAGAATTGCTACTTGCGGGACAGGCGATCAACGCGTAACGTGTGAACGTCAAAACGTTTTGATGAACGGTGCGGAACGGGTCGCGAGGCTCACGCCGCTCACACACTACGTTGACAGCACACGCCGATTGATCCAATCGAAGGAGATGGAATGGCTCAGATGAACACCCCCAGGCGCCACCGGGGAACGATGGTCGGCGCGGTCGGCCTCACCGCCGCACTCGCACTGACCGCATGCTCGGGCGGCGGATCCGGTGACACTGCCGGCGGCGGCGCAAGCGGCGCCCTGGCAGACATGGATCCGGTGACCCTCGTAGTGCAGTCGCCCTACGGCCCGAATCACTTCATGTCTGAAATGTGGGTCGACTACGCGGCCGCGGTCGAGGAGCGCTCAGAGGGCGCGATCACCTTCGACATCTCCTTCTCTTCGGCACTGAGCCCCGTGGCCGAGCAAGAGGCGGCGCTGCGCGATGGCCTGCTCGACATGGCATGGTCGATGCCCGCCTACAACCCCACCGCGCTGCCGGTGAACGCGCTGGTCACCGAGACCGCGTTCCTCACCGAGCAGACCCCGGTCGTGTCGCAGCTACAGGGCTACGGCTCGTCGCAGTTCGGCATGGAGAGCGAAGAGCTGCAGGCCGAGATCGAAAGCGCCGGCATCGTTTCGCTGCTCACCATGGTGCAGCAGATGCCCAACAACCCGCTGCTGTGCAAGGGTGAGCCGGTGCAGAGCCTCGATGACTTCGCCGGCAAGCGCATTCGCGTGCCGGGTGCCGGCTGGGCGACCGAGGTTGAGGCGCTGGGCGCAACGCCGGTGAACCTGGTGCAGGCCGAGGTCTACGAAGCCATGGAGCGTGGCGTCATCGACTGCGCCGTGCAGTCGCCGGGTAACAGCATGGAGATGGGCCTCTTCGACGTCGCCGACTACTTCGTCGTCGACACCCAGGTGAACTTCCAGGGCTGGAACGGCACGCACATCACGATCGCCGAGCGCGTCTGGAACGAGCTGCCGGTCGAAGCCCAGCAGATTCTGTGGGACGAGGCGGGCGAGACCCTGCTGCGCAGCATGATTGACCGCAGCATGGCGGCGGTCGCCGAAGAGCTGCGCCTGGCCGCAACTCAGGTCGAGATCATCGAGTACGACGATGACGTGCGCGAGGCGCTCACCGCGCAGCGCGAGAAGACGCTGGCCGATGTTGACGTGCGCGCAACGGGCCTTCTGGGCGAGGGTCAGACCCTGTTCCAGGATTACGCCGCGACGCAGGCCGACTGGCTGAAGATCGTCACCGAAGATCTCGGGTACTCGGATGCCGAAAACACGACCTGGCTCGAGTGGGCTGAGTCGTACGAAGAAAACCCGACCGACATCGATGCCTTCATCGAGGCCTACATGGAGCGGGTCATGAACCCGAACCGCCCGCAGTAGCTCACGCAGATAGGGTGGGGCGTCGGGCCAAATTGTGGCCCGGCCCCCACCGTTTCTGATCAGGTGGATCGCCCAGACGCCCGGGTGCCGCACCCACCCGCGGCAGCACCGGGCATCGAGCACCTTCACCCCGCACCACCCCCCCGGTCAAGCCGACCCCGTCACCAAGGGAACCCTCATGTCCACTCCACCTGTGGCCGATGTCGCCACTCCCGGCGAGCACCGCCCGCCGACGCGGCGAAGCGTGCTCGACCGTGTGACAAGCTTCTTCGGCGTGCTCGGAGGCGTCGGCGTGCTGGCGCTCATGGCGCACGTCGTGATTGATGTCGCGATGCGCTACCTGTTCAACCAGCCCGCACCGGCGACGCTTGAGGTGTCGCAGTTCTGGTACATGCCGATCATCGTATTTCTCGGCCTCGCGATGGCCGAGCGCACCGATCAACACATCTCGGCCCCCATCGTCTACGACCGGTTGCGCCCGCAGTTGAAGCTCGAGTTCACCATCGTCGGCACGGTGCTGTCGGTCGCGCTGCTGCTCGGCATGGCGTGGTTCGGTCTCGAAGAGGCGATGACGCTGATGCAGCAGGGTGCAATCGGCATCGGCAGCGGGGTGCCGATTTGGCAGCCTCGGTTCCTCGTTCCGTTGGGCTGCACGCTGTTCGCAGTCGAGCTGATTTCCCGTCTGGTGCACCGCATTCGCGAGTACCGCACCGCTTCGCGAGAGGATCACACCGCATGACGGTCACAGAAACGCTCGGGGTCACGCGCTCCGAGAAGAAGCTGCAAGACGCGCCGTACTTCCGCTCGTGGCCGGTGCGCATCGCGCTGTATGGCGTCGCGCTCGGCACCGTCCTCTTCATGTTCTTCGGCGACGTGAGCGCGCCAGCACTCGGCGGTCTCGCGGCCCTGTTCATGCTCTGCCTCCTCTTCATGAACGTGCATATCGGTGTGGCTATGGGGGTCGCCGGGGCCCTGGCGCTGTTCTTGCTGCGTGGATCGGGAGTCGTCGAGGGCGCACTGCGCACCTTGCCCTTCGGTACGACTGCGGTGTGGAGCTACACGGTGCTGCCCATGTTCATCTTCATGGGGCTGTTGCTGTGGCGATCCGGCATCACCGAACGCATCTATGCCGCGGCGACGAACTGGTTGTCGTGGATGCCGGGAGGCCTCGCCGTGGGCACGAACTTCGCCGGCGCCGGCATGAGCGCCATCACGGGGTCGACGGTCGCCACAGTGGCCGCGCTCGGACGCATCGGCCTGCCCGAGATGCTCAAGCGCAACTACGATCCGCGCCTCGCCACCGGTTCGGTGATTATCGCGGGCACGGGCGGGCAGCTGATTCCGCCGAGCATCTACATGGTGATTTACGCGGGCATCGCCTCGGTGCCTGTCGGCCCGCAGCTTATGGCGGGCCTCGTGCCCGGGGTGATCCTCGCGGTGCTCTACGCGTTCGTCATCATCGGTCTGGTGATGGCGATGCCGCACCTGGTCGGGCGCCGCCGCGGCGAGGGATTCGGCGACACCGGCATCACCTGGCGCGATCGCTGGCAGTCGCTCGCGCGGGTGTGGCCGCTTCCGCTGCTCATCATCGTCATGTTCGGCGGCATGTACTCGGGCTTCTTCACGACCACCGAGGCGGGCGCGTTCGGCGCGTTTGGTGCGCTGCTACTCACCTTCCTGTACCTGAAGCCGCGCAAGGCGACGCACGCGGTGGGGCAGTCGCTGAAAGACACCGTGGGGTCGACGGCCGGCATCTTCTTCCTCTTCTTTGGGGCGATGATCTTCAACCGCGCCCTCGTCGTGAGTGGGGTCACCGGGGTCGTCACCGACGCTATCGAGGGGATGGGGCTGAACGCCGTGGGCTTCCTGCTCATGCTGATCTTGATGTACCTCATTCTCGGCATGGTGCTCGATCCGCTCACCATGATGCTCATCTCGGTGCCGCTGCTCATGCCGTCGCTTGAAACCTTTGGCATCAGCCTGGTGTTCTTCGGCGTCTTCGTGGTGTTCTTGGGCGAGCTGGCGGTGATGACACCGCCGGTGGGCATGATGGTGTTCATTCTCTTCAAGCTCGCGCAGCTCAAAGACGTGAACCTGGGCCGCCGGGTCACCCTCGGTCAGGTGTTCATGGGCGCGGCGTGGTTCCTGCCCATCTCGGTGGGGCTGCTTATCTTCATGGTGTTCTTCCCCGAGATCGCCACCTGGCTGCCGAGCCTGATGGCGGAGGAGTAGACCTAAGCTACGCCGCAGCCGGCCGCAGATCGGTCGGCTGCGGCAGCGAGGTGCGCCAGCGAATCTCGGGGCTAATCGTCACCGGGGTTGCCGGCGGCGCCGCCCCATCCGAGAGCGCGATGGCGAGGCGCACGGCCTCGGCGCCCGCGTCTTCCATACATAGGTCGAGCGAGGTGATGGGCGGCTGCGAGGCGCGCGTGCGCTCGCTGTCGGTGAGGGTCGCGAGCGCCAGATCTTCGGGCACGCGAATGCCCAGTTCTTGGGCCACGAGCAGCACGCCGTGGGCGAAGGTGCTGGGGCCGGTGAGAATCGCGTCGGGCCGATCTTCGCGGGCGAGCAGATCGCGCGCGACGCGGATCGACCCCTCGATGCCTTCCCCCTCGTACACCTCGTGGTGATCCGTCGCGAGGCCCTGTTCTGCACACCAGGCGAGATACACGGCGACACCGTCGCGGTTCCAGGCGTTGTCTTCGGTACCCGAAATGTAGCTGATGCGACGGCGCCCCTCGGCGAGAAACGCGTCGAGAAAGGCGCGTGGGGCCAGGGTATGGTCGATGTTCACGGCCCACGGCAAATCTGCATGCGCCGGGTCGGTGTCGATCATCACGAGCGGCACCCCGCGCGAGCGCAGTTTGGCGACGACCTGGTCGTTTCGATACGGGTGGGCGACGATGCACACATCCATGGGCACGCTAATTGAGGTGGGGTCGAGCACGTCGGGCACGTGGATCATCCCGCGCCCCTGCTCGAGCGCGTGTGTGGCGATCGAACCGAGCAGCCGTTGAAAGGTTTCGGTGCCGCGAATCGTGCCGTGAATGGCATCCTTGGGGCGCACGATCAGCCCGATGATGCCGGCCTTCGCGGTGCGGAGGTTCTTCGCCGATGGATTGGCCTGGTAGCGCAGCTTATCGGCCGCGAGCTTCACCCGCTCGACGGTGGCATCTGAGATGGGTCGGCTGCCCGAGAAGACGTGCGAGACGGTGCTGATCGAAACCCCGGCGAGCTCGGCGACATCACGTATGGTCGCTCGTTTGTGCGGCGTTGCACGATTCTGGGGCATGGTTCTCCTTGCCAGACATACTCCTATGAGAGTAGTGTAATTCACACGGTATCAAAACGTTTTGACGATGGTGTATCACCGCACCCGCGTCATCGGAGGGAAATCATGCGCATCGCACTCTGCCAGTTCACGGCGGGCACCGACAAGGCCGACAACCTCGCACGCATTCTCGCATGGGTGCGCGAGGCGGCATCGCAACAGGCAGAGCTGCTCATCCTCCCCGAGTACGCCATGTACATGCCCGAAGAGTCGACGCCCGCCATTCGCGAGGTCGCTGAGGCACTCGACGGCGAGTTCGTCACCGCCCTGCGCGGCGCGGCAAAGGAGCATGGCATCTCGATTATCTGCAACGTGTTCGAGACGAGCCACGAGAGTCGGCCCTTCAACACCTCGGTGGTGATCGACGCGGCGGGTGAAGTGATCGGCACGTACCGCAAGGTGCACCTGTACGACGCGTTCGGGTATCAGGAATCGACGAACCTGCTCGCCTCCGATGCCCCCGACCCGCTCGTGGTGCAGATCGCCGGCTTCAACGTCGGGGTGCTGATTTGCTACGACCTGCGCTTCCCCGAGTGGGCGCGCGCCTACATCGACCGCGGTGCCGACCTGCTCGTGTACTCGGCGGGCTGGCCCCCCGGGCCGCGCAAAGAAGACCACTGGAAGACGATGCTGCGCAGCCGTGCGATCGAGAACACGAGCTACGTGGCCGGTGTGGTGCAGGGGCCGCCGCTCGCGACGGGCGGATCGATGCTCATCGACCCCATGGGTGGCATCACGGGCGAGCTGACCCTCGAAGACGGGCTGATCGTGCGTGACATCTCAGCGGATCACGTGACCCGCGTGCGCGAGCTGAACCCCAGTCTCGCCAACCGGGTCTTCCGCACGGTTACGCAGCGCTGATCGCGGGGCAGGCGCGACCTTAATGCACACGCACTCCCAGATGCCGATGGGTTCTGGGCCGCGGGCCTTGTCGTCCGATCGGCTAGTCGATGTGACGCAATTGCGATGCGGGTATAGAAGCCCTCAGTCAACTCCCTGACCCCGGTCGGAGAGTTGACTCTCGTCGGGCGAACACGGGCGGATCGACCCGACCCTACTCATATCCCCGACCCCAGTGCGGGTCGGGTGCCACCGCTCACGCGCGGGTGATCTAACCAGTGTGGATCTCGCCGCGCGCCCCGGTGCTCTCAGCCAGACCGCAGACACCCCTACTGCGTCGTCGTGTCGAGCCCGCGCTCGAGAATGATCCGCGTGCTCAGCTCATAGTGCTCGCGCAGGAGCCGCCCCGCGAGCTCTGAGTCTCGGTCGAGCACCGCCTGCAAGATGCCCGCGTGTTCGACCTCCACCGCGCGGGTGGTCGCGGTCTCGCTCGGTGCCGCCCAGCGGCGGTAAATCTCGGTGGAATTCGCGAGCTGCCGCGAGAACGTAGAGAGGTGCGGCACCCCGCACCCCGCGAGCAGCGCCTCGTGGAATTCGCGGTGCGCGCGCGACCAGGTTTCGTCGACGTGCGTCGGGTCCTCCGGTGTGCGCCGCGGAGTGCGCGCAAGCCGGTGGTGCGCGCCGATCAGCTCCGACTCCCACTCCAGGCCCCCACGCTCGACAGCCAAGCTGATGGCGAGTTCTTCGAGCGTGCAGCGCACCTCGGTGAGGTCGGTGAGGGTTTGCGGGGTGAGTTCGGGCACGAAGAACCCGCGATTGGGTTCGAGCACGATGAACCCTTCTCCCGCGAGCCGGGTGAGACCTTCGCGCACCACTGTCGTGCTGCTTGAGTAGCGCTTTGCGAGCTGGCTGGGCTGCAGGCGCTGCCCGGGGCGCCAGTCACCGCGAAGCACATCGCGCCTGATCAGCTCGAGAGCAGCGGTGCTCTTGTTGCCAGCTATTCCGTTTTGCATCTCATTAATATACCGACACAATCCAGTTTGAAATAATGCATTATTGGTTTGGTAATGCACGATTAACCTGCTACCTTCGATCCCGGAGCCCAGACAGGGCAGGTCAACGGAGACGAGGAGGACGGATGAGGAAGCACGCCAAGGCACATGCGTACCGGTCCAGTAGCTTGGTTATCGCCCTCGTCGGGATGGCCGCCGCACTCTACGCGATGTCGCTCCCGCTGGGCACCTTCGCACAGCCAGGATCGGGACTCTGGCCGCTCATCGTGTCGATCGTGCTGACCGTCTGTGCACTCCTCCTGCTGGTTACCGAAAACGATCCGAGCGACTACGAGTCGGCAGTCGCGCGCACGGTCGTCGCGGTCTTCGGCTTCCTCCTGCTCGCCGCCTTCATCGTCGGCTTCCAGTTCGTCGGGCTCACGATCCCGTCGCTGGTGCTCATCTTCGTCTGGCTGCGCTGGCTGGCTGGTGAGCCCTGGCGACTCGCGCTCCTGGTGTCCATCGGAGCGACGGCACTCTTCGTGACCGTCTTCGTGGTGTTGCTCAGCGTGCCAGTTCCCAATGATCCAATCGTCAGCCTGCTCACGGGAAGGGGCTTCTGATGGATTTCAGCGATGTGCTCTACGGGTTTCAGGTCGCCCTGCAACCGGAAAACCTGCTCTTCGCCCTGATCGGCGTCGTCATCGGCATGGTCATCGGCATTCTGCCGGGGCTCGGCCCGCCCGCCACGATCGCCCTGATGCTCCCGCTCACCTACGTGATTCCGCCGGAGGCGGCGATCATCATGGTCGCGGGCATCTACTACGGTGCCTACTACGGCGGCACGATCACCTCGGTGCTGCTGCGGCTTCCCGGTGAAGCCGCGAGCGTGGTGACCGTTTACGACGGCCACCAGATGGCACTGCAGGGTCGTGCGGGCCCGGCGCTCGGCATCTCGGCGATCGGCTCCTTCATCGGTGGCGTTGCTGCCACCATCGGGTTGATTTTCTTCGCCCCCGTCGTCGCGCAATTTGCGGTGAAGCTGGGCCCGCCTGAGTACGTGATCCTCGCGGTTGCCGGGCTCGCCATGGTGTCGTCGCTCGGCTCGGCCAAACCCCTGAAGAACGTCATCTCGGCCTGCTTCGGGTTGCTCATTGCCATGGTCGGCATCGACGTGATTACCGGATCAAGCCGCTTCACCTTCGGATCCTTCGATCTGCTCGGCGGGATCGATTTCGTGGCCGTCGCGATGGGCCTCTTCGGCCTCGGCGACATCCTCTATGAGCTCGAAAAGGGTGAGCTGGGCGCGCGCATCAAGGGCAAAATCGGGCGCGTGCTGCCAACGAAGCAAGACATGAAGGACTCGTCGGGCGCCATCGCCCGCGGTTCAGTCATCGGCTTCGTGTTGGGCCTTCTCCCGGGAGGCGGCGGCGTCGTCTCCTCCCTCGCCTCCTACGCCACCGAGAAGAAGGTCTCGAAGCACCCAGAGACGTTCGGCCACGGTGCGATCGCCGGCGTCGCCGGCCCCGAGACGGCAAACAACGCGGGATCCACCGCGAGTTTCTTGCCGCTGCTGTCGCTGGGTATCCCCTCGAATGTGGTGTTGGCGCTCGTCTACGGCGCGCTGCTCATTCAGGGCGTCACCCCCGGCCCCAACCTGATCTCTGAACAGCCGGCCATCTTCTGGGGCGTGCTCGCCTCGATGGTCATCGGCAACCTCATGCTGCTGCTGCTCAGCATCCCGCTGATCCGCCCGTTCATCGCGCTCATCAAGGTGCGCCTCAGCATCCTGTCGAGCCTGGTCGTCGTCGTGACGATGATCGGTGTGTACTCGGTGGCGAACTCGACCTTCGATATGTGGGTCATGCTCGTCTTCGGCGTGATCGGCTACCTCATGCGCAAGACCGGCTACGATCCGGGCCCGATGGCGCTCGCCATTGTGCTGGGCCCGCTGCTCGAGTCGAGCTTTCGCCAGTCGATGCTCATGTCGAGTGGATCACTCGGCATCTTCATTGAGCGACCGGTCGCGCTGATCGGCCTTCTGGCCATCGCCGCGGTCATCGGATTGCGTGTGGTGCTCGGCCGCAAGAAGGTCTTCCAATCCTTACCTTCAGATTCTTAACTCACCCCAACCCTCAACACACAGAGAAGAGAGAAAACAGATGAAAAACACCCGTCGTCTGACGCATCGTGGCGTCGCCGTCGTGGCAGCGGCCGCCGCCGCCCTGGCATTCACCGCATGCTCCCCGGCTGGAGCCGACAGCTCCGCCGACGCAGCAGCAGAGTCGAGCTTCCCCGAGAAGACCATCACCATCGTGGTTCCTTACGCCGCGGGTGGACTCACCGACATCGCCGCCCGCGCCCTCGCCGCGGGCATGGAGGCCGAGCTGGGCCAGACGGTGATCGTTGAGAACAAGGAGGGCGCGTCGGCCATCACCGGCACCACCGAGGTCTCGATGGCGAAGCCCGACGGCTACACGCTGGGGTTCGCGGTCGACAACGCCCTGGCGCAGTCCGAAATCCGCGATACCGCGTACACCTACGACAGCTTCGTGCCCGTGCGTTCGATGTTCACTCAGCCATACGTGCTGGTCGCGGGCAAGGACTCGGGCTTCACAAGCATCGAAGACATCGCGGCGGCCGGATCCACTCCCTATGGTGTGAGCGGCATCGCCAACCCCCAGCATCTCGACGCAGCCGTGCTGCTCGATGAGCTTGGGGTCGAAGGCTCTGCGGTTCCCTTCGACGGCTCGGCCCCGCTCACGCAGGCGCTGATTGGCGGCAACGTGCCGTTCGCAATCGCCGACGTGTCGTCGGTGAAGCAGTACGTCGAAAACGGCGATCTCGTCGCCATCGCAGTACTCTCCTCCGACGGTGAAGAGATCGAAGAGTTCCCCGGTGTGCCCAACCTTGAAGAGCTCGGTATCGACACCTCTGAGATGGTGCTGCCAGTGTGGGGCCTCTTCGCCCCGGCCGGGGTGCCCGATGCGACGCTCGAGACGCTGAAGGCTGCGGTCGATGCTGCGGTCGACAGCGAAGGGTTCCAGAGCGTCATCACCACCAACGGTATGCCCCTGCTGACCGGTGAGGCTGCCGAAAACTGGTACGAAGACGCACGCAAGTCGGGAGCGATCGTGAAGTCGCTCATCGAGAAGTTCAACATTCAGATCGGATAATCAGATGACGCATCGATCTCTCGACATCACGGTCGCGATCACAGGTGCCGGAAACGGGATCGGTGCGGCCATTGCCCGGGCGCTCGCTTCGGCGGGTGCCCGGGTGGGCGTGGCCGACATCAACGAGGAGGCCGCCACCCGCGTCGCCGACGGCATTCGCCAGGCTGGCGGGGAGGCGCTCTCATTGCAGATGGACGTGGCGGATCGCGCAAGCGTCGCCGCGGGTCTCACTCGCCTCGTCGACACCTTTGGCGACCTGGGCGTCATGTTCAACAATGCGGGAATCTCGAAAGAGATCCCGTTTCTCGAGCAGACGGAACTCGACTGGGAGCGCACTCACAAGGTCAACGTCATCGGCACGCTGATCTGCACCCAGGAGGCGGCGAAGCTCATGATCGCGGCAGGTCACGGCGGCAAGATCGTCAACACCACCTCGATCACCGCACGCAACGCGAACGCCCCGTTCGCGCACTACGCGGCGAGCAAGGCCGCAGTGTCGTCGCTGATCCAGTCGAGCGCCCGTGCGCTCGCTCCGCACGACATCACGGTGACCGGCTTCGCTCCGGGTGTCGTCGCGACCGAAATCTGGGAGCAGGTCACCCCCGACCCTGAGGAGCGGGCGAAGAAGATCGCCGACTACTCAAGCCGCATCCTGCGGGGCCGCGTCGCGAGCCCCGACGACATTGTGCCGGTCGCGCTGTTTTTGGCGGGCCCCGGCTCTGATTACATGACCGGCCAGATCATCACGATCGACGGCGGGATGGTGCTCTGATGACCGAGTCGCTCATCGCCGATGTGGTGGTGCTCGGCAGCGGGGCCGCCGGCCTCACCGCGGCAGTCGTCGCCGCGCGCCGCGGGCTCAGCGTGCTGCTGCTCGAACGCGACACCTTCTTGGGCGGCACGACCGCGTGGTCGGGCGGCGTCGTGTGGGCCCCGGGTGCGCGACCCGCGCTCGAAGCGGGCATCGACGACAGTCGCGAACGCGTGCTCACCTACCTCGATTCGCTCTCGCGCGGGTGGATGGATCGCGAGCTCGTCGAGACCTTCGTCGACGGCGCCCCCCGCATGATCGACGAGCTCACCGCCGCCGGCATCGAGTTCGAGGTGATTCCCGAGCTTCCCGATTACCACGCCGAGCAGCCCGGCGGCATGCCTGGCGGTGGCCGCTCCTTTGCCACGGGCATGTTCGCGTTTTCCGAGATCGGCGAGTGGGCCGCCAAGGTCCCGCCGTCCCCCTACTATCCGACCCCGCACCTGGACTGGTCAGAGACCTCACTCGGCTCGGGCGTCGCGCCGAGCGCCGATGATCCGGTGTTCGCCGAACGCATCGAACGCGATATTCGCGGATCGGGCCAGGCGCTCGTGGGCAAACTCCTGAAGGCAGCGCTCGATGCCGGGGTCGAGATCCGCACCGAGGCGCGGGCGATCGAGCTGCAGCGCGCCGACGGCCGAGTGACCGGCGTGACCGTCGAAACCCCGAGCGGATCCGTCACCGCGACCGCCGATCTCGGAGTAGTCGTGGCGACCGGCGGCTTCGAGTGGGACGAGCGGGCGGTGCGCACCTACCTGTCGGGCCCCGCGGGCTGGTCGATCAGCGTGCGCACGAACACGGGCGACGGGCTGCGCATGCTGCAGCGACTCGGCGTGGAACTCTTCGCGATGCAGCACGCGTGGTGGACCACGGTTGCGGAACTCCCCGAGGGCGTGAACCCCATGAACCGCATCATGCTGACCGCCGAGCGGTCGCGGCCGCGCTGCATCATGGTGAATCAGCGGGGCCTGCGCTTTGGCAACGAGGCGGCGAACTACTCGGTGCAGGGCCTGATGCATCACAACGAGGATCCGAGCGGGGTGGCGTACGCGAATAGCCCGAGCTGGCTGATCTTTGACCACGAGTTCGTGCGCACCTACGGGGTTGTCGGCCTGCCGCCGAGCGAGACAGCCCCCGAGTGGTTGACCGGGTACGCGACGCTCAGCGAACTGGCCGAGGCGATCGGCATCGACCCCGAGGGCCTGACGCGCACTGTCTCGGAGTGGAATGCTGCGATGGCTGAGGGGCATGATCCACAATTTGGCCGCGGAATCGGCGCGCACGACCGCTTCAACGGCGATCGCACGAGGCGCGGCAGCGCGCAGGCAACCCTCGGGCCCATTGACGCACCCCCCTATTACGCGCTGCCGATACAGGTGGGGCTGATGGGCACGAAGGGTGGGCCGAAGGTCGACGCGCACGCGCGGGTGCGCGATCTTGACGGAAGCGCGATTCCGGGTCTGTACGCGGCTGGAAACGTGGCGGCATCGCCACTGGGCATCACCTATGGCGGGGCCGGGGGCACGCTGGGGCCCGCGATGACGTTTGGGTTTCTCGCCGGAGAGCATCTTGCATCGGCCGCTCGCTGAGCGCCGATCATCACGAACACACAAAGGAGAGGCGTAATGGGAGTCATTGCCGAGATGGGTCACGTGGCCCTACAAACGAACAAGTTCGAGGAGTCGATCGCGACCGCGCAGGCCGCCCTGGGTCTGCGCGAGACCGCGCGGGTGGGCGGTGACGCGTTCCTGTCTGCTGCGAACGTGCATCACGAGCTGCTCTACCGCGAGTCAGATCACGACGCGGTGGATCACATCGGCCTCGTGGCCGCCAGCCCGGCCGCACTCGCGGAGGTCTACCGGCGGGTACAGGCCGCCGGCATGCCGATCGTGTCGAAGACCCCCCTGGAGGAGGGGATTGGCGACGGCTTCGCCTTTCTCGGACCCGAGGACTACGTGTTCGAGATCTACACGGGCATGGCGCAGTCGCCGAAGCAGGTGCCGGACTTTGGCCCCGACCGCTACGGGCACATCAACATTCACCCGCAGAATGCCAAGCGGATGAAGGAATTCCTCGTCGAGATCCTCGATTTCATGGTCTCTGACGAGATCGGCGATGACTTCGCGTACTTCCTGCGCTGCAATGCCGATCATCACGGCATCGCGATCATCCAGGGCCGCGGCAGCTTGCACCACCACGCCTGGCAGACGCAGAGCATCGTCGACCTCGGCAAGCTCGGCGATCGCCTCGAGGTGCTCGGCGGCGAGCTCATCTGGGGGCCCGTGCGTCACGGGGCTGGCCACAACATCGCCGCCTATTACGTCGAGCCGAATGGCGTGGTGGTCGAGCTCTACACCGACCTCGAGCAAATCTATGACGAGTCCCGCCCGCCCATTCGCTGGGAGGCCGAAGACACCCGGTGGTTCAACCGCTGGGGCACCTACAACGGCAAAGACTTCCGCTCGCACGGCATCTTCCCGACCGCCAACGCCTTCATCCGCTAACCACCGCTATTTTCAGGAGAGTTTCCACATCATGAACAGATTCGTCAGCTACGTTCGCGCAGACGGCACCTCGAGCTGGGGGGCCGTGGTCGATGAGACCATTGTGGATCTCGCCGAGCGTACCGGGGCCCCGAGTCTGGCCGAGGCCATCGCCGCGGGAACCCTCCCGGAGCAGATCCCGGCGGGGGAGGGCGTGCCCTTCGCCGAGGCGCAGCTACTTCCCGTGATTCCCGAGCCGAAGAAGATCATCTGCATCGGCGTGAACTACAAGACGCACCGCGATGAGATCGGCAAGCCCGGGCCCGCGGCACCGATCGTGTTCGCGCGCTACGCCGACAGCCAGATCGCCGCGGGTGAGGATGCGATCAAGCCGTCGTTCAGCGACCAGTTCGACTATGAGGGCGAGCTCGCCCTCATCATCGGGGCCCCGGCCTTCCGCGTGAAGCGTGAAGACGCCGCGAGCGTGATCGCCGGCTACTCGATCTACAACGACTTCAGCGTGCGCGATTGGCAGCGCGCGGCGTCGCAGTGGATGCCGGGCAAGACCTTCCCCGGCACCGGTGGGTTTGGGCCGTGGTTCGTGCCAGCCGATCAGCTGGGCGATGTGACGCAGCTGAGCCTCGAGACCCGCGTCAACGGTGAGGTGCGCCAGTCGGCATCGCTCGCCGATCTCGTGTTCGACATCCCGTTTTTGATCGAATACGTGAGCACCTTCACCCCCCTGTCGCCGGGCGACGTGATCGTCACCGGCACGCCGGGCGGCGTGGGCCTCTTCATGGAGCCCTCGGGCCTCCTCAACGATGGCGACGTCGTTGAGGTCGAGGTGAGCGGCATCGGGGTGCTGCGCAACACGGTGCGCGAGCAGTAGCGAGACGCTTCAAAGCGATTTTAAGGTGGATCAGCCCCGCCCAGCACCCCGGTGCCGGGCGGGGCGTTCGCGTGAATTGGGAAGGAATACCAGATGTGCAGGCAGTGTGAAGGCCAGGTGACCTCCGCGGTGCACGAGCGGTTCAAGGCGATGGGTGCCGCAGATGCGGACGCGCTCGAGCGACTCTTCGAACCCGGTCTGGTGTACGCGCACGCGACCGGCGTGCGGGAGCCTGGAACAGCTGTGCTCGAGAAGATTCGCAGCGGCGCAGCCCGCTACACCGGCATCACCGTCGAAATTGACGACGTGCGAGTGGTCGATCGCACTGCGGTGGTGCTTGGCCGGTTTCGTGCCACGCTGACGACCCCGCAGGGCAGCCGCGGCATTGGGTCACAGTTTGCCGACGTGTGGGTGGAGACAAGCACCGGGTGGCGGCTCCTCGCCTATCACGCGGCACCGATTGCGCAGTAGCCCGGATCACCGGCTGTTTAGCAGTGCGGTTCGTTAGCGCGCGTAGGTCAATCTTGGGAAACGTGGATGGATGTGCATCCTCCTGATGCGATATGGTCATGAAGCTCCTGAACGTAATCCACGAGGCTACTTCGAGTTGTAAGCTCTAGCTCGTTTTCAGTGTCAGGTACCGGGTGGGCCCAAAGGAAGATTTCGTGTGAACTGATTTCCCCCTGAAGAATGAGACACTTTCTGGCCAGATCAACCGCTTCTTCGTCCCGGCCGAGCAAATGCAGAGCCAGCACCTGATTTGCTTCACGCAACATTGATGGTTTCTCCGAAAGGAGGGACGCTCTTTTAAGTGACTGAAGCGCCACTTCCGGATTATCGGCTAGCTGACAAAATCCGAGGTTGTTCCACGCCACAGGGTCTCCGGGGAGCAACTCCACGAGACCCTCAAAAATGCGACAGGCATCCTCCCACTTGCCGTTTATGAGGAACTCGGAAGCTTTGTTGCTAAACGCCTCATGTCGAAAGCCTCGGTGTTCGGGCTTCCGACTACGTGCTATCTCTGAGGCTTGCTCCATGGCCAGTTTCGACAGGAGTTCTTGGGGGACGTCACGTTCAGCAAGAGCTCGGGGGTCGCATCCGCCAGAGTCTCGATCTTGGGCCCAGGCCCATTCAAGAACATAAGACGAGTGACTCCAGTCTTCGACCTCTGTGTTGGTAAACCTCTCCCAAATCCAGACAGCGTGTTCATTCTTCGACGGATAGCCAGACAGTGCTGCGAATAATGAAGCTTGAGGTGCAACTCCACTCAGCGTTGCAGCTAAGTCGTGATCAACAAGTCTTTCGAACCAGCATTCGACGAGATGCCGGAATTCACGTGAGTGGATGTAGTCGAATATCGGCAGTTCAGACAATTGCTCACTGACAGTGGTTGAACTGAAGAGTCCCGAAAACACTGCAACACTTTCTAGGATTCTCCCCTCGCGAATGTGTCGACGTCCTTGTTGTGGGGATCTCTTCTCGAAGGCGGCTTCAGCGGCTAGTAGCCAAGTCCTCTCTTGTGCCCGAGGGAGTGCGTTGAGTGAGAGATTCGATGTCCCTTCGCGATCGAGCAACTCAAGTAAGACCCGCGCCGAAACAGCACCTGCCATGGACCGCGAAAGTCCACTGATGAGTATCGCGTCCATATTTCCGAGCCTGCGGGACAGAATTCCCCAGATGTCAGTCGCTCGATCGAGGCTGGCGGAGACTCCTGAGATGATGTGCTCAATCAGGATCGACCGCAGCGATAGAAGTAGCGAGGTTGTGCCTTGCTGATCTTCGGGGAGTTCCCGCTGTTCAAGATAGAGCTGGGTGGCATCAAACCCAGACCTGCCGGCAACCACCGTCGTTGGTAATTCCCTTCCCTGAAGAACGAGTCCCCCGAGATTTGTTTGAATGACCTTCCTGGCGCCTCCGCCACGCTCTTCTATGATGCTCCGACATTGCTCGCTGCAAGTCGGCTCACCGTCACTATCTTTATAGAACGGGCAAGAGGGAGTGAGATTTGGGAGTGTGCAAGAGTCTGCATAGGACACCAAAGCGTCAAGCAAGAGGGACTCGGTTTTGTTCAATTTCCTATCCCAATTCCGGGTATCTGAAAACTAGGGGTGCGGAGTAATGCTCACAATGGTGATTATTCCTGTACCCGGTCCATAGTGCCAGAAGATTCGCCAGGCTGAAGGAGTTTTATTCTCTACATACGACTCCCACACCTCTTCTCCGTCCGCTCCAGAAAGCGAAACATATTTGTGCGAATGTAGCCCCGGATGGCGAGGGTTCAATTCGATCTTGCCAAGTGCGCGTCGAACTTTCGTGTGTTTTTTTGTGTTCGCTGGGGTATCGAGCGAGTTGAACTGTTCAGCAGCGAGAAGCGTGAACTTCAACCGAAAGGTGTTGCTCACTATTCGCCTTCGTCTTCGGCGAACTGCCCGAAGCTTCCCAGTTCTACGGTCTCTCCCGCCGCGCTCTGGCGTAGTCCTTCAGCGAGCTGTTCGCGCACCAAGCTGTTCTCCCAGACCAGGAGTTCGCGTTTGGGGATCGACACGAGCGGGGTCAGGAGGATCTCGCCCTCGTCGCTGACCGCGATAGCGTAGCGGTCGTCGCGTCGCACCCCGGCCTTGCCGAACGAGATCCTTGCCCGCTCGTCAGCAACCACTTCTCCTGCTGGTACGAAGCTTTCTTTGCCCTTCATGGGACCACTCCTTATGTATTTTTTGACATTACCCATTTTGTGAAATGTGGGCGTAGCCATATGTGGGTAACGATACATGGTTTGCCATGCGACTTCCAGTGCACAGTTATCGGACGACGCATGGGTGCTGTGCGGGACCAACAGAGTTTCCCGGGGCACCCCGCACTGTAGGGCTTGGCCGCTGTTCTCTGACCGCGGGGGAGTTCAGGAAAATCCTTGGAATGTGGCTTGAACGAGGCACCGAGCGCCGAGACCCACTCCGCTGCTGCAGTCGCTGAGCTGGCAGTGCCCGAATCGCTCAGCCGCGGTGCCCCTGCGGGTTCGCCAACTGCAACGCCCACGCGTTGCGGCACGCCTCGGCGAACGAACGCGTCGTGCGCCACCCGAGGCGTTCAAACGCGAGCGCCGGCCAGGCAAGCGAAGTGGATCACGGCATCGAACGTGATGCCGTTGAGCCCGGCACGGGTGGCGTGCGGGTCGGTGAAGTCGGCATGCACAAACTCAATCGGCTGTCCCGACGAGTTCCTCCTACGGCCGCCCCATCGCAAGTGCACGCCACCCGGCCGCACGCCACGCGGCGGGGCCGAGGCAGTTGCGCCCGTCGACGATGAGTTGACCGATGGCGAGCATTCGCGATCGCCGGTCGATCAGTCACCGCAGCATCAGCGCCGGTTGACCTTCTTGATTTGCCCCGGAATGGTGAAGATGTCGATGATGGTGCCGATGCCGAGCAACCCGAAGGTGAGTAGCCAGATGATGCCGCGCGCGATTTTTCCCATGTAGAAGTGCTGCACTCCGGCAACACCAATGAGGGTGAACAGCATCAGCGCGTACGCGATGCCGGCTTCCTTCTTCCCGTATGTTTCTGACATGCCTCGCAGACTACCGGTGGATCGCTTCGCCCGCTGAGCCGGCAAGATTCGAATACCTCAGCCGCGGTACCCCCGCGGGTTCGCCGACTGCCACGCCCACGCATCGCGGCACGCCTGGGCAAACGAGCGCGTCGTGCGCCACCCGAGCCGCGAAAGCGCGAGCGCGGGATCCGCCACCACCGTCGCGAGATCACCGGCTCGCCGCGGGTGGATCACGTACGGCACCGCACGCCCCGAGGCCGCCTCGAAGCCCCGCACCGCTTCGAGCACGCTCGTGCCCACACCCGACCCCAGGTTGAACGCCTGCACCCCGGGCTCCGCGTGCGTGAGCGCGGCGACGTGCCCCTCGGCGAGATCCATCACATGGATGTAGTCGCGCACCCCGGTACCGTCGACCGTCGGGTAGTCGTCACCAAAGACGGCGAGTTGCTCGCGCCGGCCCACCGCGACCTGCGCGACGTACGGCATGAGGTTATTCGGGATCCCGCTCGGGTCTTCGCCAATGCGGCCTGAGGGGTGTGCGCCAACCGGGTTGAAGTAGCGCAGGTTCACGGCGGCGAGCGCGGGCCAGGCCGTGGCCGCGTCGCGGATGATCTGCTCGTTCATCGCTTTCGTCCAGCCGTAGGGGTTGGTGAGGGCCACGCCAACGGGGTGCGTCTCCGCGATCAGCGGGGTCTGCGGGTTACCGTAGACCGTCGCGGATGAGCTGAAGACGAGTCGGGTCACGTCGCGCTCGCGCATCAGGTCGAGCAGCACTAGGGTGGAGTCGAGGTTGACGCGGTAGTAACGGGTGGGCTGCTCGACCGACTCGCCCACGGCCTTAAGTCCAGCAAAGTGGATCACGGCATCGAATACGATGCCGTCGAGCCCGGCACGTGTCGCGTGCGGGTCGGTGATGTCGGCCTGCACGAAGGTGATCTGATGCCCGGTGAGCGCCTCGACCCGGCGCACCGACTCACGGCTGCTGTTGGACAGATCGTCAAGCACGACCACCTGATGCCCCCGCTCGAGCAGAACGAGTGCGGTGTGGCTACCGATGTACCCGGCACCCCCGGTGAGCAAAACGCGCATGATCTTCATGCTATCGGGGCTCAGTGAGGAGCCACGTGCTCGATGCCCTACTGCCGCCCCATCCCGCGGTACTCCCACCCGGCCGCACGCCACGCGGCGGGGTCAAGGCAGTTGCGTCCGTCGACAATGAGCCGCCCAGTGGCGAGCGAAGCTGCGTGCTCGGGGCTGAGCTCGCGCCGGTACTCATCCCACTCGGTCACGACGATCACCGCGTCGGCCCCGGCAAGAGCAGTGTCGCGGTCGAGTTCGTAGTGCAGGTGCGGGTGCACGCGGCGAGCGTTCTCGATCGCCTGCGGATCAGTCACCACCACATTCGCGCCCAGGCCGTGCAAGCGCACGGCGACGTCGAGCGCGGGGGAGTCGCGAATGTCATCGGAGTGTGGCTTGAACGAGGCACCGAGCACCGCGATGCGTTTGGCGACTACAGACCCTCCAAGCCCGTCGACCACGAGCGTTACGGCGTGCTCACGTCGCCGCAGATTGATCGCGTCGACTTCCTTGAGGAATGCGACGGACGAACCGCGGCCCAGTTCCTCGGCCCGCGCGGTGAACGCGCGAATGTCCTTCGGTAAGCAGCCGCCGCCGAAGCCAATGCCGGCGCCCAAGAAGCGACGGCCGATGCGTTCGTCGTAGCCAATCGCATCTGCCAGTTGGGTCACGTCGGCCCCCGTGACCTCCGCGATTTCGGCCATGGCGTTGATGAACGAAATCTTGGTGGCGAGAAACGCATTGGCAGCGACTTTGACCAGCTCTGCCGTCGCCAGGTCGGTCACGATGCGCGGGATTCCCGCACCAATCGCAGCGGCATAGACCTCGTCGAGAATCTGAGTGGCCCTCGCGCCCGCATCGCCAGCAGGCACTCCGTACACCAGCCGGTCGGGGGTGATGGTGTCTTTCACCGCGAAGCCCTCGCGCAAGAACTCCGGGTTCCAAACCAGTGTCGCGCCGGTTTCAGCGACATGAGCCGCGAGCCTGGTCGCGGTGCCCACCGGCACGGTTGACTTGCCGACCACCAGGTGATCTGCATTGAGGTAGGGGAGAAGCCCATCGACGGCGGCCTCAACGTAAGTGAGGTCGGCTGCGTTGCCGTCGTGCCGCTGTGGGGTGCCCACCGCGATGAAGTGCACGGTCGCCTCTGCGACTTTGCTCATGTCGGTAGTGAACCTGAGGCGCCCGGTCTGTCCCGCTTCCGCGAGAATCTCCGGCAACTCAGGCTCAAAGAAGGGGGCTTGCCCTGCAGAGAGCAGCGCGACCCTCTGTGCATCGACATCTACGCCCACCACCTGATGGCCGAGCTTTGCCATACTCGCGGCGTGTACCGCTCCGAGATAGCCGCAGCCGATCACCGATAGCTTCATGCTTTCTCTTCCCCCGTTGGTGCGTGTTCGTGTGAAGGCAGGCGCTCAGCCGCGTTCGGTGAGTTCGTTTTGATGCGCACGGAACCACTCGACCGTGGATCGGATGCCGTCTTCGAGCCCAACCGTGGATTTCCATCCGATTTCAGCGAGTCCGCTCACATCGAGAAGCTTCTGTGGTGTGCCGTCTGGCTTCGTGGAATCCCACACGGTCTCACCCGTGAACCCGACGACCTTGCCAATGATTTCTGCGATCTCACGAATGGTGACATCGGTTCCGGTGCCCACGTTGACCTGTTCCGGCCCGTCGTAGTGCTCAAGCAAATACAGGCAGGCGTCGGCGAGTTCGTCAACGTGCAGGAACTCTCGCCTGGGTGTTCCGGTGCCCCAGTTCACGACCTCGGCCGCTCCGGTCTGCACTGCCTCGTCGTAGCGGCGAATGAGTGCCGGCAAGACGTGTGACCCCCTCGGAGAGAAGTTGTCGTTCGGCCCATAGAGATTTGTGGGCATCGCCGAAATCCACGGCAGCCCGTACTCACGCCGAACCGCCTGCACCTGCATGATGCCCGCGATCTTTGCGATCGCGTACGCATCGTTCGTGGGCTCGAGATGCCCGGTCATGAGTGAGTCTTCGCGGATCGGTTGCGCCGCGTACTTGGGGTAGATGCAGCTCGAGCCGAGGAACAACACCCGCTCAACCCGGTGCTGCAACGCGGCATCGAGCACATTCGTCTGAATCTGCAGGTTCATGCTGAGGAACTCCACCGGGTAGGTTTCGTTCGCGAGGATCCCGCCGACCTTTGCCGCAGCCAACACCACATAACGCGGTTGTGTCTCCGCAAAAAACGCGAACACCGCCGCCCGGTCTGTCAGATTAAGGTCTGTTGAGCTGCGGCCGATGAGGTTCGTGAACCCCGCCCGTTCGAGCCTGCGCCACATCGCAGAACCAGCTAGCCCACGGTGTCCAGCAACATAGAACGGGGCATTCCGGTCAAGCGGGCCCGGGGTGAATTTTACGTTTTCACGTGCCGTGTGGTCGATCCGAAATTCGGATCCGGGGCGCTCGGTCACTTGCCCCAGCTTTCCAGGTTCACCGTGTCGATCCACGGTTTGCCTTCGTGCGTGAGCGCTTCAATATCCGCATCAACCATCAGCTTGGCAAGTTCTCGCCCATTAATGGTGGGGGTCCACCCGAGCTTCTCCTTGGCCTTAGTCGGGTCCCCAATAAGCGCGTCAACCTCGGTAGGGCGCAGGTAGCGTTCGTCGAAGCGCACGTGGTCTTCCCAGTTCAGGCCCACGTGTGAGAACGAGATATCAAGGAACTCTCGCACGGTGATGCCGGTGCCGGTCGCGAGCACGAAATCGTCGGGTTCGTCAACCTGCAGCATCCGCCACATGCCTTCGACGTATTCGGCTGCGTACCCCCAGTCGCGAATCGAATCGATGTTCCCCATGTACACGTGCTCTTGCGTGCCGGCCTTGATCGCGGCTACCGCGCGAGTGATCTTGCGGGTCACGAAGGTCTCGCCCCGACGCGGGGACTCGTGGTTAAAGAGGATCCCGTTCACTGCGAACATGTCGTACGCTTCGCGGTAGTTCTTCGTGATCCAGTACGAATACAGCTTCGCTGCTGCATACGGGGATCGCGGGTAGAAGGGAGTCGTCTCGCTCTGTGGCGGCGGCGTCGCTCCGTACAGTTCCGAAGAGGAGGCTTGGTAGAATCGGGTCTCGATCCCTGACAGGCGTACCGCTTCCAGCAGGCGCACAGTACCGGTGCCGGTGGTGTCCGCGGTGTGCTCGGGCTCATCGAACGACACGCGCACGTGGGACTGGGCGGCGAGGTTGTAGACCTCGTCGGGTTTGATCTGCTGGAGCAAGGTCACCAGGCGCGACCCGTCGGAGAGGTCGCCGTAGTGGAGGAACAGCTTCGCACCCTCGGTATGTGGGTCAACATACAGGTGATCAATGCGGGAGGTATTAAATGTTGACGCGCGCCGGATCAGGCCATGCACCTCGTACCCCTTACGAAGCAGCAGCTCCGCCAGATAGGAGCCATCCTGGCCCGTGATTCCGGTAATTAGTGCGCGTTTCACAGCGATATCCCCTCTTGCGCGGCCAAAAGCGGCTCGCAGACCGAGTCATAGTTTAGCTATGAATTTGCTAGTTGCGAATTCTGTTAACCGGATGGTTTCACTTCTATAAGTAGTGAAGTCAGAGTGTTTGCAAATTTCTCAACAGCAATCTCCTGGCCGAGCACTACGTTGCGGTAGTGGCGTCCTGCGGAGCCAAGCTCTTGAGATCTCACGGGGTCAGCGGCCAGAGCGAGCGCACCTTCAACTAGAGCCCGAGGGTCACCGGCATTGACACGCAGACCCCCACCTGAAGTTTCAATTTCCTCTGCGGTTACGCTTCCCTCGTCGGTGGCGGCGATCACGGGAAGCCCGGTGCTGAAGTAGGACGTGAGTTTGCTCGGCACGGCCATTTCCGCAACTCCGGGTAGCTCGTTCACCAGCAAGACGTCAGAAGCCGCCATAGTGTGCTGGTATTCATCTCCCGGGAGCGGGTCGATGAACTGGAGATGCCTAAGACCAGAGCCGATCGCTTCGAGCTTTGCTCGCTGGTTTCCATCGCCTAGCAGCACGAAACGGATCGGCACCTCCTCCTTCTCCGCGTATTGGGCGGCGGCCACTACGTTCTCGAGCCCTTGCTTGGCACCTTGGTTGCCGGCGTGCAACACAATAGTTTCGTTTTCGCCCCAGCCGAAGCGAGTGCGCCACTCTACTCGGTCTGTCGGAGCGGATTCGCCCAGATGTGTCCAGTTACGAATGACCTCGATCTGATCGTTTGGCACCCCGAGCTGGCCGTTCATGTACCGCTTGAATCGGTCATGGATCGCAATGACACGATTGGAACTGCGGAGTGTGCCGGATTCGATCCAGGTCATGACCTTGGCCACGGCCGCTCCACCTGCTCCAGTCTCTGTGATGCCAAGGCTGTAAAGATCTTGCACCCAGATGGCAGCGGGTGGTGCCGACGGTGAGAGGCGAAGCCTCAACAAGGCCATGGAGCTGGAAACTAGGGCCGGTGACACGAGGAGAACAATGTCTGGCCGACCCCATCTGCTGAAAAGGAGACGCATTCCGAAGCTCAGTTCGGAGAGCAGACGCCGAATATTCGAGGGGGAGTGAGGAACGTAGTGACCCAGCCTTGTGAGGTGAACTCTACCTTGCGACTCCTCCTGCCTCCAACCGCCGTGGCCCGGGTACACCCGCCAACTTGGGTAGTGCGGATGCGCGCTCATTACCCGAACCCTGAAGTCATGCTGTGCAAGACTCTCCGCAAGATTCGTGGTGTAGGGAGCATTCCCGGTAGGTTCGGGTGCGTAGTTGAGCCCGAGTATCAGAACTTTTGGACTTCGAGTGTTCACACTGGCAGGCTACTGTGTGTTTGTCTGAGGTTTTCAACGGGGGTTAGAAATTGGCCGAATCGTCATGGGGTGAGGGCGAAGTGCCGGTAATCTCGCTAGCTGACGCGCCGGGTGAAAAGGCGGCTTGGGATAGGCCGATGGTGCTCGTATACCTCTGGGCTGTTTTCGAGCGGCTCTTTGTAACGAACTCCTGGCAGATTAGCTCTTGGCTGCGGGTAAAGGTGCTCCGGATGTTTGGTGCCGAGATTGGCCAGGGGGTCGTGTTTCGTCCCAGAACTAGGGTTTCCTTTCCTTGGAAGCTGCACGTCGGTGACAACTCTTGGATCGGAGAGGGTGTGTGGTTCCACAATCAGGATCACATCCGTATCGGCCATGATGTGGTGATCTCCCAAGAGTCGTTCCTTACAACGGGCAGTCATGCACATCGGCGCGATATGGCACTCATCACTCGTCCTATTTGCATTGAGGATGGAGCGTGGATCACCTCTCGATGCATTGTGCTTGGTGGTAGTGAGATTGGCACATCCTCGCTCGTTCGCCCCCTAACGGTCGTTAGCGGTAAGGTTCCGGCTGGTACCGTCTTCGGCGGTGCAGGGGTCGAAGGGAAGCGATTTACGTGAGAATTGCGCAAGTCGTTACTTATATATCCCCCGACGGTGCGTTTGGCGGACCGGTCACCGTTGCTGCGGGTCAGTGTGGCGCCCTCGCAGAACGCGGACATGATGTGACGCTGTTCGCCGCAGCCCCCGTCGCTGAGCCTGAATCAAAGATCATTGATGGCTATACGCAGTGGCTACTTCCAGCAGCGACCCTAATTCCAAAAACAGGGTTTGCAGGTCTGAAAGCAAAAGGGCTTGGTAAGAGACTCAAACTGGAGGGAAAGTTTGATGTTGCCCACATCCATATGGCCCGTGATTTAGTCACACTCCCCGCAGCCCAGTACTTTCAAAGAGCTGGAACCGCGACTGTGCTTCAGACACATGGAATGATTGACCGCTCGAATCGTGTATTAGCACGAGCCCTAGATCTTGTCGCTACTCGGCGAATTTTATCCAGGGCGCATGCGGTGCTGTCGTTGACCGCGATTGAAGATGAAGAGCTCTCCTGCATCGCACCGAACGCCAAGGTTCAGCGCATCGGGAATGGAATTAAACTGGCCGATCTTCCTCCATACGAAGGAAGATCGAATGAAGTGATATTTATGGCCAGGTTGCACCCAAGAAAGCGCGCTTTGGCCTTTGTTGAGATGGCAAAACTCTTGCTACAAAAGCTTCCTGAATTTGATTTCATTCTTTATGGACCGGACGAGGGCGAGGGAAAGCACGTTGAGGCAACGATTGCCGCGGCCGGGGCTGAGAGACGCATTCGATGGCTTGGCGCCGCAGACCCTGCAGAAGTACCTCGCCTCTTGAGAAACGCTCGCGTCTTTGTCCTGCCATCATTCGGTGAAGTGTTCCCGATGACCATGTTGGAATCGTTCGTGGCGGGAACGCCAACGATCTGTACTGACTCGTTGGGGATTGCAGAAGACGTGAGCAGGTATGGTGCCGCGATTATTACAGACGGAGATCCGCAGTCCCTCGCTGATGCGGTCGAATCAGTACTTGACGGAAGAGCGCAGGATCTTCGTGAGGGAGCTTTGAGATACCTTCAAGGGGAACTTGATGTTCTCAATGTAGTTCGCAGGCTCGAAACCATCTACGTGGGGGGTGCGGCCCATTGACCCGTCAAGACAACACAATCGGAATCATTCAACCTTTTGTGCCGAATTATCGTTATGGCTTGTTCGAAGCGATGTCCTCAATGCTTGCCGACGAGGGGTTGAAGCTTGAAATTTGGCATTCAGAACCAGATGAGCGGATGGCAGCTCAGGGTAATGCAGTTCAAGGTCCGTGGTCTGTCCCTCTCCGTGAGCGTCGGCTAAAGGTCGCTGGAATTACCCTGAAGTATCGCTCCGTTCATTCTCGCGCTATTCGTGCTCGCGCTGTTGTGGCAGGTCTTGCTAGCACATACCTTGAGACATACATGCTCGCGGCAGATCCCCGAGTCAACCTCATGTTGTGGGGTCATGGGAGAAGCTACACGAGCACCAACCGGGGACCAGACGTCATCGCTGAGCGTTGGCTCCGGGGGCAATCCACCCACGTGTTTACCTATACTGAGAGCGGCAAAGCCTATGTAGTTGGTGACGGAACTTCTTCAGATGCAGTCACAGTACTCCGGAACAGTACTGACACTCAGAGACTCTGGGCGCTACTGGAGAACTTGACGAAGGCTGATGAAACTGAACTTCGCGCTGGACTACAGATCCCAGAAACCGCCAGAGTGGGCCTATTCGTTGGTGCGTACGATGAGCCAAAAAAACTACCAATTCTATTGGCGGCCGCGGATATTGTGGCCGCGAGAGACCCGAACTTCATGCTTGTCTTGGCGGGAGCAGGGCCCGATCAGTCAAGAATTCTCGAGTATGCGCGGACTCGTCAATATGTGCGATCGATGGGTCGAGTCGATGAAGTTATGCTTGCAAAACTCAGCAGAATAGTCGATGTCATCCTGATTCCCGGACGAATTGGACTTGTTGCGGTTGATGCCTTGGCGTTGGGTCTCCCAATTGTGACGACTCAGTATGAGTTTCACGCTCCAGAGGCAGAGTACCTGACACCAAACAAGGATTCAGTGTGGACAGGGAATTCAGTTGAAGAGTATGCGGAAGGGATTTTGCTGCTCTTGGAGGACCGTGAAAGGCTTAAGACAATGTCCCAATCTGCCAAAATTAAGGGTCGTCAGTTTTCAATTGAGAAAACCGCGGAAAGATTTGTAAAAGGTATTCTTGCCGCATTATAAATCTATCGACTTTCCCGATATGGAATCTCTTGCGCTCTAGCTTGAGCCGCGATTCGGAGTCCCGATATCGCTAGAGCAGCTGAGACCTTTTTCATATTCTCAAATCCTCTTTCGGGAAAGTTGAAAATATCCCTAGCCAGAGCACCAAGTACTCCTCGAAATAGCATTAACCAACTCGCGAAAGCTGTCAGGTTGAGTGCTGCAATAGTGAGATAGCCCTTCGGATTTCTACGACCGACTCCCGTGTTCTCCAAATGAAATACGCAAATTTCGTCTACCAAAAACGCCCGGCTCGATCTCTTCCATGCGCGAAGTGCGAAGTCATTATCCTCACCGTAGTTGAAGCGGGCTGAGGGCCCCCCACCAAGTTCTGTGTTAAACCATCCGACTTTCCTGAGTAAACCAACGCGCAAATATATGCATACGGCGCTAATGCGAAGTAACGCGTCGGTCCCTCGCATATTTCGCGTCAGCCCTTGTGAAGGGGGAGACTCAGAATAGCGTCCACCTATAAAATCGGCGTTAAGTCTGTCTGCTGCCAGAATTAGATCTTTGATCACCCCGGGCCAGAAATATGAATCGTCGTCGGGGAAACAAACTAGATCGGAATCCCCTGGTTGTAGCTGAAACAACTCAGACATCCCGACATTCCTCGCGGACGAAGGGCCCATGGGTTCTGTGCGAATGATAGATTCCACAAACTGGTATCTCGAGATATCTGTGGCTTGGTCATCAGTCGCGTCCCTAAGTACAGCAACGACACGACATGAACTTGAGTCGATCGAATCGAGAAGCCTGAAAATTGATCCGTCGTTGATTTCAGCTGAGTCCGCTGTAACAACACACCAGACCGTTACCATGCTGCCCCCTCGGCACTCATTTTGACTTATTCTGAACGAAACACACACTTTTCTACAAAAGAAATGTATATCGTAGTTGAAATGGCCACCGCGATGACCGCCGCAACAGCTGCGCCGACACCGCCGAAGATTGATGCCGAAAATGATATCGCGGATAGAGATAGGACAGCGCTCAAGGATGCTAAGAGCAACCTTGATTTTGCTCGGTTCGAAGCATAAAGTACGTCACCCATTGCGTATTGTATCGACTTTAGTGGCACTAGTAGAGACAAAATCGCTACATAGATCATCAAGTTGTCATACGATGAAAGGATGGTTATTTGTAAGATATGTGCTAGGCAGATAGTCAAAATAATTGCAATAAAAGATCTCGGCAATCCTTTAAGTACGGTTTTCCAGGCTAGCTTCCGTAAGCCTCTCTGATCATTGGTATTAGTTAGCTCGAAATATTTCGGATAAACTACTACACCAATCGCCCGAGCTGGCAACATGGCGAAGCTCACGAGTTTTGCTCCTGCGCCATAGACACCAGTCTCGAAATCATTGAGACTCCAAGAAATTGAAATTCGATCTATGTTGTCAGAAGTCGCTGAAATACTTCCCACAAGGCCAAAGGGAATTCCTCGCCGCAACCAATCAAGCTCCAGTCTTGAAAATGCCCATCCACTGCGAATCCCTTCGCGCGCAAGAAGTATAATCAGCAGAAAAACACCTCCAATTCCAACAGTGAGGACCCAAAAGATCATATTTGGGCCAAAAACGATGAATGACAAGAAGCTGATCCCTAGCTTGGTGGCCGGAACGATAACGCTAACAATTAGGTAGGTCCTTATCCTTCCAGACGCTAAGTCTCCCAAAGCGATAAATGAGCACACTGGATAGACGAGCCCCTCGATTACAAGAACTCCTAGGGCGATAAATAGGTCTCTATCAGTCGCAAGTGCTACTGCAGTCGTGACGGTCGTGATCAGTAATACACCAAGGAGTAAACTGATGACGAGTGACATCGCAATTCTTTGGCCCGAGTTTCTTGCAACCATGGGTTGAATCCACCAGTTCATGCCAACAGTTGCAAGCGGAAGCAAAATGGCTGCAAGAGCAGCCCATAGGACATACTCGCCATACTGTTCAGTACCAAACCCGGCCGCTAATATAAGAAATGTTACGGCAGAAAGACCAGCTTTCGCAGCTTCTACAAAAGTGGCTATTCTGAATTCGCGCCTTTCACTCATCTGAAGGTAAGAGGTCGACACGCGAGATGAAATGAGCCATTACGCCTTCCCGCATGCGTCTTCTCTCCCCGATAGAGTTTCACCATTTTTGCATGCAGAATCTTCAATTGCAAAATACGTGAGGCTAAATACTCGAATGGTCTCAATCTTAAGTGACTTTAGTGTGCAGTCAGTCTTACCATTTCTAAGTCACGCAAATTTTAGCACTGAAGCGCCCTGGGTTTCTTAGAGTGATGTGCCCTGTCTCTAACGGAGTCGGCCTGTTGGAATCTTGGTAGCAGCGCCACCAAGAAGGAGGCCGGCTATGAGCCGTTACCCTGAACCATTCAGACGCAAAGTCCTCGACCTACTTGCTGATGGCAAGCCCGTGAAACACGTCGCCGAGGACCTCGGCATCAGCCAGCAAACCATCTATAACTGGCGCAAACAGAGCCTCGTTGACAGAGGTGACCTCCCGGGCATGACCAGTATCGAGAACGCTGAACTCGCCAGCGCACGGAGCCGTATCCGCGAGCTTGAAGAGGAAGTACGAATCCTGATTCGAGCGCGGGAACTCTTGAAGGAGGCACCCGACCCACAAGGGTCTCCGCGGCCATCACGGTGATGGCCGCGGAACGTCTCCCCGTTCAGAAGGCCTGCCGACTGCTCGGGGTGTCTGAGTCTGGCTACTACGCCTGGAAGACTCGTGCCCCGTCGAAGCGTGAGATTCGGCATGCGTGGCTCCTCGATCAGATTCAGGCCGTTCATGAGGCGACGCGGGGCGCGTATGGGGCTCGCAGGGTGTGGGCCGAACTCACGATGGGGTTAGGCCTGCAGGTGGGGCGTTCCCAGGTCGAGCTGGTGATGTCCCGCGCGGGTTTGCATGGCATTCCAGGACCCCGGGGCGCCCGGAGATCCCGACATGAGGCACCTCTCCCAGGGGATCTTGTACGGCGCGAGTCCCTTCGAGAGCATCCGAACATGTTGTGGGTCACTGACGTAACAGAGCATCGCACGAGAGAAGGGAAGATCTACTGCGCGGTCGTGTTGGATACGTTCAGCCGCAAAGTGGTCGGCTGGGCGATTGATAGCGCACCGAATGCTGGGCTGGTATCGAACGCGCTATACATGGCGATCGAGACGCGAAGGCCTGGTCCCGGGACGGAGATTCATTCGGATCACGGCACTGTCGGCGGATTCAATTGGTCGTCGCAACACCACCTGTTTGCAGCAAGTGTAGGTGCTCGTCGAGAGCCTCAGCCGGAGTGCGCCAGCCGAGTCGTTTACGAGGTCGCGTGTTGAGCGCGTGGGCGACGGCTGCGAGGTCGTCCGGGGTCCACCGTGAGAGATCGGTGCCTTTCGGGAAGTACTGGCGTAGTAGCCCGTTCGTGTTCTCGTTCGTGCCACGCTGCCAGGGACTGTGCGGGTCGGCGAAGTAAACCGTCAGGCCGGTTTCGATCGCGAACTGGGCATGAGCGGACATCTCCTTCCCGCGGTCCCAGGTGAGGGAACGTTTGAGTTCCGCTGGCAACGCCCTCATCGCTGTCGCTAGCGCCCTATTCATCGACAGTGCGCCGTAACCGGAGAGTGCCGGCCCGTTCTTGATGATCGGCTGTTCCCGCCAGCCGTCCTCGCGGGGCAGGTGAACGAGCGTGGTGAACCCTGTGCTGCGTTCGACGACGGTGCCGATCGCGGACCTGTTGGTCCCGATGATGAGGTCGCCCTCGTGGTGACCAGGTATGGCTCGGTCTTCCGCCTCGGCGGGCCGCTCACTGATCAGGACATCGGCGGTGACGTGAGCCCACGGCACTCGCTTGGACCGCGCCCGCGGCATCCGCAGCGCCCGTCCGGTGCGCAGACAGAGGATGAGTTCGCGCTTCAGAGCGCCGCGGCTCTCGATGAACAACGCCTGGTAGATGGCCTCGTGGCTGATGCGCATGCTCTCATCATCGGGGAAGTCGAGCTTGATCCGGTTCGCGATCTGCTCCGGGCTCCACCCCGAAACCCACTGGCGGTCCTTCCGGTGAGGTTTGTTCCTCCCGGTCCATTGCGGTGACACCGGCCCGGCGACGACGCTGCCGTCCGGTCTTCGGATCTGGCCGGAGAGCCGCTCCTGAACGTATTCGCGCAGCCGAGGGTTCGCGGCCAGCTTCGCGATCTTCGGTCTTCGTGCGAACAGCTCCGCCTTCCACTGCGCGACCGAGGCGCGGTAGTCCAGCTTCCCGCCTCGCGTCGCGGCGTTTCGGCGTAACTCTCTAGAGATCGTCGACGGGTTGCGTCCCAGCGCTCTCGCGATCGCCCGGACCCCGGCGCCCGTCGCTTTCAGGATCGCGATCTCCTCGCGCTCAGCCAGGGTCAGATAGCGGCCCGACGGCGTCGGCCATGAATACGGTGACATACCCCCTGATTCTCGGAACCACCGCGACCCCATGACCGGCGCCACGCCGATCGCGATGCCCGCCTCGGTCGGGAGTAGCCCGGTGCTGATCTTGCCCCAGAACTCACGCTCCTTCTCTCGCGGGTGCGAGGGCGCGCCGGGTGACCGCATCGGTCCTCGCCCGGTTACTTCTTTCACCCAGTTCGATGGTCTTCCCACAACACCCTCCGATCAGGTGTTGCTTCCACCGGTTGAGCCCAGTGTCTTCACGAGTTGGGTATTCACGGAGCGCGCACAGAGCGCAGGGCTGATGCTCTCGATGGGCTCAATTGGTTCGTGTTACGACAACAGCATGATCGAGTCATTCTGGGGGCACATGCAAACGGAACTCCTGAACCGGAAGTCGTGGCGGACTAGGCTCGAGCTTGCGAATGCGATCTTCGAATATCTCGAGGTGTTCCATAACCGCAAGCGCCGTCATTCCAGACTCGGGATACGCACACCGGTCGAGTACGAGAAACTATACGAACAAACACAGATACTGCGATCGGGAATCTAACCAAGCGACTCCATCAATCCCGGGGCACATTAGAGCCTCCAACAAACCCAGGGCGCTTCATAAAGGCGCGCGAATATCGACTGGAATCACAAAACTCGCGTGGTGCCTTCCGGGATATTTCTGCTTGTTTGGCGAACGAACAGGATTGAAAACAAAATGATCACAAGCATTCCGGTTGCCTGCAGTAATGAGCCGCGTAAAAGGATGAGGCAGTATAGGGGAAGAATTGAGGCGGCGATCGCGCTGTGTCCCCCGTTAGAGAATGCCGCTGTTGCGGATCTATCTAGTCGAACGAAAAGCCTTCCCAATGCGAAAAAACAAACTATTACACCGATGAGTCCGAAATTTACATACGCTTCAGCCCACAAAGGCGCTGAAAGGTTGGTGAATCCGTAACCCTGGTGCTGAGCTAAGAGGACCCCCGTATCTAGTGCTTTCTCGTTCCAAATGGATCTGGGAACCCAAAAAAACAGGACTCCCAACAGTTGATTTCCCCAAGTAATACCCTGGTCTTCAACAAATCGAAGAGAATTTGAGAGAGTCCAAAAAGCGTCATAGTCTCCATTGCCTAAATACTCGGAGACAAACGTTTCACGATTTTCCACTCCCGATCGCGCAGTAGCGTTTCGGTAGAAGTCTGCTATGGGAAAAACAAAAACAAAAGCAAAAGCAAGTAACGCTAGACTGATTCGTGTTCGGGCTTTTGACGCAAATCCTCCAAGAGCGCCCAAGTAGCTGCCGTAAACAGTCCCCATGTAATATCGAGGGCTACTAATCGGGTTGATGTAGGTAAAGGCCGGAATGGCGAGAAGCCCTCCCCACGCAAAGTAGTGTGCCGCCTTCTTCTGACGCTTCTTTAGCCATATTCCTTTCTGAAATAGTGCTTGAGAGGCCACAAGCACTGGAACGAACGCAAGGCTATTGAGAACGGCGTATTGAGCTGAATCACCCCATGCGCCATTTTTGACCGAAACCAGGTCTCCTCGATTAAGAAAGAGGGAACTGAATCCAATAGCACCTACTCCGTAAGCAAAGAACACGACTCCAAACGCTGCCAACACGACCGCTCGTGGCGTCGAGATATCGACTTGCGATGAGTTGTACGTTGGTTTTGCCTCCTTCTTTCGAAAAAATAGACCAATTTCAAAAGAAAAAATTCCTGTGGCAATAACAACGGCGGTTGGTGTGTCATAAGCGTGCGGAATGCCGGGTGTAGTGGAAGAAATATCTCCCGAAATTATTTGTACAGTTGGAGATATTCCGAAGAAAACATACGTGAAAAGCCAAAATACGAATTGAAATATCTCAGGCTTGCCTGCCGCCAATAGGACAGACATTCTGATGCCTGAATAGACTAAAATCCCAAGTGTTATCACCCACGCATGGCTTCGATCTGAATTTGTTCCAAGCTCAGAGAGTATTAGATATGGTGTTAAGAGCGTCAATAGCAATGTCGCTACTACGAAGGACAGTACATCAGACGCTGAAGGTTTCGGCCGGCGTAGACCTGGTCCCCAAGTTGGGGTGGCTCTAGTCATTTGCACAGTCTTATCCTAGTCTCCACTCATTTGTTAGGTTGAGTGAACTTGAGCCTTAACTTATGAGCGACGTCAACTTGAAGGATCTGGCTCCTCGACTTGGCACTTGTTTTTGAGCGGACGGGTGGTAGTTATGAGTTGGAACGCGAGGCTCAAATCAGTTGAAGCGCTCTTGTTAAGTGAACTTAATATTTTTGAATCTCGTCCAGGGGTGTCGCCGCGCTGCGTGGTGGTGGTGCATGCTTCAGGAACTCAAATAGCTCGGTTGCCAGATCCGGGTAGTCTGGTCAAATTTGCTGCAATACCGTTTGGCCGGACGCCCTAAAGCTGTGTTGCGGCCATCTTGAGGACAACCCGTACTTGATACCTGAGACGGTATATTTCGCCCGAAAGTTTGTGGCGACTTCAACTACTTACTAGAGTGACTTGACTTACAAAGTCTTGCCTGTCCCCCTTGTTGTTACGTGTGTGTATTTGGTTATTTGCCACTTAGTCAGCTAATGCGCGCTTCTTGCGCACCGAGCTGGCGATGAGGAGTCCGCCGCCGACGAGGGCGAGTGCCCCGCCGCCGACCCAGATCCACAGTGCCTGGTTCGAGTCTGAACCGCCGACAGCGAGTTCGGAGGCGGAAGCCGATCCACCAGGAGTGGCCACGGTGATCTTCCAAGTCCGCGTCCAGCCCGTGCCTGAAGCGGCAGCGGTGAGGTTGTAGGTGCCTACGGCCCTGGTCGGCAGGGTCACCTTCGCGGTAAGCGCGCCCTGAGGAGTGGCGTTGAGTACCCTGCTCTGGGTGTCGATCGCGGTGCGGAACGACGCGATTGTGGCACCCGCCTCAGCGTTCTCTCCGTTCAGCGTGAAGCTCACTGGCTGGTTGGCAACGAAAGATCCTTCGGGAAACCCGAGGGTCACCGTGCCGCCCGGAGCAACCGACGCGGGAGGCGCCTGATAGGAATCGTCTGCGGGATAGCCCTCGCCAACCGCCTGCGCCATCGCCGGAGCCGCTAGGAGCGCCGCCGCCACGAGTGCCAGCGCCGCGGTTGCGCGCTTCAAGAAGCGTGAATTCATGTGTGTTCCCCCAGCAAGAGTGCATATGTCGAGCAAAACCGCGTGTCGGCATTACACATACTCCGCCTAACGATACACGAGGCCTAACAGAGGCGGCCGTTGGGGTCGGCGCCGGTGTGCTGGAAGGTCGGGGTCTGCTGCCAGGCCAACTCTGCCCCCGCGTGGTCGATTGCGAGATACTCGAGCTCAAGCACGCTGCTCTGCCCGGGCGCGAGCCTCGGATTCCAAGTGGCGAGCGAGCGTTCGAAAGCGAACTCTGACGAGCCCGGACCCTCGGGCGCCCCATCGAACGTCATGCGCTGCAGCTCGAAGCCCGGGGGCGCGTAGACCTGTGCGAGCGTGAGGATGTCGCCCTTGGGCATATCGACGAACCAGCCGCCGCCGGTGATGTAGTCGGGCAGCGTCGCCCCCGCATCGGCCGGAGCCGTGTTCGTGAGCGTGATGCGCAGCGTGACGCGCGGATCCACTGCGTCTACCGGGCAGCCGCCCGAGACGACCTCGACACTGCTCGCGAGGTAGTAGTCCATCTTCGAGCCGGTGCCGTCGTTGAGCAGCATCGCGAACCGCGCCTCGCCTGGCGTGCTCTGCGGTAGCGTGCCGGCAATCTGGCTGCCCGCAATGACGGACTGTTCGGCCTCGATGCTGCTCCACACCCGCACCCGGTTCTCTTGGGCTGCGGTCGCCAGCGCGCTGATCAGCGCGACCGGATCGTAGCCGCCCGAGGCCACCGCGTCGAACACCTGGGCGGCCGCATCGGCGAATACCAGGTCTTGCATGGCCGGCTCGGGGTACGAGATGTAGACGTCGTGCAGGAGAAACTGCACCGCGTTCTCGCTCGAGAGGGTCTCGCCGCTGGCCAGGGTGATCGGGCCGGTGGCGCCGAGAATGCCCGCGAGCGTGAACGGGTCAAGCGCGATCACGGCCTGTGGCCGTGTGCCGAACTGCCGCTCCCACATGGTGACCGCGAGCTCGCCCGAGAGCGGAAACTCGGGTGCGTAGGTGACGTTCTGGATCCAGAGCGCCGGCCGATCCCCATAAATACCGCGAATCTCGGGGGGGAGCGTCATCACCGGTTCGTCGAACTTCGGGAAGTCGCGGGTGGAGGCCTGCTGCGCGAGTGAGATCGCGCCCTGGTCGGTGTGCACGAGCGCCAGCGCCCCGGGAATGCCGACCGTCGAGCGCAGCTCGGCGTTGTTAAGGAAGAGGAGGAGCGTGTCGCGCGGGCCGTCGGCGCCGAGCAGCGCGGGCACCAGTTGGGTGGCGCCGTGCACCGCGTGCACGCCACCCGAGACCGGGGCCAGCTGGGCGGCGAACTCGTCGACCGCCTCGGCAAGCGGGCGCAGCAGCGCATCGGTGTCGATGCCGGCCATCGCCGCCTCGACCTCGGTGATGCGTGCGGCGGCGTCTGCGGCGACGGGTTGCATTGCGAGCAGGGGGGCCGGGTCGAGTCGACCATCGACCGGTTTCAGCGCGGCCTCGAGTTGCGAGGCCGGCTGAATGAGGGGCACGCCGATCTCGCGCACCACCGCGTCGAGCGAGTCGGCGGTGATGCGGAACGCGGCGAGGTTGTGCCCAAGGCCCGGCACGAACTCGGCCGCGCGCCAGATCGGGTCGGAGGTCAGGCCCGCAGCGCGCTCGGTGTGTGCGCCCGTCTCTGCGAGCGCGGCGGCCGCCGCAGCGGGGTCTGTGGTGAGCTGTTCGCCGATGCTCGTGACCGCGGCGCGGGCCGTCTGCACCTCTTGGTACGCGAGCCAGCTGCGGATCCCGATCCATGCGGCAATTGCGACGATGGCTGCGAGCAGGCCGACGATGATCCACACCCACGTGCGGCCACGCCGGCGCCGTGGGCGGTGGCGGAGGGCTGGGGCGGAAGTCGTGTCAGTCATCGCACCCAGCGTACTCAGGCGAAGGTGCCAACGAGCAGCATGGCCACCCCGGTCACGTTAAACACGAGGTGCACGCCGATCGCCGAGCCCAGGCGGCCGGTGAACGCGGCCAGCGCGCCGCAGGTCAGCCCGACGAGAAACGTGGTGAGGCCGGTCACCAGCGGCCACGGGCCGGGATTCAGCAGCACGTGCCCGGCGCCAAACGCCGCCGCCACCAGCACGACGGCCATCCCTGTGCCGATGCCGCGTGACACGCCCGCTGTTGCAAAACCGCGGGCCGCGAGCGGCTGCAGCACCCCGCGAAACACCAGTTCTTCAACGAATGGCGAGATGAGGATTGGCACCGCCACCCACCAGATCCATGCCCCCGGGGCCAGCTTTCCGTCGAAGAGCACCAGGCCCGGCATGACGAACCCGCCGGCCGGGAGGGCTTCGAGCGCCACCGCGACGCTGCGCAGGGCGATGCCGAAAAGCAGCGCGTAGGCGAGGTCGATCGCCGCGAAGCGGGGGAGGAGCATGAGCTTTGTGGGATCCGCCCCCAGATTGCGCGTGGCGGCCGGCGCGGGCGCGGCGGGGGACGATTCGATCACGGTGCCCAGCCTAGCGAGCGACATCTGCTCGAAATAGGAAGTTCATTGAATGCCGCTAGACTGCTCGTCGGCGCGCCCGCGGTGGGTGCACGGCAGGAGGGGGCCCTGGTGCGGATCATTATGGTGTGCACGGGCAACCTGTGCCGGTCTCCGCTTGGCGAGCAGGTGCTGCGCGCCAAGCTCGCGCACCTGCCGGCCGCCTCCTCCGGGCGACTCGTGATCGAGAGCGCCGGTACGCAGGCCGAAACCGGGCAGCCGATGCCCGAACCCGCGGCCAGGTGGAGCGCGCGCCTCGGCGGCGAACCTGCTGGGCACGGCAGCCGGTACCTCGGTGAGCCCGTGTTGCAGGGTGCCTCGCTCGTGTTGGGCATGGAACGCGAGCACCGGGCCCGAATTGTGGGGCTCGCCCCGGCACTGCTGCGGCGCACGTTCACGCTGCGAGAGTTCGCCCGCCTCGCCGCCCATTTCGACGACGAGGCGCTCGCGCGTGCCGTCGACGGCCCGTTCGTCACGGCCGATCCCGAGTCGCGACTCGCCGCGGTGCTCGGGCTGCTCTCCGACACCCGCGGCATGACCCCGCCGCCCGGCGGCCCGGCCGAGGATGACGTCGTCGACCCGTATCTGCGCAGCGAAAAGACCTACGCCCTCTCTGCCGAGCAGATGCAGCCGGGCCTCGACGCCGTCGCCCGCGTCCTCTCACTTCCGGTGCTATGGCAGGATTGACGCAGGCTGGCGCTGGGCGCCTGGCACATCGACTTGCGGGGTTCGCCCCCGCTCAAGGGGGAGGTCGCACGCATGGAACTGCGTGACTACATTCGCGTGCTGCGCAAAAACTGGCTGCTGATCGTGGTGATCACACTCATCGGTGTGGGGGCGGCCGCGGCATACTCGCTCACCCGCACCCCGCTGTACGAATCGACCAGCAAGGTCTTCGTCTCGGCGCAGGGCACCTCGTCGGTGGCCGAGCTGCAGCAGGGCAACTCGTTCACGCAGGCCCGCGTCTCGACCTACGTGAGTCTCGTCTCGACGCAGACGGTGCTCGTGCCCGTGATCGGCGAGCTTGAGCTCAACACCAGCAGCGAAGAGCTGGCGGAGAAGGTCAGTGCCTCGGCCGCGCTGAACACCCTCATCATCAACATCACCGTCTCGGATTCCGACCCGGTGCTTGCGGCCGAACTGGCCGACGCGATCGCCGAGAGCCTGGCCGTGACGGTCGAGGCCATCGAGCGCCCGGCGGGCTCAGAGGTGTCGCCGGTGCGGCTCACCCAGGTGCAGCAGGCGCAGGTGGCGAGTGCCCCGGCCAGCCCCAACGTGCCAGTGAACCTCGCGCTCGGCCTGCTCGTCGGCCTCGCCCTGAGCATCGGCATCGCCGTGCTGCGCGAGGTGCTCGACACCCGCGTGCGCAACGAGCGCGACGTGCGCGAGCTCACCGAGTCACCGATCCTCGGCGGCATCGCCTTCGACCCGAAGGCGAAGGAACGCCCGCTGATTGTGCAAGAGGATCCGCGGTCGCCGCGCTCCGAATCGTTCCGGGCGCTGCGCACGAACCTGCAGTTCATCGACCTCGACGGGCGCAAGAGCTTCGTGGTGACCAGCTCGATCCAGTCGGAGGGCAAGTCGACGACCGCCGCGAACCTCGCGGTCGCGATGGCCGACGCGGGCCTGAAAGTCATGCTGGTCGACGCCGACATGCGTCGGCCCAAGCTGGCCACCTACCTCGATCTCGAGGGCGGCGCGGGGCTCTCTGATGTGCTGGCCGGGCGCGCGCAGCTCGCCGACGTGGTGCAGCGCTGGGGGCGACAGACGCTCTACGTGCTGCTCGCCGGCACCGTGCCCCCGAACCCGAGCGAGTTGCTCGGCTCGAAGGCCATGACCCAGCTCATCGGCGATCTTGAGAGCGCGTTTGACGTTGTGCTCTTCGACATGCCGCCGCTGCTGCCTGTCACCGACGCCGCCGTCGTGGCGAAGGCGGCCGGTGGCGCGATCGTGGTGGTCGGCGTGGGCCGCACCACTCGGCATCAGCTGGAGGGCGCGATCGGGAGCCTCGAGCAGGCCGGTGCGAAGGTCGCGGGTCTCGTGCTCTCGATGATTCCCACCAAGGGGCCCGACTCGTATGGTTATGGCCGCTACGGGTACGGCCACTACGGCTACGGGTACACCGCGGTCGCCGAGCCGAAGGGCCGCCGGGGTCGCCGAAGCAAGACACCGGCAGCGTCGTAACGCCGCGTTCTGCACGAACACACTGACTGCGCACACACACTGGGGGAGAGGCTGCAATGGGGCGAGCACGCGCGCAATTTGCGCTGAAGCCGCTGCTCACGTGGGCAGGCGTGGTGGTGCTTACCGTCGTGGTCTTTGCCCTCGTGATGGCCTCGCTGCAGCTGGGTGCTGCTGCCGGCGAGCAGCCGGAGCGTCGCCCGGTGGATCTGGCCGCCGAGCTGGTCGACCCCGAGCCCGTACCCACGGAGGAGCCACCCGCGCTTCCTGAACTCAGCCCCTCGATGGCGTCGCTCAGCCTCGCCGACGAGACGGTGCTGTGGCGGGCCGCCGCGGCCACCTGCACCGTTGGGGCGGCTGCGGCCACCCCGGTGGCGATGGAGCGCTCGGACGATGCGCAGACCTGGGCGGCCGTCACCCCCGCAGGTATCGACGTGCGCGAGGTGCTGTGGCTGCAGGCCATCAACGCCGCCACTGCCGAGGCCGTCGTGCGCGTGGGCTCCGAGTGCGAGACTCAGGTGCTGCGCACCTTCACCGGTGGCGACTTCTGGCAGGCCTACCCGGCATCGATCACCGGCGCCGCCGCAGTCGATGCGGTCGCAGGCGTGTTGCGCACCCCGACCGCCGAACTGCCCCTGCCCTGCGAGGCTCCCGCGCGGGCGGTAGCCGGGGCACCCGCCGCGGCCCCCGTCGTCGTGTGCGTAGACCAGGTTGCCCAGTGGATCTCCGGCGTCTGGCAACCGATCGCACTCGCGAACGTGGTCGCGGCCTCGGCCGCGGCAGACGGGGCCCTCGTCACCGCACGCGAAGCCGTGGCCGAGTGCGATGGCGTGCTGCTGCAGCAGTGGGGTGCGGATGGCGTGAACACCACGCAACTCTGCACGCCCGGCAGCGGGGTGCTCGCAGTGCAGGCCGCGGGATCCACTGTCTGGATGTGGAGCACCGCAGGTATCGAAACTGTGAGCTGGGAATCATGATCGCTGAGCAGGTCGATACCGCTACGCCCGCGCTCAACTGGCGTCACCGCTACGCGCGCCGTCTGCTGCTCACTGACCTGCTCGTGCTCTTCTGGGTGGTGTTTGGCACCCAGATCTACTGGTTTGGCACCGGCAACGCCGACGTTGCGATTCGCGATGATGGGCGCCTCTCCAGCGTCTCGTACTGGCTCTTCTCTGCCGGGCTGGTGCTCGTCTGGGCATGGGTGCTCGGCCTCTTCGACTCCCGCGACCACCGCGTCATCGGTTCGAGCTCAGACGAATACAAGCGCATCTTTCACGCGAGCCTCAGGCTCTTTGGCCTGATCGCGATCTTCGCGTTCCTCCTGCGCATCGACGTGGCACGCGGCTACCTGCTCATCGCCTTTCCGCTTGGCGTGGTGCTGCTGTGGGCCTCCCGGTGGCTGTGGCGCCAGTGGCTCAGCGCCCAGCGCGAGGTCGGCTCGTACAGCGCTCGGGTGCTGCTGGTGGGGCGATCCACCTCGGTGCTGCGCGTCGCCCGCGACCTCGCACGTAACCCGTATGCCGGGTACTGGGTGGTGGGGGCCTGCGTGCCCTCGGGGTCGCACGAAGACCTGGAGGAGCTCGGGGTGCCCATCTGGCGCTCCGTCGACGACGTGCAGACCGCGATGGCCATCACCGGTGCCGACACGGTTGCCGTGACCGGTGCCGAGGAACTGCCCGCCGAGAAGGTGCGCGAGATCAGCTGGGGGCTCGAGCCGGGCCGGCAGCACCTCGTGGTGACGCCAGCGCTGACCGACGTGGGTGGGCCGCGCATCAGCACGAGGCCCGTCGCGGGGCTGCCGCTGATCCACGTGGAAATGCCGCGATTCTCGCGCATCGGGCGCATCATCAAGCGGTTGACGGATCTCGCGTTCACCGGCCTCATCATCGTGCTCGTGTCGCCCATCATGCTTGCGGCGGCGATCGCCATTCGCTTCTCCTCGCCCGGGCCCGTGCTGTTTCGGCAGGAGCGGGTCGGGTTTCAGGGCAACACCTTCACGATGCTCAAGTTTCGGTCGATGGTGACCGATGCCGAGGCGAAGCTCGCCACGCTGCAGCGCGACGAGACGCTCGGCGAGAACACCGTGCTGTTCAAGATGAAGAACGACCCGCGAGTGACCCCTATCGGGCGGATCATTCGCCGCACCAGCATCGACGAGCTGCCGCAGCTCTTCAACGTGTTCGCGGGGCACATGTCGCTTGTGGGGCCGCGCCCGCCGCTGCCGCGCGAGGTGGCGCTCTACGACACGCACGTGCACCGCAGGTTCCTCGTGAAGCCCGGCATCACCGGCCTGTGGCAGGTGAGCGGTCGCTCGAACCTGTCGTGGGAGGAATCGGTGCGGCTCGACCTGTATTACGTCGAAAACTGGTCGATTGTGGGCGACCTCGCGATATTGTGGAAAACTGCGAAGGCCGTCGTAAAGAGTGACGGATCCTACTGATTTCGTCGGTTCATGCGGGCTTAGTCGGGCGATTTCGTCGGTTTATGTTTACTTCAGTGTGGATGATGCCCCGATTTTTACGCGATGTTAACCTGCCGGACTCGCAATGTTGGACGAAGTCAACTACGTTGGAGCTATGTGTTTAATGTGACCGAGAGACGCTTCAGCGTATTCTCAGTCAAAATGGGGGGAAAGAATCAATGAAGACTTCACGTATTCGGAAAGTAGTCGCTGGCTTCGCGCTGGCCGTGGCCGCACTTGTCGCCGTTCCCGCCGCCGCTATGGCTGTTGACGCCTACCCGCCGGCCCCGTCCGACGGCTACACGGGTCAGACCGTGGTCGCGCCGGGTGGCACCACTACCATTACTTTCGGGGCAACCCTCTTTACGCCCGGTGAAACCGTGACCTTCTTCCTCACCGGCGAGAACGCCGCGGGTGCCACTCTTGCGAGTTTCCGCACCGTGGTGAACAACTCCCCGTCGATCAACAAGGTTGCTGGCGCAAGCGGCACTCCCGTGGCGGTCACGCTGCCGGCCAATGCGTCGGGCACCTACTCGCTCAACGCAAGCTCCCCCTCGAAGGGCACCGTATCCGTTGCCATCTCCGTGGGCAGCGCTGGCGCAGGTGGCGCTGCTGCAGGCGGCGCTGGCACCGGCCTTGCAACGACCGGTGCAGCGGGCGACCAGCTCCTCTGGGCATGGGTTGCCGGCGGCGCACTCGCATTCGTCGGTGGCGGCGTGCTGGTCGCAAGCGCAGTGCGCAAGCAGCGCAAGCTCGCAGAGTAACGCTCCACTTTCTCTCCTCGAAACCGCCGTGCAGCCTTCTGGCTGTGCGGCGGTTTTGCTGTGTATGCTGCGGCAAGGGAGGACGCCGGTCGTAAGGAGGCTGGGTCGCCGCGAAGCGGAGGCGGTCAGCAAGGTGCAGTCGGCCAGGAAGGTACAGTCGAACTATGCCCTTTCGACTGAGCCTCAAGAAGCCGATCCGCAAATCGATCTCTGAGGCCGCAGGGAAGGTGAGTGGCCAGGCTCACATCTTTTTCGACTTCTTCAAAGACTGGCGCCGGTATCGGAAAGCTGCCATGACGGCCGAAACCAGCGCTGGCAAACTCGAGGGCCTGCACCTTGAAGCGCAGATTACTCGGGACTACCATCGCGTGGAAAAGGGATTGTCGCTGGGTGCACCGAGGCGACCCTTCGGCGCCGAACTCTTGCAGCGGCTCAACGCACTGATGCCTGAAGCCGAAGCTCGTCATCCTTCCGGTGACTGGGTGGTTGCCGCACGAGATGCTCGCGACGCGCTGATTGAATGGAACTCGGGGGGAGTGCCTGACGATGAGGTGGCCCCGATAGCAGTCGGTGGGGATCGCCTGAGCTCAATCGAGTCGATGTTCGCGACCCGTCACAGCGTGAGGGATTTCTCAGACCAACCTGTCGGCGAAGACATTCTTATCCGAGCAGCCGAGCTCGCGCGAATATCTCCCTCGGTCTGCAACCGATCACCGTGGACCGTGCGGTACTTCATGGCCGATGAAGCGCAGAAGGTGCTCAAGTACCAAACCGGGAACGCCGGCTGGGGCGAATCCGTTCCGGTCGTCGCGGTGGTCTCGGTAGATCTGGCCTACTTCGCAGGCACCGGTGAGAGAAATCAGGCGTTCATCGAAGGCGGAATCTTCTCGACCTCTCTCATGTGGGCGCTCCACGGGCTCGGACTCGATTCTTGTATGTTGAATCTGAGTCTTCCTACCGAGCCCATGGACAGGTTGCGTCGTGCGGTCGGAATGCATGCATCCGAAGTGCCGATCATGATGATGGCAGTCGGGTACGGCCGCGAGGGTCACCGGGTCACCCGATCGCCGCGACGCTCGGTCTATGAATTTTGCGAGGTCGCAGCGGGGTGAACTCGCTCGGGGCGATCGTGCCTCGAGACGCGGGTCGTTGGCGGTTTTCTGGCTAGGCGGTGGTCTTCTTCGCTTTGGCTGGACCTAGCGCTCGCTTTGTAGGGTGCTCGATAAGAATTGTGGGTCAATATTTGGGCCCAAATTGACGCTCGCGGGTCGTGAATGTCGGTAGTGCCTGGTTGACTGTACATATGTTCGAAGACGATCCCACTCGCGGCGAAGCCGCCCCGCACGGCCCGGCAGCTGCCGCGGGTGACGCGCGGGCATCGCGGGTGCGAATTGTTGCCGCGACTTCTGCGGGTGGTACGGGTGGTGCAGATGCGGCAGGTGGCACAGGTGGTGCAGCTGCGGCAGGCGATGCAGGTATGCCATCTGTTGAAGCAGCCGGTGTGGGCCGCGGTGGGCGCGGAAAAGTTGGCGGGTCTGGCCTGATCCACGATTATGATCTGGCGTTGCTCGCCGGGTATCGCGACGACTGGGTTGCGGCGACGAAACGCAAGGCCGAGGCCGAGGCTGATCAGGCGCGGGCCCTTGCGAAGATCGTGGCGTTGTCGCAGCATGTGCGCGAGGAGGTGGTGCCGGCTGCTTCGGATCCGCACGATGTGGTGTTGCGGTCGTTCGTTGCGGAGTGCGCGACTCGGGTGCATGTGAGTGACCGTGCGTTGCTTGAGCAGTGCTCGCAGGCGTGGAATCTTGCGACCCGGTTTCCGGGGGTGTTGACGGCGTTGGGGGTGGGGCAGGTCACCACGGCGCATGTGCGCGCGATCGTGGCTGCGGGGGCGCAGCTGCCGGGCGGGGCCGAGGGCGCCACGGTGCGAACTGAGTTCGAGGCGCGGGCCTTGGAACTTGCGGCGGAGCTCACCCCGGGTCGGTTGCGCACGAAGTTGCGGCAGTTCGCCGAGTCGCTGAATCCGGTGTCGCTTGAGGTGCGGCATGAGGCGGCGGTGGCGTGCCGTCGGGTGTGGGTGCGGGAGCTTGACGACGGGATGGCGGAGGTCGGGGCGGAAGTCTCCGCGGTGCTGGCGTATGGCATTTTCGATCGTCTGACGCAGGGCGCACGCGCCACGAAACGGGCGATCGGTGCGACGGGGGCCGCGGATCCGGATGTGGATGTGCGGGGTATGGATCAGCTTCGCGCCGATATCTTCGCCGATTTGCTGCTCACCGGTGTGACCGGGAGCCCGTGCGAAAACGATGCGGAGAGGTGTGCTGGCCTTGCCGATGCTGCCGATGCTGCCTACGTTGCCGGAGACGCTGGTGTCGGGGGAGCGGGCCGCGCATGGCGGACCCCAACGCATCGGAGCGGGATCCACGGCCTCACTCCAACGATCACCTTGCTGCTGCCGACCGGTGAGCGTGCTGAGCACGCGACTCTTGCCGGGTACGGGCCGATCGACCCGGTCACCGCGCGGCAACTCTCCGCGACGTCACCTGGCTGGAACCGGGTCGGGCTTGACGATGACGGCGGGGTCGTGTCGACCGACCGGTATCGGATCACGGAGGCGATGCGGCGCACGCTCGAGGCCCGCGATCAGCACTGCCGGTTCCCGGGGTGCCGGATGCCGACCCACTTCTGCGATGTTGACCACACGGTGGAGTGGATGAACGGTGGGGAGACTACCCTCGCGAATGCGTCGTTCTTGTGTCGTCGTCACCACGCGCTCAAACACCCCGATCTGATGGACACGGCACGGTGGTCGGTGCGGCAAGAGGGTGGTGGGGTGCTGGTTTGGACCAGCCCGCTCGGTATGGACCACACCGACCGCCCCGAGTACGCCTATGCCGGGCCACCGCCACCACCGTCGTCACCTCAGCCACCCCCGCCAGCACCGCCACCGCCGGGGTCACCGCCACTGATCCCACCGCCGTCACCGGCGCCGGGCCAGGGGAGAAGTGTGCATTCAGAAGGTTCCGAATCGCCCCCGGGGCCGGAACAGGCGCGAACTGTGCCGCCAGAAGTTGCCGAGCCGCCGTGGGGCCCCCGCAATCTTCGAGGGAGGAGGAGCCCTGGTGATCCACTACAAGATGAGTGAGCAAGATCGACCAGTTGCCGCGCAGCTGGCGTGCTTGCATAATGAAAGCATGAAGAATGTGCTGATACGCGACATGCCTGAAGACGTGCACGCGCGGCTTCAGGCACGGGCTCGAGAGCGTGGGCAGTCGCTGCAACAGTATTTGGCGAACGAACTCCGCCGACTCGCTGAGGCTCCGACTCTTGACGAGGTCTTAGCGCGCATCGAGACTCGCAGCGGTGGGCGGGTCGGATTCGCGAAGGCGGTGAGCGATCTCGAGGCTGAGCGATCCGCTGATCGCAGTACCGAGCGAACCACAGGGTGATCCGACAGATGATGGTGGTCGACGCCTCGGTGCTCGTGAACGCGATCGGCGATGATGAGCAAGCCGGCGCCATCGCACGCAGCGCGCTCTCGGGTGTCGACCTCAGCGTGCCAGACCTGGTTGATGTCGAGGTGATGTCGGTGTTGCGTCGACGCTGGCTTGCTGGTGATCTGAGCGAGATGCGATTCGCCCAGGCGGTTGAAGATCTTGCGACACTGCCAGCCGTGCGATACCCGATGCGGTACTTGATGGGCCGCGCCTTTGAACTTCGCGCCAACGTTACGCCATACGATGCGAGCTATGTGGCGCTTGCGGAGGCACTCGACTGCGTGCTCCTTACCGCAGATAGCCGACTCGCGCTGGCGCCCGGCCTACGCTGTGAGGTCAGGGTGATGAGCGCGTGAGTTGCGCTGGGTTGACGCTGGGTTAACACGGGGTTGACTCAGGAACGAACTGAGAGAGAAACGGCAATGAGTGATCACATCGTCGACGAGGCGTGGCTGACCGAACTGGTCACCGCGTGGCCCGGGGCTGAAGCCGGGGAGAAGCCCGAGTGGGAGACCTTCGTGCTTACGGTCGCCGGGAAGATCTTCGGCATCTTCGGGGTGGGCAGCGGCGAGCTCCTCCTCACGCTGAAGGGCGATCCGCTCGACAACGAGGCGTTGCGACAGGAGTTTCCCGAGGTCGTGCCCGGCTACCACGTCAACAAGAAGCACTGGATCTCGGTGCTGCTCGCCGACTCGACCCTCTCTCGCGACCACCTGGCCGAACTCATTGAGGAGTCGTACGCGCTGGTGTTTGCCTCTCTCACGAAGAAGTTACAGGCAGAGCTTCGCGAAACGCACCGCATGAATCGTCTCACCCGCGGGGAGGAGTGAGCCGGCGCTTCAGGACTGCTTGTTCTGCTAACGCTTTTAGCGCTTTTGGCATTTCTGGCATTTCTAGCGCTTCTGGCACTTCTAGCTCTTGTTGCGCTTCTTGTCCTTCTTCTCGTCGGGGGAGAGGGAGATCGGGGTTGTCGACGCGATCTCGTCCGAGAATTCCTCGGGGTGCACGACCGTAATCGACTCGGTGCGGTCGAGGGTGAGCCGCCACATTGATTCTCCGCGGTGGATCCGCCCCGACGTCACCAACCACACCAAGCCGCCGATGCAGCCAATCAGCGCGGCGATCGCTCCCACGCCGATCGCCCAGCGCGGGCCCATCGCGTCGGCCACCCACCCGATGATCGGCGCCCCGATCGGGGTGCCACCCATCAGAATTGCCATGTAGAGAGCCATCACGCGACCGCGCAGCGCAGGATCGGTCGTGGTCTGCACCACCGCGTTCGCCGTGGTGAGCAGCGTAACCACCGCAAACCCGGTCAGCATGAGGCTTGCGGCATACAACCAGTAGCTCGGCATGAACGCCGAGATGATGCTCGCGACCGCAAAGAACCCCGACGCGCCAATTACGACGCTGATGCGCGCACGGTCACGCCGGGCCGCCAGCAGCGCACCCGTCAGCGACCCGATCGCGAGGATCGAGGAGAGCAAGCCGAAGCCGTCGGCATCCTTCCCGAATTCCACCGCCATGGTCGAGGCGATGATCGGGAAGTTCATGCCGAACGCGCCCATCAGAAAGACGATGAGGAACACGACGAGCAGGTCGCGGCGCTTCGAGACGTAGCGAAACCCCTCGAGCAGATTCCGCTTCTGGGTGCTGCGCACGTGGGTGGGAAGCTGATCCACCCGGAGCAGCTTGATCATGACCAGCATGATGATGAACGTGGCCGCGTTGGCGAGAAACACCCAGCCCGAGCCGACCGCCACAATGGTGAAGCCGGCCACCGCCGGGCCGATGAGCCGCGCGGTGTTGAAAGCCGCCGAGTTCAGGGCGACCGCGTTCGACGCGTTCTGCAGCGACACGATGTCGGTCACGATGGTCTGCCGCGCCGGAGTGTCGAACGCCATCACCACACCGAACAGAGCCGCCAAGAGATACAGGTGCCACAGCTGCGCCTGGCCGCTGAGCAGCAGCAGCCCGAGCAGCACCGCGAGCAGCGTGAACGCCAATTGCGTGACGTACAGCACGTGGCGGCGATCGAAGCGGTCAGTCACCCACCCCGTGACCGGCACGAGCAGCAGTGGCGGGGCGAACTGCAGCGCCATGGTGATGCCGACGGCGGTGGCGTCGTAGTCGGTGACCTCGGTGAGCACGACCCAGTTCAGCGCGGTCGCCTGCATCCAGGTGCCCACGTTTGAGACGAGCGCGCCGATGAACCACACGCGGTAGTTGAACGACGCGAAGGAGCGGAACATCGCGGTCATAGGCTGGCCAACTTGTTCAGGGCAGCGGTTGCGTCGTTGAGTGAGCGCTGCTCGTCTGGGGTGAGTTCGTGCATGGCGCTCGCCAGCCAGTTGGTGCGCCGGCGTTTGACCTCGGTCACGAGGGTGGATCCCGCCTCAGTAATCTGCACCGACACCTTGCGGCCGTCTGAGCTGTCGGCGACGCGCTGCACGAGGCCCTGCTCTTCAAGGCAGTTCACCGTGCGATTCATGGAGGGGGCAGAGACGCGCTCGCGGGCAGCGAGTTCGCCGAGGGACATGGGGCCTTCGTGAGAGAGGACAGCGACTACGACGTGCTGAGCGTCGCTCAGCTGGTTCGCGCCGCGCTCGGCACGCAGGCGGCGTGCCAGGCGAAAGACCGCGAGGCGCAGATCCGCGGCCTCCTGGAAGTGCGGGTCGGCAGGGCTCTCTGTGGGGTTCTCGGTGGGTCGTACTGCAGGCATATTACTTAGTCTAACTAATTAGGCTTGCTAAGTAAATTTCGGCAGGTGCAGATGGGGAAATTCCGTACCGTGTCTGTACCGTGTCTGTACCGTGTCTGTACCGTGTCTGTACCGTGTCTGTACCGTGTCTGTGGTGTGGTGTGGTGTGGTGCGGTTCGGAACTCGTCAGCTGTCGAGGAGACGGCGACGGTAGTCGAGCTCGCGCTGCCAGTCGCGCGTTTGGGCTGCGGAATAGGGGAGGCGCAATTCGGTGAGGTCGCGAAGCGTCGACGCGGTGCGCGCGAGGAGACGGTCGAGGCTGCGTTCCGCCGCACGCTGCGGGAGGCCGATCCGCTCGGCGAACCGCAACGCCTTGCGGCGCGACAGCCCGCGCTTCGAGCCTGAAATCGACAGAGCAGTTGTTGCGTCGCCGTACACTGCGGTAGACGGAAGGTCGTAGGCGGGGCTGATGCGCCACTCGCTGTCTCTCTGGATCATCGACACGTTCTTGGCGTGCTGATCGCCGTTGCCCGTGATCACCGCGAAAAGCACCTGCTCGAACAGTGTCTTTGCGGCCACCGGTCGCGCCGCGCAGTGCTCGATCAGCGCCAGCGATGTTTCTTCTGCGGTGACGTGATACTTGTCTGCAGGCCAGATGCCGAGCACCTGCGAAGCGTCTTCAACGGCGAACTTCGTGTCGCCCTCGCGGTCAAACCGGGTGACGATCAACAGATCTACCCCCATCGCATCGGTGGCAAGCCGCCACTCGGGCACGCGCAGCCCCGACTCCCGTGCCACGCGCAGGAACGCCGCCTCGTTGCGCACGACGTGTGGAAAATCGGGAGGATCGAGCTTCACGATGACGCTTGCGCCAGCCTGGGCGCCGTGCAGATTCAGCATGCGTCCCGAGAACTTGTCTTGAACGCCTGGTATCGAGACACTGTCGTAGTCTGCATCGCCCAAAAGTTCGAGAATGTTCAACTGAGAGATGTCGGCGGGCAGGTTGAGCATGGGGACTGGCCTGGGCGCGTCCCCTGATTCGGTAATAGTGACATCGCCGATCACATCTCCACCCACAGCGAGGAGCAGCCCGAACTCGTCGTCGGCCGAGGTTTTGAGTGCGCGTCTCAGCGCCGAGAGCCTGCGACCCTCGGGGAGGAGCCCCGCAAAGAACGGCGGAACTGCACCACCTCTCAGGGTGATCGGATCGGATCTGCGGGGGAGTGAGGTAGCAACCGCCGGCCCACCCGATGTCAGGTACTCGGGGAGGTAGCGAAACTCCACTGCCTCTCGTGTCTTGCGGAGGATTGCGGCGGGCACGCCGTGTTTGGTGACGGTCGCGACGGTCGCGTTGGCGTTGGCGTTGGCGGTATCGGTGGTGGTGTGGGCCAGTGCTTGATTGCGCTCACTCATGAGATCCGGCCTTCAACGCATGCAGGGTCAGGCCGAGCGCACTGAGTGTGGCGACGAGCACGGCGAGACGGATCGTTGGCTTTCCCCGTTCAAGCTCGTGGATCGAACGCACGGCAACGCCTGCCAGATCAGCAAGGTCTTGCTGCGTAAGTTCAAGCTCACGGCGCCGAGCGCGAATCGTGGCACCGAGCGAAGCTGCCACGTGTTCCGCTTGGGAGGTGTACTCGTCCATCTCGCCTCCGATTTTGTGTGATCGTGCAGAAATGCCCGATGGTTCGGCTTAGTCTACGCATCTCGGGTTTGAATCTGCAAGATTGTGCATATTGTGTTGGTTTTGCGCCATCCGAGGCATCTGATGTCATAAAATGTGCGCGATCGTGCACCCGGCGGGAAGAGGTGCGGAAACGCAGCGGCCCCCGCGATCCACCGGGGGTGAAATCGCGGGGGCCGCTCTCGTGCGAGAAATTACCCCTTGAAGGTCTCGAAGATCTTCGTGTAGTTCGACATTTCCTCGTTGTTGCAGGGGGTGACCGGCTTCGCGCCGTCGTAGCCCTCGGGAACCACGATCGCCGAGCTATTCTTCAACTCGTCGCTCATGAGCTCGTCGGTGCCCTCAACGCCCGAGGCGTACGCCTGGAAGTTGACCGCGACGGCCATGTTCTCGGGAACGAGCATCCAGTTCAGGAACGTCTTGGCCTGATCCACATTCTTCGCACCCGACGGGATCGCGAAGTTATCCTGCCACAGCGCGATGCCCTCCTCCGGGTACACGAACTTTAGGCTCGGGCGATCCTGGGCGGCGCGGTGACCGGCACCGTTCCAGATCATTGCCATCGCCTGCTCGCCGTTCGCGAGACGCTCCAAGATGCCGTCGCTATTGATGGTGTCGACGCGCGGCTTGAACTGCATGAGCAGATCCTGTGCGGCCTGCAGCTCGGCGCCGTCGGTGGTGCAGAACTCACCGCCGGTCACGCGCAGTGCCGAGTTCACGACCTCGGTCTGATCGTTCATGGTGCCGACATTGCCGGCCGAGGCGGGCGGGTTGAAGTAATCGGCCCACGAGTCGAGCTCTTCGGTGATCACCGCGGTGTCGTACATGAACGACGTGGTGCCGTAGAGATACGGGGTCGTGTACTTGCGGCCCTCGTCGAAGTAGACATCCATGAAGTCGTCTTTGATGTTGCCGCCGTTGGGGAGGCTCTGCGAGTCGAACTCGAGCAGCATGCCGTCGTTCGCGAGGATCTCGACCATGTAGTCGCTCGGCACGACCACGTCGTAGCCGGCACCGTCAGACGCGCGCAGCTTCGCCTCGAGGCTCTCGTTCGAGTCGAAGAAGTCGACGTTGAGCTTGATGCCCGTCTCGTCGGTGAACTTCTTCACGAGCTCGTCGGGGAAGTAGTCGCTCCACGTGTAGAGGTTCACCTCGCCGCTCGTCGCCTCGACGTACTCGGTCGATGCGGTGGCCTCGCCGCCGCCCGAGTCGGAGACTCCGCCGCCGCAGGAGGTGAGGGCGAGCGCGCCCACGGCCGAGATGGCCAGTGCTGAGGCGATCCTGCGCCCCGTTTTGGTATTACGCATGTTGCTTACTCCTTCGTTGTGATTGCCAGAAAGTGATGAGGGTGACGACGATCGCGAGCACGAGCAGCATCGTTGCGATGACGTTTACCGCGGGGCTCGCGCCGCGCCGGATCAAGCTGAACAGGAACACCGGCAGCGGGGTTGCGCCGGAGGCCGACAGGAAGTTCGAGATGATGAAGTCGTCGAGCGAGATCACGAACGCGAGGATCGCGCCCGAGATGATGCCGGGCACCAGCAGCGGCAGCGTGATGCGCCGGAACATCTGCCAGGTGTTCGCACCCAGGTCGGTCGCCGCCTCGAAATAGGTGGTGCCGAGGCTGCGCAGGCGGGCGCGGATCGGCATGAGCGCGAACGGGATACAGAACGAGGTGTGCGCGAGCATGAGTGCGGTCATTCCGGGTGGCAGACCGATCATGCGAATGAAGCCGAGGGTGGCGACCGCGAGCACGATCTCGGGAATCACGAGCGGGGCCGTGAGGATCGCGGTGGCGATCGCGCTGCCCTTCGCGCGCAGCCGTTCGACCGAGAGCGCGAACAGGATCGAGAAGACCGTCGCCACGATGGTCGCGACCACCGCGATCTGCAGCGACACCCACACCGAGCTCAGCAGGTTCGCGTTCTGCGCCACCTCGCCGAACCAGCGCACGCTGAAGCCCTTCCAGATGAGCGCCGAGTCGCCGTCGTTGAAGGCATAGATCGTGGTGATCAGGATCGGCACGTAGAGGAACACGACGCCGAAGATCGCGATCGGGGCGATGCCCGGGAAGTCGCGCAACCGCAGCGCGCGCGGGGGTTTGCGGGGCTGTGTCACAGGCTGGGCTGCCGCGGTGGATGGCACAGCGGCGGCAGCGCCGGGAACGCCGGTCGTTTCGGCGGATCCACTGCTGGTGGTGGGTGCGGTCATAGTGAGATCTCCACCTTCTTGCCCGACTTTCTCGAGTACAACGCAATCGCGATCAGCGCGACCATGAGCAGCACGAGGGTGATCACCGAGAGCGCCGCGCCAAACGGCCAGTTGCGCGAGTCGCCAAACTGCGACGCGATGAGGTTGCCGATCAGCAGCACCTTCCCGCCGCCCAGCAACACGGGCTGCACGTACGAGCCGAACGCCGGCATGAACACGAGCAGAATGCCCGAGATGATGCCCGGGGTCGCGAGCGGCAAGATAATGCGGCGGATCACCGTCGACTTGCGCGCCCCCAGGTCGTACGCGGCCTCGGCGAGGCGGAAGTCGAAGCCCGCGAGCGACGCGTAGATCGGGAGCACCATGAACGGCAGGAACGTGTAGATCAGGCCGAGCTGCGAGGCCATCGGCGTGTAGAGCAGATCCATCTGCGGGAGACCGAACGCGGCGGCCCCGGTGTTCACGATGCCGTTGTCGTTCAAGATCAGCATCCACGCGTAGGTGCGCACGAGGAGGTTCGTCCAGAAGGGCACCGTGATGAGCATCACCAGCAGGTTCTGCTTCTTCTCGGGGCGAGTGGCGATCCACAGCGCAATGGGAAACGCGAGGATCAGGCAGACGATCGTGGTGACCGCGGCCTGCCACAGCGAATCGCCGAACACCGACAGGTAGCGCGGGTCGAAGGCCGTGTTGCCGAGGAAGTCTGACTGGAAGAGGAAGTTGACGTAGGGCTCGAGCGTGAACTCGTAGATGATGCCGCCGCCGGTGGGCGGGCGAGACATGAACGAGAAGATGACGATGATGACGAGCGGGCCGATGGTGAAGAGCGCGGCCACGATGAGCGCCGGGATTACGGCGATCCAGGGGAACCGGCCGGGCACCTTCGGCTGTTTCTTGCGCTTCGTCGCGAGCGGCACCAGGTTTACGCCCGTGCGGTCATCGCGCACGGTGGGCGCCTCGGGGGCGGTGCCGGTGCCGAGGTGCAGGCTCATTGCGCGGCCTGCGTCGGGGCGTCTGGGGTGGCTGCGGTGGCTGCGGTGGGCTGCGCGCCGGCGGCCTGCGGTGTGGCGGGCGTCGCGGGTTTCGCGTGCACCGTGGCGCGGCCGGGGGCCCCGTGCCCCGCGGCGGTCTCGGGGGTGAGGGGCCGCAGCGCCACTGGGTCGGCGTAGAGCGACACCTCGGCATCGGGCTGCACCTCGGCGGGGAACGGCGGCGGCACCCGCACCGCGAGTTCCGTGCCGTCGGCCAAAGTCACGTTGCAGCGCAGGTCGGTGCCCATGTACACGAGCTTCGAGATGCGGCCCGACGCGAAGCGCACACCGGTCGGGGTGAGGCTCACCCGTTCGGGGCGAATCGTGAGGGTTACCTCGCCATTCGGGGTGTCAACGACCTTGGGCAGGGTCACCGGATCGCCGCCCGGCAGCGTCACCACGAGGCGCTGATCCGCCCCGCCGTTTTCAAGGCCGTTCTCGCTGTCACTCTCGTTGACATGTTCGCCACCACCCCCGACACCGCCCACGCGCTGCGCGGGGGTCGTCACGAAGTTTGTTTCGCCGATGAAGTCGGCCACGAAGCGGCTCGCCGGCTTCTCGTAGATCTCTTCGGGGGTGCCGATCTGCTCGGGGCGGCCCTGGTTGAAGACCGCGATGCGGTCGCCCATGCTCAGCGCCTCCTCCTGATCGTGCGTGACAAAGACGAAGGTGATGCCGGTGGTGCGCTGCAGGCGCTTCAGCTCGGACTGCATGCCGCGGCGCAGCTTGAGATCGAGCGCGGCGAGCGGCTCGTCGAGCAGCAACACCTGCGGCTGCTTCGCCAGCGCGCGGGCGAGGGCGACGCGCTGCTGCTGGCCGCCCGAGAGCTGCGCCGGCTTGCGGTTCGCCATCTCCGACAACTGCACGAGTTCGAGCATCTCGGTGACGCGGGCGGCCACCTCCGCCTTCGGGCGCCCCTCCATCTCGAGGCCGAACGCGATGTTTTGCGCGATGGTCAGGTGCGGAAACAGCGCGTACGACTGGAAGACCGTGTTGACCGGCCTGGCGTGCGGGGCAAGTTGGTCGATGCGCTGATTTCCCAGGTGGATCTCGCCGCCGTCGAGGGTGTCAAGGCCGGCGATCGAGCGCAGCAGGGTGGTCTTGCCACACCCCGACGGGCCGAGCATCACGAAGAACTCGCCCTGTTTGATGGTGAACGACACGTCGTCGATCGCGTTGACGTGCGTCTTCTCGGGGGTGATGAAGGTCTTGCGTGCGTGCGAGATCGTGAGTTCGCGCGAGGGGGAATCGGTGGGATTGACGCGGTCGTGCCCGCTGATTGTCGGGATGGGCGTGGTCATATATCGCCTGCTTCCTGAAAACCCGAGCCCGCATCGGTGCGAGCCTGTGTCGTTGATGCTCGCGTGGATGCGAGCCCGTGAAGTCGGGGCCCGCTTCGGTGCGAACCCTTGTGATCGATAAACCTAATGCGGTTAGATAAGGAGCGCAAGGGTCGAAATGCGACCTTTTCCGCATGGTTACCAACTTGAAATCTTGAAGCGACAACCTTGTGAATGGTGCAATGGTGCAACAGGAGGTGAGTGATGGGCGAGATGCCGAACCCTGATGCGGATATTCCGCGCAAAGCCGGAAGGCCCACGCGCCCCGCCCTCACCGAAGCCTCCATCGCCCGCGAGGCGCTCGCGATCATCGACGAGCTCGGTTGGCCCGCCTGCACCATGAAGGTGCTTGCCCAGCGCCTCGGGGTGCGTGCGCCCTCGCTCTACCACCACGTCGACGGGCAGAAGGGCATCGTCGACCTCGTTCGCGCACTTGTGGTGCGCGAGATCCACACCCCCGAACTTGACCGGCAGCCCTGGGACGAGGCGATCCACACCTTCGGTCTCGCCTACTACCGCGCCTTCGCGCGCCACCCAAACACCATTCAGGTGCTGTCAACGACGCCGGTGCGCGACGCGGGCACGCTCGCGATGTACGAACTCTTTCTGCGCACGCTCACCGAGCAGGGCTTCGAGTCGGTGCGGGCGTTTGAGGCACTGCTCGGGCTCGAGCACCTCGCTCTCGGCTTCGCCTACGAGTGGAACGCCGAGGATCTCATGCTCGACCCCGACGTGGTGGCGGCGCAGGGCGCGCCGATTCTCGCGGAGATCACGCGCGGGCGCACCGACCAACGACGCGTCGCAGAGACGACCTTCATGAACCTTCTGAACCGTTACATCGAAATGTTCCGCCACGAACTCGACGACCTGAAAGGCGCCACCGCATGAATACCAATGGCCCGAAGCACGCTGCACAGACGCACGCTGCACAGAACCAGGCTGCGCAGACGCACCCTGACCAGACGCACGCGACCTCAGCGGAGCAGGCCTCGGCCGAGCTGGTGATCCACAATGCCCGCATCTTCAGCGACGGTGCCCTGCTGTCGCACACCGCGCTCGCCGCAGCGGGTGGGCGCATCGTGGCGCTCGGGGGCGACGAAATCGTGCAGCGCTTTGCCGCCAGCCGGGTCATCGATGCCCACGGCGGGCTCGTCACCCCGAGCTTCGTCGACGCGCACGCGCACACCACCATTGGCGGCATCGAGTCGCTGCGTTGTGACCTGACGGCGTGCACGAGCGCCGAGGAGGTATACGCCGAGATCGCGCGGTATGCGGCGGCGAACCCCGAGCTGCCGTGGATCGTGGGCGGCGGGTGGCGCATGCCGCAGTTCCCCGGCGGCACACCGCTGCGCGAAGACCTCGACCGCGTTGTGCCCGACCGCCCGGTCTACCTTATCAACGCCGACCACCACGGGGCGTGGGCGAACACGCGTGCGCTCGAGCTCGCCGGCGTCACCGCCGAGACCCCCGACCCCACCGATGGGCGCATCGAGCGCGACGCCACGGGCGCACCGGCGGGCACCCTGCAGGAGGGGGCCGCCGAGCTCGTCGCCGCAGTGATTCCCGAGACGACCGACGCCGAAATGCGGGCCGGCCTGCTCGCGGGCGAACAGGTGATGTTCCGCTATGGCATCACCGGGTGGCAGGAGGCGATTCTCGGCAGTTACGCCGGCTACACCGACTTCACCCCGATCTACCGTTCGCTCATCGACGCGGGCGAACTGCGTGGGCGGGCCAGCGGGGCGCTGTGGGTTTCGCGCGACTTCGACGGGATGTCGATCGCAGACTTCGTGGCCGATCTCGAGCGGCGACGCGCGCAGTACGAGCGGGAGGGGCTGCGGCTTGACACCGCGAAGATCATGGTCGACGGGGTGCCCGAGAACGAGACCGCAGCGATGGAAGAGCCCTACATCGCCGAGTGCTCCTGCACCGGTGGATCAGGCCTCGCCTACTTCAGCCGCGAGCAACTGCTCGAGCTCGTGCCGCTGCTCAACGCCCGCGGCTTCACCGCGCATTTCCACGCCATTGGCGACCGCGCGGTGCGATACGCGCTCGACGCGGTGGCCGCGGTTCCCGAGGCGGATCGCGCCCGCGTGCGCAACCACATCGCTCACCTGCAGATCATCAATCCCGAAGACCTGCCTCGCTTCGCCGAGCTCGGCGTGACCGCCAACCTGCAGGCGCTGTGGGCGTGCCTCGACGCGCAGATGCTCACCCTCACGATGCCCCTCATGGGCGCGGAGCGGGCCGGGTGGCAGTACCAGTTCGCGTCGCTTGAGCGCGCGGGGGCCGCGCTTGCCTGTGGCTCCGACTGGCCGGTCTCAAGCCCCGACCCGTGGCAGGCGATCCACGTGGCCGTGACGCGCCGCGAGCCCGGGGTCACGGAGTTTGATCCGCTGCTGCCCGACGAGGCGCTGACGCTGTCGTCGATCCTCACCGCGTACACGCGAGGGTCGCACGAGCTGCTCGGCATGCCGGGCGGGCGCATCGCGGTCGGCGAGGTGTGCGATGTGGCGGTGGCGGATCGCGACCCGTTCGCGGCAGACCCAGCCGAGATCCACCTCACCCGCAATCGGGTCACCGTGCTTGCCGGAGAGGTCGTGTACGAGGCGGAGTGATCCGCGGTCACCCCCCCCCGCGACCCCCCGCCCCGCGCGGCCCCGCCGCCCCATCTGCCGCGCACCCCCGGCGCCGCGCACCCCCGGTGCCTTGTTTGGTTCAAGGTGCGTTATTTGCGCAAATTGGGCACCCTGGTGTGAATAAGGCACCGGGAAACGCGACCCCGGACGCGGAAGGAGTCAGGAATTCGTGAGGAGCGCGAGGAGCGCCCCGCCGGCAGCACCCACGAGCACGACTACCCACGGGGGAGTGCGCCACGACACCAGCAGCGCGAAGCACACGAGGGCGAGGGCGAAGGTCGCGTGATCCACTATCGCGGTGACGAATACCGGGTCGTAGAGCGCCGCGGCGAGGATGCCGACCACCGCCGCGTTCGCGCCGCGCATGATCGCCTGGGCGGGGCGCTTCGTGCGGAAGGTGTTCCAGAAGGGGAGCACCCCGACGAGCAGCAGCAGCCCCGGCAGGAACACCGCGACCAGTGCGATCGCGGCCGTCACGAGACCCGCGGGGCCGGGCTCGGCGAGCGCACCGAGGTACGCGGCAAACGTAAACAGTGGACCCGGCACGGCCTGCGCCGCGCCGTAGCCCGCGAGGAACGCGTCGGGGGTGACCCAGCCCGACTGAGCTGCTCCGCTCGGTGCCGCCGCTCCACCTGGCGCGCTCCCTGTCTCCGCACCGCCTTCCCAGGGGATGCCCGCTGCCGAGCCGCCCGAGCCACCCGTCACGACCTCGGCTTGCAACAGCGGGAGCACGACGTGCCCGCCGCCGAACACGAGCGCGCCTGCCCGATAGAAGGAGTCGGCCACGTGGATCGCGGTGCTGCCGGCGGTGTTGAGGGCAGGGTTGACGCCACTGGTGCTTGGCGCGGTGCCGAGCGCGGCCGCGGCAACCGGGAGAGCGACGAGCAGCGCGGCGAAGAGGCTGAGAGCGACGATGCCGGCGCGGCGCGAGACGGGAATACGCAGGGTTGTTACGACGGCGGTACCCGCCGGAGCGTCGCGACACAGCAGGTATCCGGCCAGGGCGCCGAGCGAGATCGCGCCGACCTGCCCCACCGGGCCGGCAACGAACAGCACAAGGATCGCGGCGACGACCGCGATCCCGGCCCGGCGCGCGTCCGGCGTCAGCGTGCGGGCCATGCCCCACACCGCCTGGGCGACGATCGCGACCGCGACGACCTTCAGCCCGGCAAGCACCCCCGCGCCGATCGCGTTGTCAAAGAGCGTGGCCCCGTACGCGAACGCCACGAGCAGGATCGCCGACGGCAGGGTAAACGCCACCCACGCGGCAAGCGCGCCAAGCGGCCCCGCACGCAACAGCCCCAGCGCGAACCCCACCTGACTCGAGGCCGGCCCCGGGAGGAACTGGCCGAGCGCGACGAGATCCGCGTATTCGCTCTCGCGCACCCACTTGCGGCGGGTGACGAACTCATCGCGGAAGAACCCGAGGTGTGCGATCGGGCCGCCGAAGGAGGTGAGACCGAGCTTCAGGAACGCGCGAAACACCTCGCCGGCACTGCCGCGCGGCGCCGGGCCAGTTGCGGTCGCCGGTGTGTTTACGGGTGGATCCTCACGCACACCTCGCACGGTACCAGGCCCGGGTGACGCTTTGGGGCGCTCACGCGAGGGGAATCGGCTGCGTCGTCGGAGGCGGTTCGCCCGGGCGGCGCCGCTTCGACCGCGCCAGCCCGACGACCCCGCCGACCACGAGAATCAGCACGGCCGTCCAGATCGCGCCGTAGGTGAACCACTCGCCCGGCGCGATCCGCTCGCCGATCAGCACCGCCGCGACCACGAGCAGGGCCGGCTCGAGGTAGCTCAGTAGCCCGAAGATGCTCATCGAAAGGTAGCGTGAGGCGAGGAGGTACAGGAGCAGCGCGAAGGCGGCGAAGAGGGAGATGATGGGTGCCGCCCACCACAGTGCGGGGTTCGCGGCGAGTAGGGATCCACTGGAAAAATTGACCCAGACCACCACGATCGCAACCGGGAACAGCACCGCTATCTCCCAAAACATTCCGCCGAGATGCCCCGTGCCGATCGCGCGACGCAGCACGAAATAGACGGGATACCCGAGGGCGACGACGAGCGTCTCCCACGAGATGCCGCCAACCCGCACAATCTCAAACACGACGCCGGTCGCGGCGACAGCCGCGGCGATCCACTGCCACCAGACCATGCGGTCGCCATAGAGGAAGCGGCCCACGAGCACGAGGACCAGCGGGAGCAAGAAGTAGCCGAGCGCGACCTGCATGGCGCGGCCGTTGAGGGGTGCCCAGCCGAAGATCCAGAGTTGTGCGCCGAGAAGCAGGCCCGATGCGACGACGCCGAGCGCGAGCAGCGGTGTGCGCCGGATGCGGCGGGCAACCTCTGCAGCGAGACCCCATCGGCGCAGGGCGATGAGCACCACCGCGATGAACGGCAGCGACACCAAGGTGCGCACCGCCCACACCGCCTCGCCAGACATCGGGGCCAGCAGCGGGGTGAGGAAGTAGATCAAGCCGAATGAGACCGACGACCCGACCGAGACGAGTACGCCGCGCGACTGAGACTGGCCTGCGGTGTGCATGCTGCTCGCTTTCGGATGATGAAGGAGAGGGACTGGGCGAGTCTAGGTGCCAAGCCAAGTGGTGCGGAGAGAGGGGCGACGAGTGGCGCGGGGAAGGTCACGAGGAGGAACGGGGGACACGCACGGAGAGTGCAAATGGGCGAAAAAATGCCCCCACACCCTGCGGGCCGGGGGCATTCTCCGCGGTGTTCTACAGGTCGATCGCGCCGATAACCTCGCCATACTCGGTCTCGCCCACGGGCTTGAAGCCGATCCGGAGGAAGAATTGCTCGGGGCCATCCTCGCCCCGTTCCCACAGCACGGTGAGGCGCTCGACTCCGCGACGGCGCGCCTCCTCGATGAGGGCCTCGACCGCGAACCTACCCACGCCCTTGCCCTGCGCGTCAGCGTCGACGTTGATGCGCCACAGCGCCGCCTTGAACTCCTCCTGCAAAGCGTCGGGGTCAAAGTTGCCGTGAATGAATCCGACGACCCGATCATCTTCGAGCACCACGCGCTGCCAGGCGGTGTGTACGGGGGTCACAGCCGCGGCCGCCGCGTACGACACGGGGCTCACAAACTGCTCTTGGCCTGGCTTGAGCCCAAGGCTGTTGACGTGCACGATCGTGGAGGCGGACAGTTCTTCGAGTCTGAGGTGGCTCATGCTTTCAGGCTAGCGTGCATCGCCGCGAGCGCAAGTGCGGTGATCCACCATTGTGGATCGAGGTATCTCGACATCGAGATACCTCAGAAGCTCGGGTAGACCGTTCTCTGCCCGCCCGACCCACACTGACCTTTTTCTCGGAGGATCGCGATCCTGCCTCCCTGCTTCCTTCCTTCCCCCGCCCGACCCACATTGAGAGGTCAGATTCTACTGCCCGAGGAGTTGACGCGCGACAGATTTTGACCTCTCGAAAGGTATCGAGTGCCCCAGCGGCACCTCGTGCCCGTTCGCGGGGAGTTCGGGGAGCGCGGGCAGGTCTCGCCCCTGCTGGCCTCTGGGTGTGAGACTGTGGGAGTGATCCACTCACTAACTAAACCGAAAGCCGCACTCAGTAAACCATGACCCACTTGAATCCCGGCACCGATTTCGGCGCCACCCCGCGCCATGCGCGCGCTCACTTGGAGCTGGCGGGCGCCACCCCGCGCGAACTTGGAAGCGCACGTGGGCTGGCCCTGCGTGGCACGATCGACGCCGCCTACCAGGGGTATGCCGCGATCTTTCGCGCGGTCGGCGTGAGCGAAGCGGCCGAGCACGAGGCCGCCGTCGCATCGTTCGCTGCGGTTGAGGCCTGGCGCCCGGAAATCGCCGAGGAACTCTGCGCGGTCGCCGACGCATCGGGGCTCGCCCTCGAGCGTCTGATGGCGCTCAACGCGCGCACCGAGATCTTCGCTTTGGGCACCGCGCCTGCGCACGAGTGCTCGACGGTGTCGATCCGCCTCGGCGGTGCGATGCACAGCGTGCAGACCTGGGATTGGCACGTGGATCTCGCCGAGTTCTGGCACACGCAGACCGTCTCGGGACTGGGCTACCGCTTCGCGGGCACCACCGAGCAGGGAATTCTCGCCAAGATCGGGCTCAACGAGGCGGGACTCGCCGTCAACTTCAACATCCTGGGGCACGCTGCAGACGGGCCGGGAGGCGTGCCCGTGCACCTCCTCGCATACGCAGTGCTACGCGAGTGCGCGACCGTCGAAGAGGCAGTCGCGCTTGTGCGAGCTACCCCCGTGAGTGCCTCGACCTCGCTCACGCTCACAGACACGGGCGGCGCCGTCTCGCTCGAGGTCACCCCAGTCGGCGTCTTTGAAGCGCCGCTGCGCGAGGACTACCTGATCCGCACGAACCACTTCCAGCACCCGACACCGCTGCGCGAGCAGAAGGCCTCCTACGAGCCAGACTCAACCGAACGCTTCGACCTGCTCGAACAGCGGATCGCGGCGGGCCGCCCTGCCGAACTCACCGCGCTGGTGTCACTGCTCGAGAGCGGCGAGGGGGATCCACCGCTGAGTTGCGTGGCAGACCCCGCAATGCCCCTCGGTGACCGTTGGCAAACACTCGCGACCGTGGTGATGACCCCGGCTGAACGCCGCATTCGCGTGCTCGACGGCATGCCGACCGAGGCCGCGACGGGCCCCTGGGTGGAGTTCACGCTCTAGGCAGCGCGATCCACTATCACCCTTCACTTGCCGAGCAGCCCGTGCTCGCTTTCTCGCGCACAATCGGGCAGTAGGTGTCGCTTCTGAGCGATCAAGGCGACACCTACTGCCCGATTGTGGTGGGGTGTGCGGGGCGCGGGGCGAGTGAGGGGCGCTGGGCGCGCCCCGCCCGCAGCTAGGCCGCGAGCAGCTCGCGCACGCGCGGGATCACCTCACGCCCGTAGCGCTCGATGCTCGACATCAGCAGCGCGTGCGGCATCGTGCCGTTCGCGTACTTCAGATCGAAACGATCAGCACCCAGCGTGCGGACGGTCGCGGCGATCTTCTGGGCGACGGTTTCGGGGGAGCCGACGTAGAGCGATCCACTGTCTGCCTCGTGCTCGAACTCGGCGCGCGCCGCCGGCGGCCACCCGCGCTCGCGCCCAAGCCGGTTGCGGAACGCCTCATAGTGCGTCCAGAGCTCGTCGCGCGCCTCGGCGTCGGTCGCCCCCACGTGACCCGGCGAGTGCACGCCGACGGGCATCTGCTCGCGCCCGAGCTCGCGCTGCGCGTTGCGGTACAGCTCGACGAACGGCAGGAACCGCTCGGGCTCGCCGCCGATGATCGCGAGCATCATCGGTATCCCCACCTGCACCGATCGCATCACCGAGTGCGGGCTGCCGCCCACACCGATCCACGCGCGCACGCCGCCCTCCTGCTCGGTCTTCGGGAATACCTCCTGGTTCATGAGCGCCGCCCGATGCTTGCCCGACCAGGTCACGGCACCCTCGCCGCGCAGCTGCGCGAACAACTCGAGCTTTTCGTTAAACAATCCCTCGTAGTCGTTGAGGTTCAGCCCGAACAGGGGGAACGACTCGGTGAACGACCCGCGCCCCAGCACCACCTCGGCGCGACCATTGCTCACCGCGTCGAGCGTCGCAAAGCGCTCGTAGACCCGCACCGGGTCGTCGCTCGAGAGCACGGTGACCCCGGTGCCGAGCAGCATGCGCTCGGTGCGGCCGGCGATCGTCGCGAGCACGATCTCGGGCGAGCTGATCGCGAAGTCGTCGCGGTGGTGCTCGCCGAGTGTCAGCGCGTCGACCCCCAGTTGATCGGCGAGAACCGCCTGCTCAACCACATCGCGCAAGACCTGCGCGTGGTGCACGGGTTTCCCCGCCTCGTCGACGGTCACGTCGCCGAAGGTGTCGAGTCCGAGGATGAGCTGCGAATGATCCACTGCGGGAGAAGTATTCAGATTCATATAATCTTCAACTAAGCGCGCGCCCTCGGTATTCCCGCGAATCTTGTTCGATTCTTGGGGGTGGATCGCGCGGCCCGCCCGGCGGTCAGCTTAGGCGGCAGCGAGACGACTCGGCGCGAGGTACCCGACCACCGCGGCCACGACACCGAACGCAACTGCGACCACCCAGTGCACGCCGAGGGCGAGCATGGCGCCCACTCCCGACGCGATGAAGAGCAACTCGATGAGCCCCTGGCCAAAGCGATCGGTGTGCAGCACCGGCTTTGGCGAAAGGAATAGCGCCCAGATGAGGATCGCGAGGAGCGTGAAGCCGATTCCGGTAAGGAGCCCAGGCCACGGCCATGCCCAATCGAGGAAGGCCCAGAACGCCACGATGACGACGGTGATGAGGTGGCACGCCGAGCGCACGAGCTGCAGGATCAGCGTGGAGCGCGAGGGGGACGCGGGCGATGCGGGTGAGGTGGGGGTCTCAGAAGTCACCCCAGGAGTCTACCCGGGGTCGGCTTCGCGCTCGCCCTGACCGATGACGGGGGTGCTCGATAGACTGGATTCAACGCACAGTGAGGAGGCCGCACGTGAACGACATCGTTTCGTGGTTCGAGCGGCTGATCGATGGCTCGCTCGTGGCCGGCGGCATCTTCCTCATCATCGGAATCGCTGGCGCGATCCTGCTCCTCATCTCGGTCTTGCTCGACGGTGTCTTCGACTTCTTCGACTTCGGCGACGGCCCGCTCAGCCTCACCACGATCGCCGCGTTCACCGCGATCTTCGGGTTCACGGCATTTGCCACGGTCGGGGCGGGTGCTTCTACTCCGGTGGGTGCGGTTGTTGGCTCGGTGGCCGGTGTGCTGGGCGGAGCCATCGCCTGGTGGCTGAGCCGAGCGATCCGCCGAGCAGAATCGACCACCTCGGTGACCGCCGATGAACTCGTGGGGGCCGAAGCGAGCGTTGTGCTCGCGATCCCCGCGGGCGGGCTCGGCGAGGTTGCCCTCGTGCGCCACGGCGAGCGCATCTCGCTCTCCGCCACCGCCGACGCGCCCATCGCCCGTGGCGCGCGCGTGCGCGTCGCGCAGACGCTGACCGCCACCTCGGTTCATGTTGAACTATTGAATACCGACCCGTAACCGCCACCGAACCATCGGAGACGACATGCTTTTCGCCACCCCGGCCATCATCGGCATCTTCGGCGCGATCATCGCGCTGGTGCTCGTTGCGTTGGTCATCATCAAGCGCTACCGGATCGCCAAGCCAGACGAGGCCATCATCGTCACCGGCGGGAAGGGCAAGGAGATTCGCGGGGCCGACGGCAGCGTCAACCGCGACCTCTCGGGCCAGAAGGTGGTCACCGGCGGCGGCGTCTTCGTGCTGCCGTTCGTGCAGAAGTCGTTCACCATTTCGCTGCGTTCGCGCCGCCTCAGCATCACCACCGAGGCGCAAACCACCGACGGCATCACGATTCAGGCGCAGGCCGTCGCTGTCGTGAAGGTTGGCGGCACGCAAGAGATGATTCGCGCCGCCGCCCAGCGCTTCCTGTCGAACTCCGACGAGATCGACGAGTCGACGCAGGAAGTGCTGTCGGGTTCCCTACGTTCGATCATCGGTGGGCTCACCGTGTTGCAGATCATTCGGGATCGCGCGGTCGTCGCGCAGAGCGTGCTCGAGGCGGCCGAGGAGGCGCTGACCAAGCAGGGCCTCGTGGTCGACACGCTGCAGATCCAGGAGATCCGCGATGGCTCCGATTACATTACGAACCTCGGCCGGCCAGAGGCCGCCAAGGTGCGCCAGCAGGCCGACATCGCGGAGACCAATTCATACCAGGCGTCGCAGGAGGCCAAGATCGCGGCCGAGCGGGTGCTGCTTGACCGCAACCGTGAGCTGAAGCTGCGCCAGGCCGAGATTCAGGTGGAGACCGACAAGGCGAACGCCCAGGCGGGTGCCGCCGAGCCGCTCGAGCAGGCGATCCAGCAGCAGGCCATCGTGCAGCAGCAAGAGATCACCGCGCAGCGGGAGGTCGCGCTGAAGAAGGAGCGGCTGAACGCGGAGGTGCGTGCGGTCGCCGAGGCCGAGGCGTTCCGCGTCGAAGCGCTCGCGAAGGCTCAGGCCGCAGCCACCGTTGCGACGGCCGAGGCCGACGCCCGCACTATCGAGACCCGCGGCCTTGCCGAGGCGCGGGCCACCGAAGCGAAGGGTCTCGCCGAGGCGCAGGCGATCGATGCCCGGGCCCGAGCGCTGGAGACGCAGTCGCAGGCGGTGTTGGCGCAGGAACTGATCCACCTGCTGCCCGCGATCGCACACGAGTACGCGCAGGCGATCAGCGCGATCGACACCATGACCGTCGTCTCTGCCGACGGCACCGCAAAGGTCGCCGGCGAGGCCATGGGCAATCTGAAGGGGTTGCTCGACATGGCGCGCGACACCGTGGGCATCGACCTGGTGGGCGTGCTCAATGGTGCGGTGACCGGGGGAGCCGCGGGCGCCGCGGCCGGGCACGCGTCGGCGCGTGCCGAGCGTGCTGAGGGTGCCGAGCGGAGCACGCGTGCCGGGCGTGCCGGTGAGATCAGCGAGGCTGCGGGGTCGCGCGAGACGAGAAACCCGGGTACCGATGCTGAGCGTGCGGCGCGTGCCGAGGAGTCGCTCGAGGCGCAACGTCAGGCCGCAGATGCCGCGCGTGCCGAGCTCGCAGGCCTGGCTGAACGAGCCGGGCAGATCGCGCGCACGCGCCTTGACACCGCCGCGAATGACGCGGGTGACCGGGGAGCCTCGGCGGTAAGCGAGCCCGGGGCGGCAGAATAGGGGGCATGTCGAACCCGCGCCCCGCTGAACCGCCGATTCAGGTGGAGTCCGTGGTGCTGCGGTTGCGGAAGCATGGGCGTGCGCTCACGCTTCCGGTGCTGATGCTTGCTGCGCTCGCCGTCGCCGCGGGATTCTGGGTGGGGGCACTGCCCGAGGCCTGGATGAACCTGGCCGCTGCCGGCGGCGCGGCGGCGCTCGCGCTGCTTCTCGGCGTGGGGCCCGTGCTCAGCTGGCTTACCCGGCGCACGATCATCACCAACCGGCGGGTGATCGCCCGCAGCGGGGTGTTCGTGCAGCACCGCAGCGAAGTACCGCTGAGCCGCGTGCGCGAGGTTCGATCGAGGCGCACCCTGGTGCAGCGCATGTTCGGCTCGGGCGACATTGAGCTCGTCGGCGGTGCGGGAGGCATCGACGGGTCGACCGTGCTGCGCGACGTTCCCGGGTTCGAAGTGGTGGCGGACGCGCTGCAGGAGCTCGTCGAGCACAATTTCACGCACGCTCAGGGCAATGCGTCGGGCCGGGTGCCCGGGGCTCCCGCACCGCAAGCATCATTCGGGCCCGACGACACGGTTTCGATCCCGCGCTAGCTGTCGCGACTAGCGCGAGCGAGCGATGAGGGTGTCGATGAGCTGGCCCGCAAGTGCCACGAGCTTTGCGATCTCATTCTCGTCGCGATCCACCCAGCGAAACTGTGGATCGCCGACCGGCGTGAAATTCTCGTGGCGTTCCCAGACCATGAGCGTGCGCTCCGCGCCGAGCACGTGCTGCTGCCACCACACCTGACGCAGGTACGCGCGAGGGATCGAACGCCACTCCTTGTTCGTGGTCTTGATCTCGGCGAGCTCAAGCTGGCCCGCATCTCGCAGCACGAGCCCGTCGGGCGTGGCCAGGTGCCGCGCGTCGTCTTGCGCGTGGAAGAGCGCCTGGCTCGGCTCGATGCCGTATTCCCGGAGCACCCATGCCGCGATGACCGGCTCGCGCGCCTTTCCATGGTCGGTGAAGGCGTTACCGGAAAATCCGCTGCCGTGAAGTTTTTGCCAGGCCGCCGTGTCGATGGAGCGCGGCGTCGACAGCTTCGCCACGTCGGTCGCCGTGATGCCGCGCGCACGTGCACGCATCCAGGCCGCGCGATCGGTGCCGTCGGTCACGATGCGTCTCAGGTGCTCAGGCGTGTGGATCATCGCCCCTCATTCTGCCAGTTGTTCCGGCCGCGAGATGGCAGGCAGGCGGGGCGCAGCTGGCACGCAGGTGGGCCACAGGCGGTGCGCAGGTACTGTAAAATAATGAACTAGGTGTGGATTCGGTTCCAGTATGCTGTTGGTGGTCGTGCAAAAAGTGCGGTGTTTAACAAATGTTTCCCACTTCTTTTTAATACATGCGTCCGTAATCTTTTTGCAATCAGGCCCTGCATAGCTGCAACCGTCATACTTGCAGGTTATGGGCGCAGCAAAGATACAGCCGAGTGACGGAGCAAAGATCCGCGCACTCGTGGTCGACGACGAGGATTCGATTTCCAACCTCATTGCGATGGCATTGAGATACGAGGGGTGGGACGTAGATACTGCCTCGACGGGAGCTGAGGCAATAGAAAAGCTCCGCAGCTTCAACCCCGATGTTGCGGTGCTCGATATCATGCTTCCTGACTTCGATGGCATCCAGGTGCTGTCGCGTTTTCGCAGCGAAGGGTACCTCCTGCCGGTGCTGTTCCTTACGGCGCTCGACTCGGTCGACGACCGAGTGAACGGTCTCACCGCGGGTGGCGATGATTACGTGTCGAAGCCCTTCAGTCTCGAAGAGCTCATCGCACGGCTGCGCGCCCTCGTGCGGCGCTCGCAGTTGATGCAAGATCAGCACCCTGACCCGATTCTGCGCGTCGGCGATCTCATGCTCAACGAAGACAGTTACGAAGTTGAGCGCGCGGGCGAGCCGATCGACCTCACCACAACCGAGTTCGAGCTGCTGCGGTATCTGATGCGCAACCCGCGTCGCGTGCTTTCGAAGTCGCAGATTCTGGATCGCGTCTGGAGCTATGACTTCACGGGAAAACCGAGCGTGGTTGAGCTCTACATTTCGTACCTGCGCAAGAAGATCGATGCGTCCAGGCCCCCGATGATTCATACGGTGCGGGGCGCGGGCTACATGCTCAAACCATCGGTTTGAGCATGCCCGCGGTGCCGACTTTGTCGGCAGCCCACAGAGCATTGCGTGGGGTGGCGGGCTACATGCGGGGGCCCTCGGTTTGAGCCGGCCCGCGCTGCCGACATCGTCGGCAGTGGGCACGAGGTTTTGCTAAGAAATTCCGACGTGTCTGGCTAGACCTGCAATAGTCTGCTGCTATGGATCAGCGGGTACTGGGGCTCACGCGCGAAGAGGCCGAACAGCGACTGCGTGAGGGCCTCGGTAACGCGGCACCGAACTCCAGCAGCCGCACGCTGCGCGAGATCCTCTGGGCGAACGTCTTTACCCTCTTTAACCTCATCGTCTTCACCGGTTTTGCGACGCTGCTCGTGCTCGGCCGCTGGCAAGACGCGCTGTTCGGCCTACCGGCACTCTTCAACACGCTGATCGGTGTGGTGCAGGAGTTCCAGGCGAAGCGCACCCTTGACCGGCTGGCCGTGCTCAACGCCCCGTCGGCCCGGGTGCTGCGCGACGGCGAAGAGATCGAGATTCCCCTCGAGCACGTCGTGCTCGGCGATGCGCTCGTGCTGCGCGCGGGCGACCAGGTCACGGCCGATGCGCGCGTGATCCACACCGCAGATCGCGGCCCCGGTACCCTCGAGCTCGACGAATCTCTGCTGACCGGCGAATCCCACTCGGTGCCGCGCCACAACGGCGACGAGGTGCTCTCGGGGTCGAGCGTAGTGGGTGGATCCGGGCTCGCCGAGGTGCTGCGCGTTGGGGCAGATTCATACGCCGCGAGCCTCACCGCCCAGGCGCAGCGCTTCTCGATGGTGCGCTCGGAGCTGCGCGGCAGCGTTGACCGGCTGCTGAAGTGGATCACCTGGGCGCTCGGCCCGGTGGTGCTGATCGTGGCGAACGGACAGATGCAGTCGCACGGCGGCTGGGAAGCTGCGATCGCGAGCGGGGCTTGGCGCGAGGCGGTGGTGGGCGCGGTCGCCGCGGTGATCGCGATGGTGCCGCTCGGTCTCGTGCTCGTCACGAGTATCGCGTTTGCGGTGGGCGCGGTGACGCTCGCGCGCCGAAACGTCCTCATCCAGGAGCTCGCGGCCGTCGAGGGGCTTGCCCGCGTCGATGTGCTGTGCCTCGACAAGACCGGCACGATCACCACCGGCGAGATGACGCTCGACGGGGTTGAGCCGATCACCGATGCCCCCGGGTGGGAGGCGGTGCTCGCGCACCTTGGCGGCGCCCAGGGTGCGAACTCTACGGCCCGCTGCCTCGCCGAACGCTTTGAGCCCGGCGGGCGCGCGCTCGAGGTGGAGCACGAGATTCCGTTCGGCTCGGCGTGGAAGTGGAGCGGGCTCGTGGTGCCCGCAGGCGTCGCCCCCGGCACCTGGGTCTTTGGTGCGCCGGAGTTCGTCTTCGAAGCTGGCGGGGCGGATCCGCTCATCGCACAGACGCTCGCGCGCGCTGGCGAGTGCGCAGCGAATGGCCTCCGCACCCTCGTGCTCGCGCACACCGTGACGGCCGCGCCACCGGCCGAAACCCCCACCCTCCCCGCGGGTCTCACGCCCGTGGCCCTCGTCACGTTTCGCGAGCGGGTGCGCCCCGATGCCGCACGGACCATGAGCTACTTCGCCGAGCAGGGGGTGGGGATCCGCATCATTTCGGGCGACGACCCGCGCACCGTTGCCGCGGTGGCGCGCGAGGTGGGCATCGACTGCGACGGCGGGTTCGATGCGCGCGAACTGCCCACGAGCTTGGCCGAACTCGGCGAGGTGATCGAGCGCGAGCACGTATTTGGCCGGGTCACGCCCGAGCAGAAGGTGTCGCTCGTGCGCGCGTTGCAGGCGAAGGGTCACGTGGTCGCGATGACCGGCGACGGGGTCAACGATGCCCTCGCGATCAAGGAGGCAGACCTCGGGATCGCCGTCGACAGCGCGGCGCAGGCGACGAAGGCGGTGGCGAGGCTCGTGCTGCTTGACGGGCGCTTCGAGCGGCTGCCTGGAGTGGTCGCCGAGGGGCGGCGCGTGATCGCGAACATCGAGCGAGTCTCGATGCTGTTCCTCACGAAGACCACGTACGCCCTCTCGGTAGGCGTGATCTTCGGCCTCCTCGCGTGGGCGTTTCCGTTCCTGCCCCGTCAGCTCTCGATCACCGACGGGCTCACCATCGGCATCCCCGCCTTCTTCCTCGCGATCATGCCGAACGCGGCCCGCTACCGCGAGGGTTTCCTGCGTCGCTCCCTTCTCTTCGCGATCCCCTCGGGGCTCATCGTGACCGCGGGGCTCATCTCGGTGTACCTCGTGGGGGAGCGACTCGGGCCCTTCACGGTGAGCGAGATGCAGTCAGCCTCGACGCTGACGCTCGCAGGGATCGCCCTGTGGGTGCTCGCGGTGCTCTCGCGCCCGTTCCACTGGTTCCGGCTGCTCATCGTGTTGGCGATGTACGCGGGGCTCGGCATCATTTGGGCGATTCCGTTGTCGCGACAGTTCTTTGAGATCGGGTGGCTGCCCGAGCCGCTCGGCATCGCGGTGCTGGTGATCGTCGGTGTCGGCGTGATCCTCGTCGAGCTGCTGCGCGCCTGGCACGTGCGGCAGATCCGAAGAGCAGATCCGCAGAGCTGATCCCCAAACCTGACCCGGAACCTGTGATAAGCTAGCCGATGGCCCAAGACCGCCGGTAGAAACTCGCAAGAGTTCTGTAACAATCGCAAGAGCGAAGACCTGCGCAGGTACGAATATTTGAGTGTGGATCTCGATCCGCACCGAAGCTCCGTGCATGCGCACCGGAGCTTTTTTATTGTGTCGGGTGGTTCGGCCCCCGGGAAGCATCCGCTTCGCGGGGACACACAAGCTAAGGAGCGCCATGGCTACGAAGGATGCTAGGCTCGCCGACCTTCAGAAGAACTTTGAAGAGTCGGCCGCCGTATTGCTGACTGAGTACCGCGGTCTGACGGTTGCTGAATTGCGCGAACTGCGCGACGGCATCCGTGAGCACGCGACGTACGCCGTGGCGAAGAACACGCTGACCAAGATTGCCGCGAACAACGCCGGCATCACCGCATTCGATGACGAGCTGACCGGTCCTTCGGCGCTCGCTTTCGTGCACGGTGACGCTGTCACGGTCGCTAAGTCTCTGCGTGACTTCGCTAAGGCACACCCTCTTCTGGTGGTGAAGAGCGGCTACTTTGATGGCAAGCCTCTTTCCGCTGCTGAGGTTGGCAAGCTCGCCGATCTTGAGAGCCGCGAGGTGCTGTTGGCCAAGGCTGCCGGCGTCATGCAGGCGTCGCTGATCGGTGCCGCACAGCTGTTCAACGCTCTGCCCGCCAAGGCCGCTCGCGGTTTCGGTGCGCTGCAGGAGAAGCAGGACGCGTAAGAACCGTTTCGGTTCACCCCCATAAGACCCGCTCGTCGCGCGCAGCGTGACAGGCACACATCAAGGAGATACATCATGGCAAAGCTTTCAACCGAAGAGCTGCTCGAGCAGTTCAAGGAGCTCACCCTCATCGAGCTCTCGGAGTTCGTCAAGGCATTCGAAGAGACCTTCGACGTGTCGGCTGCTGCTCCGGTTGCAGTTGCTGCTGCTCCCGCTGCTGCCGCTGAGGCCGTCGAGGAGAAGGACGAGTTCGACGTGCTGCTCGAGGCCGCTGGCGACAAGAAGATCCAGGTCATCAAGGTTGTGCGCGAGCTCACCGGCCTGGGCCTGGGCGAAGCCAAGTCCCTCGTCGAGGAGGCTCCGAAGAACGTTCTCGAGGCCCTCAAGAAGGACGCAGCCGAAGAGGCACTCGCGAAGCTCACCGAGGCTGGCGCAGTCGCAAAGCTCGTCTAGTTTGCTCTTCTCACTAGCTCGCTAGTGGATCAGGGCGGGGTGCGTAGGCACCCCGCCCTTTTGCGTCCCCGCACCCGCGTCCCGCACCCGCGTCCCGCACCCGCGTCCCGCACCCGCTCGCCCGGACCCGGGCCCCGCACCCGTCCTCGCGCCCCGCACCCGCGTCCCGCACCCGCGCCGAGGAGGCGCAAGTCCACCACGACGGGCGAGATCCACGTGGAATTGCGCCTCCTGGGTGCGCCCGGGGAAGCTGACGAGGTGACTCACGCGGCTTCGATGATGCCCATCATGCCAAGATCCTCGTGGTCGAGGATGTGGCAGTGGTAGACGGTGCGGCCGGGGAAGCGGCCAAACGCGATGCGGACGGTGACCGCACTGAACTCGGGCACGTGCACCACGTCGCGGAGGTCGATTCCGCTCACCTCCGCGTCACCCTCGCGAATGACCTGCATGGGCCAAATGTGCAGGTGGAACGGGTGAGCCATCGGGGAATCATTGACGATCGTCCACTCCTCCATCGTTCCCAGTTGTACCGACTGGTCGACGCGATCGTGGCTGTACTCCTGACCATCGAGGAGAAACTGCATCCCCATCCCGCCTCCGCCACCCATCGCCATCGTGATGGTGCGAGCCCCGTCCGGATCCCGTGTGCGAAGGTCAGGGTGAGCGGCAGACATGTTGGCAGGGACGGGAGGTGCAGAAATCGCGGCATCCGGGAGCGCCGTGAGTACCACGGCATCCGGGGCCGCAGTGCTCTGGCCGCCCATCATCCCCATGCCCATCCGCCCGCGATCAAAGGATGCGGCGACCAGCGCAGTCGCCGCAGAAGGCATCATCACGCTCAGGTCGGCGCGGTTGCCCGGCGCGAGTAGCACGCGATCGACACTGCGCGCCTCGACGAGCGGCATCGAGTCGGAGCCCCGCAGCTGCGCAGAGAATCCGGCCAGCCCGAGGTCAAGGTAGCGGCTCGCACACGCGTTGATGATGAGCAGTCTCTGGGTGGATCCCGCCGGGCCCCGCAGCTCGGGCGCAACCTGGCCGTTCGTGAGCAGCGTCTCACCGGTGCGACCCATCATGCGCTGAGCCTGGGTGACTCCGGCGACACCGCCCCCGGCGAAGGTGGTGTCAGATACGAGCACCACGCGGGGAGATCCACCCTCTGACCAGTCGTCGGTATCGACCACTATCGCGCCATACATGCCGCCGAAGACCTGGTCTGCGGCCAGGCCGTGATGGTGCGGGTGGTACCAGTTGATGCCCGTGGGATGATCGTCGGGAATGTCCATCTCGTAGTCGAAGCTCTGTCCGGGCTCGATGTGCAGGAACGGGTTGTCGCTGTTGCCTTCCGCGGAGACGTGCAGCCCGTGGGTGTGCAGATTGGTAATCTCGTCGAGCTCGTTCGCGAGGTGGACGCGGAGGCGGTCGCCCGGGTGGAGGTGCAGGGTGGGGCCGGGAACGGTGCCGTTGTAGGTGAACATACGAACGGTGGATCCGCCCACCACGACATCGGCCGCCGCGACCCTCAGGTCGAACTCGAGCAGACCGTCCTGCGCCGAGAGAACCTCAGGCTCGGCCCAACCGCCCACTGCCTCGCCCGCGGGTGATTCCGGTGTCGGGGTCTCGGGCGACGGATCAGCGTCGGAGGTGGGCCTCGGCGTCTGCAGGGAAAGTACCAGGCCGGTGGCGCCAATTGCCAGCGCCCCCGCGCCGACCGCGCCGATCGTCAGGGCCTGCCGCCGGGTGATGCCGTCGCTCATGGGTGCTCCCCTCCACGGTGCAACACTACGCCGAGCTCGCGGTGCGCGATAGGACCATTCTTGCGGGCACCTGCCTTTCGAAAGGTCAGATTCTGTGCTGGGCTGACTTGCCGGACCGCAGGTTTTGACCTCTCGAGGAAGGGGGCGGGGTGGCGAGGGCGTGCGCGGGGCGGGGTGGCGAGGGCGTGCGCGGGGCGGGGGGGCGGAGGGCAGGGCCTGAGCTAGTCGGTGGGGTTGCGCTCGATGAGGGCCGTCGCGATCGCTGCGAGCCCCTCCCCGCGACCCGTGAACCCGAGTCCGTCGGTGGTGGTGGCGCTCAGACTCACCGGGGCACCCACCAATTCGGACATGCGGATCTGCGCCTCCGCACGGCGCGGTGCGAACTTCGGGCGCTGCCCCACGATCTGCACAGATATGTTGACGGGGTGCCAGCCTGCGTCCAGCAAGCGGGCGAGCGCGAGCGTCACGAAGCCGGTGCTTGCCGCACCCGCGGTGTGGGGCTGATCCACCCCGACGAGCTCGCCGATATCGCCGAGCCCGGCCGCACCCAGCAACGCATCGACCACCGCGTGACAGACCACGTCACCATCGCTGTGCCCGGAAAGCCCGGGTTCGCCCGGCCAGTCGAGCCCGGCGAGCCGAAGCGGCGCGGCGGGATCATACGCGTGCACATCCACGCCGGTGCCGACGCGGATCATCGGACCACGCTCTCGTCAGGGCCGTGCATGTTGCGGGGGCAAACGAACACCACGGGGCTGCCGGGACGGGGCCGGGCATCGACGCGGATCATTTCGCCGCGCGGCTCTGTGGCGTGGCCGAATGTCGCCCCGACCGTGGTGCGAAGCTGTTCGCTTCCGAATGCAGCAACGTGCCCTCTAGCATGACGAGGTCAGCCGGGGTGGTGACTTTGTGTGCAAGCGGATCGCCCGGCACGACGTGGACGGTACCGCCGAAGCGCTGCACCACCTCGGCATCGTCGGTGGGGGCATCGCCCGCGCCAGATGTGACGGCGCGCGCCTGCGCGGAGTCGTGTGCGGCGGCGAGCTCCTCGCGGGTGAACCCCTGCGGGGTCTGCACGGCGACGAGCGACGCGCGATCCACAGTGGAGATGACCGTGCCGCGATCATCGACCTGTTTTAGCGTGTCGGCCACGGGAACGCCGGGCACGACCGCCTCGCCCGTCTGGTGCACGCGATCAAGCACGCGCTCGAAGACCGCGGCCGGGGTGAGCGGGCGGGCCGCATCGTGCACCAGGACGGTCTTGATGGTGTCGTGCAAAGCCTCGATGCCGAAGCGCACCGACTCGTGGCGCTCGCGGCCGCCGGGCACAACCGACACCTGCCACTGGGAGCCCTCGGGCACCAGCTCATCGGCAAGTGCCAACGCCTCGCCCGCATGCCCCTCGGGCACCACGAGCACGAGCTGGCCCGGATGGGGGAGCGAGGTCACCGTGTGGATGCCGTGGGCCAGCAGCGGTGCGCCGCCGAGCTCGACAAACGCCTTAGGCAGGGAAGCGCCCAGCCGTTCGCCGCGGCCCGCGGCTACCAGAATGACGCCGAGCTCTGCAACGTGATGCAGAGAAGTACGAGCGGTCACCGAGGTGTCAGCACGCACAGGGGTGTCAGCACTCATGGCCGGGGCCGCTCGCTAGGAAGCGAGCACCTCGTCGAGCACCTTCGATGCCTGCTCTTCGTCGGTCTTCTCGGCGAGAGCGAGCTCAGACACGAGGATCTGACGCGCCTTCGCGAGCATGCGCTTCTCGCCAGCGGAGAGCGAGCGCACCTCTTGGTCGCGACGCCACAGGTCGCGAACGACCTCGGACACCTTGATGACATCGCCGGAGGCGAGCTTCTCAAGGTTGGCCTTGTAACGGCGTGACCAGTTTGTCGGCTCTTCGGTGAACGGCGCGCGAAGCACCTCGAACACCCGCTCGAGCCCGTCTTGATCAATGACATCGCGCACACCGACCAAGTCGCAGTTCTCTGCGGGAACCTCGATGGTGAGGTCGCCCTGGTTCACCTGCAGCTTCAGGAAAAGCTTTTCCTCGCCGCCGAGCTTCCGCTTTTTCACCTCGATGATCTTAGCTGCGCCGTGGTGGGGATAGACGACGGTCTCTCCGACCTCAAATTGCATCGAGTTGGCTCCTTATATCAGTCCAACCCCTAGTTTACCACATCACGCGCCGCCAGTGAGGTGAGCCTAAGCTGCAGCCAAGACCTCGGGCGAGATAGTATAGTTTCAAACCGTCAGCGCCGTTTGTGATGCCTCGTGCATCGCCCACCGTCCGGAGGACACCCACCTTGAAGACTCGTCGGATCGCATCTTCCATCGCTCTCGCGGCGGCCATTACCCTCGGGGCAACTGGCTGCGGCTTTGCCGTGCCTCAGGCGACGACAGATCCTTATGCTCCAAGCGATGGCATCGACGTATCGGTTGCCGGCGTTGAGGTGCGCAACCTCATGCTGATCGCCGATGAGAAGAGCGAGAATTTCAACGTCGTGTTCACGGGCGTGAACACCGGTACCACCCCGCTCGATCTGCGCATCACCTTTGTGAGTAAGAGTGGATCGGCCGAGGCCTCCGCCGACTTCACGGTCGAGCCGGGCAGCACGCTCTTCGGCGAACCCGAGGGCGACAACCCACCCGTGTTCGTGTCTCTTCCCGACCTAGCGGCCGGTGCCACGATCAACGCATTCCTCCAGGTTCCGGGCGGTGCCGACGTTGAGCGTGAGGTTCCCGTGCTCGACGGCACGCTGCTCGAATACCGTTCGTTCGTGCTTTCGCCGTCAGACATCGCCGAAACAGAGAAGCTTTCGACCGAGTCGGTCGATGCCAACAACACCGACACCGGCGCTGAGGGCGCGGCCGAATAGAGCCGCTCACGCCAAGCAATAACGGAGGGCCCCGGGGTGATCCCCGGGGCCCTCCGTCTGTCGCGGGCAGGGGCGTGACTGGCACCCACCCGAAGGGCTACGCGAAGCGGTATCCGACGCCGCGCACGGTCGTCACAAGCTTCGGGTCCTTCGGTTCTTCTTCGATACGTGAGCGAATCCGCTTGATGTGCACGTCGAGTGTCTTCGTGTCGCCGTAGTAGTCGCTGCCCCACACGCGGTCGATCAACTGACCCCGCGTGAGCACGCGACCCGAGTGTCGCATGAGCAACTCGAGCAACTCGAATTCGCGCAGCGGCATCGAGATTTCCTCGCCGCGCACGGTCACCGTGTGCCGCTCGGTGTCGAGCCGCACGCCCTGTTCGTCGAGCACGCCCTCCTCGTAGTAGTCCTCTTCCGGGTCATCACCCTCGCCCTCGCCACGTCGCAGCGCGGCGCGCACACGAGCCAGCAGCTCCCGAGTGGAGTACGGCTTCGTGATGTAGTCGTCGGCGCCCAGTTCGAGCCCCACCACAATGTCAATCTCGCTGTCCTTCGCGGTGAGCATGATGATCGGCACTCGCGAGCGAGCACGGATCGACCGGCAGACCTCGGTGCCGGGCAGCCCAGGAAGCATGAGGTCGAGCAACACGAGGTCTGCGTCGGAGCCAGGAAATACCCGCACCGCCTCCGTGCCGTCAGCCACGATCTGCACGTGGTAGCCCTCGCGCTCGAGGAGGAACGCGAGCGGCTCAGAGATCGAGGCCTCGTCTTCTACAAGCAGGATGCGCTTACTCAATTATTTGCCCTCTCGGTACGTGAAGGTGCTGCGTTCGTGGCCGCAGTGCGCGGGCCGAACTGATCGGTCAAAGCCTGGGATTCAGCCTGCCTCCGCTTGCGTTTTGGCTTCTTCTCGGCCCCGCCGTGATTGACAAGTGGGAAGGTAAGGATGAAACTCGCGCCGACTCCGGGCTGCGACCACACATCGATATCGCCGCCGTGCGCGCGCATGGTGTGCCGGGCGATCGAGAGCCCCAGGCCGGTGCCGCCGCCTTCGCGGCTGCGTGCCGCGTCGACCCGGTAGAAGCGCTCGAAGATGCGGGGCAGATGCTCGGGCGGAATGCCCTCGCCCTGGTCGGTAACGGTGATCGTGCACGTGCGCTTCGTCGATTCGACACCGATGCCGACTCGCCCGCCCTCCGGCGAATGGCGGATCGCGTTACTTAAGAGGTTCGCCAGCACGGTGCCTATCGAGGCGGGGCGTCCGAGCGTGACGAGATCTTCGCTTGCGCCGCCGACATCGGTGAGTACCAGTGTCACCCCGTGCTGCGACGCGAAATCGCGATGCGCCTCGACTTCGGTGCGCACGACGGCGCGGAGGGAGACCTCTTCCCGGTCTTCGGGGCGCAACGTCGACTGCGCCTCGGAGAGCTGGATGATGTCGCGTGACAGGTCGCCAAGCCGGCGGGATTCCTTGATGAGTCGCCTCGCGAAGTTGCGGACGATGTCTGGCTCATCGGCACCCTCGAGTACCGCCTCGGAGAGCAAGCCGATCGCGGCGATGGGTGTCTTGAGCTCGTGACTGACGTTGGCGATGAAGTCGCGGCGCATGGCGTTGACCCGCTGCTCCTCGCCGAGATCGAAGGCGAACACCGCCAGAAACTTCTCCTGTATGCGCACGATCAGCACACGCACGGTGTCGCCGGGATCCTCGGGGTCTGGCAGGCGGGCGTCAGGTACCCCCGTGGTCATGACCCGCCGCGCCCGCTGCAAGAAGTCGGGGTCGCGCAATTCCTCGCCCGTGACCCGGGGATCCTCGCGCGCCACGGGGTTCGCATATACGACCGACAGTGAGGCGTCGAGCATCACCGCAAAGCTATCGACCGCGTTCAGGATCTCTACCGCGACCTCGGGAAGCTCCGGTCGCAGGGCCTGCGCCCGCCGCTTGCCCGCCGCCCGAGCTGTGACGACCAGCCACGTGGCCAACGACCCGGCAAGGGTGCCGAGGGCCACGGAGGCCAGCACGATGGCGGTCGGGGTCATGCCCCCATCGTATGCCCGGCCGTCACCCACACCCTCGCGCGTTCAGTTCCTGTTTACCTCACAGGAGGTGACTGTTCACCTGTGCAAGTGAGACTATGGAACCAGTGCGTCGATTGTGGCGTGCCTCCATCGGTCGCCAATTGGCGGCTGGACGGCGATCCACAATGACACGACTCACCTTTTTGGAACCGGAAGGGAACCGTTCGACATGCGTGAAGTATTTCAGCAGGAGCTCGCCGAGGTGCAGAGCCGCCTGGTGCAGATCGCCGAACTCGTGGAGATCGCGATTCAGCAGGCCACCACGGCGTTTCGCACGAGCGATGTGTCACTTGCCGAGCAAGTGATCGAGAACAACGAGCGCGTCGAGCAGATGGCCGCCGAACTCGACGAACTCACGATCGACATTCTCGCCCGCCAGCAGCCCGTTGCCAGCGACCTCCGCCTGATGGTGGGCTCGCTACGCATGGGCTCGTCGCTCGAGCGGATGGCCGACCTGGCCGAGCACATCGCCCAGCTCGCCCGCTACCGCTACCCCGAGAGTGCGATTCCGCAGGGCCTGCGCAAGACCTTCGCGCGCATGGGCGAGCTCGACGCCAAGATCGCCGGCAAGCTCGTGGAACTGCTGCGCACGCAGGATCCCGCATTCATCGACGAGATTCGCGATATCGACGACATGATCGACGAGTTGCACGCGAAGGTCTTTGAAAAGGTGCTCAGTGACAAGGTCAACACCGACACCACGGGAGTCGTCGACGCGACCCTCGCGAGTCGATACCACGAGCGCTTCGGCGATCACGCAGTGAACATCAGCCGGCAGGTGAACTACTTCCTGCGCGGCGCGCTGCTCTAAGTCGGTTTTCGTGCATCCAGGGATTTCCGTGAATTCCCCAGTGGATCGCGATGCCAGGGCCCACTGCGCTCGGGGCCTGTCGTTGCCCTAGTCTTGAAGCGTGAACCAGCGCATCTACGACTCGCGAAAACAGGACGTGGTCGACCTCGCACCGCGGGTGTCGGGCGAGGTCTCGATGTATGTGTGTGGGCCGACGGTGCAGTCGGCCCCGCACATCGGGCACTTGCGCAGCGCCCTCGTGTACGACCAGATGCGTCGCTGGCTGACGGCGACCGAGCAGCGAGTCACGCTGATCCGCAATGTCACCGATATTGACGACAAGATTCTCGACAACGCACGCGAGGCGCAGCTTGCTGGGGGCGACGAGGAGTGGTGGGCGCTCGCCTACCGCGTGGAGCGCGAGTTCACCGCCGCCTACGACGCGATCGGGGTGCTGCCCCCGACCTACGAACCGCGCGCCACCGCGAACATCGCCGAGATGGTGGCGCTGATTGCGCGACTCATTGAGCGTGGGCACGCGTATCCGGCCGAAGACGGCTCGGCGAGCGTGTACTTCGACACGGGCAGCTGGCCCGACTACGGCGACCTCACCCGGCAGCGCCGCGATCAGATGGAAGATGCCACCGACTCGGAGCCGGTCGGCAAGCGCGACCCCCGTGATTTTGCGCTGTGGAAGGCGCACCGCGCGCACGAGCCCGAGAGTGCCGCTTGGTCGTCTCCGTGGGGGCTTGGCCGTCCGGGCTGGCACATCGAGTGCTCGGCCATGGCGACGCGATACCTCGGCGAAGAGTTCGACATTCACGGGGGCGGGCTTGACCTGCGCTTCCCGCACCACGAAAACGAGCTGGCACAGTCGACGGCGGCTGGGCACACCTTCGCGCGGCACTGGATCCACAACGGCCTCGTCAACACCGGCGGCAAGAAGATGTCGAAGTCGCTCGGTAACTCGCTCTTCGCGCACGACCTGCTGCGCGCCGCGCGCCCGGTGGTGCTGCGCTACTTCTTGGGGTCTGCGCACTATCGCTCGGTGCTCGAGTATTCTGCCGATTCGCTCGCCGAGGCGGCGGCGGCGTTCGAGCGGATCGAGGGGTTTTTGGAGCGCGCGGAGACGTTCGTGTCGGAGGGCCATGCGGGTGGCGGAGAGGCCGCCCATCTCGTGCGCATGATGCCGCTCGGTGGAACCGCGACGAGCGAGATGCTGCCCGATGACTTTATTGCGGCTATGCTTGACGACTTCGGGGTGCCGCAGGCGCTCGCGACCCTTCACGGGGTCGTGCGCGCAGGGAACACCGCGATAGACGCGGGTGACGCAGGGTCGGCCCTGGCCCGCGCGACCGAGGTGGTCGCCATGCTTGACGTGTTGGGCCTTGACCCACGCGACGAACACTGGGCTGCCTCGGGAGGAGTCGCGGGCGGTGCGGAAGCCGCAGCGCTCGACACCCTGGTCACCGCCCTGATCGAAGAGCGCCGAGAGGCGCGCGCACGCAAGGACTTCGCCACGAGCGACGCGATTCGCGATCGCTTGCAGCAGGCGGGGGTCGCCCTGGAAGATAGCCCGAACGGAACCCGCTGGAGTCTCGCATGAACATGAAGAAATCGCGCCCCGGCGCAGTACGTAAGAAGAGTCGCGGCAAAGCCGTCGGTTCGGGCGGGCAGGGGCGCCAGGCGCTTGAGGGCCGCGGCCCGACGCCGAAGGCCGAGGATCGGCCCTACCACCCCGCCGGCAAGGCAAAGGCCGCGAAGGATCGCTACGTGGCGGCTGGCGGCAAGGATCCGCGTCGCGGCGCGAAGCCCGAACGGCAGCAGCGCGGCACGCGCAAACCTACCGACGATACTGAGTTGGTCACCGGCCGTAACTCGGTGCTCGAGGCGCTTCGCACCAAGATCCCCGCAACCGCGCTGTACGTCGCGGCCAAGGTTGAGATGGACGACCGCATGCGCGAGATTCTCGGCATCGCCGTGGGTCGCGGCGTGCCCGTGCTCGAGATCATGCGCCCCGAACTCGATCGGATGACTTCGCGCGACACCGTGCACCAGGGCGTGGCTCTGAAGGTGCCCGCGTACGAGTATGCGCACCCGATCGACCTGCTTGAGTCGGCAGTGGATCGCGGCGAGACCCCGTTGCTCGTCGCCCTCGATGGCATCACCGACCCGCGCAACCTCGGGGCGATCATCCGCTCCGTCGCCGCGTTCGGTGGGCAGGGTGTGATCGTGCCCCAGCGCCGATCGGTCGGGCTCAACTCCGCCGCGTGGAAGACCTCGGCCGGGGCCGCAGCTCGCATCCCCGTCGCCATGGCCGCGAACCTCACCCAGACGCTGAAGGCGTTGAAGGAGCAGGGCGTGTTCGTGCTCGGACTTGATGGCGACGGCGACGTGTCGCTGCCCGGTCTTGAGTTGGCGGATCGCCCGCTCGTCATCGTGGTCGGCAGCGAAGGCAAGGGTCTCTCTCGTCTCGTCACTGAGACCTGCGACGCCGTCGTATCGATTCCGATCACGGCGGCCACGGAGTCGCTCAATGCGGGCATCGCGGTGAGCGTCTCGCTCTACGAGATTTCAAAGCTGCGGGCCGAGCGCACGCCAGCACCGTAACCACTGCAGCATCGTAACCACTACAGCACCGTAATTTCGGTCGCCCGCCAACGGTCGGTCACCCACTCGAGTCGCATGGCGACCGCGTGGGTGCGCCGATTGGTTTCGAGCACCACCGATGCTTCGATCGCGTGTGGTGCTGGCCTGCACAGCACCACACGCTTCGGCCTCGGTGCCGAGTGGCGCTGATCTTTGAAGAGGTGCCGTCGTTCCAGGCGCGCGGCGCGCACCTGGCCGAGGTGTACCGCGAGCTTCCAGGTGATCGCGTTGCCGAGCTGGGCCAGCCCGCGCGTACCCTCGAGCGCCTCGAACACGTGTACCGCCATCGCTCCGATCATTCGCGGATCGGGGCCGGGTAGCTCCTGAACCCGCCGTTCCGCTTCGAGGAGTTTCGGGCGCGCTCGCAGCGGCTCAGACAGCTGCGGAACCAGCGTGAGGTGTGCGGGTCGCACGCGCGCGGGTGCAACTCTTGCGGGGGAGACAGGGGGCATTGCGGGCTCCGTTCGAAGACGTCTCTCGCGGCGCCGTGCCCCCTGTGTCCCCTGGCTGCGCCGAAAGCTCGGTATTGTACCGAGAGCCCCCACGATAGGCGTGAGTGGCTGCCGCGTGTCAATGAGCAACTACGCCCAGTGTCAGGGCGCTCTGGATCCACCGGCGCCTCAGTACACTCGAACCATGTCTACGCTGCGCAACCTCGCGACCAAGTACTCGACCCTGGGTGAGGACGAGATTCGGTGGCTGGATCTCATGGCACCCGACTTCCCCCTGCTCGCCGATCTCGCGCTCGGCGACGTGGTGCTGTGGGTGCCCATGGAAGACGGCAATTACATCGCGGTTGCGCATAGCCGGCCGGCCGGATCCATCACCCTCTTCTATCGCGACGTCATCGGTGACGTGTTGCGACCCGACTGGCGCGATGTCGTCGATGAGGCGATGCAGACTCGGCAACCCTCGCACTCGCGCGCCCCGATCTGGGTCGAGGAGAGCGCAATGAAGCTCTGGGCGTACTCGGTGAGCCGTCGAGACGACACCGGCGCCACCACGGCCCGCAACACCGACACCGGCGTGATCACCACACCAGCCGGCTACCAGACCGAACCGTTCGCTGTGGTCACGGTGCACACGAGTGCTTCCGATATTCAGAGTGAATCGCGCATCGGTAAGGCGTTCCGCGAGGTCGCGGCCGACCTGTTCGTCATGATCCAGCAGGGGCTATTCCCGTCTCCCGGCTCAACCCGCGGCCGTGAGCGCGGCGCTCCCCGCGCCTCCGATGGGCTCGTGCGTGTCAACACCCAGGGCATCGTGACCTTCGCCAGCCCGAACACGCAGACCACATTCGCGCTTCTCGGGCATCGCGACGAGCTCGAGGGTGAGAACTTCTCGGAGAACGTCGCGAGCCTGGTGCACGGCCAGTCAGACACGAACGAGTCCCTGCCGCTCATCACCCAGGGCAAGGTCGCCAAGCGCGCCGATATCGAGGTGAACGGCCGCACCGTCACCCTGCGATCGATTCCCGTGATCCGCGATGAACAGCGCATCGGGGGGATCGTGCTGACGCGCGATGTCACCGACCTGAGGCATCAGGAGCAGGAGCTCATCACCAAGGATGCGACGATTCGCGAGATCCACCATCGCGTGAAGAACAACCTGCAGACCGTGGCATCGCTGCTGCGCGTGCAGGCGCGCCGGGCGCGCAGCGAAGAGGCGAAGCAGGTGCTCGGCCAGGCCATGCGACGCGTCGCGGCGATCGCAGTGGTGCACGACACGCTCTCGACCGGGTTCTCACAGATCGTCGATTTTGACCTGGTCTTCGACCGAGTGATCAGCCTGGCCGCCGAGGTGGCCAGCCTGCACAACACCACGGTGCACCCCAGCAAGGTGGGTCGCTTCGGCGAACTGCCCTCGAGCTACGCGACGCCACTCTCGCTCGCACTCACCGAGATCGTGACGAACGCCGTAGAACACGGGCTTGCGGGCCGCGAGGGCGAGGTGATCGTCACCGCTGATCGCACCGATAACCGACTGGCGGTCGAGGTGATCGACACCGGCACCGGGCTTCCCGGGGGCACCGTCGGCGACGGGCTGGGCACCCAGATCGTGCGCACCCTCGTCGAAGGCGAACTGGGCGGATCGATTACCTGGGGTGCGCACGAGGGCGGCGGCACCCGAGTCGCGATCGACATACCCCTGCACTGGATCAACGCCGACGAGTAAGGGAACTAGCGCGAACTCGCACCCCGTATGACCACAGCGATGCCGACCACGAGCAGCAGCACCCCGAGCCCGATGACGGTGGTTGCGATCCACACGGCCGTGTCGACGGAACTGGGTGCCAACTCGCGCTGCACCACGTAGGCGCAGAACACGAGAAACAGGGCGCCCCACACGATCGGGCCGGTGCGTGGCCGGGGCTGTTCTGCGGCAAGGTGTGGATCGGTGCCATACGTTTCGGAAGCCGTGGTCTGTGGCGGTTGTGGCGGTTGTGGCTGTTGTTGTTGTTGCGGCGCCGGCGCGGCCTGCTGCGGCTCCTGGGGTTCGCCCATCGGCTCGTACGGGGTGGAATTCATCGGGCGTCCTCGCTTTCGAGTGCAATGGAGTTGCGGGTTTCGGCGGTGCCTGTGCTGAGGGCGCTGGCGGCGGTCGCGGTGCCGACGGTGCCGACGGTGCCGACGGTGCCGGCGGTGTCGTCGGTGCCGTCGATTCTGGCGTTGCCGGCCAGCATGCGCACCTGCACCTCGGTGATGTCTGTCGGCGCGGCACCCTTCAGATTCGCGCCGGTCACGTACACCTGGAACGGGCCTCGGACGGTGCGCGTTTCGCCGTCAGCCGAGGTCGAGATGGTGTTGCCTGCCAGCAGATTCACCGTGACTCGGGTGGGGTGATCTTCGGGCAACTCGATGTCGACGTTGCCAGCAAACATCCAGACCTCAATTGTGCGGCCCGAGTCGCGTTCGTCGAGCGCGCTCAAGTCGAGCGCGGCGTTACCGGCGAACACCGCGAGACCCGAGTCGGATGGGGTGTTTTCGGTCACCCGAACCTCGGCATCGCCGACCGGGCGGAACGTGAGATTGTCAGGCATGAGAGAGGTATACGGGGTGAAGAGCAGCGCGATCGCACCGACGAGGGCCGCGAACCCGACCCACCCGCTGTATTTGCCGCGTACCCCGGCGACGATCATCGAGAGGGCGCAGACTGCGACCGCGGCCACAATCGACGTCGTGTACACGAACCGGCCGTCTTCGCCGATGCTCAGCCCCCAGGCGGCGACCCCGCCCGCCGCCAAGAGCGCGAGTGCGAGGGTGATCAGGATGTGACCGGCGCCGAGCTTGCGCGCTTCGTAGCGCAGTCGTTCGCGTTCTGCCCACGCGGTGGTGTCTTCTCCCACTTTTTGCCCCCAAGCGGTTGCCTGTTCAGAGGCCTTCTGGCCCCATGCTGTTGCGTCTTCGCTGACTTTCTGGCTCCATGCGGTGGCATCGTCGGCCAGCTTCTGGCTCCACGCCGGGTCGCCAGCAGCGCTCGCGCCTGCGGCCGCATCTGTGCCCGTGGTTGTGGCTGTGGCTGTATATGTGCCAGCGCCTGGAGCGGCACCGGGTTGCGGTGCGGAGCTGGCCCGGCGGAGTCCGCCACGGCTGATCCACACGATGAGCCAGATGATCGCCGCTGGCAAGAGCACCGCCCACCAGATGACCGACGCGGTGACCTGCACCCAGTCGGGAACGCCGAAGACATCCCACATCACCCAGTTGGCGGGGCCACCGAACATCGCCGAGAGTGTTCCGAAGACGATGGGGAGAACGACGAGCGCGCCAATCACGACCGCGGCAACGATCACCCCGGTCTGTGCGCGCCCGCGAAACAGCTCTTCCAGGTGGATCTTGCCACTCGGGTCGGGCAGGAGCAGCCAGCCCGCGAGGTAGAGCACGAGTCCCGGGCCGCCCAGCACGGCGAGCACGACAAAGATGCCTCGCACGATCAGGGGGTCGATGTTCGCCCGGCCGGCGATGCCCGCGGCGACGCCCGCGAACCAGCGATCGCTGGTCGTGCGGATGATGCCCAGGCCGCGTAGCCAACCGAAGAAGCCGTCTGCGGCGCGCGGGGGCTGCTGCGGGCCCGGTGCGGGTGGTGCGGGGGGAGTGGTGTCGTTCATGCTTCGAGTGTGCACCCGTCGGTGGCTCACCGCCATGGGGGTTCTCCCTGATTCGACCCTGAAGAATGCCGCCGGCTGGCACGTATGGCGGTGCCGAGTGCTTGGATGGAACCATGTCCCAGATACCGCTGCAGCGCCCCCTCGAGGGGCGAGTGCTCGCCGGGGTGTGCGCGGGGCTCGCCGAGCACCTCGGTCTGCCGGTCTTCTGGGTACGCATAGCGATGGCCGGTTTCGCGCTCTTCGGCGGCGCGGGTGCCCTGTTCTATGCGTGGCTGTGGATCCTGGTGCCAGCCGAGGGGGCCGTGCCAGTCGCGCCGATGCGCCGCGCTCTGACTTCGCCGGCGCTTGCTGCCGACGCGGTCGGCAGCAGTTCGAGCGCTGGAGTCGGTGTGGAGGCGCAGCCTGTGGCCCCTGCGCGGGCCCGGAGGTACTGGCCGGTCGCTGAGTTGCTCCTCGGAGCCTGCCTCCTGGTTGCTGGCATCGCGCTCGTGCTCTCGCAATTGGGGGTGCAGCTGCGCCTCGAGATCCTGTTGCCCGCACTCGCGGTGCTCGTGGGCGTGGGCCTCGCGTGGTGGCAGATCGCCGACCGTGATCGGCCCGAGCGCTATTCGGTGCCCCGGGTGCTTGGGGCCTTGGCGCTCGTGGCCGTCGGTGTGCTGATGTTCTTTGTTACTGCCCGGGAACCGAGTGTCGTGACCGTTGTCGCTGCGGCTCTGGCGGTGCTCGCCGGGGTTGCCCTCGCCATTGCCCCCTGGCTGCTGCGGCTCAATCGCGAGCTGGTCGCCGAGCGGGCCGGCCGTGCGCGCGAGGCGGAGCGCGCGGAGATCGCAGCGCACCTGCACGATTCGGTGCTGCAAACGCTCGCGCTGATCCAACAGAGATCAGAGCCGGGTAGCGAAGTCGCGCGCATCGCCCGAGGCCAGGAGCGTGAGCTTCGCGAATGGCTGTTTCGCGGCGCGGATGGCGCGCCCCCGGCTGCGAGCTCGGCGGTCGACGGAGAACTGCGCCAGCACGCGGCGGCGCTCGAGCATGAGTATGCGGTGCGGTTCGAGATCGTCGCGGTGGGGGCGATGGCGGAAGCCAGAGTTCCTGAGACGATCGTCTTGGCCACGCGCGAGGCGATGCTGAACGCGGCCAGGCACGCGGGGGGCGATGTGACGGTGTATCTCGAGGTGGGCCCCGAATCGGTCTCGATCGACGTGACCGATCGGGGGCCGGGCATCGATATCACGCAGCTCCCCGACGGGCGCATGGGCGTGCGCGAGTCCATACTGGGACGGATGGAACGTGCGGGCGGATCGGCGCGGATCGTGGCCGGACCGGGCGGCACCGGTACGTCGGTGCGGCTTTCCATGCCTCGCGGCGAGGCCGCCGGGCTGGGCGCACCCCCGATCGAACAGGACACGAAATGAACGAACACCAGCGCGCAGATCCGGATGCCCAGTCGGATCACATTGCTGCCTCGGCGCCCGCTTCCGAGACGATGCCGATCCGCGTGGTCATCGTCGACGACCACCAGATCTTTCGCACCGGGCTGCGCGCGGAGCTCGGTGCGCGACTCGAGGTGGTGGCCGAGGCGGCCACGGTTGACGAGGCGATTGCGTGCATCCCGGTGGCACTCCCCGACGTGGTGCTGCTCGACGTGCACCTGCCGGGTGGGGCCGGGGGCGGGGGTGCCGAGGTGCTGCGCAGGCTGAGCGGCGTGCCCGCGCTGCGGGGCACCAGATACCTGGCGCTCAGCGTTTCAGACGCGGCAGATGACGTGGTGAGTGTGATCCGCTCGGGAGCCCGTGGATACCTCACCAAGGCGGCATCCGGTGCCGAGGTGACCGCCGCCGTGCTGCGCGTGTACGGGGGAGATGCGGTGTTTTCGCCGCGGCTCGCCGGATTCGTGCTCGACGCATTTGGCGCGGGGCTGGGCGAGACCGCGGCGGCCGACGACGAGCTTGATCGCCTGTCGGCGCGCGAGCAGGAGGTCATGCGGATGATCGCCCGAGGGTATACCTACAAGGAAGTCGCCGCCGAGCTCTTTCTCTCGGTGCGCACGGTCGAGACTCACGTATCGAACGTGTTGCGCAAGCTGCAGCTCTCGAACCGGCACGAGCTGACCGCATGGGCGCTTGCCCGGCGACTCCTGTAGCGGTCTCGACAGTCCACTCCCGGGCTAATCCCACCCCGGCAGCCACAGGTGGGCGCGCCAGAACCACTCGGCAATCGGCATGCCCGACCACGCCGGGAAGAACAGCACGGAGACCACCAGGGCCATGGCCAGGAAGATGGCTACGGCGATCCGCCGACCGAGCACGGCCTCGGGAGAGATATTGAGGTGGATCCCGGCGAGCGCCAGCAGCCCAGGGTGCCCGGGGCGGTGTCGGCGCCAGAGTGCGCCCAGCACCAGCGCCAGGGCGAGTGCAGCGAACGGTGTAAGCACCACCGCATAGAACTGGAACACCGCGGTCCGCGAGAACGTGAGGACCCAGGGCAGCCACCCGGAGAGGTACCCGACGAGCACGAACGCCGAGGCCGTAAGCAGGTGAGAACTTTCGGCTTCGCGAACGGGGGCGAGGGCGCTGGTGGTGCGGGCTGTGTCGTCGGGGTCAGATCTGGGTGTCGCGTCTGGGTCGGCCAGCGGATCGTGCGCGAAGCGCGTGCGGCGAACCGCGATCCACGCGCTGCGAACGACCACCCACGCGAGCAGAAGCAACGCGGCCACCCCGCCCCACGTGACGAGCAGGTTGGGGAGCGGGGAGATCGCCGCGACGCAGCCGCTCGGCCACGGGCAGCTGTCGCCCTGCGGCCAGGTCACCTCGTACATGGCGGTGGGACGGAGCCCGAGCGGCCAGGTCAGTGGGTGTGACTGGTAGGGGTGCGGGGCTTGGAGCGTCCCGTGCCAGGCCAGGGCATCCGCGTGCCACTGGGCGAGTGACACCCACCAGGGCTCGCCCGGTTCGCGGTTCTGCGCGGTGGGCGAGGCGATCCACCCCCACCAGCTGACGAGATAGGCGAGTGCCGCCGCGGGGAGCGCGAGTGCCGCGGTAACGAGGGCCTGCAGGGCTCCGCGTGCGAGGGGTTGGATCCGTGCTCTGCGGCGGGGTCGAGTGCTGAGTGACTGGCCACTATGAGTCTGCCCGCTGTGGGCTGGTTCCGTGCGAAATCTGCGCCAGACGTCGACCGCCACGATGAACACCAGGAACGCGGCTAGTGGGTAGAGGCCCGACCACTTGATCGCGGCCGCAGCGCCGAAGGTGAGGCCTGCCGCCAGCAGCCAGGGTCTGCGCCAGGTGAGGTACCGCCCAGGCTGCACTGCCTGCGCTACTCCTGCCTGCCCTGCTCCTGCCTGCGCTCCTCCTGCCTGCGCCACCCGGTTTTCGCTCGGAGATCCGCTCAAAATCGGATCAGATTGCGACTTTTCCTCCCGGATTGCGCGTTTCTCCGAGCCAAGAGATGAGGTGGAGCTCGAACTCACATCCCGCCACACGAAGAGGGCGCCCAACACCACGAAGAGGGCGAGAAACCCATCGAGCAGCGCCACGCGGGTGAGCGCCACGTGCACGCCGTCGATCGCGAGGAGGAGCCCCGCGACGCAGGCGATCCACAGGCTGCGGGTCATGAGCCAGCCGAGCCGCATGGTGACCCCCACCGCTGCCACCCCGGCAAGCGCGATGGCGGATCGCCACCCCCAGCCGGTGTCGGCGCCAAAGAGCAGAATGCCCAGACCGATGAGCCACTTGCCGAGCGGAGGGTGCGCGATCGTGCTCGCCTGATCGCTGAAGGCGAGGGCGCGCTCGCCGCCGAACGCGGGGTCGTCGTCGGGCCAGGTCGTCGGAAACCCATTCGCCAGCTGGCTCACCGCGTCGCGCACGTAGTACAGCTCATCGAAGACGAGCGAGTCCGGGCGGCCGAGCGCCCAGAACCTGAGTACCGCAGCGAGAGCGAGCACCGAGATCACCGCCAGCGGCGCAAGCAACGCCCAGGCGCGTCGCAGGCGCGGGTTCACAGGGGCAGGAGGATGCACGCCTCTCAGCCTAGGCACTAGAGGCCGATCCGCTGGGCAATCGCGGCCTGGCCTGCGGCTACGATAGATTCCGTGCTTACACGCCTCTCGAACTACTTTCTGAAGACGCTCCGCGAAGACCCGGCTGATGCCGAGGTGACGAGTCACCGGCTGCTCGTGCGGGCTGGCTACATCCGCCGCCAGGCCCCCGGGGTGTTTGCCTGGTTGCCACTCGGGCTGCGCGTGAAGTCGAAGCTTGAGCAGATCGTGCGCGACGAGATGGCCGCAGCCGGGGCGCACGAGGTGCACTTTCCGGCGCTGCTTCCGCGCGAACCCTACGAGGCGACCGGCCGATGGGACGAGTACGGCGACGGATTGTTCCGGTTGCAGGATCGGCACGGCGCCGATTACCTGCTCGCGCCGACGCACGAGGAAGTCTTCACTCTGATGGTGAAAGACATCGTGACGTCGTACAAAGACCTGCCGCTGTCGCTGTACCAGATTCAAGACAAGTACCGCGACGAGGCGCGGCCGCGCGCCGGCCTGCTGCGCGGCCGTGAGTTCACGATGAAGGACGCCTACTCCTTCGACGTCACCGACGCGGGGCTCGAGGCGAGCTACCAGGCGCAGCGCGATGCCTACGAGCGCATCTTCACGCGGCTCGGGCTCGAGTACGTGATCGTCTCGGCAGACGCGGGTGCGATGGGTGGATCCAAGAGCGAAGAGTTTCTGCTTCCCACCGAGATCGGCGAGGACACGTTTGTGCGCTCGGCCGGCGGATACGCGGCGAACGTCGAGGCGTATGTGACGCCTACGCCCGATCCGCTGCCCATTGAGGGGCAGCCTGAGGCGGTCGTGTACGACTCGCCCGATACCCCGACCATCGAGACGCTGGTCGCGCTCACCAACGCGGTGCTGCCGCGCGCGGATGGCCGCGCCTGGGAGGCCGCCGACACTCTCAAGAACGTGGTGCTCGCGCTGACCGCGGCCGACGGTACTCGGGAACTGGTGGTCGTCGGCATTCCGGGCGACCGTGACGCCGACATGAAGCGGGCCGAGGCTGCCTTTGGTGGCGCCGAAGTCGAGCCCGCGAATGCCGCAGATTTCGCGAAGCACCCGCTGCTCGTGAAGGGGTACATCGGCCCGGGCGCCGCAGGGGCGCCGGTGCTCGGCGAGGCGGGATCCACTGGTGTACGTTACCTGCTTGACCCGCGCGTGGTTGCGGGAACGTCGTGGGTGACCGGCGCGAACGAGCCCGAGAAGCACGTTGCGTACCTGGTCGCTGGGCGCGATTTCTCGGGCGACGGCGTGATTGACATCGCGTCGGTGCGAGACGGCGACCCGGCACCCGACGGGTCGGGCCCAATTGAGACTGCGCGTGGCATGGAGATCGGCCACGTGTTCCAGCTCGGTCGCAAGTATGCCGAGGCGCTTGGGCTCAAGGTGCTCGACGAGAACGGCAAGCTGGTGACCGTGACGATGGGGTCGTACGGCATCGGCGTGACTCGAATCATGGCGATTCTTGCCGAGCTGCACAACGACGATCGCGGGTTGATCTGGCCGCGTGCGATCGCCCCGTTCGACGTGCATCTCGTGGCGACCGGCAAAGACGCTGCGATCATCGAGATCGCCGAATCGCTGGCCGGGGCGCTCGATGCAGCCGGCGTGGAGGTGCTGTTTGACGACCGCCCCAAGGTGTCACCCGGCGTGAAGTTCGGCGATGCCGAACTCATTGGCGTGCCGCGCGTGGTCGTGGTGGGCCGCGACGCGACCGAAGGGTTCGCCGAGGTGTGGGATCGCGCCACCGGCGCCAAAGAGAAGGTTGCATTGGTCGACGTGCCCGGGTTGTTTGGGGCGTAGACTCACTTTTTCCCAGTGGATCGGGGGCGCTGCCGGTGGCAGCGCCCCCTTTTTTCTTTTCGCTCACAGGCGACCGTGCGCGGACGAACATCCGCGAGTTCTCCACAGATCGGCCTCCACCCCGTTTCCCACCCTCGCGCTCCGCTGAGATAGACGCAGAACGGTAGCGCCCGGTGAAGACATCGGGGCCGTGAGCGCGAGGGAGCGGATCCACATGACGAATATTCGGGTGACGTACGGCGATATTGAGCAGGTGGCGGGGCAGCTCGCCCAGGGGCGAGACGAGATCACCACGAAACTCCGCCTGCTGGAATCGCAAATCACTACCCTCGTGTCGACCGGGTTTGTGACCGATCAGGCGTCGGTGCGATTTCACTCGATGTACAGCGAGTACACGTCGGGTGCGGCAATCGTCGCGGAGAAGCTCAGCGAGATTCAGTCGTTTCTCACACAGACGGCGGGCGCGATCCGCGAACTGGATGCCCAGCTCGCCGCTCGCATCAGCTGAGCCTGGAACCGGTGATCTCGAATGCGCGACCGATTCGAAATTGACGACGAGAGTCTGCTTGCGGCGGGCTCGCTCCTCGCGCACGCCGCCACTGCGGTGATCGATGGGGGCTCCTCGCCACCGCACGTTGAATTGCCTTTGGTGACGGGCTTCGGTGACCGGGTAAGTTGGTTTCTGGAGGGCGTCGGTACTGCCCGTGCTGCGCTCGCCGACGCAGCAGCAACCACCGGGCGGGCGGTTGCCGAGGTGATGCAGGTGAGCGCGGAGCTTGATGCTCGGCTTGCGGGGCAACTCGGCGATGGGTTCGCGGTGCCGCAGGTCAGGCGACCGAAGACGTGACCTTGATTCCCTCGTCGGCCGAGGCGGTGTTGCCGAGCGAATCGCCGATCCTTGGGTGCGCCGACGAATCGTCTGCCGTGGCGCGATTCCTCAGGGGGACGGCCGACGGGGTCGCAGAGTATCGCGCGACACTCCAGCGGGCGCAGCACACGCTCAGCCCCGTGCAGAGCGATGGTGTGGCCGAGATTTCCGGAAAGATAGGGCAGCGGCTGGAAGTGGGAGCGCTCGCGCTGAATCAGACTGCTGACACCGCACGGAACGCGTTCGAGCGCTACGCTGCCGAGATCGACCGCATCCACGCTGCGGCCCGGTGGGTGCACGCGCGCGTGGAGGAGTCGCTGGCACTGATTCGCGGCCAACACGCCACGATTGACGAGATCTGTCGGGCGCTCGGGGCACGCGTTGACTTCGGATGGCGCGCAGGCCCGCCCGTCGTCATGCCCCCGCTGGCGCTGGGGATCCCTGTGCCCGGTGCTGGCCCGATCGGCGTTGTGTCAAAAGACGGAGAAGAGGCCGCTGGCATCGCGGCGGAGGCGCTCGCGGTGCGCGCGAGGTACGAGCCACTGTGGGCCGCAGCCGTCTCTCGGTGGCGGGGCGCGGTCGACCAGATCGAGACGGATATCGTCGAATGGCGGCGACTGTTCGATGATCGGTCGAGTGCCGAACTCGCACTTCTCGCCGCACTCAACAGCACCGCGCTCGGGCAACTCATTGCGGTCAGTGAGACGACGATCGCCGCACGTCGCAGCATCGTCGCGTTTGGCTTCTCAGGTGAGCTGTGGGGGGTCACTCGACCGCCAGTCTCCCCGGCTACGGAACATTCACTCCTGGTTCAGCTCATGGGAACCCGCTCTGGAGCGGAAATCTGGCACAACCCACCCGCTCCGAATCGGATAGCTGAGGGTTGGAACGAACTCACCTCTTCCGAACAACAGCAACTGATCGCGGAGGTGCCGTGGGTGATCGGCAACCTGCCCGGCCTGCCGTTTCGGGTGCGCGATCAGGCCAATCGGCGTCTGCTCGAGTACTACGCGCTTCACCACGACGGGCTGAGCCCCGAGTGTGTGGAGTTACTGAGAGAGCTCACCACCGCATTGCAGAATGACACCGGTGATCCGCCGGTGACGATCGTCGCGCTGAATCTCAGCGGGAGCATTCCGATGGTTGCGGTCGGCTATGGCACCCTCGACACCTCGTCGAGCCTGACCTGGGAGGTACCCGGAATGTCGAGTGATGCCCACCTGGCGCTTGGCTCCTGGCACCAGGCAAGCCAGAACCTGCACGGTGCCCAAGAGCGCCTGCTCAATGTGCAGGGGGATGATGCGGGATCGCACGGGGGTGCGGCGCATGCACCCGGGGTGGTTGCGTTCCTCGCCTACGACACCCCGCACCTGTTGTCGGTCCTCTTCGCACAGTCGGCGCGAACCGGCGCTCACCGTCTTGCCGCCGAGCTTGACGGGGCTGCGGTGACCCGAGGCAACGGAGTGCCGCTGCCCACACACGCGGTGATCGCGCACTCGTACGGCACACCCGTGACCGCGAACGCGCTCACCCTGACTCGGTACCCGGTGCAGTCGTTCACGATGCTCGGATCAGCCGGCCTCGACGGCGAGGTTGTGGGGGCATTCACCGACCTGAATATTGAACGGGATCGCGCGGGAGAACCCAGAGTATTCACCACTCAGGCTGCGGGGGATCAGCTCGCGCCACTGGGCGCGGCCCTGTCAGACCGGGCACAGCCAAATCCTGGGGCGGTGGCTCCCAGACAAGATCACATCCCGGGTGCCTACGTATTCGGGTCAGACGGCTGGGGCACCCTGCTCCCAACTGATGGCCACTCGGTCATCGGGGCGGGCGATCGTGGCCTGCTCGGCGGCAATGCTTCTGAGGGTCACGGCTACCTCGACCCAGATACGCAGGCGCTTGTCGGTGCGGCCGCGACGAGTCTCGGCGTACTGCCGCATGTGCCCGGGGGGCTCACTCGCAATGGCCAGCCGGTGGGCTCAACCGAAGCTCCATGGATCCTCGCGAAGGGAAACGAATAGTGAAGCGTCACCACAGGGTCGGAAGCCTGGCACTCGCACTCGCGCTGTGTGGAAGTCTCGTGAGTTGCGACGAGATGTTTGGCCCCAGTGATGGGCCTGAATCAGAGTCACTGTCCATCGATGTCTATGGCACCCGCATGTTCAGCCCCGCCTGGGAAACCGGCCAGACTGACATGCTCGCAACCACAGATCAGCAGGTCGACTGGGCAATTGCAGAGACCGAAGAGGCGCTCCTCGTGCTCGGAGACCCGGATGGCTGGGACATGCTGGTGGCTGAGGGGAATTGGGCTGAGTACCGTGACGGGAGGATGCCTGAGCTGCATGGAACCATGTGTGAACTGGGAGATGCGGGCCGTCGCGGTGGCCAAATAGTTGTCTCGATCATTCACGCGAACTACGAACTCACCTACGAGGCGGCCGAAAGGCTTCGCGTGCATTGGATGAAGCGCGGGTGGGTCGTCACCGACATCTTCCGGGGCCCGCTTCCCGACGGCATGCCGCTGGTCTACTTCCGGGCCGATCGATACGGTGGGTCTCGCATTTCGCTGTACGCGAGAGACAATGCGGTCGACCTGCGAGTGACCTCCGCGTGTTCGCCGAGCAGTGGTCTGGGGTGAGTGAGAGATGCAGCTCAGGCTTGCGGCACAGTCCAGTTCGGGTGAGACCCAAGAGATTACTGTGTCGTGTGACGTCACGGCGACCGTTGCCGAGGTGGCGCGGGCCTTGATCCGCTCGGGACTTACCGGCGACAGTGAACTTGAGCGGATCGCCACCGCGAGGTCGGCCCCGGTTACCGTGTTGGGTCGTGCGGAGGGGCTGGGGCCGTGGGTGATGCTTGACCCCACATCATCAATCTCCCGCAGCGGGCTCCGGTCGGGATGGTCGATTCGGACGGTGCGCGAGGACGGCGCGGAGAGCACCACCCCACGGCTCATTCCTGCTGTCGGCACGGTCGACGTGCTTGATGGGCCGCAACGGGGCGCCAAATACAGCTTGGTGGTCGGCACCAACTCCGTGGGCCGCGACCCACGCAGTCGGATTCTGCTCGAAGAGACGAGCGTCTCCCGCCGTCACGCGTCCATTGAGGTGGGCGAACGGGTGCTCGTGCGTGATCTCGGTTCGGCCAATGGCACGACGGTCGACGGCACGGTGCTGGATGGCACGCCTCAAGGCGGGGTGCTCCTGGGCGGCGGCGTCGGAGATGGCCGGGGAGCGGCAGGATCGGCAATGATGAGCGCTGAGGTGACGGTCGGCACCGTGCGGCTCAGGCTGCACCTCACCGGGGTGCCCGATCCGGCACGTAACGATGTGCTCTCCCCGACACACCCCCACACACGAGAGCCGCACGTGTCGCCCCGATTTTCGGGTTCCGAACGTCAACTCCCGCCGCCGCCCGCACCCTCACCAGCCAGTAAGCTGCCGCTCCTCGCCATGCTTGCCCCGGCGATGCTGGGCCTCGTGATGTATGCGGTGACGGGATCGGCGATCAGTCTCCTGATGATCGCCTTCAGCCCGCTCATGATGATTGGCTCGTGGCTCGACGGCAGGGTGACGGGGCGTCGCGCCTTTCGACGCGACAGCGTCGTCTTTGATGCGGCGGTGCGGGCGGAGCGCGCTGCGCTCGAGGAGCTCCGAGATGAAGAAATTGTGGCGCGCGAATCCGAGGCACCGAGCATCACGGACATCGCGGCCGCGATTGAATCGAGAGGCCCCGTGCTGTGGATGCGTCGCCCCGAGCATCGGGCGTTTCTCGAGCTCCGCCTCGGTGAGGGGATGCTGCGCAGCCGCACCGCGACGCTGATGCCTGACCGCGGGCAGTGCCGTCCTGAGCACTGGTCTGCCCTGCAAGATCTAGCCTCGGAATTTGCGTCGGTCGGACCGGTTCCGGTGCTCGAGCGCCTCGACCGCAGCGGTTCAATCGGCGTTGCCGGAGAACCGCACTGGGCGGAGGGGTGCGCCCGCTCCCTGGTGCTGCAACTCGTCGGCCTCCATTCCCCCGCTGAATTCGTGCTGGCCTGTTTCGCAGCCCCTCGGCACCTCGGCGATGGTCACAGTGATTGGCGGTGGTTGAGCTGGCTGCCCCATGTGGATCCACCCGCCAGCCCACTTCGTGCCTGGCCGCTCGCGAGCGACGAACACACCCAGGCCACGCTGCTCTCAGACCTGGAGGGTGTGCTCGCTGCGCGAATGGTGCACGCTCAGTCTCGACGCACCGTGCGCTCGCACCTGGATCCCGGTGTTCCTGGTGGATCCGCGGAAGCTGTCACCGAGCTGCCTATGCTGCCCGTCATCCTCGTGGTGGTACTTGACACGGGTGGCATCGACCCAGCGCGGCTGATCGCGCTCGCCGAGGCAGGGCCGGATGTGGGTATTCATGTGCTGTGGGTCGCCGCGCGAAGTGCAGAAGTTCCTGCGGCCTGCCGCACCCTCATCGACATCGATCGCGGTGAGGCACACGTGCGCGTTACCCGAAGCAGCGAGACCATTCGACTGAGCAGGCTTGAGTTTCTTGATGAGCCCGGGGGGCGTGCCCTCGCACGGTCGCTCGCCCCGGTCGTCGACACGGCCACACGGCCACTGGATGACAGTGATCTGCCCGAAGCGCTCGCGCTGCGAGACGTGCATCCCATCGATGTGCTCGGCGGTGACCACCCGATACTCGCGTCGTGGCGAGCCTCCGGATCACTGAAGAAAGCCTGGCAATCGGGGGAGCGGCGCGAACCGATCTGCCTCGACGCGGTCGTCGGGCAGGGGCCAGAGGGCGCAGTCAGTCTCGATCTCCGGGCACAGGGTCCGCACGCTCTCGTCGGGGGCACGACGGGATCGGGAAAGTCGGAGTTCCTGCAGAGCTGGATCATGTCGCTCGCAGCGACGGTCAGCCCCGACTGTCTCTCATTCCTTTTGGTCGATTACAAAGGCGGAGCGGCGTTCGCAGAGTGCGCGGAGTTGCCACACACGGTGGGGCTCGTGACCGATCTCGATCAGCATCTCGTACACCGCGCGCTGACCTCGCTGCGGGCCGAGCTGCGTTACCGGGAGGAACTGCTCGCTAATCGGGGAGCGAAAGACCTGGTCACACTGGAGCGGCGATCAGAACCGGCGGCTCCACCCGTGCTGGTGATCGTGATCGATGAGTTCGCGACGCTCGTGCGGGAGGTACCCGAGTTCGTCGCGGGCATCGTCGATATCGCCCAGCGTGGTCGATCGCTCGGCATTCATTTGATTCTCGCGACGCAGCGGCCTGCGGGTGTCATCACCGAGAACCTGCGGGCGAACACCAATCTCCGTATCGCGCTTCGTGTGGCAGATGCCGCAGACAGCAGTGACGTGCTCGGGGTAGCCGATGCGGCGAACTTCGACCCGGCACACCCCGGTCGCGCCGCCTATCGAGTCGGAGCGGGGCGTATCGAGCACTTCCAGACCGGGTATCTCGGAGGCCACCCCGCGCAGGCGATCGATCCGGGGATCGCCTTCCATTCGCTCGGGTTTCGACGCACTGAACCCTGGCCGATTCCACCCGAACCCGCATCCCTGCGACCGCACGGAGCGCGCACGCGCGACATCGTGCGTCTGCTCGCGGGAATCACGTCTGCAGCGGCGGCAGCGCAGCTCGGTGCACCCCGGAGGCCGTGGCTTGATCCACTTCCTCTGGTGATCGACTGGGCGATGCTGTCGCAGTTGGCGCCAAACGAGGAGGAACAGGGCAGCGGCGAATCGCCAGTGATCGGACTCGCGGATCTGCCCCAGCAACAACGGCACAACATCTATGCACTCAACTTCGAGCGGCTCGGCAACGTCGCACTCGTCGGCGCAAGCGGCACCGGGAAAAGTTGCGCACTCCTCACCATCGCCGCTTCGCTTGCCGACCGAGCAACCGAGTATCCGGTACACATCTACGCGATCGATGCCGCCGGCGGAGCGCTCGAGGCGCTTCGTGAGCTCCCTACGGTCGGGGCAGTCGCGTCGCTTCCCGATGTCGAGCTTGTTGATCGGATACTCCGACACGTCTCTGAGCTTGTCGCCGAGCGGGGAAGTCGATTCGCAGCGGCACGCGCCAACAGCCTCACCTCGTTTCGAGCCACGGCAGATGGTGCCGCGGAGCCGCGAATCGTGTTGTTCATAGACGGGTTCTCGATGTTCCGCTCCGAAAGCGAATCACTGGGTGCGCGAAATACGCGCTTGACGCAACTCGCCGAGATTATGCATACCGGCAGATCCGTGGGGGTGCACGTGGTGGTGACAGCGGATCGGCCCGCCGCCCTTCCTGCGGCGCTCGCCGCCAGCGTGCAGGAGTATCTCGTGTTTCGGCTCGCGGGCGCATTTGATTATGCGCATCTGGGGGTGCCCGCGGCGATGCTCGCGAACGCACCCGCCGGGCGCGCTGTGGTCGCGAGGGAGTCGGTCGAGGTGCAGCTTGCGCTGCTGGAGGGAAGAGCGGATCTCGGCGGTCAAGCTCGCGCGATTGAGGTCTTGGCTGCTTTGCTTCGTGACCGTGGTGTGAGTCCGGCGACGCAGCTGCGCAACACCCCAGAGCGAGTGCCTCTGGAATCGCTCCCGGCAGTGGTCGAGGATCGACCCGTGGTGGGAATCGAGTCGCAGAACTTCAGCCCTATTGGCATTCCCCTGACCGGGCTGGCTGTGGTGTCTGGGCCGCCAGGATCAGGCCTTACCAGCGCGCTGCAGACCTGTGTGGCCGCCTGTGACCGGCGCGCGTTCGGGCGAGGAGAGCGCGTACGGCGGATCCTCCTGAGCCTTGCTGAGGGCACGCTCCTGTGGGCCGGTCAGTGGGACCGAGCGGCGCACGGGGCGGAGCCGGTCGCCGCTCTGGCACGAGAGTTGACCACTGAGTTGGATCGGTGTGCATCACCCGAATCACACACCGTGATTGTGGTCGAACGTGCAGCCTATGCAGAAGGCACCGAGGCGCTTCCGGCGCTCGTATCACTTGCGAAGGTCTGCCGACGAGCGGAGGTGCTGCTCGTAGTGGAATTTGAACTTGGAGCCGCTGCAGGTGTCTGGGAGCTCCTTGGGGTGCTGAAACAGGCGCGATGGGGGGTTGCGCTTCAGCCCGACGAAACCGACAGTGGCACCCCGTTTCGCAACGTGTTCGGACGGGTGCGTCGAGGGGACTTTCCGCCGGGGCGGGGCTTCGTCATCGAGGGCGGCCGGGCGACACCGGTGCAGCTTGCACTCGGTTGGGGTATTCTGGAGGACTGATCCGCCCCGGGCGGAACCTGACAGCTGAATAATATGGAGGCCCCTGTGAAAATCGACCTCGCCATGCTTCGTGGGCTTGAGCGCGAAAAAGAGATCCCCTTCGAGGAACTCGCGGAGATTATTGAGCAGGCGATCCACTCGGCCTACATCAAGCACATCGTGGGTCTCGGTCAGCCCGAACCCAAAGACGACCAGGTGCGCGTGACGCTTGACCGGAAGAACGGCGAAATCTCCGTATTCGTTCCCGAGCTTGACGATGCCGGTCAGGTGATTGGCGAGGCCGTCGTGCCGACCGAAGAGTTTGGGCGGATCGGCGCAAATGCAGCGAAGCAGGTCATCAACCAGCGATTGCGTGATCTCACTGATGATGCGGTTCTTGGCCAGTTCAAGGACAAAGAGGGTCACATTCTCTCCGGAGTCGTGCAGCAGGGGCCAAACCCGCGAATGGTGCACATCGATCTCGGCGACCTTGAAGCGATCCTGCCACCCGAAGAGCAGATACCGGGCGAGGACTACAGCCACGGCACGCGCCTTCGTGTGTATGTCACCAGCGTCTCCAAGGGCCTCAAGGGCCCGCAGGTGACCGTGTCGCGCACGCACCCGGGCCTGGTGCGTCGACTGTTCGAACTCGAGGTTCCCGAACTCTCCGCAGGCATCGTAGAGATCGTCGCTCTGGCCCGTGAGGCAGGGCACCGCACGAAGGTTGCCGTGCGCGCGCATCAGCAGGGCATCAACGCCAAGGGCACGTGTATCGGTGAGATGGGCCGACGTGTCCGCGCGGTCATGAGCGAACTAGGCGAAGAGAAGATCGACATCGTCGACTACTCACCCGACCTCCCGACGTTCGTCGCGAACGCGCTGTCACCCTCCAAAGTGACCGATGTCTTTATGCTGAACGAGTCGTTGAAGCAGGTGCGCGCGCTGGTCCCCGACTTCCAGCTCTCTCTGGCCATCGGCAAGGAGGGCCAGAACGCTCGCCTCGCCGCTAAGTTGACGGGCGCGAAGATCGACATTCAGCCGGACTCAATCATGAATGATTGAGTTGGATGTCGATCTTCGCGCATCCTGCGGAGCGCTTACCAGCGCGACGGAGGATGTCCGGAGTTCCGACATTCAGCCGGACTCAATCATGAATGATTGAGTTGGAACCCAACGCGACACGCCCGGGGAACGATCACAGAGGAAGCTGGTACGATGATTCCGGTTCGAACGTGTGTTGCGTGCCGCCGAAAGGCGTCACGCAGCGAGTTGTTCCGGGTCGTGTTGCGCGAGGGTCGATTGAATTTCGACGAGCGTGCGGTGCTTCCTGGGCGCGGAGCGTGGGTACATCCCACTCCGCAGTGTCTTGAACTAGCGGTGTCGCGCGGAGCCTTCGCGCGTGCATTGAAGGCATCAGGGAAACCTGATCCTGGCCCCTTAGAGAACAGGCTAGAAACACTCATGGACAACTAATGAGCGGCTCACAATGAGGCCCGTCCGATAATTATGGTTCTCGCCTGTCTGGGGCGTGAACCCAGACAGGAGAATAGTGGCAAACCCACGCGTACACGAGATAGCTGCAGAGCTCGGTGTAGATAGCAAGGTCGTTCTGGCCAAGCTGAAAGATATGGGCGAATTCGTCAAGGCGAGTTCGTCGGCCGTTGCGCCGCCAGTCGCGCGCAAGGTCAAGGCAGCGCTTCAGGCAGAGGGCGTCGCAACCCCCAAGGCTGAGGATGCCGCAGTCGCGGCAAAGCCCGCGACAAGTGCACCTCGCCCCGGCTCCCGGCCCTCGGCTGCAAAGCCCGGCCCGAAGCCCCCGGCTCCGCCGGCGCCTCCGGCACCGGTCGAAGCGCCAGCTCCGGCACCGGTTCAGCAGAGTGCACCGGAGAAGCCAGCCGCTTCACGCCCCGCTGCAAAGAAGGCCTCCGCGCCCACAGCGCCCGCGGCAGCATCAGATGCGCCCGAAGCGCCTCAGGCAGAGGGCACCGCGGCCGACGCCGCAAAGCCTGCGGCCGCAAAGCCCGCTGGCTCGAAGCCAGGACCCAAGCCCGGTGGGCCCCGTCCGGGTAACAACCCGTTCGCAACCAGCCAGGGCATGGGCATTCCTCGCCCACCACGTCCGGGTAACAACCCGTTCGCTCCCGCTCAGGGCATGGGCCGGAAGGGCCCGAACCCGGGTAACATTCCGCGTCCGACCCCGCGTCCGGCTCCCGGTGCAGCTGGTGCTCGTCCAGGTGGCCCCGGCCGTCCGGGTGGTGCCGGTGCGCGTCCGGGTGGCCCCGGTCGTCCAGGCGCAGGTGCCGGTGGCGCAGCGCCCGGTGCGGGCACGGGCTTTGGCCCGCCACGCCCGCCCGCCGGTGGGTTCGCAGGCCGTGGCCGCGGTGGCCGTGGTGCTGGCACCGCTGGCGCGTTCGGCCGTGGTGGCTCCAAGAACAAGGCACGGAAGTCGAAGCGCGCGAAACGGGCAGAATTCGAACTGCGGGAGGCCCCGTCGCTTGGCGGCGTGAGCGTACCCCGCGGTGACGGAACGACCGCGGTACGTCTGCGCCGTGGCGCCTCGCTCAGCGATTTCGCTGACAAGATCGGCACCAGTGCCTCAAACCTTGTTACCGTGCTGTTCCACTTGGGTGAAATGGCTACCGCGACCGAGTCGCTGGATGAGGCAACGTTCCAGGTCCTCGGTGAGGAACTGGGCTACCGCATCCAGGTTGTCTCGCCCGAAGACGAAGACCGCGAACTGCTTGAGGCCTTCGATATCGATATCTTCAGCGAGCTCGAGGAAGAGGGCGACGATGTGCTCGTCATTCGTCCTCCAGTCGTCACCGTTATGGGTCACGTTGATCACGGTAAGACCCGCTTGCTCGACGCGATCCGCAAGGCGAACGTGGGCGGCGGCGAGGCCGGTGGCATCACCCAGCACATCGGTGCCTACCAGGTGCACGCCGAGCACGATGGTGTGGATCGTGCGCTGACGTTTATCGATACCCCGGGTCACGAGGCGTTCACCGCCATGCGTGCTCGTGGTGCGCAGGTCACCGACATCGCGATCCTCGTGGTTGCGGCTGATGACGGCATCATGCCGCAGACCATCGAGGCTTTGAACCACGCGCAGGCGGCCAACGTGCCAATTGTGGTCGCGGTGAACAAGATCGATAAGGAAGATGCCAATCCGCAGAAGGTACGTCAGCAGCTGACCGAGTTCGGTCTGGTTGCCGAGGAGTATGGCGGCGACGTCATGTTCGTCGACGTGTCGGCAAAGAGCGAGATCGGTATTGCCGAGTTGCTCGACGCGGTGCTGTTGACCGCGGATGCCGGGCTCGACCTGCGCGCGAACCCCAACAAGCACGCCCGCGGTGTGGCTATCGAGGCCAAGCTCGACAAGGGTCGCGGTGCGGTCGCTACCGTGCTCATTCAGTCGGGTACCCTGCGCGTGGGCGACGCGATCGTGGCTGGCACGGCCTACGGCCGTGTGCGCGCCATGCTCGACGAGAACGGCGACGCGGTTGAAGAGGCACTGCCTTCTCGCCCGGTGCTCGTTCAGGGTCTGTCGAGTGTTCCGCGTGCTGGCGACAATTTCATCGTCGTCGGTGAGGATCGCACGGCACGTCAGATCGCTGAGAAGCGTGAGGCTGCCGAGCGCAACGCCCTCCTGGCGAAGGCGCGCAAGCGCATCAGCCTTGAGGACTTCACCAAGGCGCTGGAAGATGGCAAGGTCGAGTCTCTCAACCTCATCATCAAGGGTGACGTGTCTGGTGCCGTTGAGGCGCTGGAAGAGTCGCTCATGAAGATCGAGGTCGACGATTCGGTGCAGCTGCGCATCCTGCACCGCGGTGTGGGCGCGATCACCGAGAGCGACGTTGACCTGGCGACGATCGATAACGCGATCGTCATCGGCTTCAATGTGCGCCCCGATGTGAAGGCCCGGGAGCGTGCAGCGCGCGAGGGTATCGACATCCGCTTCTACAACGTCATCTACAACGCGATCGACGACATTGAGCAGTCCCTCACGGGCATGCTCAAGCCTGAGTACGAAGAGATTCGTTCGGGTGTGGCCGAGATCCGCGAGGTGTTCCGTTCCTCCAAGATCGGCAACATCGCCGGCGTCATTGTTCGCAATGGCACCATCACGCGTAACGCAAAGGCGCGCGTGATTCGCGATGGTGTAGTGATTGCAGATGGCCTCGCCATCGAGTCGCTCCGCCGCTTCAAGGATGATGTCACCGAGGTCAGGACTGACTTCGAGTGTGGTATTGGCCTCGGCAAGTTCAACGACATTCAGATCGGTGACGAGATCGAGACCACCGAGATGGTGGAGAAGCCGCGCGCGTAACGCTGCAGCGTGACAGACGACGCAGGGGGTGGGTCCGGATCGGACCCACCCCCTGCGTCGTGTGCGACTGCGCGGAATTACTTGTCGAAGCGTCGCCCCTCAGGCTTCGGCGGCAGTAGCGACAGAATGAGCACAATGAGCGACCCGACTGACGGAATAAGCGACAGGAAGAAGAACGGGCCAGCCAGGTTAACGTCGTGGAGTCGACGCCACTGCAAGGCGATCGACGGGACGAGCGTCGCGAGCCCAAACAAGCTCAGTACGACGATGAGCGCGATCGCGGAGCCGGGGAGTTCAGCCGTGCCGTCTTCGGTGACACCGGCGGTGGCCGTCACGATGCCGATGAGCACCCCGAAGACGACCGAGACGATGACCATGAAGAGTGTGAGCATCCAGTACTCGCTGCGCGAGGCGCGACCGGAGAACGTCGCGTAGTTCTTGAAGAACCGCGAGATTGATTGCCCAAAGCTGGCGCCGTAGAGCGGGCGGTTCAGAACGCTGGGTGATGTTGCGCCGTCGTAGGGCTCGCCCGGGCCGGGGTTGCCGTACAACGCGGCGGGAGCCGCGGAAGGTGTTGTCATTAAGGTTGATCCAATCTTGTAGGGTGTGCAACTTCTGACTCTAGTGGAGCGAAGGCAGCCATCGCAGAATGGCACGGTGGCGATCTTGGCGGTGGCACGTATACACCTCCCGGGAGAGCGAAGCGCGATAGTCTGAAGGCATGAGTAATCCCAGGGCAGGCAAGGTCTCAGAGCGGATCCAGCAGATCATCGCGCGTAGGCTCGAAAAGGGTCTTCGTGACCCCCGATTGGGTTTCGTGACCATCACCGATGTGCGTGTCACGGGTGACCTGCAGCACGCGAGCATCTTCTACACCGTGTACGGCACGGAAGAGGAACAAGCGGACTCGGCCGCCGCGTTGAAGGCAGCCACGGGCATGTTGCGTACCGAGGTCGGCAAGCAGCTGGGCACGCGTTTGACTCCCACTCTGGAGTTCATTCACGACGAGCTACCTGAGAGCGCCGAGCACCTGAGTGAGCTGCTGGCCGAGGCGCGACGCCGAGACGATGAGGCGAAGGCACTGGCCGCAACCGCGCAGTATGCCGGCGATCCCGACCCCTATCAGAAGCCCCGCGACGTGGAAGCCGAAGAAGGCTCTGACGGCGAAGCTGGCGAAGACGGCAAGGAGGTCGAAGACTTCGAGGAGGAAGCCCTCGAAGCCCTCGACGAGGTCGACGATGAGTTTGACGACGAGGACGAGGACGGCCTTGACGAAGAAGAGCTCGAAGAAGATGAGGAACGCGACTAGGGCAGTCGCAGCCGACCGTCGAACTCCACGAGGAGTCCATCGCTGAGTAGGGAGTCAAGTGCCCGCTCAGCCTGCAGTGGATCACGCGCCGACTCACCCACCATGGCGTCGAGCGCGTCAAGCGCGTCACCTCGCGGCACGGGTTCGCTGGCGCTGCGCAGCAGTGCCATGATCCGCCCCCGAGTTTGCCGGTCGCTGCCAGCGAACGCGGCCTGCTTGGGTCGCCGCTCGGGCGCGTTTGCCGGGTAGCCAGCCCCGCGCCACTCGCACCAGGCGGCCACTGGGCACTCGACGCAGCGGGGCGACCGGGCGGTGCACACGGTCGCTCCAAGTTCCATCGCGGCGGCGTTAAAGACTTGCGCCTCGGCCGGTGCCTCGGGCAGCAGCGCGGCCATATCGTCGAGATCACCGGCACGCGGCATGCCGGCGGCGGCCCGTCCATGCACGACGCGAGCAAGCACGCGCCGGGTATTGGTGTCGACCACCGGGTGCCGCTCGCCATACGCAAACGCGGCAACCGCGCGGGCGGTATAGGGCCCCACGCCGGTCAGGCCCAGGAGCGTGTCGAGGTCGCGTGGCACCGCATCGTCGTGCTGGGTGGCGATCTCGCTGGCGGCGCGGTGGAGCCAGAGGGCGCGGCGAGGGTACCCGAGCCGATCCCACGCACGCACCGCCTCGCCCGGCGCCTCGGCGGCTAGGCGAGAGGGGGTCGGCCAGCGTTCGACCCACGCGAGGTACCGCGGCACCACCCGGTCGACCTGAGTCTGCTGCAGCATGAACTCGGAGACGAGCACGTGCCAGGGAGCGACCCCCACGCCACGCCAGGGAAGCGGGCGGGCCTCGCGCGCAAACCACGCCCCGAGTGCCGCGGCAAGCCCCGAGAATCGTTCCCTCACCGGCCTGTCGCCCTGTACGATCACACGTTCGCTCACGCGCCTAGTGTAGTGAGCGCGTGAGTTCTCACACCCATACGAAGTAGGCTGAGACAAATGGAACACACACCGAACGGCATCCTTCTCGTTGACAAGGCCGAAGGCTGGACGAGCCACGACGTGGTCGCCAAAGCGCGGCGAGCGCTGGGCACCCGGAAGGTCGGCCACGCCGGCACCCTCGATCCCATGGCGACGGGCCTGCTTCTGCTGGGCGCGGGCCCCGCGACCCGGCTCCTCACGCACCTTGTCGGCCTCGACAAGACGTACCTCACCACCATTCGTCTCGGCTACTCCACAGTCACCGACGACCGAGAAGGCGAGACGGCGCGAGTCGCCGAACCCGGACACATCGCGGAGCTCGCGCGGCACCCGGACCAACTGCACGAGGCCGTCGCGGCCCTCACCGGCGCAATTAAGCAGAAGCCGAGCGCCGTCAGTGCCATCAAAGTGGAAGGGAAGCGTGCGTACGATCGGGTGCGCGCTGGCGAGCAGGTTGAACTGACGAAGCGTCCAGTGACGATTCACGAGTTCTCGATCGGTGAGCCCCGCTTGCTGACCATTCAAGACGAGGATGGGCACGAGATTGATGTGCTCGACATCGATGCCACGGTGCGCTGCAGCTCGGGTACCTACGTGCGCGCGTTGGCGCGTGACCTCGGGGCCGCTCTCGATGTGGGTGGACACCTGACGGCGCTGAGGCGCACCGCGGTGGGTCCCTTCACAGTGGATCAGGCCGCCTCGAACGAAGCGCTCGCCGACGGCGGCATTGGGCGCGAGGCGCTGCTCAGTCCGACCGATGTGGCCGTCAGGCTCTTTCCGGTACTGCGACTGACCCCCCAGCAGGAGATCGACCTGGGGCATGGGAAACGACTCGACCTGCCGCACGGCCAGTGCGAGAACACGCCGCTCGCCGCGGCGATCGCCGAAGACGGCAGGCTTGTGGGCTTGGTGAAGGTCGAACGCGGGCGTACCCGGGTCGTCACGAACTTCCCTCCAGCGGCCATTGAGACTCCTGAGGTGCCTGAGGCTCCCAGCGCTCCCGAACCCACCGATGCAACGTCGACCGCGGAGGCCTCGGAGACCTCAGCGTGATTCTGTGGTTCGCTATCGCGCAGATGGTGGTGGGCGTGAGCGGTGCGATCGTGAGCCTCTGGGTGTTCGCGCGCAAGAGCGGCCCCAACGATTACACACTCGGGGCCACCCTCCTGCTCGGTGTGCTGCTGCTCGCGCAGATGGCGGTCTCAATCGTGGCCCCATTCTCGGGCAACCCGGCGGTGGGCGATCCACTGGAATTCTGGATGTATCTGATCACCGCGGCGGCGCTGCCGTTTGGGGTGGGCATCTGGGCCCTGATCGATCGAAAGCGCACCGCGAATCTCGTGCTTGCGGTGATGCAGGTATCGGTCGCGGTGATGGTCTTTCGCATGCTGGTGATCTGGGGCTAAACTCGCCGCGGTAAGCTTGTGGGCGTGCCAAATTTCGAACGCAGTGGGGTGACTGACGCTCAGCGAACCGCTCAGCCGCGCACCGACGGGCTCGGTCGGGTGCTCATCACCGTGTACCTGATCCTCGCGCTCGCCGCGACGCTGCGCGCGATCTATCAGATCGTCGCGAAGTTTGACGAGGCTCCGGTCGCCTATAGCCTGTCGCTGGCTTCGGGGGTCGTCTACATCATCGCCACCGTCGCCCTCATGCGGCGCACGGGCCACTGGCGCACCGTGGCCTGGGCGGCCCTCATCTTCGAGTTCGCCGGGGTGATCATTGTCGGCACGCTGAGCCTGGTCATTCCAGCGTGGTTCGCGCACGACTCGGTGTGGTCGTTCTTCGGCATGAATTACTTCTGGATCCCGCTCGTGCTTCCGGTGCTCGGCATGATTTGGCTGCGGCGCGATGCGCGCGGCGGTGTCGAGCCAGACGTCACGCCTGCAATTGAATCGGAGAATCAGTACTGATGCGGATCTTCACCTCGCTGGAAGACATCCATGAGTGGGCCTTCCAACATGGGAGTGCGATCGCTATCGGCAAGTTCGACGGCGTGCACCTTGGCCACCGCACGCTCCTCGATCGGATCGCTGAGGTGTCGGCTGAGCTGCACCTGGAGCCCGCGGTGTTCACCTTTGCGAACAACCCGCTGAGCTTCCTACGCCCAGAACTGTGCCCGACTCCCATCATGAGTCGCGCCCAGCGACTCGATGCCCTCCGCGAAGCGGGGGTCGAGACGTGCGTCATGGTTTCCTTCGATGCGGCGCTCGCTGCGATGACCGCAGAGGCGTTCGTTACCGAGATTCTGGTGGATCGGCTGCGCGTCCGACACCTCTGCGTCGGTGCCGATTTCCGGTTCGGGCATGGCGGGGCTGGAGATGTCGCGTTACTGCAAGACATGAGCACCAAGCTCGGCTTCGTTGTCGAAGTCATTGGGAGTGTCGAAGATCCGGTCCTCGGGAAGGTGTCATCGTCGCGCGTGCGCGAAGCGATCGCCGCGGGCGATGTGAGTGCAGCCACCCGCATGTTGGGTCGCGTTCTCGCGGTCCGCGGTGAGGTAGTCCGTGGAGATGCGAGGGGCCGGGATCTGGGCTTTCCGACCGCAAACCTCGGCGGCGAAATCGAGGGCATCCTTCCGGCCGACGGTGTCTACGCTGGCTGGGGGATCGTCGACGGTGTGCGCCACGCCGCCGCAATTTCGGTGGGCGCAAACATCACATTTGAGACAGACGGGCTTCCTCGCGTGGAGGCCTTCCTGCTCGATTTCTCTGGCGACCTGTATGGGAAGCGCATTGAGGTGCAGTTCGTCGAGCGACTGCGCGGAATGATCGCCTTCTCCGGGATCGACGATCTGGTTGCGCAGATGCACGGAGACGTTCGTCTTACGAGGGAGATCTTGGGCGCCAACTGACCCCAACCTGCCGTTCTTGGCGGGTTGTCAGCGGGCGGATCGCTACAACTGCTAGAATTGGTCTTGGTTTCACCCGCGTGAGTTCCCCCCGCCGCCGTGCAATGCACGTCATCAGGCCGAGAACCTCGGGTGGCCGCGCATCCCTCCACTTTGAGGGTGTGCGTTTTCGCTGATCAGGAGATCCATGGCATCCACCACTGCCACGCGTTCGGTTAAGTCCAAGAGCTCAGGCAAGGGCACCGCGCGCAAACGCCACACCAATAACGCCGGGCTGATCCCGCTGCTCGCTCGCGCGGTGCGCGAGGTCGAGGCATCGGCCCAGCGCGGCAAGGCCACCCCGGCGAATCGTACGAAGTTCCACGTCATTGCGCTTCTCATGCGTGAGGAACGCGCGAGAGTGAAGACCGAAGAGGGTCTCAGTGACGCAGAGCGCGCCGAAACGCTGAAGCGACTTGACGGCGTCGCCTCGATCCTCGCGAAGACCGCCGCGCGCGACACCTCGCTCATCACGATGCTCGAGCCCGCCGCCCCGATCACCGAGGCCACCCGCGCGCTGAAGCGGAAGATGATGGAACAGGCCGGTATCGACCTGCCCCAGCTGGTGATCGAGCCCGAGCCCGTGGCTACGTACGTGCCGCCCGAGTTGGCGGAGCGGCAGGTTGAACCCCCCGGGATTGACTCCCGACTGCTGTCGCAGCCGTTTCTCGCGCCGGATCTCTCGCGCACGTACACCCCGACACCCGTAGTGCGACTCGCGAACTGGGAATTGCTCTCACCGCTATTGAAGTCATTTGAGCAGGGCGGCGGCGGATCCGCCTGTATGGATCTGCCCGAAGCCCCCGTGCCTGCTCGGCTGGCACCGAAGGGTCTTGAGCTCATGCCGCATCAGGCGAGGTTCCTCGCCAGCGTGCGCGATGGCCACCGCAGTTTTCTCCTGGCCGACGAGCCCGGCCTCGGAAAGACGGCACAATCGGTGATCGCAGCCTCGGTGGCCGACGCCTACCCGCTGCTCGTCGTCGTGCCGAACGTCGTGAAGATGAACTGGGCCCGCGAGGTAGAACGGTGGACCCCGCAGCGTCGGGTCACCGTGATTCACGGCGACGGCGCAGACATTGACGCGTTTGCCGACGTGTTCGTGGTGAACTACGACATCCTCGATCGGCACCTCAACTGGATCTCACGCTTCGGGTTCAGAGGCATGGTCGTCGACGAGGCACACATGATCAAGAACGTGCAGTCGCAGCGCTCGCGCAACGTGCTCGCGTTGGCGGATCGGATCCGTGACCGAGTTCCCGGCGGGCGCCCGCTGCTGCTCGCTCTGACCGGCACCCCGCTGATCAACGACATCGATGACTTCCGTGCAATCTGGCGCTTTCTTGGCTGGACCGATGCGGAGAAGCCGGGCCCTGAGCTTCTGGCGGCCCTTGAATCGAACGGGTATACGCCCGCTGATTCGGCCTTCTACCCGGCGGCCAGGCAGACGGTGATCGACCTCGGTATCGTGCGCCGCCGCAAGATCGATGTCGCGGCGGATCTGCCAGCCAAGCGTGTGGTTGACCTACCGGTCGAGCTTGATGACGACTTGGGTCGCGGCATCCGCGAGGCCGAGCGTCAGCTGGCCACAAAGCTCATGGATCGTTTCACGCGCATTAAGGCAGGAAAGCTCGGCCGCGATCTCAGCGACGAGGCCGTCATCCGGATGGCCTCTGCCCAGGAACTCGAGGATTCGACCGCGCAGGCAACGGGCATCAACGTCTTCACCATGGTGCGTCAAATCGGCCAGGCGAAGGCCGGCCTGGCTGCAGACTACGCGGCGCAGCTCGCGCGCTCCGTCGGGAAGGTGGTCTTCTTCGCGAAGCACATCGACGTGATGGATCGCGCGGAGGCCGCCTTCGCAGAGCGGGGCCTGAAGACGATCTCGATCCGTGGCGACCAGACAGCGACATTTCGGCAGGCGCAGATCGACGTGTTCAACAGCGACCCCGAGGTTGCCGTTGCGGTGTGTTCGCTTACCGCAGCGGGCGTCGGCGTGAACCTGCAGGCTGCGTCAGATGTTGTGCTCGCGGAGTTGAGTTGGACGGATGCCGAGCAGACGCAGGCGATCGACCGTGTGCACCGCATCGGTCAGGAGGAGCCGGTTACCGCCTGGCGTATCGTTGCCGCGCAGACGATTGACGCGAAGATCGCCGAACTGATCGACACCAAGGCGGGCCTTGCTGCACGCGCGCTCGACGGTGCCGAAGCGAAGCGTGAGGAAGAAGAATCGGTGCAGATGCTCGCACTTATGCACGTGCTCCGCGGGGAGCTCGGCCTGCGGTAACCGCCGGTACTCGCTTGGGGCGGCCCGCCTCAGCCAACTCGCCTCGGGCCGCTCGCTCCCGACGGCTCGCTCCTCGCGGGCTATGCGGTGAGGCGCTGCTTCACTTCGTTGAGCGAGGGGTTTGTCGCCGCGGTGCCGTCGGGAAAGAGCACGGTCGGCACCGTGCGGTTGCCGCCATTGATGGCCTCGACGAGTTCCGCGGTGCCGGGCACCTCCTCAACGTTGATTTCGGTGTAGCCGATCCCTTCGGCATCGAGCATCTTCTTGAGGCGCTTGCAGTACCCGCACCACTCGGTTGAAAACATGGTGATCTGTCCAGCTTCGGGCACGAAATCGGTGCTCATGGGGTCCTCCGGGTCGGGCTGCATCGCGGCTGGCGCACGCGAGAGTGTCGAGATCGAGTGTACGGGGCGAAACGGGGAGGAAAGCTCCGCGGCAAAACACCCCTCTCGACTTGACCTTGTCACGGCAAGATGTCAGCATAAACTGCACGCGCGCGCTAGTGAACTTTGGGTGAATCCTTCGTGGCCAGCAGGTGTGCGCCACGAAGCAAGCTCTCAAACGAAAGACGCCGGTGGACCTCACTCTGATCGTGTTGCTCGTCATCGTGCTCGCACTCTTTTTTGACTTTACCAACGGCTTCCACGACACGGCGAACGCCATGGCCACCCCGATTGCCACGGGAGCGCTCAAGCCGAAGACCGCAGTGCTCATCGCGGCGATCCTCAACCTCGTCGGCGCGTTTCTCTCGACCGAGGTTGCGAAGACGATCTCGGGCGGACTGATCAACGAGGGCGACGGCGGAGTGCTGATCACGCCCGAAATGATCTTTGCGGGGCTCATCGGGGCGATCGTCTGGAACCTGCTCACCTGGCTGTACGGGCTGCCGTCGAGTTCCTCCCATGCGCTCTTTGGTGGGCTCATCGGTGCCGCGTTGGTCGGTGCCGGAATCGAAGCGATCAACGGTGGGGTGCTGCTCTCCAAGATCCTCATCCCCATGGTGGCGGCACCGTTGACCGCCGGGGTGGTGGCCTTCACGGCGACGAAGGTCGCCTACGCGATCACTCGCCGTCACGACGGTCGTAAGGACGGTCGCGGTCGGTTCCGCCACGCACAGGTCGCCTCGTCTTCGCTCATCGCGCTTGCGCACGGCACCAATGACGCACAGAAGACCATGGGCGTCATTACGCTGACGTTGGTCGCCGCGAACCTGCAAGACCCGGGCAGCGGGCCACAACTCTGGGTGATCGTCGCCTGCGCCCTCGCTATCGCAATCGGCACCTACTCCGGCGGTTGGCGCATCATCCGCACGATGGGCGCTGGCCTGACCCAGGTGAAGCCAGCCCAGGGCTTCGCCGCAGAAACCAGCACCGCGGCGACGATTCTCGCCTCCACCCACCTGGGCTTTGCGCTCTCGACCACCCAGGTCGCCTCTGGATCGGTGATCGGCTCGGGCCTGGGGCGTCGGCGGTCAAGCGTGCGTTGGGGAACCGTGGGTCGGATCGCCACTGGGTGGCTCTTCACGCTGCCAGCCGCAGGCGCCGTGGGTGCCATCGCGGCCGTCATTGCCCACCTCGGCACCGTGGGCATCCTCATCGACTCCGTGCTCGGCTTCGGCTTCATCCTGTTCATCTTCTGGCGTTCAAATCGCAATCGGGTTGACCACTCCAACGCGATTGCCGTACCTGATGTCAACCGGGCTGGCCGCGCGGTACACATCGGGCGCAAGAAGGGGGTTCGCTCGTGATCGACTGGATGTCGTTTGTTATCGTCTTCGTCGCGTCGATCGCATCAGCGATCACGCTCGTGGCACTGTACTCTCTGGGTATTCGTTTCCTCGCGACACCCGCGCGCGTTGACGCCGGGCCAGCGCCGAGCGTCCCGCGCGACGATGAAGATGACGACGTTGATCCACTGGGTCGCCCGTCCTGGGCCACCATCGCCGCCTATACCTGCTTTGCGCTCTCCGCTGCTGGCGTACTTTTTGGTATCTATTTGATCGTGCCTGCCCTGCACGGTTAGGTTGTGAGCATGCCCGAGTCTCACGTCACCGAATCAGCGATCACCACTATTGTCGCTGGGGTGCGACATTCCTTCGTGCAGGGAGTGACGAGGCCCGAGGCGTGGCGCAGGAAGCAGCTTCTCGCTTTGCGGAGCATGCTCATTCGACACGAGGGCGAGTTTGAGGCCTCGTTGCACGCAGACCTGGGCAAGTCTGGTGTCGAATCGCAGCTCACCGAGATTGGGTTCTTGGTGGGTGAGATCGATCACACCCTCGCGCACCTCTCACAGTGGATCAAGCCGCGCCGCGTTGCGGCGCCGCTCGCGCTCCAGCCGGCGACCGCTCGTATCGTGGCGGAGCCCCTGGGTGTCGCACTGATCATCGCCCCGTGGAACTATCCACTCATGCTCGCGCTATCGCCGCTGGTCGGTGCAATCGCCGCCGGCAACGCGGCAATTGTGAAGCCGAGCGAACTCGCGCCGGCCACGAGTGCCACCCTCTCGAGGCTCGTACCCGGGTACCTCGACCGGCGCGCGCTCGCGATCGTCGAGGGTGGGGTGCCCGAAACCACCGCGCTGCTTGCAGAGCGGTTTGATCACATCTTCTACACGGGCAATGGCAGAGTCGGCCGCATTGTCGCCCGGGCGGCGGCGGAACACCTCACCCCGATCACCCTTGAACTCGGCGGGAAATCGCCGGTCTACATCGACGAGACCGTGGCTCCCGCCGACGCGGCAAAGCGGATCGTCTGGGCAAAGTACCTGAACGCGGGTCAGACCTGCGTCGCACCTGACTACGTGTTGGGCACGCGCGAGGTGCTCGCACGGCTCGCCCCGCACCTGGCCGACGCGATCCACTCGCTGTATGGCAACGCGGTGCAGCGTAACCCCGACTACGGTCGGATCGTGAATGATGCGCAGTTTGCGAGGCTCGTCGGATACCTCGCCGACGGAACCGTCGTGGCGGGTGGCGAAAGTGACGCATCCGAGCGCTTCATCGAACCAACCGTGCTCGCGGGAGTCGCGCGCGACTCGGCCGTGATGCGCGATGAGATTTTCGGGCCGATTCTGCCGCTGGTCAAGGTATCCGACATCGACGACGCGCTGGAGTTCGTGAGCGGTCGAGACAAGCCGCTTGCGGCCTACGTGTTCAGCGACGACAGGTCAGTGCGTGCGCGCTGGGAGCGAGAGACGAGCTCCGGTGCGCTCACGTTCAATGCGCCGATCATGCACCTCACCGTGCCCGATCTCCCGTTTGGCGGGGTGGGGCCAAGTGGCCAGGGCGCCTATCACGGCGAGCGATCCTTTCTCACGTTCAGCCACGAGAAGTCGGTGCTCGCGAAGTCACTGCATCCCGACACCCTCGGCCCGACGGTGATGCCACCGTTCACCCGCGCAAAAGAGGCGCTCGTGCGAGGGTGGCTCGGAAAGCTACGGTAGCTGGCAGAACACCGCGGCGGAATGCGCCTCATCGCTAGGATGAATCCGTGGAAGAGCAAAGCCGACAAGTGAGCGCGGAGACCGAGCTGCCGCTCGGGGTGCGCGTTGCCGCGGCGTGGTCATGGCGACTCATCATTATCGGAGCCGCGATCGCTGCGCTGTTGTGGCTCATCGTGCAGGTGCGTGTGTTGGTCGTGCCGGTCATGGTGGCGATCCTCCTCACCGCCCTCTTGCAGCCCATTGTGACGGAGTTCGTGAAGCGCGGGTGGCCCCGGTGGGCAGGGGTGGTGACCGCGCTTCTCGCGTTCCTGCTCGCGGTGACCGCGCTCGTCTGGCTGATCGTCAGTCAACTGCGCGGCGGGTTTGGCGATGTGGCTCGGCGATCCAGCATCGCGTGGAATGACTTTCTGGAGTGGATCGAATCGGCACCGTTCGGCCTTTCGGCCGAGCAGGTCAATGGCTTCATTGGTCAGCTGGTGAACACCATCGAAACGCACCAAGATGAGATCTGGAGCGGCGCGCTCGCGGTGACGACCACCGCGGGCCAACTGGTCACCGGTTCCCTGCTGGCCCTTTTCTCGCTTATTTTTCTCCTGATCGATGGCAAGAGAATTTGGTTTTGGGTGCTCGGGTTCCTTCCGAGGAGCGCCCACGCGCCGGTGCACTCGGCCGGCCTCGCCGGGTGGATCTCGGTGGGTCAGTACGTGCGCGTTCAGATTTTCGTCGCTTTTGTCGACGCGGTGGGAATCGGCCTGGGCGCGCTGATTCTCGGCGTGCCGCTCCCGATCCCGATCGCCATTCTGGTCTTTCTTGGGTCGTTCATACCGTTTCTGGGTGCCATCACGACCGGCCTCCTGGCCGCGTTTATCGCGCTCGTGTACAACGGACCGGTCAACGCGCTGCTCATGCTCGGCGTGGTCATCCTCGTAAACCAGATCGAGGGGCACGTGCTGCAGCCGCTCGTAATGGGCAACGCGGTTCGGGTGCACCCCCTCGGAGTTGTGCTGGCGGTGTCTGCGGGTGCCCTGCTGGCGGGAATTCCCGGTGCGCTCTTTGCGGTGCCGATCGCGGCATCAGCAAGCGCCATTGTGAACACGCTCATGGCCCGAAGGTGGGATCCGGACGACACACCGGTCGCCAGTTTTCTCCATCACGATAAACGTTCGCGGGAAGCCAAACATCGGGCCCGTAACGTCGCGCGGATCACGCGCAAGGAAGGACGAGTATGACTGAGCAGGCCGTAGTTTCGCCTGAGACCGAGTCGTTCGTGCCTCCGACTCTGTCGGAGTTCGAAGACACGCTCAACATCGTGCACCGTGTGGCCAGAGTTACGCCTCTGGAATCGTCCCGCTATCTTGCCGAGATTCTGGGCGTGCCGAAGGTCTACCTGAAGTGCGAAAACCTCCAGCGCACCGGTGCCTACAAGCTGCGGGGTGCCTACAACAGGCTTCGGCAGCTGAGTCCCGAAGAACGGTCTCGGGGGGTCGTTGCGGCTTCCGCCGGCAACCACGCGCAGGGTGTGGCCTTCGCCGCACGTGAGCTCGGCATTCAGGCAACCATCTTCATGCCGCTCGGAGTGGCGCTCCCGAAGCTGCAGGCGACGCGTCGGTACGGCGCCGAGGTGCACCTGATCGGCGACAACTTTGATGCCACCCTGGCCGCCGCGCGCGAGTTCGTGGCAGAGTCCGGTGCGATGTTCATTGCGCCCTTTGATCACCCCTCGGTGATCCTCGGGCAGGGCACCGTGGCGCTCGAGATGCTCGAAGCGGCCCCAGACATCGAGACCATCGTGGTGCCGATCGGCGGCGGTGGACTGATTTCCGGCGTCGCTGCGGCGGCGAAACTGATCGCCGAGCGCGATGGGCGAAGCATTCGCATCGTTGGGGTTCAGGCCGAGAATGCCGCCTCATTTGGCCCCTCACTCGAGGCTGGCGAGCCCGTGACCATCCAGACCAGCCCGACCATCGCTGACGGCATCGCCGTCGCGAGGCCCGGCGATCTGACCTTCCAGATGGTGCAGCGGTACGTCGACGAGATCGTCACGGTGAGTGACGACGACATCGCGCGTGCGATCGTGATGCTGCTGGAGCGCACCAAGCTGGTGGTCGAGCCAGCAGGTGCAGCGGGTGTGGCCGCTCTCCTCATGAACCGGGTGCAGGTGTCGGGCCCCACCGCCACGATCCTTTCGGGCGGAAACATCGATCCACTTTTGCTGCAGCGGGTTATTGGTCACGGGCTCGCCGCATCGTCGCGATATCTCAAACTGCGCATCCTGCTGCCCGACCTTCCGGGGCAGCTCGTGCGTACGGCGAGTATCGTGGCGAGCAAGAATGCCAACGTCGTCGAGGTCGTTCACACGCGGCATGCCACCGAGCTGCCGATCAGCGATGTCGAGCTGGAACTGCATATCGAGACCCGAGGCCCCGAGCACGGGCAAGAGGTCGTCAGTGCGCTTCGCGACGCGGGATACCGTGTTCGCCTGGGTGAACGCTACTAGGAAAGGATCGCCCGATGCCACGCAGCCCGAAGCGAAGCAGATCGGCCGCCGGTGCGGTCGTCGTCATCACCGGTGCCGCGCGCGGCATGGGTGAGCTCTATGCCCGGCTTGCCGCAGACGAGGGTGCTGCGGCGATCGCCCTGTGGGATCTCACCCCCGAACCTATGGAAAAGCTTGCGCGAGAACTCGAGGCTGTGGGGTCGAAGGTTCGTTGCTACACGGTCGACATCTCCGACCGAAACCAGGTCGCCGAGGCAGCCGAGCGCACACTCGCTGAGCTCGGCACGCCAGACATCCTGGTGAACAACGCGGGGATCGTGCGCGGGGTGCCGTTCTGGGAGCATGATCCTGAACGCGATATCGAGGCGACCATGCGAGTGAATACGCTCGCCCCGATGTGGCTCACCCGGGCACTTCTGCCCGCGATGATGGCCGACCACGCGCGCTCGAAGCGGATCCTGAACATCGCCTCCGCCGCCGGAACACTCGCGAACCCCAACATGAGTGTCTACGCGGCCTCGAAGTGGGCGATGATCGGATGGAGCGAGTCGCTGCGGCTCGAACTCGAACGCGCGGGCACCGGCAACGTCGTCGTCACCACCTTCGTTCCCAGCTACGTCTCGACCGGCATGTTTCAGGGCGCACGCGGCCCGCTTCTGACCCCCATCATGCGGCCAGAAGCCGCAGTGCGGGCTGCCTGGTCGGGCATGCTGGCGGGCACCCCCATCGTCGCCAGGCCGTGGACGGTGAAGCTTGCCATGGCGCTGCGCGGGGTGCTCCCCACGAGGGTCTGGGATCTCATCGCAGACCGGGTGTTCAAGGTGTATTCGTCAATGGATCACTTCGTGGGCCGAGGCTAGCCAGCTGTGCGCTGACGACTGAGGGCGCCGAGTCAGCCGACCCGGCGCCCTCGGTCGTATGTCGCCGCGTCAGCCGGTGTAGGTGTCGACGCCGAGCACCTTCACGTCAATCTCTTTGCCGTTCGGTGCGATGTAGCTCGCGGTGCCGCCGATTTTCAGGCCCAGAATTGCCGAACCGAGTGGGCTTTCGGCGCTGTATACCTCGATGCCCTCGCCGTCGGCGATCTCCCGGTTGCCGAGGAGGAAGCGCTCTTCGTCGCCCATGATCTCAGCGGTGATCACGGTGCCCACCTCGACGATTCCGCGGCTCTTCGGAGCTTCGGCCACGACCGCGTGCTTGAGCAGTTCCTGCAGGTCGCGGATCCGCGCCTCCATCTTTCCCTGCTCGTCTTTCGCGGCGTGGTACCCGCCGTTCTCCTTGAGATCGCCCTCTTCGCGCGCGGACTCGATGCGCGCGGTGATGTCTCGTCGGCCGGGGCCGGAAAGGTGGTCAAGCTCGCCCTTGAGCCGATCGTAGGCTTCTTGGGTGAGCCAGGTGTGATTGTCTTCCATGCTGGATCCTCCATCGAATCTGCGGGTCTATCAATTCTGCGGATCTCCCGCAGATGTAGCTATGCCCCAGCAGTGCCGGGGCTTGCCCGACAGACTATCAGCCGGTCGTCTGCATCGTCTGGAGGCCGCACCGTGTGCAGGCGGCGCGTCTTAGCCCGCTGCGCTGTCTTCGCGAATCCAGCAGGAGCGCACGATGCCGGTGGTCGCCGGGGAGGTGGTCACGAGCGTCTCGGTGAAGCGGCGGGTGCGATCGGCGGAGGGGTCGAGCTCGAGCACCTTCCAGCCCACCGTCGCGAAGGAGGGGCTGAGCGCCTCGAGCGTGCACGCGAGTTCGGCACCTGCGGGCGCGGTGACTTCAAAGCTCACGCTCACTTCGCGATCGCTTTCGACCGAATACGACAGGTCGCGAAATTCGACCCGGCTGGATTCCTGCCACCCGCCGAAGAGAACCACGGCGAGACCGCTGAGGAGCAGCACCCCCGCGAGGATCCACCCGACTCGCTTGTCGATGCCGCGCTGTCTCCCGCGACCGTAGCGTTCGTCGATCGACTCGGGGGTCGTCTGAGCGGCCTGAGTAGGCACCGACGGGTCGGCCGTCTGCGTCACGGGTTCCTCCGAAGTCAAGCCAGTAGAGTGGAGACTTACGCCAGCGTACCGGGCCCTCCCGGGAGTCAGATGAGAGGCCGCAATGGCGCTGAGGTTGATCGCGGTGCACGCGCATCCCGACGACGAATCGAGCAAGGGCGCAGCCACCTATGCGCACTATCTTGATCAGGGCGCCGAGGTGATGATCGTGAGTTGCACCGGCGGCGAGCGCGGCGACGTGCTGAACGAGCTCGTGGCGCGCGACCCGAAGAGCCGCCGCGATCTGGCCGGCCTGCGCCGATCTGAGATGGATCACGCCCGCGACATCATCGGTTTTCAGCATCGTTGGCTGGGCTACGAAGATTCCGGGTTGCCGCCCGAGGGCGTGGCGGTTCCGCAGGGGAGCTTCGCCGACGTTCCGGCAGAAGTCTCGGCTGAGGCCCTCGTGCGGTTGGTACGCGAGTTTCGCCCCCACGTGATGATCACGTACAACGAGCAGGGTGGCTACCCGCACCCCGACCACATCAGGTGCCACGAGATTTCGAAGATCGCGTGGGATCTCTCGGGTGACGCGGAGTCGTATCCCGATGCCGGTGAGCCCTGGGCCATCAAGAAGCTGTACTACGAATCGATCTTCAATACTGAGCGCATGACCCGCGTCTACGAGGTGCTGCGCGAGCGTGATCCCGAGTCGCCGCTGATCGCCCAGTTTGAGGAGATGGAGCAGCGCTTTCGGAAGCGACCGAGCGATGTCACCGCGCGGGTCGAGGTCGGCCGTTTCTTTGATCAGCGAGATGCGGCGCTGCGCGCCCACGCGAGCCAGATCCCGCCCGACAGTTTTTTCTTTTTCTGGCCGAATGACCTCCAGCGCGAGGCCTGGCCCTACGAGGATTATCGACTCGCTGCGTCGCGCGTTGCCACAAGCGAGTTTGAAGCAGACCTGTTTCAGGGGATTGACGAGGAGACGGCATGAGTGTTCTGACAACCGTGGTCGCGATGATCGCACTGTTCGCCGAAGAGGAGGCCGAGTTTGACCCAGCCTCCGTCTCGCCGGGCGTCATCGGTTTCGCGGTGACGGCGCTCTTCGCCCTCGCCGTGATTTTCCTCGGGTTCGACCTGGTGCGTCGGCTTCGCCGCAGCAAATACCGCCACGAGATTGGTGAGGCGCTCGCCGCGGAGGTTGCCGAGCGCGATACCGTGGCTTCCGCTCAGAGCGGCGGTGCTGCCGGGGGCGCGGATGGCACCCAGCCAGATGCGGGGAACCCTGATTCCGAACCCCGCGTCTAGCTCGAAATGACCGCGGTGCCCCGCACGGCTGACCCGGCACGCGTACTCGCCGACGTCTTCGGTTTTGACGCGTTCCGCGGCGAGCAGGAAGCGATCATCCGCCAGGTGAACGCGGGCGGTGATGCGGTGGTGCTGATGCCCACCGGTGGCGGTAAGTCCATCTGCTTCCAGATACCCTCGCTGTGCCGCGAGGGTACGGGGGTCGTGCTGTCGCCCCTCGTCGCACTCATGCACGATCAGGTTGCGGCGCTCAGGCTCGCGGGCGTGCGCGCGGCGGCTCTGAACTCGTCGATCAGTGGGGCGGATCGGCAGGCCATCGAGGCGGCGTACCTCGCGGGCGAGCTCGACCTGCTGTATCTCGCGCCCGAACGACTGTCTGCCCCGGGCACCGTCGACTTTTTGCGGCAGGGAAAGATCGCCCTGTTCGCGATCGATGAGGCGCACTGTGTCTCGCAGTGGGGGCACGATTTCCGACCCGACTACCTGCGCTTGGGCGCGCTCGCCGAGGTGTGGCCCGAGGTGCCGCGCATCGCACTGACCGCCACCGCGACACCCGAGACGCACCGCGAAATCACCGAGCGACTGCATCTCGATCGCGCCCGGCACTTCGTGTCGAGCTTCGACCGGCCGAACATCACCTATCGCATCGTAACGAAGGGGACGGTCCGGCAGCAGCTGGTCGACTTCGTGACCCGCGGGCACGCGGGGGAAGCCGGGATCGTCTATGCGCTGAGCCGGAAGCGGGTCGAGCAAACCGCGGCCTGGCTGCGAGACGCGGGTGTCGACGCGGTCGCATATCACGCGGGGCTCCCCGCCGAACAGCGTCTGAACGCGCAGACGCGCTTCCTGCGTGAGGACGGGGTGGTGGTGGTTGCCACCATCGCGTTTGGGATGGGCATCGACAAGCCCGACGTGCGGTTTGTCGCTCACATCGACCTGCCCAAATCGGTCGAGGGGTACTACCAGGAGACGGGCCGCGCCGGGCGTGACGGCGCACCGGCAGAAGCATGGATGGCCTATGGGCTCGCCGATGTCGTGCAGCAGCGGCAGATGATCGAGTCAAACGACGGCGACGCCGAGACGAAGCGCAACCAGGTGCGTCACCTGAGCCACATGCTTGCGCTCTGCGAGACCACCGGGTGCCGCAGGCAGTACCTGCTGCGCTACTTCGGCGAAGAACTCAGCACGCCCTGCGGCAACTGCGACGTGTGTCTCGAGCCCCCGAAGCTCTGGGACGCGACGATTCCCGCGCAAAAACTTCTCTCGACGGTGGTGCGAATCGGGCGCGAGCGCGGTAAGACATTCGCGGCCGGGCAGCACATCGACGTGTTACGCGGGGTGCGCTCACCGCGAGTGGATCAGCTTCGACTCGATGAGCTTTCGACCTGGGGCATCGGGAGCGACCTCTCGGCGACGCAGTGGCGCGGTGTCGTCCGTCACCTGTTGGCCACGGGCGGGGTGGATTCGCTCGGGGAGTGGGGCGTGCTCGCCCCGACCGAGCAGTCGAAGCTGATTCTCCGCGGCGAGGCTCAGGTCATGATGCGCGAGGAGGTCGCGGCCCGGCGCGGCGGGGGCGGATCCACTGGGAGTAAGCGGGCCGCGGCCGCGGCCGATCTCGATGAGGCGCAGCTCGTGGTGTTCGAGCGGTTACGGGAATGGCGCCTCGCCGAGGCCCGCGAGCAGGGAGTGCCCAGCTACGTGGTGTTTGGTGACGCGACGCTCAGCGCGCTCGCCCTGCATCGGCCGCAAGATGCGGAAGCACTGCTGGGCATCTCCGGCATCGGTCAGGCCAAACTTGAGCGGTATGGCGAAGCCGTTCTCGCGCTCCTCGCGGACTGACAGCGAGGCAGACTCGCCGACAGTGGTTCCGCACACATATGCGTTGCAGATTCTGTGGATTTCGTACACTAGATTCATGACTGCGCGCGATCCACACTCGTTCCCAGAGCCGGATAGCCTCTCGCTGCCGCTGCTCGAAGACGAGGTGGCTCATGAGGCCCACCATCCAGCAGGTTCGGCCGACGCAGACGTCAAGCCGAGTTGGCGCGGGTGGATCCACGCGGCCACGTTTCCGATCACCGTCATTGCCGGCATCGTGCTCATTAGCGTGGCTGATGGCCCGGTCGCCAAGTGGGCAACGGCGGTCTTTACCTTCACGAGCATGATGTTGTTCGGCATCTCTGCTCTCTACCATCGCGTGAACTGGAGCCCGAAGGTCAGGCAGACCTTCCGTCGCCTCGATCACGCCAACATCTTCCTGCTGATCGCTGGCACCTACACCCCGATCGCGTTGCTCGCGTTGCCACCAGAAAAGGGCATCCTGCTGCTGGTGCTTGTCTGGGTGGGCGCGCTCCTGGGCATCGGGTTCCGCGTCTTCTGGATCGGGGCCCCACGCTGGCTGTATGTGCCGCTGTACCTCGTCCTGGGGTGGGCAGCGGTCATGTACATGGGTGACATTTATGGTGCCAGCCCTGTCGCCATGATCCTGGTCATCGTTGGTGGGCTGCTCTACACCCTGGGCTCGATCGTCTATGGCCTGAAGCGCCCCAATCCCATTCCCGGAGTGTTTGGGTTTCACGAGATCTTCCACGCGCTGACCGTGCTCGCGTTCCTGTGCCACTGGGCCGCCGCGCTGCTTGTCGCACTCGATCCCGTGTACTTGCGTTAATCACGAGCCGATACACTCGCAGGGTGAATCCCGAGCGAACCTCACCAGGGCCCGGGCTGCTGTACCGGCTGTATCAGCGGCGCCTGCGGCGTGAGATCGACACTGCGCGAGTGCCGCATCACATCGCCGTGATCGTCGACGGCAACAGGCGCTGGGCGAAGCAGCGTTTGCAGGAGCGCGCAGCGGTCGGCCATCGCGCCGGTGCCCGGAAAATTCCCGAGTTTCTCGGGTGGTGCGAGGAGAGTGGCATCGAGGTGGTGACCCTGTACCTCCTCTCTGCCGACAATTTGTCCGGGCGCGAGAGTCAAGAACTCACCGATCTCTTCGGCATCATTGCGGATCTCGCCACCGATCTCGCGGCGATCGATGCCTGGCGGGTGAAACACGTGGGATCGATCGAGGGGCTGTCGCCCGAACTCGCCCTCGCGCTCGAGCGCGCCGAGCGCGACACCGAGGGGCGCGACGGCCTCCACATCAACCTCGCAGTCGGGTATGGCGGCCGCAGCGAGATCACCGCCGCCATGTGCAGCGTGATTGCTGAACACCAGGCCGCAGGTGGCACGATCGACACGCTCGCCCAGCGGCTCACGCCCGAGATGATCGGCGAGCACTTGTGGACCCGGGGCCAGGCAGACCCCGACCTGGTGATTCGCACCTCAGGCGAGCAGCGACTGAGTGACTTCATGATCTGGCAGTCGGCGCACTCCGAGTTCTACTTTGTCGAAGCGCTCTACCCTGACCTGCGCGAGGTCGACCTACTGCGCGCGCTGCGCGACTATTCGCGCAGGCAGCGGCGCCTCGGCAAGTAACACCCGATTGCGGCCACGGGGTTGGCGCGCCGATGGCACAGGCACGGGTGATCGTGCAGAATGAAGCCATGGCGATTGATACGGCCGAACGGCCAGAACCCGGTGACCCCGACGACCGGCCCGCGCCGAACATGAACCCGGGTTGGCTGAGCGACGACGAGCTCGCGTTCGTGCGTGGCCGTATGCCCATTGTCTATGTCGAGGCCGTGCCTGTTCGCGTCGATGGTCAGGGGCAGGTCACCGAGGTGGGGCTGCTGTTGCGCAGCACCGCCGACGGCGTGATGAACCGGGCCTTCATCGCCGGTCGGGTGCGCTACGGCGAGTCGATCCGCGATGCCCTCTTCCGGCACCTCGAGAACGATCTGGGGCCGATGGCGTTCCCGCTGATCCCCGCCTCGCCGGTGCCCGCGCAGGTCGCGGAATATTTCCCGCTTCCCGGCATTTCACCGTTCGTCGACGAGCGTCAGCATGCGGTGTCACTGGTATTCGTGGTGCCGGTTACGGGCAGCTGCAACCCCCGGCAGGACGCGCTCGAGGTGACGTGGATGTCGCCCGAGCAGGCGCTCGCCGAGGGTAACCTCGCCGACCTCACTGGCGGCCGCGGCAAGTTGCTCAGGCAAGCTCTCGCATCGGTCGGGTGCTAGCGGCGCTTGTTCCAGGCGATGAGGTGGGTGGGGGAGAAGCCGCGGGAGCAGAGCGCGCAACTCGTCTCGCGCGTCGGGCGGCGAAAGCGCACGTGTTCGTGTCCCCCGGGGCACTGGCCGACCCACGGAGCTAACTCGCGCGCGATATCCCCATCGTGCGTGCGCCCGCCCGCGTAACCGATCTCCTTGGCAATGCGCTTCCACGCAGGGCCGTGCCCTGCGTTTGGCCCCGCCATCGCGTGCGCCACCTCGTGTAGCAAGATCTGATGGATCTCGTCGTCGTCGAATTTCGCCGCAAGATGGCGGGAAACCGTGATCCGGCGGTCCGTGAAGTTGCACAGCCCCGCGCGACGCTTGGCGTGGTCGAAGCCGAAGCTCCATTCGGCCGGGTCTAAATGCATGCGAATCAGCGCATCAGCCCAGACGCGCACGCGTGTGAGGTCAGCCACGAGTCGGGTCGCCCGAGGTGCTGGAAGTTGTCATGAACGTTCGAAGAGCTCGCGAGCCGGACGAGGGGAGTCGGTCGCACGCGCGTCGGTGACCGGTTTCACGCCCCCTACGAACGTCTCGAGCTCACGGCCGATCAGCATGCGGGCGGGATGTGGACCGCTGGCGAGTAGCCTGGGCAGCCAGTCCAGTTCGTCGGTGTGCTCTGCTGCGAGCAGCACAATATTGCCGAAACGTCGACCTTTCAGCACCTGAGGCTCGGCGATCGCGGCCACCGAGGGGAACAGGCTTGCCAGGGTGGCGATCTGACCGCGCGTGAAGTGCTGCCCGGTGCCATCGGTGACGTTGACCACGACGATCCCGTCGGGTGAAAGGAGTGGCCTCACGAGCTCGTAAAACTCGACACTGGAGACATGGGCGGGAGTGCGATCCCCCGCAAAAATATCGACCACAACCAGATCCATGGCCCCGTGCATGCCCTCGGGAAGCTTCGAGAGTACCTCGCGTGCATCCCCGCGTCGCACGCGGATGCTTGCGCGCTTGGGAAGAGGGGCCGCCTCGCGCACTAAATCTACGAGTGCGCCCTCAAGCTCAACCACCTGCTGTCGACTGCCCGGGCGAGTGGCCTCGACGTAGCGTGGCAGCGTAAAGGCACCTCCGCCCAGGTGGAGCGCAGAGATGGGCGTTCCGGGCATGCGGAACAGGTCAATGACATGGCCGATCCGCCGGATGTACTCAAAGAAGAGCTCGGACGGGTCGCGCAGGTTGACGTGAGACTGGGGAGTGCCATCGATGAGGAGCTGCACGGCTCCAGGCACCCATCGGTCTTCCTCGAACTCTGCGATGAGACCCGAGGTCAATGTGATGGGTTCGGGGAGCTTCACCCGAGGCCGAGTTCGGCGAGTTTTGCGCGCATATCGGCGTCGCTTGGCTCGACGTGATGGCTGCCGTCGGGGTAGGTGATGACCGGGATGTTCGTGCGCCCACTGATGTCGCGGGCGACCTCTGCAGCCGCGGGTTCCTCCTCCAGATTGATGAATTGGTAGGAAACTCCCAGTTCGCCAAACAGCCGCTTTGCCCGGCGGCAATCACCGCACCAGTCGGCACCAAACATGCGGATCTCGGGGGAGGAGGTGCTGTGCTCAGTCATAGTCATATCTTACCCGAGGGGCTCGGCGCCAGGCCGGATCCACATCACTACTTGCCGAGCGGTAACAAATCGATTACAGTAGACAGTTGCGCTTCGAACACCTATCTGCCTTCATATTGCGGTCGGCCGTCATGCCTGTTTTATCGGGCCTTTCAACTTGTGACTCGAAGCCTTTCTGCAAGACCAGGTCAACCGGCCCGACGGGGCCCACGGAGGTAGTTTCCTTGGCTGCTGCGCGCAACGCAACTTCCACCCATTCGCCGAAGAACGGTCGCGATCACTCGCGACTCAGCTTCGCTAAGATTTCCGACACGCTGGCGGTGCCAAATCTGTTGGCATTGCAGCTCGAGAGCTTTGACTGGCTCGTCGGCAATGACGTGTGGAAAACACGCGTCATTGAGGCTCAAGCTCAGGGGCGCGATGACATCGCGCTGAAGAGTGGCCTCGAAGAGATCTTCGACGAGATTTCGCCGATCGAAGATAACGCCGGCACGATGCAGCTCTCGTTCGAGAACCCGATTCTCGACGAACAGAAGTTCTCGATCGACGAGTGCAAGGAGCGTGGCAAGACCTATTCCGCCCCGCTCTACGTCGAAGCGGCCTTCTACAACACCGAGACTCAGGTGCTGAAGAGCCAGACCGTCTACATGGGTGATTTCCCCATCATGACCGACAAGGGCACCTTCATCATCAACGGCACCGAGCGCGTCATCGTGTCGCAGCTCGTCCGTAGCCCGGGCGTCTACTTTGACCGCAGCCAGGAGAAGACCAGCGATAAAGACGTCTTCTCGGCTCGTGTGATTCCGAGCCGCGGTGCGTGGCTCGAGTTCGAGATCGACAAGCGCGACCAGGTTGGCGTGCGTATCGACCGTAAGCGCAAGCAGTCGGTCACCGTCTTCCTGAAGGCGCTGGGCATGACCAGCGAGGAGATCCTCGAGGAGTTCGCCGGCTACGAGTCGATCGCGCTCACCCTTGAGAAAGACGGCATCACCACGCAGGAAGATGCCCTGAAGGACATCTACCGCAAGCAGCGTCCGGGCGAGCAGGTTGCGATCGAAGCTGCGCGTGCGCTGCTCGACAACAGCTACTTCAACTCGAAGCGCTATGACCTCGCGAAGGTTGGCCGTTACAAGATCAACCGCAAGCTCGGGATCGACGCTCCCATCACCGATTCGGTGCTCTCGCTCGAAGACATCGTTGCGACGATCAAGTACCTCGTCGGCCTCCACGCGGGCACCGAGACCCTGCCGGGCGTTCGCGACGGCAAGGCAGTCGATCTGCGTCTTGACACTGACGACATCGATCACTTCGGCAACCGTCGCATTCGCGCCGTTGGCGAACTGATTCAGAACCAGGTGCGCACCGGCCTCAGCCGGATGGAGCGCGTGGTTCGTGAGCGCATGACCACGCAGGATATCGAGGCGATCACGCCGAACACCCTGATCAACACGCGCCCCGTGCTGGCCGCGATCAAGGAGTTCTTCGGCACCTCGCAGCTGTCGCAGTTTATGGATCAGAACAACCCGCTCGCGGGGCTGACCAACAAGCGTCGTCTATCTGCGCTTGGCCCCGGCGGTCTGTCGCGTGACCGCGCAGGCGTTGAGGTGCGAGACGTGCACCCGTCGCACTACGGCCGTATGTGCCCCATCGAGACCCCGGAAGGCCCGAACATTGGCCTGATCGGTGCACTCGCGACCTTCGCGCGCATCAATGCGTTTGGCTTCATCGAGACGCCGTACCGTCGCGTGCTCGACGGCAAGGTCACCGATCAGGTCGACTACCTCACCGCCCACGAGGAGGACGAGTTCCTCATCGCGCAGGCTGGCGCCCCGCTGACCAGCGATGGCCGCTTCGCTGACAAGCAGGTGCTGGCTCGCCCCCGTGGCTCTGAGGTCGAGATGGTCGACTCGGGCCGCGTCGATTACATGGACGTGTCCCCGCGTCAGATGGTGTCGGTTGCGACCTCGCTCATTCCGTTCCTTGAGCACGACGATGCAAACCGCGCACTCATGGGTGCCAACATGCAGCGCCAGGCGGTGCCGCTGGTACGCAGCGAGTCGCCGCTCGTGGGTACCGGTATGGAAGGCTACGCCGCGATCGATGCTGGCGATGTCATCACCTCGGAAGCTGCCGGTGTCATCACCGACGTGTCGGCCGACTTCGTTACCGTCCAGCACGATGAGGGCGGAACCAAGACCTACTTCCTGCGCAAGTTCGATCGTTCTAACCAGGGCACGAACTACAACCACCGCGTGATCGTCAAGTCGGGCGAACGGATCGAAGCCGGCGAGGTTATCGCCGACGGTCCCGCGACCGAGAATGGCGAGCTCGCACTCGGCAAGAACCTGCTCGTCGCGTTCATGTCGTGGGAGGGTCACAACTTCGAGGACGCCATCATCCTGAGCCAGAACCTGGTGAAGGACGACACGCTCTCGTCGATCCACGTTGAGGAGTATGACGTTGATGCCCGCGACACCAAGCTCGGCAAGGAAGAGATCACCCGTGATCTGCCCAACGCCAGCATGGAGGCGCTGAAAGACCTTGACGAGCGCGGCATCATCCGCATCGGTGCCGAGGTTCGCCCGGGCGATATCCTCGTCGGCAAGGTCACGCCGAAGGGCGAGACCGAGCTGTCGGCCGAGGAGCGCCTGCTGCGCGCGATCTTCAATGAGAAGAGCCGCGAGGTTCGCGATACCTCACTGAAGGTGCCCCACGGTGTTGCCGGTACCGTCACTGCGGTCAAGGTCTTCGACGCTGAGAACGACAACGATGACGATCTGGGCTCTGGTGTGAACCAGCGCGTGGTTGTGTACATCGCTCAGAAGCGCAAGATCACCGAGGGCGACAAGCTCGCCGGTCGTCACGGCAACAAGGGTGTCATCTCGAAGATTCTTCCGGTGGAAGACATGCCCTTCCTCGAAGACGGCACTCCGGTCGACGTGATCCTCAACCCGCTGGGCGTGCCCGGTCGAATGAACTTCGGCCAGGTGCTCGAGATCCACCTCGGGTGGATCGCCAAGCAGGGTTGGAAGGTTGACGGCCTGCCCGAGTGGGCCGCAAACCTGCCGAAGGAAGCTTTCGAAGCTGCACCGAACACCAAGGTCGCAACCCCAGTGTTCGACGGCGCGACCGAGGCAGAGATCGGCGGCTTGCTCGATTCGACCCTCCCGACTCGCGATGGCGAGCGACTCATCGGCGCAAGCGGCAAGACCCGCTTGTTCGACGGTCGCTCTGGCGAGCCGTACCCGTACCCGATCTCCGTCGGCTACATGTACATCCTGAAGCTGCACCACTTGGTTGACGACAAGATCCACGCGCGCTCAACCGGTCCGTACTCGATGATCACGCAGCAGCCGCTGGGTGGTAAGGCGCAGTTCGGTGGACAGCGTTTCGGTGAGATGGAAGTGTGGGCGCTCGAGGCCTATGGCGCCGCATACGCGCTGCAGGAATTGCTCACGGTGAAGTCCGACGACATCCTTGGCCGCGTCAAGGTGTACGAGGCGATCGTGCGTGGGGAAAACATCCCCGAGCCGGGTGTTCCTGAGTCGTTCCGCGTGCTCATGAAAGAGATGCAGTCGCTCTGCCTGAACGTCGAGGTGCTCGGCGCCGGTGGAGAAGTCGTGAATCTGCGCGATAACGACGACGAGGCTCACCGCACGGCGGAGGAGCTCGGTATTAACCTCTCGACCCGCTTCGAGACCTCGTCAATCGACGAGATCTGAGTTGATGGCCGCATCATCCCCGGATGATGCGCGCGTCGGAATACACCACAGAGATTTACATCCCCAAGGAGACACATTGCTCGAGGGTACGAGTTTTAACGAGCTGCAGATCCGCCTGGCGACCGCTGATGATATTCGCAGCTGGTCGTTCGGCGAGGTCAAGAAGCCAGAGACCATCAACTACCGCACGCTGAAGCCCGAGAAGGATGGCCTGTTCGGCGAACAGATCTTCGGACCGAGCCGCGACTGGGAGTGCGCTTGTGGTAAGTACAAGCGTGTTCGCTACAAGGGCATCGTCTGCGAGCGTTGTGGCGTAGAGGTCACGAAGTCGAGCGTACGTCGCGAGCGGATGGGCCACATCGAGCTCGCCGCACCAGTCACGCACATCTGGTACTTCAAGGGTGTGCCCAGTCGTCTGGGCTACCTGCTTGACATGGCGCCGAAGGATCTCGAGAAGGTCATCTACTTCGCCGCCTACATGGTGATCGATGTCGACGAGGAAGGTCGTCGCGACGATCTTCCCGAGCTCGAGAATGAGCTGCGCCTTGAACTCGAGTCGCTCGAGAAACAGCGCGATCTCGCGATCGCGCAGCGTCAGCAGCAGGCAGAGTCGGATCTCGCGGCACTTGAGGCCGAGGGTGCGAAGGCAGATCAGCGTCGCCGCGCCGAGGCTTCGGCCGAGAAAGAAATGGCATCGATCCGTAAGGGATTCGATGACGATATCGCCAGCCTGAAGCGCGTGTGGGAAGACTTCCGCACCCTGAAGGTTGGCGATCTCAAGCCAGAAGACGCCACCTTCGCTGACCTGATGGATCGCTACGGCGACTACTTCGAGGCCTACATGGGCGCCGAAGCTATCAAGAAGCGCCTGGAAGCCTTCAAGCTGCAGGAGGAAAGCGACATGCTTCACCTCCAGATCTCCGAGGGCAAGGGTCAGAAGAAGATCCGCGCCATCAAGCGACTGAAGGTTGTCAGCTCGTTCCTGCAGACTGGCGCGAGCCCGGCTGCGATGGTGCTCGATGTCGTTCCCGTGATCCCGCCGGAGCTGCGCCCGATGGTGCAGCTCGATGGTGGCCGCTTCGCGACGTCTGATCTCAACGATCTGTACCGTCGTGTGATCAACCGCAACAACCGTCTGCGTCGTCTGCTCGATCTTGGAGCCCCCGAGATCATCGTGAACAACGAGAAGCGCATGCTGCAGGAAGCGGTGGACGCGCTGTTCGACAACGGCCGTCGCGGTCGCCCCGTGACGGGCACCGGAAACCGTGCGCTGAAGTCGCTGTCAGACATGCTGAAGGGCAAGCAGGGCCGGTTCCGTCAGAACCTGCTCGGCAAGCGCGTTGACTACTCGGGTCGTTCGGTCATCGTGGTCGGCCCGCAGCTCAAGCTGCACCAGTGTGGTCTGCCCAAGCAGATGGCGCTCGAGCTGTTCAAGCCGTTCGTGATCAAGCGCCTGATCGATCTGTCGCACGCGCAGAACATCAAGGCCGCCAAGCGAATGGTTGAGCGTTCACGCAGCGAGGTCTGGGACGTGCTCGAGGAGATCATCCGCGAGCGCCCCGTGCTGCTGAACCGCGCACCCACCCTTCACCGTCTCGGGATTCAGGCGTTTGAGCCGCAGCTCGTCGAGGGTAAGGCGATCCAGCTGCACCCGCTCGTCTGCACCGCCTTCAACGCCGACTTCGATGGCGACCAGATGGCTGTGCACCTCCCGCTGTCGGTTGAGGCTCAGGCCGAGGCCCGCGTGCTGATGCTCGCGTCGAACAACATCCTGAAGCCGTCTGATGGTCGACCGGTCACCCTGCCCTCGCAGGACATGATCATCGGCCTGCACCACCTGACCACCGTGAAGACTGGTGAACCGGGTGAGGGACGCGCGTTCGGCTCAATCGCCGAGGCAATTCTTGCCAAGGATGAGGGGACTCTCGATCTGGGTTCCAAGGTGAAGATTCGTCTGCACGGGTACACCAACGCAGAGGGTGTCACCTCCGAGCGTCCGCTCATTGTGGAAACCACACTGGGTCGCGCGATCTTCAACGAGACGCTCCCCGTGGGGTACCCCTACTTCGAGCGCGTGGCAGACAAGGGCACCTTGTCCAGCCTGGTCAACGACCTCGCCGAGCGATACCCCAAGGTGGAGGTCGCCGCAACGCTCGACCGCATCAAGGATGCCGGCTTCTACTGGGCGACCCGTTCGGGTATCACGGTGGCGTTGTCTGACATCGTGACGCCGTCGAACAAGGCTGAGATTCTGGCACAGCACGAAATTGCTGCCGCCGCAGTGCAGAAGAAGTTCGACAAGGGCATGATCACCGATGCCGAGCGTCACACAGAGCTCGTCGAGATCTGGACCGAGGCGACCGAAGAGGTTGCGTCGGCCATGCGCGAAGCGTTCCCCGAAGACAACACCATCTACCGCATGGTGTCGTCGGGTGCTCGTGGTAACTGGCTGCAGATCCGCAACATTGCGGGCATGCGAGGCCTGGTGAGCGATCCGAAGGGTGAAATCATCCCTCGCCCGATCATCAACTCGTACCGCGAGGGCCTGTCGGTGGCGGAGTACTTCATCGCCACCCACGGTGCGCGTAAGGGTCTTGCCGACACCGCGCTGCGTACCGCCGACTCGGGCTACCTGACTCGTCGACTCGTCGACGTCTCGCAGGATGTCATCATCCGCGAGGAAGACTGCGGAACGACCCGAGGGCTCGAGCTGCCGATCGCAACCGCGGATGCCGATGGCACCCTCGTGCGCGACGACAACGTCGAGAACTCGGTCTATGCCCGTACCCTCGCGAGCGAAGCAGTCGACGCGCAGGGCAACGTCCTCGCGGTGGGCGGCGCTGACGTGGGCGACGTGCTTATCGACATGCTCGTTGCGGCTGGCGTTACCGAGATCAAGGTGCGCTCGGTTCTGACCTGCCAGTCGGCAGTGGGCGTGTGCGCCACCTGCTACGGTCGCTCGCTCGCAACCGGTCAGCGCGTTGACATCGGTGAGGCTGTGGGCATCATCGCGGCTCAGTCCATCGGCGAGCCGGGCACACAGCTGACGATGCGTACCTTCCACACCGGCGGGTCAGCATCGGCCGACGACATCACGCAGGGTCTGCCCCGCGTGCAGGAGCTCTTCGAGGCGCGTACCCCCAAGGGTGCATCGCCGATCGCCGAGGCCGCTGGTCGCGTCACCATCGAAGACACCGAAAAGGGTCGTCGTATTCTCCTCATGCCCGATGACGGCACCGAAGAGAAGGCCTACCCGGTGCTGAAGCGCGCCACCCTGCTCATCGAAGACGGCGACACCGTTGTGTTGGGTCAGCCCTTCATCGCGGGCACGCTTGATCCGAAGGACATTCTGCAGGTCGGCACCACCGAGAATGGCAAGCACATCCCAGGTGAGCGCGCCGTGCAGCGGTACCTCGTTGAGGGCGTACAGAACGTGTACCGTTCGCAGGGCGTGCCGATCCACGATAAGCACATCGAGGTCATCGTGCGTCAGATGCTACGCAAGGTGACCGTGGTCGATCACGGTGAGACCGATCTGTTGCCAGGTGAGCTGGTGGATCGCGCGAAGTACCAGCGGCTGAACCGCGAGGCGCTGCTTGAGGGCAAGCGCACCGCGACCGCCCGTTCGGAGGTCATGGGTATCACCAAGGCTTCGCTGGCGACCGAGTCGTGGCTGTCGGCGGCCTCCTTCCAGGAGACCACTCGAGTGCTCACTCAGGCCGCGATGGAGGGATCGCGAGATCCGCTCATCGGCCTGAAGGAGAACGTCATCATCGGTAAGCTCATCCCGGCCGGCACCGGCCTGTCTGTCTACCGTGACGTCGATGTGAACGCCACCGAGGAAGCGAAGGCGGAGCGTTACCCGAGCCGTCTGTTCGCGACCGAGTCGAACTTCGACGAGAACGACCTGTCGTTCGTCGATTTCGACAGCTTCACCGCTGACGAGTTCAATCCGGGCAACTACAGCTAGTTCGTAATTGACCCGCAGACGGCGCTCACCCTTCGGGGTGGGCGCCGTCTGCGTTCGTCCGGGATCGGCAACACTCGCCCGTGCTGCGCGAGAACTTCATCGCCCGCTTGTACTCTTGCGGCAAACCGGTGTGTGTTGCTAGGTAGAGCAATGCGGGCCGGGTCGCGACGAGAGGTGAGACCATGAGCGAAGAGCGCGAGACACAGGCGGCGGGGGCACCCGTCGAAGAGAATGAGCCGTCGGGCACCGAGGTGCAGGCTGCTGTTGAACGGGCCACCGAGAGCGCATCCGCTGATACGGTCGACCCCCAGGGTCCTGCGCCGTCAGGGTCGGCCACCGGCGAACCACCGGTCATCGACGACACGATCGAGCGCCCGATCATTGCTCCGGTGGTCGAGCAGCCGAGCGCGGCGCCCGGGCCGAGCGCAAGCGAGATCTTTGCCTCACAACCCCCGCATGGAGGCACATCGCGTCTTACGCCTGTGTCTCAGCCTGAGACCGGGGCCCTTGGCGCACAGGCCGCGCAGGGAACCGGCTTGGCAGAGCGCCTTGAGGCGGACTCTGCGCTGCCCGTGATGCCCGCAGCCGGGGCTGTCGGCGCGGCAGCAACCCCTGCCGCGGCTGGCCTCGGGCCGGCTCGCGACGGCGAGATCCGCATCAGCGCGGATCACCCGATGGCGGCGCTGTACATGCAGACCCCCATGCCACCTGAGATCAAGGGCAACCGAGGAGTCGGAATCCTGATCGCGCTCCTCGCGACGGTCGGATTTGCAGTGGTCTTCGCGGGGATCATTGCACTGATCGAAGCCCCGTCATACCCGCCCTCCACCTTCCTCACCGAGGGGATGCTGCCAGCTGTGCTCTCGTGGAGCTACCTGGGCTCGGTTGCGGCGTTCTTTGTGGGCCTGGCACTGCTCGTCCTGATCTCCGGTCGCGCCGGGTGGTGGGCATATGTCATCGGTGGATTTCCAGTGGGTGTGCTCGTATTCGTGGTCGCGTTCTTCGGCACAATCATCGATACGGGAGAAGAATTCCGCAGTTCGGTCAGCGATCTCCTAGCAGCGCGACTGAGCATGGGCGCACTCGTCGTTGCGATCATCGCTGGTGTCATTGCACGCGAGGTCACCGTGTGGTTCGGTGCGTGGATTGGCTCGCGCGGCCGAAAGATCGCCCGGAAGAACGCGGCTGCCGTCGCCGAGTACGAAGATGCCCTGGCTGAGGTGCAGGCGAAGTCATTGTGACGGAAAGCTCCCGACGCGGCGTCACCCGGGGCTACGTCGGGGGCTTAATACTCGCGACCATCATGGTGGTGTTGGCGCTGGTCGTTGCGCTCTGGGGGCTGATTGCACTGTTTTCCGATCGGGAACCGGTGCAGACACCGGGAGTCATCTCAGCCGTCGTTCCGGTCATTATCGCAGTGGCGCTCGGAATGCTTGCCTGGGGGCTCTGGCTGCAGGCCGTGCAGCTGCTGCGCGGGCTCCGCACCCCGCCGTGGGGCCACACGCTCGTGCTGGCTGTCGGCGCGTATCTCATCTGGTGTCTTGGCGGGCTCCTCGCGGGTCTCTCGATTGAAGACACCTGGTTCAGCCCGTACGCGGCGACCCTTCCGGTGATTTTCGCGCTCGGCTCGTTCCTGTTTTGGGCAGTGCTCGCCCGCCGCGTCTTTACCGACAGGCCTCCGCCGCAATGGCCGTGGGAACGTCGTGGGGAGAACGGCCCCGACCGGGCAGGCGGCGCCGAAGACGACGATGATCGGGGAGAATAGTCGGGTGTCGGATGTCATTGAGGGCCGTGTCGACGCGGCCGTAGACGCCTGGCTGCGCTGGCTGCCCAGCTGGAAACCGGGCACCCATCGGGGCCGGGTTCGGATGTGTCGCCGCTGCACCGGGTCACCAGTTCTGGCGGCTGCGGGTATCGCTGGCGATGTTCCGCACCCCGTCGCACACGCGCTGACGAGTCGAATGCAGCGCATCGTGGATCGCGCAGTGGATGAGTTCACTGAGCGCCAGCTGCCCGGCCTGCACGCGGAACTCACCGGCGATGCCCTCTGGGACGCGGGAGGCTTCAAACCCGGTGAGGGGCTTCCGCCAGAATACGACGGGCTCGATCTTGATCCGGAGCCGGAAGATGGTCAGCCCTTCCTTTTCACGCTTGCCGGACTCGCCGAACAGGCAAAGCCCGAGCCTGTGTTGCCGAGACCACCTCTGACGTCGGAGGAGAAGCGCAGGCTCCGCACGGAGATCGAGCTGGCGGATCAGTGCGCCCATGACGCCGGGCAGCGGGTGTGCTTTGCGCTTGCCGCGCACCGTCCGCGGGTGCAAGCAGCGGTTCAGCGCTTCGTAGAGCCACAAATCCAAGCCATGCTGGAGGAGCTCTCGCGCCACCTTGAGCCGCCCCAGTAGAACCTCTCTCCACGGCGGGAGCCGGGATCCGCGAGGAGAGCATTGTGGAATTCAGGGAGCGCCGCGTATAGTTGGTAGCTGGTGTGTTCCACCGGTTTTTGCTGTGCATGCGCAGGAAGGCTCGGGGGAGTCGCCATTTGGGTTAACTCGTCGGAAACGAACGATACCCCCACGGCATACCTGCACCGGTCGCGCAAGCGGCAGCAGGTTAGCGAGCACGTGAGTGCCCGCGCATGCTTGTTCATGTAAGCATTCCTGTCACCGTGCAGGAACAACTAGGAGAATCAGTGCCTACTATTCAGCAGCTGGTTCGCAAGGGCCGGTCGCCAAAAGTCACCAAGACCAAGGCGCCCGCACTCAAGGCGAACCCACAGCAGCGCGGTGTGTGTACCCGTGTGTACACCACCACACCCAAGAAGCCCAACTCGGCGATGCGTAAGGTCGCTCGTGTGAAGCTCTCAAACGGTACCGAGGTCACGGCCTACATCCCAGGTGAGGGCCACAACCTGCAGGAGCACTCGATGGTGCTCGTGCGCGGCGGTCGTGTGAAAGATCTCCCCGGTGTTCGTTACAAGATCGTGCGCGGCGCACTCGACACGCAGGCGGTCAAGGATCGTCAGCAGGCTCGTAGCCGCTACGGTGCAAAGAAGGTGAAGTAATGCCTCGTAAAGGTCCTGCTCCGAAGCGTCCCGTCATTGCCGATCCGGTATACGGCGCGCCCATCGTCAGCCAGCTGGTAAACAAGATCCTTCTCGACGGCAAGAAGGGCCTCGCAGAGCGTATCGTCTACGGTGCACTTGAGGTCGTCGCTGAGAAGAGCGGCCAGGATGCCGTGACCGTTCTCAAGAAGGCGCTCGATAACGTGCGCCCCACCCTTGAGGTACGTTCGCGTCGTGTTGGCGGCAGCACCTACCAGGTGCCCGTCGAGGTCAAGCCGCACCGTGCGAACACACTCGCACTGCGTTGGTTGACCAGCTACGCCAAGGCTCGTCGTGAGAACACCATGACCGAGCGTCTCACCAACGAGATTCTCGATGCATCCAACGGCCTCGGTGCCGCGGTGAAGCGTCGTGAAGACACTCACAAAATGGCCGAGTCGAACCGGGCATTCGCTCACTACCGCTGGTAAGCGGTTGCAAAGAGCCATTTCTGGCTCTTTTCAGATGCCCTGCTTCGCGTCTCGCGAAGTAGACGCTCACTACCGCTGGTAATCCACCGGTAGCCAGGCGGCTGTGGTGGTGGATCGCGCAGGCGATCCACCACCCGGCCAGCTGCCGCGCCAGCGGCCGCGATCCACAATCTTCACATTCACCCCCACGCGGAGGAGACACCTGTGGCACAAGACGTGCTCACCGACCTGAGTAAGGTCCGCAACATCGGCATCATGGCACACATTGATGCTGGCAAGACCACCACCACCGAGCGCATCCTGTTCTACACGGGTGTTAACCACAAGCTGGGCGAGACCCACGATGGCGCCTCGACCACCGACTGGATGGAGCAGGAGAAGGAACGCGGCATCACGATCACCAGCGCCGCGGTGACCTGCTTCTGGAACAAGAACCAGATCAACATCATCGACACCCCCGGTCACGTTGACTTCACCGTTGAGGTGGAGCGCTCGCTCCGCGTGCTCGATGGTGCCGTTGCGGTGTTCGACGGCAAAGAGGGCGTAGAGCCCCAGTCGGAGACCGTCTGGCGTCAGGCCGACAAGTACGGTGTGCCCCGCATCTGCTTCGTCAACAAGATGGACAAGATGGGCGCCGACTTCTACTTCACGGTCGACACCATCATCAACCGCCTCGGTGCACGGCCGCTCGTGATGCAGCTGCCCATCGGTTCGGAGTCGGAGTTCACCGGCGTCGTCGACCTGCTCACGATGAAGGCATTCGTCTGGGAAGGCGACTCCAAGGGTGACGTCACCCTGGGTGCGAACTACGAAACCCAGGAAATCCCGGCCGACCTGCAGGAAAAGGCCGAGGAATACCGCGCCAAGCTCGTCGAGACGGTCGCCGAGACTGACGACGCGATGCTCGAGAAGTACTTCGGTGGCGAAGAGCTGTCGATCGACGAACTGAAGGCGGGCATCCGCAAGATGGTCGTCAACAGCGAGATCTACCCGGTCTTCTGTGGCTCCGCCTTCAAGAACCGCGGCATCCAGCCGATGCTCGACGCAGTGGTGGATTACCTCCCGAACCCGCTCGATGTGGGCGCGATCGAGGCACACGATCCCCGCGACGAGTCGATCGTCATCGAACGCCGTCCCTCGTCAGAGGAGCCGTTCTCTGCGCTTGCGTTTAAGGTCGCAGTGCACCCCTTCTTCGGTCGTCTGACCTACGTGCGCGTGTACTCCGGTTACGCCGAGTCGGGTGCCCAGGTTGTCAACACGACCAAGGGCAAGAAGGAGCGCATCGGCAAGATCTTCCAGATGCACGCCAACAAGGAGATCCCGGTCGACAGCGTCACTGCAGGCAACATCTACGCAGTGATTGGTTTGAAGGACACGACCACGGGTGACACCCTGTCGGATCCGAACAAGCAGGTCGTACTCGAGTCGATGACCTTCCCCGAGCCCGTTATCGAGGTGGCAATCGAGCCGAAGACCAAGGGTGACCAGGAGAAGCTGTCGCTCGCGATCCAGAAGCTTGCTGAAGAGGATCCCACCTTCCGTGTCAGCCTGAACCCCGAGACCGGCCAGACCGTGATTGCCGGTATGGGCGAGCTTCACCTCGACATCTTGGTCGATCGCATGAAGCGCGAGTTCAAGGTTGAGGCCAACGTGGGCAAGCCCCAGGTGGCCTACCGCGAGACCATCCGCAAGACGGTCGAGAAGCACGACTACACCCACAAGAAGCAGACCGGTGGATCCGGCCAGTTCGCGAAGGTGCAGATCGCTATCGAGCCGCTCGCGGCAGACGCAGAAAAGATCTACGAGTTCGAGGACAAGGTGACCGGTGGTCGCATCCCTCGCGAGTACATCCCTTCGGTCAACGCAGGTATCCAAGACGCGATGCAGTACGGCATTCTTGCCGGCTTCCCCGTCGTGGGTGTCAAGGCGAGCCTGCTCGACGGTCAGTACCACGATGTCGACTCTTCGGAGATGGCGTTCAAGATCGCCGGTTCAATGGCATTCAAGGAGGCTGCTCGCAAGGCTGGCCCGGTTATCCTTGAGCCGATGATGGCCGTCGAGGTGCGTACTCCTGAGGAGTACATGGGCGACGTCATCGGCGACCTGAACTCCCGTCGTGGGCAGATTCAGGCGATGGAGGATGCGAGTGGCGTGAAGGTCATTCGCGCGCTCGTGCCGCTGTCTGAAATGTTCGGGTACATCGGTGACTTGCGGTCGAAGACCAGCGGTCGTGCGGTGTTCTCGATGACCTTCGACTCCTATGCTGAGGTGCCGAAGGCCGTGGCCGAAGAAATCGTTCAGAAGGCTCAGGGCGCGTAACAGTGCCCCCGTGCTTGGGGGGAGGGCCCATGGGCTTCGCCCCCCGAGCAGCTCAGGTCGCGACAAGCGGCGTGAGCAAGTAACATAGAAACACACCCCCCGTGCTCGAACTCTCCGAAACCGTCGGAGGGAGAGGGTACTTTACGTCCTGAGGAGGACCACAGTGGCGAAGGCCAAGTTCGAGCGGAACAAGCCGCACGTAAATATCGGTACGATCGGTCACGTCGACCACGGTAAGACCACACTTACCGCGGCGATCTCGAAGACCCTTGCCGACAAGTACCCGTCAGCCACTAACGTGCAGCGCGACTTCGATACGATCGACTCGGCTCCGGAAGAGCGCCAGCGCGGCATCACCATCAACATCTCGCACGTTGAGTACGAGACCCCGAAGCGTCACTACGCTCACGTTGATGCACCTGGCCACGCTGACTACATCAAGAACATGATCACTGGTGCTGCGCAGATGGATGGCGCGATCCTCGTGGTTGCCGCTACCGACGGCATGATGGCACAGACCAAGGAGCACATCCTCCTCGCGAAGCAGGTTGGCGTTCCGTACCTCATGGTGGCACTGAACAAGTGCGACCAGGTTGACGACGAGGAAATCCTCGAGCTCGTCGAGATGGAGGTCCGCGAGGAACTCTCCAAGCAGGGCTACCCGGGAGACGACGTACCAGTGGTGCGCGTTTCGGGCTACCAGGCTCTCCAGGGCGAAGAGAAGTGGGTCAACTCAATCGTTGAGCTCATGGACGCCGTTGACGAGTCGATCCCGGATCCGATCCGCGACAAGGACAAGCCGTTCTTGATGCCCGTTGAGGATGTCTTCACGATCACCGGTCGTGGCACCGTGGTGACGGGTCGCGCCGAGCGTGGCACCTTGAAGATCAACTCTGAGGTCGAGATCGTGGGTCTGCGTCCGACGCAGAAGACCACCGTCACCGGCATCGAGATGTTCCACAAGCAGCTCGACGAGGCATGGGCCGGCGAGAACTGTGGTCTGCTTCTTCGCGGCACCAAGCGCGAAGACGTGGAGCGTGGCCAGGTTGTTGTACAGCCCGGCTCGATCACCCCTCACACCAGGTTCGAGGGCACCGCCTACATCCTCAAGAAGGAAGAGGGCGGCCGTCACAACCCGTTCGAGACGAACTACCGTCCCCAGTTCTACTTCCGTACGACTGACGTGACCGGTGTCATCACCCTTCCTGAAGACAAGCCGATGGTTATGCCCGGCGACACCACCGACATGGTGGTTGAGCTGATCCAGCCCATCGCTATGGAGGAGGGCCTCGGCTTCGCGATCCGTGAGGGTGGCCGCACCGTCGGCGCCGGCACGGTGACCAAGGTTCTCGAGTAGTCACTCGCTGAAGACAGGAACGGCCCCCGAGGATCCTCGGGGGCCGTTCCTGCGTGTAAGCGCAGAACGTTACTCGTTCCCGATCTTGTCGTCGAGGTTGCCTCGCACATCTTCGATCTTTGCTGCGTGTTTCCCGCCGGTGATCTTGTTTGCGAGGTCGGCGGCACCCCCAAGCAACTTGTCGCTGATGCCCTCGGCCTGCTCGCTCTGCAGCGCGTCGTTGATCTTCGCAGAATTCTCCTTCGCGAAGTCGCTGGCCTTCTTCCCGAGATCCTCGAATGCCATGATGTGTCCTCTCGCCTCTCCGCCCGGATGCGGACTTGCCACGGAGCGGGTGCACCGATTCTTCATTATCGCAATTGCGCCCGTATCTTGACAGAGCAGAATCCGCTGCACACTGCACACTGCACCCACAACCCGCAGTGCCGGGGCACACGGCCGACATGCGGCGTCTGCGGCGCTCGCGCCGGTATCCTTTCAGTGACTAGCCCTTTGGCGAGTCGACCCTCATTTTCTGGAGATTTGGTGCCTCAACGACCCGGTGCTCGCATTTCGCACTTCGCCCGCCTGTACGGGCTGATCTTCGTGTGCGACGCCGCGGCGTGGGCGATTGGCATCCTCGCGGCGCTCGTGTTGCGATTCGACTTCAACGTCACGCGGATCCACTGGGGGTGGACGTTCGCGCTGATTGGGGTGACCGTCGCACTCCAACTGGCCTGGGGTTGGTTGTCTTGGCTCTATCGGAGCAGGTACGAGATAGGCAGCTTCGACGAGGTACGGGCCCTCGTGTTCGATGTCATCGGTGTGATGGTGCTCGCATGGGGATTCGCTTACCTGGTCGGCTACGGTAACGGGATCCCGCGCAGCACCATGATTATCGCCGCGCCGATCGCGTTCTCAATGATGGGGGTCGTGCGCTACCTCATACGGCTCTCCGCCGAGCAGCGCATGAAGCCTGGCGCGGACGCGGAACGCGTGCTCCTATACGGTGCCGGCTACCTCGGGCATCAGACCGCGAAACGGCTCCTGACCGACCCGGTGGCCTCTTCTCTGCCTGTGGGCTTCCTCGACGAGGATCCACTCAAGCGCAACCTGGAGGTGCGCGGAGTTCGGGTACTTGGCGGTCTGCGTGAGCTGGAGCGTGCGACCACGGAGACTCGTGCCACCGCGCTTATCGTCTGCATCGGAGACGCGGACGCCATGCTGATGCGCCAGATTGATGAGGCCGCCGAGAAGATCGGTCTGAAGGTCATGGTGCTGCCTCCCCTTGAACAGTTGCTCAACAACAAGTCGTCGATCGCCGAGGTGCGTGAGTTATCGATTGAGGATCTGATCGGTCGCCACCCAGTGCGACTCGAAACGGAATCGATCGCACAGTACCTGCAGGATCGCACGGTGCTCGTCACGGGCGCAGGAGGGTCGATCGGTTCGGAACTGTGCCGTCAGTTAGCGAGGTTCGCTCCGAAGGAGTTGATCCTGCTCGATAGAGACGAAACTTCACTGCAGGTGACGCAGCTTGCCATCAGCGGCCATGGTCTTCTGGACACTCGAGACGTTGTGCTCGCCGACATCCGCGACTCCGAGATGCTGATGCGGATCTTCGCGGAGCGGCAACCCGAGGTCGTCTTCCATGCGGCGGCGCTCAAGCATCTGCCCATGCTCGAGCAGTACCCGGACGAGGCATGGAAGACCAACGTGGTGGGCACACTCAATGTGCTCCGGGCGGCGCAGTCGGTCGGTGTCACTACGTTTGTGAACATCTCCACCGACAAGGCAGCAAACCCGACGAGCGTGCTGGGCCATTCCAAGCGTGTCGCCGAGAAGCTCACGGCGTGGATGGCGGAATCGACTGGTCAGCGCTACCTTTCTGTGCGATTCGGCAATGTGATCGGCAGCCGCGGCTCGATGCTTCCCACCTTCCGCGCACTCATCGACGCAGGTGGGCCGCTGACGGTCACGCACCCCGACGTCACTCGGTTCTTCATGACGATTCCCGAAGCCTGTCAGCTCGTGATTCAGGCCGGCGGCATCGGTCGTCCCGGGGAGGTGCTGATCCTTGACATGGGTGAGCCGGTGCGCATCCTTGACGTGGCCAACCGCATGATCGCGCAATCGGGCAAACCGATCGAGATCGTCTTCACCGGGTTGCGTCACGGCGAGAAGATGCACGAAGAGCTCACCGGAACGGGAGAAGGCAACGAGCGGCCCTTCCACCCCAAGATCTCCCATGCCGTGGTGAGTTCGATGAGCCCCGACGTACTCGATCACACGGGCTGGATCGCTCGACTCAATCTCACAGACGAAGCGGGGGAGCGGGTACAGTGATCGCACTGATCGCAGGCCTCGTGACGCTGGGGCTCAGCCTCGCGCTGCCGTTCGTCATCAAGCCGTTCCTCATGAAACTCGGCGTGATGGATGTGCCGTCCGAGCGATCATCGCACGAGCGCCCGATTCTTCGCGGCCTGGGGCTCGCTGTGCTCCTTGCAATGCTCGTTGGTGGCCTCGTCGCACTGGTGTGGTTCCTCGCCACCGACACGGCGAGGTGGTCGCTGCTGGCCGTCGTGGTGGCGACCTCGCTGGCGGCCGGACTGCTCGGTTTCGGTGAAGATCTTAAGGGGGTCAGCGTAGCGGTGCGCAGCGTGCTCCTCCTCGCGATCGCTGGCTTTGCCATGGGCGCGCTGGTGTGGATGGGCAGTACCTTCCCCGAGTACTGGATTGCGGGCACCCCAGTCTGGGTCCGCGCACTCCTCGTTGTCTACGGGGTGCTCTTCGTCTCGAGCTTCATCAACGTCGCGAACTTCATGGACGGACTCAACGGAATCAGTGGCCTTCACGGCGTCGTCGCCGGGGCCACGTTCGCGTGCGCGGGGCTGATTTCCGAACAGGGATGGCTCGTTGCGGCTGGCCTGGTGCTCGCCGCCGGGTTCCTCGGGTTTCTCCCGTGGAACCTCATCAAGCCAGGTGCATTTCTCGGTGATGTCGGGAGTTACCTCCTTGGTGGCGCGATCGCGGTCACGAGTTTCGCGGCCCTCATGTCGGGCGTTCCGATTCTCGCGACCATCGGGCCCATGATCATCTACTTCGGTGATGTCGGTGTGACTCTCGTGAAGCGCATGCGGGCGGGACACAGGTGGGATGAACCGCACAAGGAGCACGTTTATCAACGCGTGCAGCAACTCGGCTATTCTCACGTCGCAGCGTCTGGCATGACCGCCAGCTTCAGTGCGCTGGCTTCCGGGCTCGGGCTTGCGTCGTTCTTTGTGCCTCCGATGTGGTGGATCGGCCTCCTCATTGCCGGTCTTGCTCTCCTCGCGGTGTACCTCAGGCTCCCGAGGCTCCTCCGCGCCAGATGATCGCGACAGCGATGCCAACGGCATCGCGACACGCCCGGGTTGCACAACACCAGAATCCGTGCCAGAATGTACAGGTTCAGTACTTTCCGCGATGCGGGAATCACTGCCATGCTGTGCATAGTCGTGGGGCGCAATGCGATCCACTATTTGACTAGGCCGCGGGTAGCGAACGCCACGCTCACCAGCCTCGTAAGACCAGGCTTTGCCGGGTCTGTACTGCTGCGTGATCGTTTGACAGGTGAACAGCGAATGCGCATTCCTCCGTGGATGCCAGGGCACTGATAGCAAGACGTCCAATGCTGGGCGTGCTCGAGAGAGCGCGAATGGTAAGACGCACACAGAAAGAGAGAGTCACATGGCGGGACAGAAGATCCGCATCCGACTGAAGTCGTATGACCACGAAGTCATCGACAACTCGGCACGCAAAATTGTCGACACGGTCACCCGTGCTGGTGCCACCGTTATTGGCCCAGTGCCCCTTCCCACGGAGAAGAATGTGATCGCTGTGATCCGTTCGCCTCACAAGTACAAAGACAGCCGGGAGCACTTCGAGAAGCGCACCCACAAGCGTCTGATCGACATCATCGATCCCACCCCCAAGGCCGTTGACTCACTCATGCGTCTCGACCTGCCTGCCGATGTCAACATCGAGATCAAGCTGTAGGGGGCCGGAAATGTCGAACGCAAATCGTAACGTCAAAGGCCTGCTGGGCATGAAGCTCGGTATGACCCAGGTGTGGGATGAGAACGGCAAGGTCGTTCCCGTCACCGTCATCGAGGTGTCCCCCAACGTGGTCACCCAGATTCGTACCCCCGAGGTCGACGGCTACAGTGCCGTGCAGATCGCCGCGGGTCAGATTGATCCCCGCAAGGTGAACCAGCCGAGTGCAGGTCACTTCGCGAAGGCCGGTGTCACGCCTCGCCGTCACCTCACCGAGGTGCGCACGGCCGATGCTGCAGACTACGCGCTGGGCCAGGAGCTCACACTCGACACCACCTTCGAGGCCGGTCAGAAGATCGATGTCGTCGGTACCTCGAAGGGCAAGGGCTTTGCTGGTGTCATGAAGCGCCACAACTTCAAGGGTGTTGGGGCTTCGCACGGTGCGCACCGTAACCACCGTAAGGCTGGTTCAATCGGTGGCGCTGCCACGCCGGGTCGCGTATTCAAGGGTCACCGTATGGCTGGCCGCATGGGCACCGACCGCGTGACCGTGCAGAACCTCACCGTCCAGGCAATCGACGCCGAGAAGGGCCTGTTGCTCGTCAAGGGCGCTGTTCCCGGTGGTCGTGGCCGTCTCGTATTCGTCCGCAACGCTGTGAAGGGGGCGTAGTACATGGCTACCGCAACCACGCTCGAGGTCATCGACGTACAGGGCAAGAAGGCTGGGTCGGTTGACCTGCCCGAGACTCTGTTCGCCGTCGAGACTAATGTCCCGCTCATCCACCAGGTAGTCACGGCTCAGCTCGCTGCTGCGCGTCAGGGCACCCACAAGACCAAGAACCGCGGCGAAGTCAGCGGTTCTGGTGTGAAGCCGTTCAAGCAGAAGGGCACCGGCCGCGCTCGTCAGGGTTCGGTTCGTGCTCCTGAGCACCGCGGCGGCGGAATCGTGCACGGCCCGGTGCCGCGCGATTACTCGCAGCGCACCCCGAAGAAGATGATTGCTGCCGCGCTTCGCGGTTTGCTGTCCGATCGCGCTCGCGGCGGACGCCTGCACATCATCGACACCTTCGGGATCGACGACAAGCCCAGCACGAAGGCTGCACGCGACGTGCTCGCCGCAGTCGCTCCGGGTCGCCGCGTTCTCGTGGTGCTCAACCGCGATGACGAGCTCAGCACGCTGAGCTTGCGCAACATCCCGAACGTGCACATCCTGCCGTGGGATCAGCTCAACGCCTACGACGTGGTCGTCAGTGATGACCTCGTCTTCACCAAGGGCGCTTTCGATGCCTTCGTGGCAGATCGCACCGCCAACGACACCGCGAAGGGGGCCGCGAAGTGAGCCTGAACAAGTCGCAGCACGACGTCATCATTCGCCCGATTGTCTCCGAGAAGAGCTACGGGATGATCGATGCGAACGGTCAGTACACCTTCGAGGTCCAGCCCACTGCAAACAAGACCGAGATTAAACTCGCAATTGAGCAGGTATTCAACGTGAAGGTCGACAAGATCAACACGCTGAACCGCAAGGGCAAGACCCGTCGCACCAAGTTCGGCGCTGGCAAGCGTAAGGACACCAAGCGTGCCATCGTCACCCTGAAGTCGGGCACCATCGACATCTTCACGGCTGCGCTGTAGCTCGGAAGCGAAGAGGAATAATCATGGCAATTCGTAAGTACAAGCCGACGACTCCGGGTCGTCGCGGATCAAGCGTCGCTGACTTCGCTGAGATCACGCGTTCGACCCCCGAGAAGTCCCTCCTGCGCCCGCTGTCAAAGACCGGTGGCCGCAACAACCAGGGCCGTATCACGACCCGTCACATCGGTGGTGGCCACAAGCGCCAGTACCGCGTGATCGACTTCCGTCGTCACGATAAAGACGGCGTGAACGCGAAGGTCGCTCACATCGAGTACGATCCCAACCGCACCGCGCGTATCGCGCTCCTGCACTACATCGACGGCACGAAGCGTTACATCATCGCGCCGAACAAGTTGAAGCAGGGCGACATCGTTGAGGCTGGGGCTGGTGCCGACATCAAGCCGGGCAACAACCTGCCGCTGAAGAACATCCCGACCGGTACCGTGATCCACGCGATCGAATTGAAGCCCGGCGGCGGCGCGAAGCTCGCTCGTTCGGCTGGTGCCTCGGTGCGACTCGTCGCGAAGGATGGCCCCTACGCCCAGTTGCGTCTCCCCTCGGGCGAGATTCGCAATGTTGACGTGCGCTGCCGCGCAACCGTCGGCGAGGTTGGCAACGCTGAGCAGTCGAACATCAACTGGGGTAAGGCCGGCCGTATGCGCTGGAAGGGCGTTCGCCCGACCGTGCGTGGTGTCGTCATGAACCCGGTGGATCACCCGCACGGTGGTGGCGAAGGCCGCACCTCAGGTGGTCGTCACCCGGTTAGCCCGTGGGGCCAGAAGGAAGGCCGCACGCGTAAGGCCAATAAGGAAAGCGACAAGCTCATCGTTCGTCGCCGCAACGCTGGCAAGAAGCGTTAGCCGGCAGGTAGGAAAGAGTAGAAGATGCCTCGTAGTCTCAAGAAGGGCCCCTTCGTCGATAACCACCTGCTGAGCAAGGTGGTTACTCAGAACGAAGCCGGTACCAAACATGTAATCAAGACCTGGTCGCGCCGTTCGATGATTATCCCAGCCATGCTGGGACACACCATCGCGGTGCACGACGGTCGCAAGCACATCCCGGTGTTCGTCACCGAAACCATGGTGGGCCACAAGTTGGGCGAATTCGCACCGACTCGTACCTTCCGCGGTCACGTGAAGGACGACAAGAAGGGCCGTCGCCGCTAGCGCGGTGACGTGAAGGAGGAAGAGAAATGGTGGAGTCGATCGCACGTGTGCGTCAAATCCGCGTTACCCCCCAGAAGGCCCGTCGTGTCGTTGACCTGATCCGTGGCAAGAACGCTCAGGAGGCCCTGGCCATCCTGAAGTTCGCCCCGCAGGCAGCATCGGAGCCCGTGTTCAAGCTGGTGGCAGCCGCCATCGCGAACGCACGAGTAAAGGCCGACAAAGAGAACTTGCGCCTGAACGAAGACGAACTCGTCATCGCTCGCGCGTTCGTTGACGAGGGTGCAACGCTCAAGCGTTTCCGCCCCCGTGCTCAGGGTCGTGCATTCCGCATCAACAAGCGCACGAGCCACATCACCGTCATCTTGCAGACGGCTGATGAACTCGCCGCCGCGAAGAAGGGAGCCAAATAATGGGCCAGAAGATTCATCCCTACGGCTTCCGCCTCGGGATCACTACCGATCACGTGTCGCGGTGGTTCTCGGATTCGACGAAGCCGGGACAGCGTTACTCGGATTACCTCGCTGAGGACATTCACATCCGTCAGTACCTGACCAAGACCCTTGACCGGGCTGGCGTCAGCCGTGTAGAGATCGAGCGCACCCGTGACCGTGTGCGCGTCGACATCCACTCGGCACGGCCCGGCATCGTGATCGGCCGTCGTGGCGCTGAGGCTGAGCGGATTCGCGCAGATCTCGAAAAGCTCACTGGTAAGCAGATCCAGCTGAACATCCTCGAGGTGAAGAACCCCGAGGCTGACGCTCAGTTGGTCGCGCAGGGTGTTGCAGAGCAGCTCGCCGCACGTGTGGCGTTCCGCCGCGCGATGCGCAAGGGCCTCCAGGGCGCACAGCGCGCTGGTGCCAAGGGTGTGCGGATCCAGGTCTCCGGCCGTCTCGGCGGTGCCGAGATGAGCCGTTCGGAGTTCTACCGCGAAGGTCGTGTGCCGCTGCACACGCTTCGTGCGAACATCGACTACGGCTTCTACGAGGCCAAGACCACCTTCGGCCGCATTGGCGTGAAGGTTTGGATCTACAAGGGTGACCTCACCAACAAGGAACTCGCTCGTGAGCAGGCGGCCCAGAAGCCGTCGCGCGATCGCGGCGACCGCCGCCGTGCCCCCCGTGGGGCCCAGGCCGAGGCTGCGCCCGCCGCAGCAGGAGCGGAGAAGTAAGCATGCTGATTCCTCGTCGAGTCAAGTACCGCAAGCAGCATCACCCCGGCCGTAGCGGTCAGTCCAAAGGCGGAAACCAGGTCACCTTTGGTGAGTACGGTATCCAGGCGCTGACCCCCGCGTACGTGACGAACCGTCAGATCGAGTCCGCTCGTATCGCCATGACCCGTCACATCAAGCGTGGCGGCAAGGTATGGATCAACATCTACCCCGATCGCCCTCTCACCAAGAAGCCTGCGGAAACCCGCATGGGTTCCGGTAAGGGTTCGCCCGAGTGGTGGGTGGCCAACGTTAAGCCGGGCCGCGTCCTCTTCGAGGTCGCCGGTGTCGATGAGCAGCTTGCACGTGAGGCGCTCACCCGAGCCATTCACAAGCTGCCCCTCAAGGCCCGCATTATCAAGCGTGAGGAGGGCGACGCGTAATGTCTATTGGAAGCAAAGAGTTGGCAATTACCGAGCTCGATACTTTTGAAGACGAGCGACTGGCTGAAGAGCTGAAGAAGGCCAAGGCCGAGCTTTTCAACCTGCGCTTCCAGTCGGCCACCGGCCAGCTGGAAAGCCACGGGCGCGTGCGTCAGGTGAAGCGCGACATCGCTCGTATCTACACCGTATTGCGCGAGCGTGAGTTGGGCATTCGCCCGACCCCCGCTGCTGCTCCTGAGCCTGTGAAGGCGAAGAAGAGCACGAAGAAGACCGAGCAGGCGGACGCCGCCGCTGAGACGAAGGAGGCCGAGTAATGGCTGAGGTCGAGACTGAACAGCGCGGCTACCGCAAGGCTCGTCGCGGATACGTTGTCAGCGACAAGATGGAGAAAACCATCGTCGTTGAGGTGGAAGATCGCGTGAAGCACCCGCTTTACGGCAAGGTCCTGCGCCGCACCTCGAAGGTGAAAGTCCATGACGAGCAGAACACCGCCGGCATCGGCGATCTCGTGCTCATTCACGAGACCCGCCCGCTGAGCGCCACCAAGCGCTGGCGCCTGGTCGAGATCCTCGAAAAGGCGAAGTAAGCCCCCGGCTTACGGAAGAAGGAGTAACAAGTGATTCAGCAGGAATCGCGACTCAAGGTAGCGGATAACACCGGCGCCAAGGAGTTGCTCACGATTCGTGTGCTCGGGGGTTCGAGGCGCCGCTATGCGGGTCTTGGTGACACCATCGTCGCGACCGTCAAGGACGCGATCCCCGGGGGCAACGTGAAGAAGGGCGAGGTCGTCAAGGCGGTCATCGTTCGTACCCGCAAGTCCACCCGCCGTGCTGATGGTTCGTACATCAGCTTCGACGAGAACGCGGCCGTCCTTTTGAAGGCGGACGGGGAGCCTCGCGGCACCCGTATCTTCGGGCCGGTTGGCCGCGAGCTTCGCGACAAGAAGTTCATGAAGATCGTTTCGCTCGCACCGGAGGTGATCTAGCACTATGGGTAGCAAGATCAAAAAGGGTGACCTCGTTGAGGTCATCTCGGGCCCCACGCAAGAGCGCGGTGGCTACAAGGGTAAGCAGGGCCGCGTCATTGCGGTGCTGACCGAGAGCGATCGCGTCGTCGTCGAAGGTGTCAACTACGTCACCAAGCACGTGCGTCAGGGTCAGTCGTCCCGCGGCACGAAGGAAGGCGGGATCGAGACTCACGAGGCTCCGATCCACGTCTCCAACGTCGCGGTCGTCGACCCCGAGACCAAGAAGCCGACTCGCGTTGGCTTCCGCGTCGAAGAGGTGGAGCGCAACGGTAAGAAGAAGACCGTGCGCGTTCGCTACGCCAAGAAGTCTGGGAAGGACCTCTAATGACTGAGACTGCTGCGTCCGCTGGCACTGTGTCAGCGGCGAAAGCCTTGCCGAGCCTGAAGCAGAAGTACCGCGCGGAAATCGTGCCGGCACTTCGCGAGGAGTTCGGTTTCGCCAACGTGCACCAGGTTCCCGGCGTCGTCAAGGTCGTCGTGAACACCGGTGTCGGCGAGGCCGCCCGCGACAGCAAGGTGATCGAGGGCGCAATTGCCGACCTCGTGAAGATCACCGGCCAGAAGCCCATGGTCACCAAGGCCCGCAAGTCCATCGCGCAGTTCAAGCTGCGTGAAGGCCAGGCCATTGGTGCACACGTCACTCTCCGTGGTGACCGTGCATGGGAATTCCTCGATCGCCTCATCTCCCTCGCTCTGCCCCGTATCCGCGATTTCCGCGGCCTGTCGGCCAAGCAGTTCGATGGAAACGGAAACTACACCTTCGGTATCACCGAGCAGAGTGTGTTCCACGAGATCGATCAGGATAAGATCGACCGGGTGCGTGGCTTCGACATCACCGTCGTAACCACCGCGAAGACCGACGACGAGGGTCGGGCGCTGTTGAAGGCGCTCGGTTTCCCGTTCAGGGAAGACAACTAAATAGACCAAGTGGAGAGGCGCCCCGTTCGCGGGGCGCCTGATCCACGTATCACCTAGGTCTGCAGTCGCGTAACGGCTGGAGAAACCAGGCGAAAAAGAAAGAGTCACTTATGACGATGACCGATCCGGTCGCAGATATGCTGACCCGGTTGCGCAACGCTAATTCCGCGCACCATGATGACGTTTCGCTCCCAGGCTCAAAGCTGAAGGAGCGGATCGCAGAGATCCTCAAGCGTGAGGGCTACATCGCTGACTGGAAGGTGGAAGACGCGCGCGTCGGAACCACCATCACCATGTCGCTGAAGTACGGCCCCAACCGCGAGCGTTCGATCGTAGGCATTAAGCGGGTTTCCAAGCCCGGCCTTCGCGTGTACGCAGGTTCGACCGAAATCCCGAGCGTACTCGGTGGCCTCGGTATTGCGATCCTTTCCACCTCCTCCGGGCTCTTGACTGACCGCGAGGCCGAGCAGAAGGGCGTAGGCGGAGAAGTTCTCGCCTACGTGTGGTAACCCGTCATGTCACGTATCGGTAAGCTTCCCATCGCCGTTCCCGGCGGTGTCACTGTCTCGATCGATGGCCAGCAGGTCACGGTCAAGGGTTCAAAGGGCGAGCTCGCGCTCGTCGTTTCCGAGCCCATTCGCGTAGCTCTCGAGGATGGCCAGGTGCTCGTCACCCGTCCGAACGATGAGCGCGACTCCCGAGCGCTGCACGGTTTGACCCGCACGCTCATCAACAACAACATCATCGGCGTGACCGAGGGCTACGTTAAGCAGCTCGAGGTTGTCGGCACCGGTTACCGCGTGCAGCAGAAGGGCACCGGCCTGGAGCTGGCGCTCGGCTTCTCGCACCCGGTGCTCGTTGACGCTCCCGAGGGCATTTCGCTCGAGGTCGAAGGCAGCACCAAGATCACCGTTCGCGGGATCGATAAGCAGGCTGTCGGCGAGGCCGCAGCCAACATTCGCAAGCTGAAGAAGCCGGAGCCCTACAAGGGCAAGGGCATTCGCTACGCCGGCGAGGTTGTCCGTCGCAAGGCTGGAAAGGCTGGTAAGTAACCCATGGCCGCTTCAATTACACGGGCTAAGGGTCGTTCGGCAGCGCGTATTCGCCGCCACGTCCGCCTCCGCAAGAAGATCGTCGGCACCGAGGCGCGTCCGCGTCTCGTGGTCAACCGCTCCTCGCGTCACGTATTCGTTCAGGTCATCGACGATTCGAAGGGTTTCACCCTCGCATCGGCATCGACCATGGAAGCCGATTTGCGCTCCTTTGAGGGCGACAAGACGGCAAAGGCTCGCCGCGTTGGCGAGTTGGTAGCCGAGCGCGCAAAGAGCGCCGGAATCGACGCTGTGGTCTTCGACCGCGGCGGTAGCAAGTACGCCGGCCGCGTAGCCGCGATTGCCGACGGCGCACGCGAAGGGGGGCTGACCCTGTGAGCGAAGTAACGAAGGAGCAGGAAGTGAACGCAGAGGCCCAGGCCGAGACCCCGGCCGCTGAGGCACAGGGCGCCGCGGCTCCGGCTCAGGATCACCGCAGTGAGCCCCGCGAGGCTCGCCGTGGAAGCCGCGACCGCGGCACCCGCAACGAGCGTGGTGGACGCGACCGCAACGAGAGCCAGTTCCTCGAGCGTGTCGTCACCATCAACCGCGTCTCGAAGGTCGTCAAGGGCGGCCGCCGCTTCAGCTTCACCGCGCTCGTCGTGGTCGGAGACGGCAACGGCACCGTGGGTGTTGGCTACGGCAAGGCGAAGGAAGTTCCCCTCGCAATTGCCAAGGGCGTTGAGGAAGCGAAGAAGAACTTCTTCCGTGTCCCCCGCGTTGGCAGCACCATCCCGCACCCCGTGCAGGGTGAGGCCGCAGCAGGCGTTGTTCTGCTTCGTCCCGCAGCTGCCGGTACCGGTGTTATCGCCGGTGGTCCCGTTCGCGCCGTACTTGAGTGCGCAGGCATCCACGACGTGCTCAGCAAGTCGCTGGGTTCGTCGAACACCTTGAACATCGTGCATGCGACCGTTGTGGCGCTGCAGCAGCTGGAGGAGCCCCGCTCCGTCGCAGCTCGCCGTGGCCTCGACTTCGATCGTGTCGCACCGGCCCGCCTCGTGCGTGCTGAGGCGAAGGCTTTGGCCGACGCTGCTGCTCAGGTGAAGGCGGGTGCGTAATGGCTAAGGCACTGAAGATCACGCAGACCAAGTCCGTTATCAGTGAGAAGCAGAACCAGCGCGACACGCTTCGCAGCTTGGGTCTCAAGCGCATCGGCGATTCCGTCGTACGCGAAGACACCCGTGCGAACCGCGGGTACGTCCGCGCTGTTGCTCACCTGGTTCAGGTTGAGGAGATCGACGCATGAGCGAGAAGAACGAGGAAGGCCGTTCGCAGGTACTGAAGGCTCATCACCTTCGTCCGGCGCCCGGTTCCAAGAAGGCGAAGACCCGTGTAGGTCGCGGCGAGGGCTCCAAGGGCAAGACCGCAGGTCGAGGCACCAAGGGCCAGAAGGCGCGCTACCAGGTCAAGGCCGGGTTCGAGGGTGGGCAGATGCCACTGCACATGCGCACCCCGAAGCTGCGCGGGTTCAAGAACCCGTTCCGCACCGAGTACCAGGTCGTCAATGTTGCGAAGCTGGCCGAACTCTACCCCGAGGGCGGCATCGTTACCGTTGATGACCTCGTGGAAAAGGGCGCGGTTCGCAGGAATCAGCCGGTGAAGGTGCTGGGCAACGGCGACCTTCAGGTGAAGCTCACCGTGCAGGTCGACAAGGTCTCCGGCTCAGCTGAGCAGAAGATCGTTGCCGCCGGCGGCGAAATCAAGTAGTTAGACCCGAATATTTTCGGGTGGGGGCCGGGTGAATCCGCAAGTTGCGGGTGTCACCCGGCCCCTTTCGCGTATCGGGTACATTCTCTGCGTGTAGGCTGATGTCTTGGTCTATGTCCCCCGGGCGAGACCCATCACAAACTCTTCAGGAGGCAGGCTTTGTTCAGCGCCATCGGCCGGATTTTCAGAACGCCCGATCTGCGGCGGAAGATCCTCTTCACGCTCGGTATCGTGGCACTATTCCGGCTCGGCTCGTTCGTGCCCGCGCCGTTTGTCAACTTCGACAATGTGCAGGCGTGTCTCGTCGCCAATCAGGGCACCTCCGGGCTGTACGAGATGATCAACATGTTCAGCGGGGGCGCGCTCCTGCAGCTGTCGATCTTCGCGCTCGGGATCATGCCGTACATCACGGCCTCGATCATCACGCAGTTGCTTCGAGTCGTGATTCCTCACTTCGAGACCCTCCACAAGGAGGGCCAGGCCGGCCAGGCCAAGCTGACGCAGTACACGCGGTACCTCACTATCGCTCTCGCAGTGCTGCAGGCCACCACGCTGATCACGGTTGCGCGCTCCGGCATGCTGTTTGGCGCGAACGCAGCCAGCGCAGCATGTCAGAACCTGGTATCCCAGGAATGGTGGGCGATCATCATCATGATTCTTACGCTCACTGCAGGCACCGGTCTCATCATGTGGTTCGGCGAGCTCATCACTGAGCGCGGCATTGGCAACGGCATGTCGCTCTTGATCTTCACCTCGATCGCGGCCCTCTTCCCCAACGCGCTCTGGACCATTCAGACCACCCAGGGTTGGGAAGTCTTCCTCTTTGTGCTCGCAGTGGGCATGGTCGTGATCGCCGCGGTTGTTTACGTCGAGCAGTCACAGCGACGGATCCCAGTGCAGTACGCAAAGCGGGTCGTCGGTCGACGCACCTATGGGGGCAGTAGCACCTACATCCCCATCAAGGTCAACATGGCAGGCGTGATCCCGGTGATCTTCGCCTCGGCCATCCTCTACCTTCCGATGCTCATCGCGCAGTTCAACCAGCCCGGCATCGGCGAGGAGCCGAAGGCGTGGGTCGTGTGGATCTCGAACAATCTGATGCAGGGTGATCAGCCGCTGTATATGCTCGTGTTCTTCTTGTTGGTTATCGGTTTCACGTTCTTCTACGTGCAGATCACCTTCAATCCAGAAGAGGTCGCCGACAACATGAAGAAGTACGGTGGCTTCATCCCGGGCATCCGTGCGGGGCGTCCGACAGCCGAATACTTGAACTACGTGCTCACTCGCATCACCAGCGCGGGTTCGCTCTATCTCGGCCTGATCGCGCTCATTCCGCTTATCGCACTGTCGTTCTTCGGTGCGAACCAGAACTTCCCGTTCGGTGGAGCCTCGATCCTGATTATCGTGGGCGTGGGCCTTGAGACGGTGAAGCAAATCGACGCGCAGCTGCAGCAGCGCCACTACGAAGGGCTACTCAAGTAATGACTGACACCCCCCAGGCACGGCTCCTCATCATCGGCGCCCCCGGCGCCGGCAAAGGCACTCAGGCCGCTCGTATCGCCGAGCGCTACCAGGTGCCTGCGATCTCCACCGGTGACATCTTCCGCGCAAACATCAAGGCGGGCACGCAGCTCGGCACGAAAGTGCAGTCGATCATCGAGAAGGGCCAGTTGGTTCCCGACGAGCTCACCAACGAGATCGTGGCAGATCGTCTCCAGCGCGACGACGTCGAGAATGGGTTTCTTCTTGACGGCTATCCGCGCACGGTCGATCAGGTGCACGCACTCGACGCGGTGCTCGAGGGCGAGGCGCGGCGGCTCGACGCAGTGATACTGCTGGAGGCCGACACTGACGCCGTCGTCGCGCGCCTGCTGAAGCGCTCCGAGCTCGAAGGTCGCGTAGATGATACCGAAGAGGTCATTCGTCATCGCCAAGAGGTGTATGCCGAGCAGACTGCTCCGCTCATCGAGCTTTTCCGTGCCCGGGGTATCCTCGTCGCCGTGGATGGCCTGGGTGAGGTCGACGAGGTGGCGGATCGCATCGCCGCCGCGCTCGACGCGAAGCTGGGCGAATAGTCGTGAGTCGGGGTTTGCTGCGCCGGTCGATCTACAAGTCACCGGCGCAGTTACGTTTGATGGTGGAGCCGGGCGCCGCCACGGGGGCTGCCCTCGCCGCGATGGCCGCCGCCGTGCGTCCGGGCATCACGACACTCGAGCTTGATGCGATCGCGGAGGACGCGATCCGCTCGCTCGGTGCCGAGCCGAACTTCATGCTGGAGCCTGGCTACCGTCACACGATCTGTGCGAACGTGAACGAGCACGTCGTGCACGCGATCCCCACCGATCGGCAGTTGGTTCCCGGAGACATTGTCGCCCTCGATGTCGGCGCGATCGTCGGCGGGTGGAATGGCGATGCCGCGATCACCGTCGCGCTGCCGGACCCGTCTCGCCCGGAGCGCACGGAGCTGATCCAGAAGCTTGATCACGTGACCGAGCAGGCCATGTGGCGGGGTATCGCCCGGCTCGCCACCGCCACGCACCTGAACGAGGTCGGCGAGGCTGTGTCGACCTACGTGCGGGCGAACAGCGACTTCGGGGTGCTGGAAGATTACATCGGGCACGGAATCGGGCGCAAGATGCACGAGGATCCGCCGGTCTTCAATGTGCCTGTGTCACGCCGGGGGCCCGAGGTGAAGCCCGGGCTGGTCGTCGCGATCGAGCCGATCATCTCGGCGGGCGGCATCGAGACGATTGTGCAAGACGACGACTGGACCGTGACGATGGCTGACGGCTCGCTCAGTGCGCAGTGGGAGCACTCAGTCGCGGTGCACGCAGGCGGCATCTGGGTACTCACCGCGCCCGATGGCGGCGCAGCGGGTCTCGCACCGCTCGGCATCACGCCGGTCCCGATTCCCTAGTGGATCCAGCGGCACCTGGGCGCTGACTTGCTCGGGCATCGGCCTCGATTTTGGGCTGTCGTGAGAATTCTCTGTGCATTTTCTGTTGCAGTGGGAGAATGAAGCATGGATGAGAACACGAACCCTGTGATGGTGCTCGACGCTGAAGAGTGCTGGCGGCTGCTCGCGACCCAAGAAGTTGGGCGTATCGTCACGCATGTGGGGGAGGTGTTTGACATTTTTCCCGTGAACTACGTGGTCGACGGCGAGTCGATCGTGCTGCGCACGGCCGAGGGTAACAAGCTCGTCGAACTGGTCATATCGGGTGAGGTGCTCTTCGAAGCCGACGACCACACCGATGCTGAGGCCTGGAGCGTGGTGTTGCGCGGCACCGCGCGCCGACTGGAGACCGAGGCGGAAATCGCCGCTGCGGAGGCGTTGCCGCTGAAGCCCTACGTGCCGACCATCAAGCGCAACTTCGTGCGTATCGAAGCGCAGTCGCTCAGCGGTCGTCACTTTCAAGTTGGACCCGAGCCGGATCGTCACGGGGTGCAAGACTACTGAGCCGGTTCGCGGAACGCGCTGTGTGTCGATCTCGGGTGCGGATCCGCCGTGAGACTGCGGGGCTCGTGTCGGCGTCTCTGATGCGTGGTCAGAGGCCACGCGTTTTGTGGCTAAGATAGAGGGGTTGCCTCAGCGATATTGTGGTGGCAACGGGCTGTGGCGCAGCTTGGTAGCGCACTTGACTGGGGGTCAAGGGGTCGCAGGTTCAAATCCTGTCAGCCCGACCAAAAAATCGCGGAAACTCAAGGGTTTCCGCGATTTTTCGTTGGTGAGATTTGATCCGGCCATCTAATACCCATCTAAAACCCCTCTTGAAATGGTTTCTGACCAGCGATTTGCTCGGTTCGCAAAGGTCGCTTGGGGGTGGTTTCGGTTGCTTCGGAGCGTGTGGCGCACCTGGTCTGCATGACCACCCCAATACCGCTTCCGCATCCTCTGCTCGATATCCGCGAACTCTCGGAATATCTCGGCGTTCCCGTCTCGACGATTTACGACTGGCGCTCGCGGGGCGTTGGCCCACGCGCATACCGCTTCGGCAAGCACCTCAAGTTCGCCGTCGCGGACGTGACCGAGTGGATCGAAGCGCAGCGCGACCCGGCGCCTGCTGCATCCTCTCAACCTTCCCGGAGGTGACACGATGAGCCGTCCGCGCCTGACGATTGGTACCTACGGCGAGATCACGACCCGTCGTCGCCCGAGTGGGCGAATCGAAGCCCGCGCCCGTTACCGGGATTGGGATGGGGTTGCGCGGCTCGTGCAGGCGAGTGGCGACACTGCGGCGGCCGCAACCCATGCGCTCAAAGCCAAGTGTGTCGACCGGAACCTGATCGCTCCGAGTGCGGGGTCACTCACGGCTGACAGCCCGTTCCCTGATCTGGTCGCGTACTGGCTCGAAGACATCGAGCTGGAGAACCGGCTGGCCGATGCTACTCGGCACCTGTACGAGCGTGACATGCGCACCCTCGTGCTGCCTACGTTCAAGGATCTGACGTTGCGCGAGATCGGGGTCGCCCGATGCGACCAGTTCTTGAAGCGACTCGCCAAGGATTCGTATTCGAAAGCGAAGCATGCGCGCGTGGTGCTGCGACTCGCCCTCGCGCTGGCGGTGCGACACGAGGTGCTGCTGCGAAACCCCGTCGATCATGTTGCACGGTTGCATCGCAGTGTGCGGATGCCTGACGCATTCACGCCAGAGGAGATCACCGCGATCCGTGCGGCTATAGCGTATTGGGAAGCTGGGCGCGACGTGTCGGGACCGAAGCCCGACGGGCAACTCGGTGCAATCGTCGAGGTCATGCTCGGCACGTCCGCGCGCATCGGCGAAGTGCTCGCGATCCGCCGTCGCGACATTGATCTGAGCGTGCCGTCCGTGCGGATCACTGGAACCATCATCAGCCCGAAGCGCGAACCGACGAGTCGACAGGATCACCCGAAGACCGCGCGGTCACGGCGAACGATTCGGCTTCCTGGATTCGCCACAACCGCCGTGCAGCGGCGAATGAAAGAGCTGAACACGATCGACCCCGACGCGCTGTTGTTCTGCTCCCGCGAGGGCACTCCGTTGACGACGAACAATGTGCGCCGCCAGCTGCGCCATGTCATGGCTCTGGCAGGGATCGAGGGTGTGACGCCGCACAAGTTTCGTCGCACAGTGGCGACCACAATCAACGAAAGCGCGGGTGTCGAGCTTGCGTCTCAGCTGCTCGGGCATACCGACCCGGCGATCACGATCAAGCACTACATCCGCCGCAACGAGACCGTAGACCCTACGACGGCAGGACTGTTGGAGAGAGCATTCGGATGACGAGGTTCGGAGCTCTGGTGATCAGAAACAGTAACAGGTATGCTGTATGTGTAACTAGTTCGGGTGGAGGTGAACATGGATGCGACACTGCTGCCAGACATGCTGGGATACAAGGACCTCGCAGACGCAGGACTCACACGCAGGCAGTTCGAGCGACTCATCGACGCCGAGGAATACGAGCGGATCGCACCCGGTCAGTTCCTACGCGCTGGCGCAACGGATGACACCACAGCCGCGTGGATGGCAATCGCTGCAAAGCGGCCGCAAGCAACGCTCTGCCTGCTGACCGCACTATCAATCCATGACCTCACAGACGAGATCCCAACGCGCAGCAACATCGCGATACCGCGCGGCGTAAAGCCGTTAGCAGCCTGGACCGCGCCGATCAGTTGGCACCACTTCGACGCCGCAACTTTCGCCATCGGCCGCACAGAGTACGCGCTTCCGGGCGGAAGGACGATCGGGCTCTATTCCGGGGAGCGCACGATCATTGACCTGTTCCGCCTCAGTCACGACTGGGGCAGCGATCTCGCAATCGATGCGCTCAAGCGATGGCTCCGGGTCAAAGGGAACAGCCCGTCCCGGCTGCTCACCATTGCCAAGAGCTTCCCGAAAGGGAAACCCGCTCTACAGAACGCTCTCGAGATCCTGCTATGACACCGAAGCCACATCGGGGCACGCCGGATGGTGATGCAACCCTGGCAATTCAGAAGCTCGCACGTGAGACCGTCGCCGATGTACAGGAGTTGCAGACCCTATATGTACTCGAAGCGCTGCTTGCTCGCATTGCCGCGTCACCGCATCGCGATGACTTCGTACTCAAAGGCGGAGTGCTGTTGGCGGCATTCGCCGCACGCCGTCCTACCAAAGACATCGATCTCCAAGCCACTGGGTTATCGAATGATGCCGATGACGTGGCCGGGCGGTTGCGTGAAATTGCAGCCATCGAACTGTCTGACGGGGTGGCCTTCGACGCAGACAGCATCACCGCATCTGCCATTCGGGACGGCAATGCTGATGAGTACGCTGGCGTGCGCGTGCGGCTCGTCGGTCACCTCGGTCGTGCTCGGCTGACTGTCGGGATCGACGTCAACTTCGGTGACCCGATATGGCCAGCTCCTCAACTCATCGAGTTGCCGCGCATCGTGCCACTCGAACAACCCCCGGTTACGCTGCTCGGCTATCCGCTCGCAATGGTGCTCGCTGAGAAGATCGTCACCGTGATCGATCGAGGAGAGGGGAACACGCGCTGGAGGGACTTCGCTGACGTCTACACGCTTACGCACCTTCACTCAGTTGAGGCAGCCACCCTCCGAAACTCGCTGGAGACCGTGGCAGCTTACCGAGGCGTCACCCTCGCTCCAGTGTTACCGACACTCGCGGAGATGCCCGAGCGTGCGCAACCCAAGTGGCGTGCCTGGCGTACACGCGTAAATCGCCAGAAGGAGCTCCCCGAAGCCTTCGCCGAAGTGCTCAACGAAATTGCTCGCTTTAGCGACCCCGTGTTGCGAGAGACAACCCACGGGGTCTGGAACATTGCGCAGCAAGGCTGGGGCGATCGCAACGAGTAGATCTGTGGACGAATTGGGAACGTGAGCGTACCTTGGAGGTATGGGATCGATCACCGCTTCCGGCGCAAAACCGTAGCTATGCGCCGATCACAGTAGGAAGAACGGTGACGCAAAATTTGCGTCACCGTTCTTTTGTGTCTCGCAGAGAATGAAGAGGGACTGTAGTTGTCTCCGACACACTCCAACGACCTGCCGCAGATGACTGAGTAGCCCCCCTGCCTTCGATGAAGTTTCTGAACTTCACATCCGACTGGTGACACTTGAGAACGCGCTCTGATGCTGCCACGCGTCTTGCAGATCATGGAAAAGTGGGCATTATCGTTCCAGAAGTTACATCCTAAGCACCCGTTAGGCGCATTGTTCTCCTGAAACTTCTGCCAGACCCTTGGCACCGCAAACTAAGTCGCTCTATTGTTGTTGTAGAAGTTACATA